>Ga0164243_10001643_pt1 | contig 37795 bp, 28 predicted proteins | sample OricompcompostOP_FD_108781 | JGI IMG/M metagenome (GOLD analysis project Ga0164243, IMG submission 108781) | Organic Plus compost microbial communities from Emeryville, California, USA - Original compost - Organic plus compost (OP) | ecosystem: Engineered > Solid waste > Mixed feedstock >...
GACCGCGTCGACGAGGCCCTGCGCTCGCTCCCCGACCAGTACGCGCTGATCGACATCGACGAGATCGACCGCCTGGTGATGTCACCGACCCGGCACGGAGGGTTGCACTCGCTGTACGCGACCCTCGACGACCCGCTCTCTCGAGATCCGACGTTCGCGCGCTGGCTCGCCGCCGGCCACGAGCCCGCGGAGCTCGTCGCGTCGTTCGGCCGCGGCGTGGCCGCGCTGACCCGTGACGACGCGCTGTCCATCGCTCGCGACGAGCTGCGCTACTCGACCGGTCAGGCCCTCCTCGTGACCGCGTCCGACGAGGTGCCGCCACCGACAGCGCGCGCGGTGGACATCCCGCCGCATCGCCGCGTCACCGCCGCGACCGCCGACGCGCACCGCCCCGCGAGCATCCCGACGCCGACCGCGCCGGCCGTCCGGATCCGCACGCTCGCGAACGGGCTCGAGGTGGTGCTGATCCCGCGCGCGGGCGTGCCGGTCATCGACGTCCGCATGGTGTTTCGTGCCGGCCGCGGTGACGAGACGCGCCGCGGGCTCGCCTACCTCGCCGCGAACGCGCTGCGCTGGGACGAGCGCTACCTCAAGGACGGCGTGCTCCTTCGTGCGGCGGGCGGGCGCACACGTGTCGATGCCGACGCCGACACCACGACGTTCGCGGTCCGCGGCCTCGCGTCACAGGCCGACTACCTGCTCGCGGGCTTGCGGCGGTGGGTGCGCGACGGCTGGTACAACGACGGTGACCTGCTCGGCGGGCTCCAGCGGGAACCGGACGTCGACGCCGCATGGACGGATGCGTTGCTCGCCGCGATGTTCGGCGACGGCCACCCGTACAGCACGATGGCGCCGCATCACGTGGACACGTCGATCACGGCCGCGGAGGTCGAGGCGTTCCGCGCCGCGTACTTCACCCCGCGAAACGGCGCGCTCGTGATCACCGGCGACTTCGATCCAGAGCTCGTCGGGCGGTGGATCGATTACCTGTTCGCGGACTGGCACGGCCGCGCTGCTCCGACGCGCCCGACCCCGCGCACCGACTCGGAGCCGGCGTCGCTCGCGGGCATCGTGGAGGCGGCCCACGTCGAGCTCGTCGTCGCACTGCCCGCCACCGTGTCCGATCGTGCGGTGCAGCTCGTCGCCGCGCAGATGCTCGAGGAGGTCGCGAGCGAGGTGCGCTCGCAGCTCGGCGCCAGCTACGGCGCAGGCGCGATGGTCAACGACCTGCGGCTGGCGACGCACTACGTGCTCCGCAGCTCGATCGACGCCCCGCGGATCACCGAGGCGGTCACGCTGATCGCGGACCGGCTCGACAAGCTGCGCGCGGATCCAGCGTACGCGGCGCAGACCTTCGTGACGGCGCGCGACCACGTGATCGCGAGGCTCTCCACCATCAGCGGCACCACCGAGCTCGCAGAGCTCGCGGCACGCGACGTGTCGCGCGGACACGCGGCGTTCTCCGAGCTGGCCGCCGCCACGGCCGTTCGCGAGCTGACGATCGATCGAATGACCGGCGCGCTCGCGGAGCTCGATCTGTCCCGCGCCACGATCGCGATGCGCGGGCCCGCCGAGCTCGAGCGCGCGTTCGCTGCGCTGAGCCGCCGCGCCATCCGGGTCGAGGTTCCCGAGGCCCGCGACGCCGCCGCGCCCCTGCCGGTGCGCGAGAGCACGTTCCGGGTGCGCCACGAGTACGCGGATCCGCTCACCAGCTCGAGCTGGCCGGTGCGGTTCACGTACCAGCTGATGGCCGGCGCGTCGTTCCTCACGATCCAGCACCCGCGCGGCTGGAAGAACCTGCCCGATCTCTACCCCAATACGCGGCGCATCTCGTACGTCGGCCCGCGGCTGGCGCTGTCCGTCGGTTATCGGCGGCGCGCGTGGCGCGGCGGGCTCCACCTCGGCGTCGAACATGTCTCCGGCGAGGGCGGCGGCCAGCGCACCGTCGAGCACTCCATGACGATGATCGACGTCGTCCCGTACGTCCAGCGAACGCTGTCGAGCCGGTTCTGGGGCGGCGTGTTCGGCGGGGCGCGATTCAGCGACGACGGCGGACGTGTCGCCGACCCGATCGCTGGCGTCGAGCTGGGCCTCGAGCTCGTGCCGTTCGCGTACCGCAACTGGAACGGGAAGGTGTCGTGGCTGGGGGCCTACGTGCGCTACGCCTCGGTGTGGCTCGGCGATCCGCCACGCCATGACGAGCTCTCGGTCGGTGTCACGCTCCGGCGGTGATGTCGCGCAGCGTCGACGTGCGCTTAGCGTCGTCCGCTCGTCGGACCGGAAGGGCAGACGTTCAGGCTCTCGAACCGGGCGGTTCCGGTCACCAGATCGTCGTCGCGACCGGCGCCGAACGTCACCCAGCCGCGGCTCACATCCTCGCCGGTCGTGTCGTGAGTCGCGACGTCGGCCCAGCTCCACCCGTCGGGCGAGACCTGGGCGCGCAGCTGCGCGGCGTCGTCGACGAGGATGCGCCAGAACCGGGTCGCGATGGGATCGTAGGGCCGGTGTCCCTGGTGGCCCGCCTCCGCGAGCGCGAACAGGACGCGATCCCAGCCGCCGACCTGGAGGCCGAACGACTTCACCAGCAGGTCGTCGCCCAGCGGAACGCCCCAGTAGAACACCATGTTCGTGTACCCGGGGGCCGCGTCGAGCACCGAGGACACCTCGACCATCGCACCGCGAGTGATGTCGGGGACGTCGAAGTTGCAGCCACCGAACTGGCCCATCGTTCCGGGCACGTCCTGCGGCGTGATCTCGAGCCCGCCACCGGCGCGCACGACGTCGAGGCCCTGCATCACCGTCGGCGAGCCCCAGGGGGCGCACGGGTCGGCCAGCATCGACGTGAAGTCCTCCGCGGGGGAGCTGGGCAGGCACTCGTCGAGCTGTCCGTCTCCGGGGACAGGTGTGTCTCCGAACCCGATCCGACCGCAGGCGGCCACCGTGAGCGAGCCCAGGACCACGATCGACGGCCGCATCCGGCTATCGTAACCGGAGACCGTCAGCGTTCGCGACCCGCGACCGGGTGCTCCGATCGCGGCACGCCCTCCGCGAGCGTGTCGTGGTGGCGCTCCTGCGTCGTGCCCTCGGCGCTCGACAGCTTCGTCGCCGCGTGGGGGTTCTCGGCGGCGACCGAGTCGGCCTGCGGGCCCGGCCGCGCCTCGCTGATCGGGCGATGGCTGCCGACGTGCCCTCCGGCGAGCGTCTCGTGCTGTTGCGGTGGGGCGGGCCTGCGGACGAGCTCGCGACCGGGCGGCTGGAGCAGCTCGGCCACCTCGGCCGGCGCCGCGTCGCGCACCTCGCGCAGCGCGTCCTCGGAGAGCTCCTCCTCGAGCACGCGACACACGCTCGCGACGAGCTCGCGGACCTGACCCGGCGAGGTGCCGGGCTCGCGCGCGCGCTCCATGATCGGCCGGGGCAACGCGTCTCCGCCGGGACCCCACAGCGCCGCGCCGAGCTCGGGCGGCAGCTCCTCGGCGACGATCTGACGCCCGGGCTCGCTCAGGTGCTGGCCGAGGCCCTCGAGCACCTCGCGCGTGAGATGACGTGCGCGCTCCTCGCTGATGCCTGCGTGCGCCGCGACGTGGGCGGCGAAGTCCTCCGTGCTCGCGATCATGCCCCTGATGGTGCAAGGCACACGCCGCGCAGGCGGAGCACGCGCGCTGCGCTGAGGTGCGGCGCAGGCGCCGCTCAGGCGATCACGGCGAACGTCTGGTGGTTGCGCGCGAGGAGCCGGCCGTCCTCGGTCCACAGCTCGCGGGTCTCCAGGCTGTAGCCGTCCGCGAGCACCGGCGCCGTCGCGCGATAGAGCAGGGGGACATCGTCGGGGAGCTCGACCGGCCCACCGACGAGCTCGAGCGTGAACGCGATCGTCGCCATCGGGCGCATCTGCGGCAGGCGGACGAGCGTCGACGGAAACCACGTGTCGATCATCGCGGCGAGGTACGCCGCGTCGCTGCGGCCGGCGGGGAGCCGCGTGCGGATCCACCCGAGCGCGCGCGGCGCACCGCCGGTCCCCGGCAGGCCCTCGACGAGCCGGTACTCGAAGTGCTGCGTGAACTCCGGGAACGCGGGCGACGTGGGCATCGGCGCGAGCGTGCGCCAGTGCGGGACCTCGGGAGGCGTCAGCTCCTGCCACGTCACCGCGCTCGCGCTGGGCCGAGGGGCCGCGAGGATCGCGACCGCGTGGGCGCGGATCTCTCCACCCTGGCACAGGTCCGCGCGCGCGGTGGTGACGCTGTTGCCGGCGCGCAGGATCTCCACGCGGAGCTCCGCGTCGCCGCTCGCCACGGGCGCGGGGATCTCGGCGGTCACCGAGCGGACGACGCGCGCGGGATCTCCGACGGCGTCCTCGATCGCGCGGACCAGGCTCGCGACCACGAAGCCTCCGTAGGCGCCGCGGCCTTGCCGCCAACCCGGCGGGACGTCGAGGCGATATCCATCGCCGTTTCGGGTGGGCGTCGTCAGGTCATGGAGGCTGGTCACCTCGGAGGCGTATCAATCGATCGCCACGATGACCAGCCGCCCGCCGTGCTGCTGGATCGTGAACCGGCGTGCATGCACGGCCGGACCGAACGGACCGAACGGACCGAACGGACCGAACGGGCTCGGTGGCGGGGTGCGATGGCGACGCTCCCACGCGCCCCGACCGAGCACCTCGACGCCGTCGTCGGCTCCCGCGAACCGCCCGAACGGTGACGCGAGCTGGTCCTCGACGAGGCGCGCCATCATCCGCTCGCGCGTGCCCATGATCCACAGGAACGGGGCGAGCAGGAGGAGCTGGTACACGCCGAGCAGGCCGAGGATGCCGAACCCGACGGCGACGACGCGCGCCACGGTCACGGCGTGGTCGGTCGCGCGCACGAAGCTCATCCGCTTCGCGAGCACCGCGCGCAGGATGCGGCCACCGTCCATCGGCAGCGCCGGGATCAGGTTGAACGCCGCGAGCACGAGGTTGATCCAGCCGATCATCGCGACGAGCGGCGAGCCGATCGCGCTGCCGAGCCCGAGGCCGAGGCCCGCGAGGACGAGCGAGACCACCGGGCCGGCCGCCGCGATCGCGATCTCGTGATCGGGGCGCCGCGGCATGTCGACCATCTTCGCCGCGCCACCGAGGAACCCGAGCTCGATGCCGAGCACGCGCACGCCGAGGTGACGCGCGACCACCGCGTGGCCGAGCTCGTGCACGAGCACCGAGGCGAACACGAGACCGATCGTCAGCACGCCGGCGAGCCCACCGAACCACACGAACACCAGCGCCAGCAGCAGCAGGAAGCTGAGGTTGATCTCGACGGGGAAGCCGAGGATGCGGCCCAGTCGCCAGGACTTGAACATGCCCACAAGGTGAGCACGCCGTGGGCGATGTCAAATGTACGCAGGCAAGTCGCCCCGGCCGATATGTGCTGCCACCTCCCCGGACGGACAGCGGTCCTTGTGTGCGCACATGTCACGCGGGTGAGCATCGCGGCATGAAGCACCTTCTCTTCGCGCTCGCCGTGCTCGCCGTTCCCGTGACGGCCTCGGCGGAGCCGTCGACCGCCGCGGTGCAGCCCTTCAGCATGGATCGGCTGACGCCCGAGTCCGCGTTTCGCGTCGACGTCGGCTACGAGGTCTGGGACACCCCGCCCGGCGTCAACGACATCACCGTGCTCAGCTTCGACGTCGGCGGTCACTTCGTGGCGAGGAACGGGGCCGGCGCCTACCTCTCGCTGCCGCTGTCGTTCCTCTCGATCGACACCATCCTCGGAGACGAGTCCGAGCTCATGGTCGGCAACCTCGAGGTCGGTGGCCTGTACGCGATGCGGCTGAAGCACGACATCGCGCTCGTGCTCCACGGTGGCGTCGCGCTGCCGACCGCCTCGGACAGCGAGGACGCGCTCATCCCGGGTGTCTTCCAGGCCTACGCCTCGGTGCCGCGCTACGGCGACCTCGTGCAGCGCATCGTCGACTCGACGTGGCTGCGGCTCGGCGGGTCGGCGATGGGGCGCATGGGACCGTTGTTCTGGCGTGGTGACCTCGGCCTCGACATCGCGCTCGACGATGACAACCTCGACGCGATCTCGCCGGTGTTCCGGCTCAACGTGGGCGGCGGCGTGGACCTCGGGGCCGTGCAGCTGCTCGGCGAGCTCGTGACCAACGTCTACGACAGCGACGACGACGACTCCGCGAGCACGTTCACGCTCGGTGCGCGGTTCTCGGCGGGCAACTTCCACCCCGGCGTCGCCCTCGTGCTGCCGCTCGGGCAGGAGCGCGCGGATCTCGACTACCTGGACATGGCGATCCTAGTCTCGCTCGCGACGACCGTCGGCTACTGACCTCCCGACGGGCGAGCGCCGATCCGGCCTACCGGATCGAGCAGTCTCCCGGCGCTCCGAGGGGCCGCCGCCGTCGGTGTTTTCGGCTCGGCGCCGCTCCACGCTCGGAGGTCCTCGCGTGAGGTCGTCCGCGACGGCCCTCCCGGCGAGCCGCTGCCCGAGTCGAGGCTAGCCGAGCCCCTCGCGCGCGGGTATAAAGGCCGCCTCCATGAGCGCTCAGTACACGTTTGTCATGAAGGACCTGCGCAAGATCGTCCCGCCGAAGCGGGAGATCTTGAAGGGCATCTGGCTGTCGTTCTATCCGGGCGCGAAGATCGGCGTCCTCGGGAACAACGGCGCGGGCAAGAGCACGCTGCTGCGGATCATGGCAGGGGTCGACAAGGACTTCCTCGGCGAGGCGTGGCCGGCTCCGGGGCTCAAGATCGGCTACCTGCCTCAGGAGCCGCAGCTCGACCCGACGAAGACGGTCAAGGAGAACGTCGAGGAGGGCGTCGCGCACATCCGCGCGATCCTGACGCGCTTCGAGGAGGTCTCGATGGCGCTCGGCGAGGACATGTCCCCCGAGAAGATGGAGAAGCTGCTCGAGGAGCAGGGCCGGCTGCAGGACCAGATCGAGGCGGCGAACGCCTGGGAGCTCGACCACACCGTCGACATGGCGATGGACGCGCTGCGCTGCCCGCCGGGCGACGCCGACGTGACGAAGATCTCCGGTGGTGAGCGCCGCCGCGTGGCGCTGTGCCGCCTCCTGCTGAGCCAGCCCGACATGCTGCTGCTCGACGAGCCCACGAACCACCTCGACGCGGAGAGCGTCGCGTGGCTCGAGCGCACGCTCGAGGACTTCAAGGGCACGGTCGTCGCGATCACCCACGATCGCTACTTCCTCGACAACGTCGCGAAGTGGATCCTCGAGCTCGATCGCGGCGAGGGGCACCCGTTCGAGGGCAACTACTCCGCGTGGCTCGAGTACAAGGCGAAGCGGCTCCGCGACGAGGAGCGCCAGGCCGACGCGCGCGCGAAGATGCTCGCCCGCGAGCTCGAGTGGGTGCGGTCGTCGCCGAAGGCTCGCCAGGCCAAGAGCAAGGCCCGCCTCAACCGCTACGAGGAGATGGTCAACGAGGCGCAGCGCGAGGCGCGCGATCCGGCGCTCGAGATCGTGATCCCGCCGGGTCCGCGCCTCGGCAACGAGGTCGTGATCTTCGACGGCGTGTCGAAGTCGTTCGGCGACCGGATGCTGATCGACAACCTGTCGTTCAAGCTGCCGCGCGGCGGCATCGTCGGCGTCATCGGCCCGAACGGCGCCGGCAAGACGACGCTGTTCCGCATGATCATGGGGATCGAGAAGCCCGACAAGGGCACGATCAAGATCGGCGACACGGTGCAGCTCGGCTACGTCGATCAGAGCCGCGACGCCCTCGATCCGGACAAGACGATCTTCGACGAGATCAGCGAGGGCGCCGAGCACCTGACGCTCGGTGATCGCCAGATCAACGCGCGCGCGTACGTCTCGAGCTTCAACTTCAAGGGGCAGGATCAGCAGAAGAAGGTCGGCGTGCTGTCGGGTGGTGAGCGCAACCGCGTCCACCTCGCGAAGATGATCAAGCGCGCCGGCAACGTGCTCCTCCTCGACGAGCCGTCGAACGACCTCGACGTCGACACGCTGCGCGCGCTCGAGGACGGCCTCGAGAAGTTCCCGGGCTGCGCGGTCGTGATCAGCCACGATCGCTGGTTCCTCGACCGCATCGCGACGCACATCCTCGCGTTCGAGGGCGACAGCCACGTCGAGTGGTTCGAGGGCAACTTCGCCGACTACGAGGCCGACCGCAAGCGCCGCCTCGGCGACGACGCGGACCGCCCGCACCGGATCAAGTACAAGCCGCTGCCGAAGACGCTGTGAGCCGAGGCGGCGGAGGGAGCGCGGTGCGGCGCGGGGTCAGGACTCGACCCCGCACTCGCCGAGGCTCGCGACGCTGACGCCGGCGCGCGCCGCCGCGCACTGGCTCGAGTACGTGTTCCCGTCGCAGCCGCACACGAGGAGGTCGGGACACTCCGCGCCCGGGTCGGGCTTGGTGACACAGGTCCCGGTGCCGCCGCACGTCCCGAACGGCGCGGCGCAGTACTGGTTCGCGCCGCAGCCCGGAGTGCACGACGGGCCCTGCCTCGCGCACGCGCCGCTGGACGCGATGCTCGCGCGGGCGAGTCGCGCGAAGCACTCGTTGTCGTAGGTCACGCCGTCGCAGCTGCACACCGGGGCGTACTCGAGCTGGCAGCCGAGCGGGACGGCGACGCAGCTCCCCGGCGCGCCACAGGCACCCACGGGTGACGCGCAGTACCTCATGCCGTCACAGGCCTCCGCGCACGTCGCGGCGGGCGCGTCGGGCTCGCCGGCATCCACGTCGGCGCCGGTCGTGCCGTCATCCGGCGCGCCACCTCCGGCAGGCTCGAAGCCCACGCGGCCGCAGCCGACGAGCACGAGGACAGCGAGCGCGAGCCGGCGCACCCGCCCATCGTAGCCGATGTGCGTCGCGCTCAGGAGCGATGCGCCGGTGGCTTGCGCTCGTCGTGCGTGTGGCTGTGGGTGTGGGTATGAGCGTGGTGCGCGCGGACGCGGACCTCCGCCACGAGAGGGCGGTGGTCGCTGGCCCGACGCGCGAGCTCGCTGTCACAGCGCGACAGGCGCATGAAGTCGACCGCGCCGCGTACGAAGATCGCGTCGAGCGGGCGCACCGGCCCCCACGCCGGGAACGTCAGCGGCCGGCGATGGATGCCGCGGAACCCCGACGGGGCGAGCAGGGTCCCGAGCCCGCCGTAGACGTCGTTCAGATCGCCGCCGACGACGACCGGCGTGTCGTGGTGCAGGTGGGCGAACGGATGACAGTCGAGGAACTTCTGCAGCTGGATCTTGCGCTCGAAGTGCGCGAGCCCGAGGTGCATGTTGAACACGTGCACGGTGCGGTCGATGCCCTCGTGTCGCACGCGGATCACGGCGTGGAGTGCGCTGCGCCGCTTCTTCCACCGGATCGACAGGTCGATGTTCGAGCTCTCGAGCACGGGGTACCGCGAGATGACCGCGTTGCCGTAGTGGCCCCCGCCGCGCACGTCGACGTTGGGGAACCAGGTCCGGTACTTCATCCCGAGGTGATCGGCGAGGAGCTCGACCTGGCGATCGCCGTTCGAGCGGACCGCACCGGAGTCGACCTCCTGCAGCAGGAGGATGTCGGCGTCGAGCCGGCGGATCACCTCGACGACGCGCTCGGGATCGTAGCGGCGATCGACCCCGCCGATGCACTTGTGGATGTTGTAGCTGAGGACGCGCAGCTTCATGAGGCGGCGACCTGGGCGACGACGAGCGTCAGATCGTCGGCGAGAGGGCGGCCTGCGCGGTGAACGGCGACACCGTCGTGCACGAGATCGTGGACGGCTTCGGGCGTCAGCCGCTCGCGGTCGAGCCGGCGGAGCAGGTGTTGCAGCCTCCGATCCCCGAACGAGGTGCCGGCCGGGTCCTGCGCGTCGATCACACCATCGGTATACCAGACGAGTAGATCGCCGCGACGAAGCGATCGCTGCAGCAATTTCGGAGCCGCGGGCGTGCTGCCGCCGAGAGGATTGCCACGCCCGACGAGCGCCTGGAGCTCGACCCGCGCCTCGCCCGGTCGGCACAGATACGGCGTGGTGTGCCCGCACGAGACAAACCGGAGCTCGCCCGCGGCCGGATCGAGGATGGCCGCGAAGCAGGTCATCAGCAGCTCCCCGCCCCCGACGCGGCGCACCGCCGCCTCGAGCCCCGCGACGAGCTGACGCAGGTCGAGGTCGCGACCGTGGCGACGTACGCAGACGTCGCACGCCCCGGCGGCCGCCGCGGTCACCATCGCGGACGCCACACCGTGGCCGGTGACGTCGCCGATCGCGACGAGCACGCGGCCGTCGCCGAGCGGGTAGGCGCCCCAGAAGTCGCCGGCGCACCGGGTCGCGGGCTGCCACGAGCCGACGACCGTGACCGCGCCGTACACGTGAGGACCCCGCCCGGGCAAGAGCTCCGCCTGCACCGTCGCGGCGAGCTCGACCTCCCGCGCGAGGCTCGCGCGCTCGGCGGCGCGGTGCGCCATGCGGGCGTGGAGAAGGGCCTCGGCGAGGTGGTCCGCGGCGCGCTCGACGAACGCCAGCGAGCGTCCTCGCAGCGCGCGCCGCTCGCCGGGCAGGACGACGAGCGCGATCAGCACGTCGGCGGACGCCACCGGGATCACGACGCCGGCCGCGAGGCGCTCGAACAGCGCGTCGACGTCCTCGCGGAGGTCCGGCGGGACCTTGTCGACGTCGTCGGCGAACACCGCCGCGCGCTGCGCCGCGAGCCATCGCGCGATCCGAGGCTCGAGCGCGCGCTCGTCTCCGCGCTCGTCTCCGCGCTCGTCTCCGCGCTCGTCTACGCGCTCGTCTACGCGCACGATCTGCGGCCGCACGCCGACCCCGAGCTCGACGATGTCGATCGCGAGCTGGGTGATCACCGCCGGATCGGTCGCGTCGCGGGCACGCGTCACGAGCTGCGCGAGCAAGCGGTCGAGCGGTCCCTCCCCGCCGCGACCGCCCCGCGTGACGAGACCGACGGTGGCGACCGAGGCGCGCACCGCACCGAAGCACGTGCACAGCGCGATCGCGACGACCCACCACGGGGTGCGCGCTCCGAGCTGCTCGACGACGATCCACCCGAGCAACAGCGCCGCCGCGCCGTGGACGACGAGCAGCGGCGCGGTCGTATCGACGGCCCGGACGCGCAGGAGATCCTCGACCACGAGCGCGCGCACGACGAGCAGGCTGCCGATGCCCGACAGCAGCCAGCCGAGCGGGAACACGCCGATGCCGAACGCGAGCCCGACATCGACGAGGCCGGCGTACGTGACGAGGTTCGCGACCAGCACGAGCCGGAGCTGGCGGCGCTCGCTCGACGGCCGGCTCCTCCACGCCGTCCACCCGAGGCTGACGAAGCCTCCGATCGACAGCACCAGCGTGTGCGCGATGCCGACCGCCGCCCCCGGGCCCGCCGTCGGGAACCACAGCCGGCCCTCGATCCGCTGGACGTCGTCGATCACCCAGCGCGTCATCGGGCTGACGACGAGCCACACGGCGGCGGTCGCGATCCCGAGCAGGATCCACGGCCGGTAGGTCTCGTACTTGCGGATCAGCGTCAGCTGGAACGCCGTCCCCGTCGCGGCGGCCATCGGGATCGTCGAGATCGAGACCTGGTACAGCGCGAACGCGGTGTCGGGATCGACGATCGACGGGGACAGCGTCATCACCGTCGCGTACGGCACGAGCGACAGGCAGTGGGCGAGCAGCCAGCCGCGGAGCCGCGGTGCGCCGCGCATCACGGCGGCGAAGCTGATCACGATCAGCATCGCGGCGGGGGCGAGCGCGAACGGCAGCGACAGCAGGTGCGCCTGATAGCTGTCGCTCGCCCACAGTCCGTGCATCGCCTCGCCCACTGTAACTCGTGTACGATGCGACCGTGGCGGATCACCGCAACCCCTCCGGTCGACGGCCCGCGCTGCCCTTGCCGCCGCCGGAGCACGACGAGCCGGTGATGCGCGCGCCGCGGTCGCGGATGCCGGGACCGACGCGTCCGATGGGCTCGGCGGAGCTGCCGCGGTTGCCGGAGGTCCACCCGCACGACGGCTCGAGCGAGGTGCGCCTCGACGTCCGTGCGTTACAGCCCGACCGGCGCTCGATCTCGTCGGCGCGCGCGATGCCCGCGCCCCCGCTGGCGGGGCGTCCGACCGCACCGGAGAAGCCGGTCGCGAGGTACGGCGTCTCGCCGGCGCTCCTCACCACGCCGGTGCCGCCGCCGCGGAGCCCCGGGCCGCGCCTGCAGACCGCGCAGCACTCGTCGCTGATCGGCGGGCGCTACCAGATCGTGCAGCGCATCGGGCAGGGCGGGATGGGCAAGGTCTACAAGGTCACCCACACGCACCTGTCGCGCACGTTCGCGCTGAAGATCATCTCGAGCACGGTCGCGGAGACCGACGAGGCGCGCGAGCTGTTCTACCGCGAGGCGCGGTTCTCCTCCGCGATGAGCCACCCCGGCATCACGTCCGTGGTCGACTTCGGCGAGGACGAGAAGGTCGGGATGTTCATGGTCATGGAGTTCGTCGACGGCGAGCCCCTGAACCGCATCCTGTTCCGCGAGAAGCGGCTGTCCGTGCGCAAGGCGTGCGAGATCGTGCTGCAGGTCGCCGAGGCGCTGCACTACATCCACAAGCAGAACGTCGTCCACTGCGACATCAAGACCGAGAACATCCTGATCTCCGAGGAGGACCACGAGGGCAAGCGCACGCGCCAGGTCGCGAAGCTCCTCGATTTCGGCCTCGCGCGCTCGCTCACGGCGAGCCGCGCCTCCACGTCGCTGTCGGGCACGCCGCACTACGTCGCGCCCGAGCGGATCCGCGGCGAGCCCGCGTCGCCGCAGAGCGACGTCTACGGCATCGGCATCCTGCTCTACGAGCTGATCACGGGCGCGGTCCCGTGGGACGGCCCGGTGCAGAAGATCCTGTCGGGACACCTCGACGAGAAGCCGCGGCCCCCGTCGGAGATCGTCGAGGGACTCGATCCCGCGCTCGAGAAGCTGATCCTGCACGCGCTCGAGAAGAAGCCCGTCCACCGCCACAAGGACATGGCGGCGTTCATCTACGAGCTGCGCACGGTGATGGACATGATGGGGTTCCGCCGGCCGCGCGGGCCCGCGAAGCGCGTCGTCATCGAGCAGCGGACCGAGGCGAACCCGCGCGACCAGCTCGCGCGCACCGCGTTCGACGCGTGCCGGCTGCCCCTCGCGCTGCTCACCCCGCAGGGCGTGATCGTCGCCGCGAACCCGGCGTTCGCGAAGTTCGTGATGGGGCTCTCGGTCGAGGTCGAGGGCCTGCCGGTGAAGTCCACGGCGCTCGCGAACGCGTGGAAGTCCTCCGACAGCGACATCCAGCGCACGATGGCGGGAAACCCGATCCGCCGCATCATCGAGATCGACGTCTCGGTCGGCGAGGTGCGCCGGCTCCTGCTGTGGCTCGACGCCGTCTCGAGCGAGCACGTGATGCTCGGCGTGCAGCCGCTCGACGTCTGAGCCCGCCCCGGTTGTACGGGCCACGACGAGACGTACCTGCTCCTGCGCGCGTCACCGCGTTCTCGTCGGTGCGAGCCGGACGGCCGGGACGAGTCGCGGGACAGCGGGACACGGCGGGACGTCTCGACCGGATGGCGCGTGCGCGCGTGAGCATTCGCTGCGCGCTCCCCGAGATGGCATGGAGCGTGATCGTCTCCGCGCGCGTCTCGTAACGAACCCAAACAGCGTGCCGCGATTGTCGTGGTGGCACGGAGGTGAGGATCATGGTTCCGAGCAAGACATGCTCGATCGTATCGCTGCTCGTCGCGTTCGCCTGCGGAGACAGGACGTACACACCGACCGGTCCTTCCGTCGGATCCGGGACGCGGCCGGCCGCCGAAGGCTACGCCGGCTATCGCGAGCGACTTCGCGCTGTTCGTGACATCCGCAGTGGAGAACCAACGGCGGCGCAGGCCACCGCCGTAGCACCCGCCTGCAGCACGATCGAGCGCAACCAGGGTGTGTATTTCGCGAGGACGGCGGAGAGGAAGCACCTCGAATCGACGCTGTCGGATCTCGTGGTGTTCAACGCGAACCGCGACACGGTGTGGCCAGGCGCGCTGCTGCGCTGGTCCTCCCTGAGCAGCGGCAATCCCGCGCGCATCGACGTTCCGCGCACGCCCGTCGAGATCTGGCTCGACGTCAGCCATAGCCCGAACATCCGGCGAGCCGGCGTTACCGCGCGCGGCAGCAGCGTGCACACTGCGATCAACGAGCTGCTGATCGCGAACCCGACCGGCTACGCCGCCGGTATCGATTTCAACTACTCCGAGGTGCACACGGTCGAGCAGTCGCTCCTCGAGCTCGGCATCTCGGCGGAGTGGCTGACCGGGAGCGCCACGGCGTCGCTCACCGAGAAGAAGAAGCTCGAGAACCATGTCGTGCTCGCGAGCTTCACGCAGGTCTACTACAGCGTCGTCTACGAGCCCCCTTCCGCTGGCAATCATACGGTGCTGCCTCCTGGTCTCGATCACGTGACGCTCGACGAGGTCTTCGACAAGGAGGACCCGCCGGTCTACATCAGCCAGGTCAACTACGGGCGGCGGATGCTGTTCCGGCTCGAGTCGGAGCTCACCTTCTCGGAGGTGAAGTCGGCGCTCGAGGTCGTGCAGGACTTCGCCGCTGGTAAGGCGACGCTGGAGCTCGCGAACGAAGCGATGGCCTCGCTGCGTTCGACGGAGATCAAGCTCGTCATCAAGGGCGGTGACCCGAACCCCGCGGCTCGGGTCATCACGACGCAAGACTTTCTACAGTTCATCACCAGCGGGCTGGTTCCGAGCGCCTCATCGCCGGGGGTGCCGGTCAGCTACACGGTCAAGCAACTCCGAGACAACGCGCTCGTCGCGTTCAAGCGGATGACGGACTTCGACGCGGTCGACTACTCGAGGCTCGCGAGGCGGGTGCGCGTCGTCATCGAGCGCATGCATGTCCACGACGACGGCGATGCACTTACGGATGGCGCGGGGGACTTCATCTGGACCTTCAAGGTCAACGGAAAGGTCGTCGACGACCAGCAGAGGGAGGTCGATATCAGCACCGGAAACACGCATCGCATCGACGCGAGTACCGTGCTCGAGCTGCCACTCACCGATGCTGCGGAGCTCGTGATCGAGGGTCGGATCACGGAGGTCGACGGGACGCCGACGGGCGGAGGCTCCGATGTCATCACGCTTCGCAAGATGTACCCGGTGAGCACTCTCACCGGGACCCGGCGCGACTCGCTGAGGGGGAGCGACGATGGATCACCGAGCGTCGAGGTGTTCTGGCGGATCGAGGTGCTCGGCGAGAACCTACCGGCGCCTGCCTGCAGCGGTACCTCGGCCGCCGTGACCCCCATCGAAGACAGTGCGGTTGCATCGGTCGGGGCCTCTCCGACGTGCGGAGGCGACTGTCCGGTCGGGCAGCGCGCACGCCCGTTCTACCTGATCGCGCATCGCAGGAACGATCTGTCCTCCGTGGAGAAGGCCCTGCGGGCCGGCGCGAACGCGATCGAATTCGATGTCCGCTTCGACCGCCGTAATGATCGCTTCTGCGTCAATCACGACACCGTGATGTTCTGCGATCGCGACGAGCTGAGAACGTACCTGCGAGGCTTGAGGAGGCTCGCCGACAGGCACCGTCACCTCGCGCTCGTGGTCGTGGATTTCAAGGGGCCGGGCGACGCGACGTCCAGGCTCGCCAGGCTCCTGTCGCTGGTGCGAGCGCAGCTGTCGGACGCCGGCATCGTGACCGTCGTGTCGGTGGCCAGGTGGGCAGATCGAGGCTGGCTGCGCGGCGCGGGCCCGCTGAAGCCCGGGGAGACGCTGGCGATCGACGAGGATGATCACCCTCGTCGCGTCGCGAAGTTCCTGCGCGGTCTGGGCGTCCGGCGTCCCGCGTACGGCAACGGAGCCTGCGTCGTGTGCCCGATCCCGCCCGAGAGGTCGTTCGATGATGCATTGCGGCTACGCGAGGCCGGTCAGCTGAGCTTCGTCTATGTGTGGACCCTCGCGAAGCCGAGCTCGATGAAGCGATTCATCGCGAAGGGCGTCGACGGCATCATGGTCAATGATGTCTCGGTCCTCCGCGAGCTCGTTTGCGACAGCTGCAGCGTCCGGCTCGCGACGCGCGCGGACAACCCGTTCGCGTGACCGGAGCCGGAGCCCGATACGGGGCTGTGCGCGCCGGCGCGGGCGCCGAGCTCGCCTGCTCGCGGCGTCCGAACCAGCCTGTGGTCACCTCTCTTCACGCGCCGAGCAGCACGCACGAGACGAGGGCGGCGCGGTGCTCGACGCCCGCGCGCGCGATCAGCGCCGAGACGTGCTGCTCGATCGCGCGCTCGCTGATCCGCAGGAAGCCAGCGATCGTCGCGTTGGCGTGGCCGCGGAGGACGTAGGCGAGGACCTCGCGCTGGCGCGCCGTGAGCTGCCAGCGCTCGGCGGCGGACGTCACCGCAGCACGCACGCGCTCTTCGAGCGTGTGCGCCGGTAGCACGGCGAGGAACCCACGCGGGACGCCGCGCTCGTCGAGCGGCGTGACGTCGAACGCGAGCGCGGCGTCGCGGCCTCGAACGCGCTCGGCGAGCGATGCGCGCACCGACACGGGCTGCTCGTCGAGCAAGCGGCGGCCGGCGGTGTTCGTGCCCCGGATCGCCCCGTGCCGATCGATCACGAACGCGGGCGCGCCGAGCTGCTCGAGCGCCGTGTCGAGCGCGGCGTGGCGGAGCGGCATCGCGGCGAGCCGGCGCTCGAGGCGGAGGCGCCGGCGCATCGGCGCCGCGAGCCGCGACAGGAGCTGCCGCTGGCGCGGACGCACCGGCTCGGGATGGAACGCGCCGAACCACGCGAGGAGGGAAGGGCCGTCGCACAGCAGCACGCGCGGTTGCCGGTGGTGGTGGAGACGCAGCGGCACGAGCACCTGCCGGTAGATCGCGGACCGCTCGAGCTCGCCCGGGCCCATCAGCTCGTGTGCCTCGAGCACGCGGTTCCGCTGCTCGGGCTCGGGGCGAACGGCGTCGTACCAGGCGTACCGACGCGGCGCGGTCTGGAAGAACCGCGCGAACGACGTGCGAGCGTGCTCGGGATCGCGGAGGTTGGCCGTGTGGAAGCGCGCCACCTCGAGCCCGTCACCGCGCTCCTCCGGGCTGAAGACCATCACGACGTCGGTGGCGAGCAGGTCACGCACGGTGGGGAGGACGGGTTCGATCACCGACGGACCATCCAGACGGAGGACGGCGAGCTCGGCCTCGATCTCCGCGAGCCGCGTCCTCTCCGTCCTCGTGAGCGCGAGCGATTCGCGCGCCGCCGCCATGGCGCGACGATACCGCCGATCGGCTCATTTCCCGAGCAGGACGAGCGAGACCAGCGCCGCCCGGCTGTCGACCGCGGCGCGGTCGAAGACCGCCGAGAGGTGTTGCTCGACGGCGCGCTCGGAGATCCGGAGCGCGCCCGCGATCGCCGCGTTGCTGTCGCCGCGCACGACGCGCTCGAGGACCTGGCGCTGGCGTCCGGTGAGGCCGAGACGCTTCGCGGCCACGTGGATCGACTGCGCCATGCGCGCATCGGACGTGCGCGGGCGGAGGATCGCCAGCCACAGCGCGTCGACGCCGGTCATCCGCAGCGGTGTCAGCTCGAACGCGAGCGCGGGTGGGTGACCGGTGGCCGCGGCGCGCAGGGACGCGCTCACCTCCGCGCGCTGACTCTCGAGCAGCGCCTTGCCCTGCGCGTTGAGCTCGAAGATCCGGCCGCTCGCGCTGACGACGAACGCCGGCGCCCCGATCCGCTCGAGCACCGCGTCGAGCGCGGCCTGCGTCAGCGAGGCGGTCTCGATCCGCCGCTCGATCGAGAGCCGACGGCGCAGGGCGGGAACGATCGCGAGCAGGAGCTCGCGCTGCACCGGCGTCGCGGGCGCGGGCTGGAACCCGCCGAACCACGCGAGCAGCGAGGCGCCCTCGCACACGAGCACGCGGATCGGGTGATGGCGATGGAGGCGCAGCGGGCGCAGGACCTCCTGGTACACGCGTGACTCGACGAGCTCGGGTTCCGGGACGAGCTCGCGAACGTCGACGACGACGTTGCGTTGCTCGGGCTCGGGGCGGCTGGCATCGAACCAGCCGAACCGCCGCGGCGCACGCTCGAGGAACTCGACGATGGTGTCGCGAACCGCGCTCGGGTTCGGGAAGTTGTCGGCCTCGAGCCGCTCGACCGCCCACCCGGTCGTGCGCTCGACGGGACACGCACACAGCAGCGTCTCGAGCTCGGTGAGCCTCCGGATCTCCCCGAGCACGTCCTGTACGGCAGAAGGGCCACCGATCCGAACGATCTCGAGCTCGGCGGCCAGCTCTCGGATCTTCGCGAGCACCGTCTTGGATAGCGTCACCGTCCCCCCACTCGCTGTCACGAGGGTACGGGGGCGGACCGCGTCGCGACCAGCGAAGCGTCCTTCGGTTTCCCGAAGGTCGTGGGCGCGGCGCGGGGCGAGGGACCTCCGGTGCTGTCGCGGGGTGTCGCGGGCGGCCGTGCTTGCTCCTGGGGGGATGGGGGTCTACGTTCGCTGGCCATGAGAACCGCCGGAAAGCTCGCCGTCTTCGGCGCGCTGGTGTTCGCCCTGCTGTGGGGAAGGCCCGCGTTTGCCGAGGATCCGAAGATCACCTTCGAGAAGTACACGTTACCGAACGGACTCGAGGTCCTGCTGGTCCCCGACAAGAGCGTGCCGCTCGTCGCGGTGACGGTGTGGTACCACGTGGGCAGCGGGAACGAGTCCTACGGGAAGAGCGGGTTCGCGCACCTGTTCGAGCACATGCTGTTCCAGGGCTCGAAGAACGTCGGCGTCGACAACCACTTCGACATCCTCAAGCAGATCGGCGCGTCGCAGGTCAACGGGACGACCAATCCGGACCGTACGAACTACTACGAGGTGGTGCCGAGCAACCAGCTCGAGACCGCGCTGTGGCTCGAGAGTGACCGCATGGGCTACCTCCTCCAGCCGCCGAAGGGCGTCGAGGATCCGGCCAACCACTTCGCCCGCAGCCTCGCGAACCAGATCGACGTGGTGCGCAACGAGCGCCGGCAGCGCTACGACAACGTCCCGTACGGCAAGGCGCGGTTCGCGGTGTCCGCGGCCCTCTACCCCGAGGGGCACCCGTACCGCTACCTCACGATCGGCAAGCACGAGGACCTGACCTCCGCGTCGGTCGAGGACGTGAAGAACTTCTTCAAGACCTGGTACGTGCCGGCGAACGCGACGCTCGCGATCGCGGGTGACTTCGAGGTCGCGGAGGCCAAGAAGCTCGTCGACAAGTGGTTCGGCCAGTTCCCCAAGAGCACGAAGCCCAAGGTCGTGAACGTGCCCGCGCCGTCGATCAAGACCCAGGAGATCACGGTCGCCGACGACTTCGCGAAGCTGCGCCAGATCCAGTTCACGTGGCACTCGCCCGCGATGTACGGCGAGGGCGACGCCGAGCTCGACATCGTCGCGAACGCGCTCTCGCAGGAGGGGCCGGGCCGGCTGTACAAGGCGCTCGTCCACTCCGGCCTCGCGCAGAGCGTGTACGCGTATCAGTGGGGCAGCCGGTTCTCGGGCCAGTTCACCGTGGCCGTTACGCTCAAGAGCGACTCGCAGCCCGACGAGATCAAGAAGATCGTGTTCGACGAGATCGCGAAGATCGCGAAGGAGCCGCTGTCGCAGAAGGAGATCGCGCGCGTCGTGACGAGCAACGAGGCGTACATCATCCGTCGCCTCGAGACGCCGTTCGGCCGCGCCGAGACGCTGCAGTTCTACAACCACTATCTCGGTGATCCGGACAAGCTGAGCTGGGACCTCGAGCGCTACCGCTCGACGACGCCGGACAAGATCCGCGCGACCGTGGCGAAGTACCTGACGCCGAACAACGTCGTGATCGTGACGACGAACCCGTCGAACGCCGGAGCCAAGTGATGAACCGCAATCTCGTATCGTTCGCAGCCCTGGTCGGAACGCTGGGCGCGGCGCTCGCCGGTTGTGGCGGCGCCGCGCAGCCGCAGCCTGCCGCCCCGGCCGTCCCGGCTTCCAGCCAGACGGAGACCCAGCCCCAGGAGACGCCCGTGGAGCCACCGGCTCAGCCGATCCGCAACGTGCAGACCGCGACGCCCCAGGAGCTGACGTTCCCCGACGACGCGTTCCGCGCGACGCAGCCGACCGCCGGGGCACCTCGCCCGTTCCGGCTGCCGAAGGTCAAGCCGTTCACGCTGAAGAGCGGGATCAAGGTCTACCTCGTCGAGCAGCACGAGCTGCCGCTCGTCTCGATGGACCTCAACTTCGGCGGCGGGTCGATGATCGATCCGAAGGGCAAGGAGGGCCTCGCCAGCGTGTGCATGGCGATGCTGACCGAGGGCACGTCGAAGCTCGACAAGATCCAGTACGCCGAGGCGCTCGCCGACGTCGCGTCGAACATCTCGACCTACGCGACCGATGACTCCCACGGCGTCGGGATGAACAGCCTGACGAAGCACCTCGAGCCGACGTTCGCGCTGTTCGTCGATACGCTGCTCGACCCGGGCTTCCGCCAGGCGGACTTCGACCGGATGATCAAGCGCCGGATCGAGAGCGTGAAGCAGTCCAAGGGCACGCCGGCCTCGGTCGCGTCGCGCGTCACGGGCACGGTGCTCTACGGTCTGTCGCACCCGTTCGGCACGGTCGTGACCGAGGAGTCGCTGAAGGCGATCACGCTCGACGACTGTCGCGCGTTCGCGGCCAAGTGGATCAAGCCGCGCAACGCGCAGCTGTTCGTCGTCGGCGATCTGACCGAGGCGCAGGTGCGCTCGTACTTCGATGGTGGCGCGCTCGCGGCGTGGAAGGGCGCGCTTCCGAAGACGCCGGCGCTGCCGCAGCCCGCCAAGGCCGCGGGGCGCATCTTCTTCGTCCACATCCCGGGCGCGGCGCAGTCGCAGATCTCGGTGATGCACTTCGGCCCGAAGCGCAACGCCGCCGACTACTTCGCGAACGCGATGATGGCGTCGGTGTTCGGCGGTGGGTTCTCGAGCCGTATCAACATGAACCTGCGCGAGGACAAGGGCTACTCGTACGGCGCCGGTGGCGGGTTCAGCTACTCGAAGGCGTACGGCACGTTCCGCGCCGGCGCGTCCGTGCGCACCGACGCGACGTACCAGTCGCTGCTCGAGATGCACCGCGAGGTGAACGATCTCGCGAGCGGAGCGCGCCCGGTCCAGAAGGCGGAGCTCGAGCGCGAGAAGCAGGGCGCGATCCTCGGGCTTCCGGCCCGGTTCTCGACCGGGCAGTCGGCGCTGGGCCAGTATCGCAGCCTCGTCTACTTCGGCCTACCGCTGGACTACTACAACCGCTACGTCGACCAGGTGGGCAAGGTCACCGAGGCGCAGGTGAAGGCGTCGGCGAAGAAGCACCTGAAGCCGACCCAGGCGCTGTACCTCGTCGTCGGTGACGGCAACGCGCCGGTGATCGTGCGCGACAGCAGCGGCAAGGACGTGCCGCTCGTGAAGGACGGAAAGCAGCTCACGCTCCGCGAGGCGCTGGCCGATCTCGCCGCGCGCGGAGATGTAGGCTCGGGTGGTCTGATCGAGCTGGACACCGACGGTCGCCCACTCCGGTGACCTGAGCGAACGCTTGGTGGTCGCGTCGGATCGTCCTTATAATGGTCCGACGTGATGAGGGAACGTCGCGGCGGCGTACGCCGTTCACGGAAGCCAGAGCGCGGGAACTCGATCGTCCTCTCGATGATCGTGCTGACCGCGCTCGGCACGCTCGGCATGCTGACGGTGCTCAGCGTTCGTGGCGGTGTGCAGACGAGCGCGAACGATCGCTTCCACACGATCGCGCTGTACGCCGCCGAGAGCGGTGGTGCCGCGGCGATGGAGTATCTGCGCTCCGTGATCGATCCGCACGCTGGGTGGACGAACGTGCTCGCGACGGGCCCGGTGATCGCGGACATCCCCGGGAACGAGAAGCTCCCCGGCGACGCCGACAACCCGTTCGCCGACGATCTCCGCGCCCACTACCGCGTCGAGGTCTACAACAACCAGAGTGATAGCGGGTACGCGACCGGAACCGACACCGACAAGCGCGTGGTGATTCGCGCGACGGGCTACGGACCGGACGGCGCGATGGCGATGATCGAGTGGGATGTCCAGGCGGCGGGTGGCCTCGTCCGGCGGCCGTGCCCGGTGTACGCGCAGAAGGGCGTGTCCGAGGACAACTCGGGCCGCAACGACTGTCTCGGCACGATCGACACCTCGCAGACGGCCACGTTCACTCCATGAAGGAGGCAAGGATGACGAAGCAGCACACCGCGATCCTCGCCACCATCACCACGATCGCCCTCACGGGCGCGCTCGCGACCTCCGCGTCCGCGCAGTCCTCGCTCGTGTGTCCCGCCGTGTCGGTCGACACGCAGTTCACGGGACCGAGCGCGCAGGCCGAGTGCTCGGCGACGGTCACCGAGTCGTGCACGTCGAAGTCGGGCGTGCTGTTCGATGGCACCACCGGCTCGCTCCGGCTGCCCGGCTCGGCCGGCAACTTCCAGGCTCCTCCCGGTGCGGCCGTCGAGGAGAACGTGTTCTACGCGGCCGCGGCGGACTTCGACCGTGACGGCTGGGACGACTTCATCGCGGCCGACAACACGGACCGCATCTACCTGATGCGGAACCAGACGATCACGTGCGGCACCACGTCGTGCTCGGGGAGCGCGACCACCGCGCCGACCGTGCAGACCATCCCGAGCACGTGGTGGAACTCGCTCACCAACGTGCGGCCGGCGGCGTTCCGCAAGCTCACTGGCAGCAGCGGGCTCAAGCCGACGGTCGGTGTCAGCAACGCCGAGTCACCGATGGTCGCGGGAGACTTCAACGGCGATGGCTGGCCCGACGTCGCGGTCCTCTCGGACACGGTCAACACCGGCGGCAACCCGCGCTGGCCGGGCGCCGCACGCCTGTTCCTCAACACCCAGAACTGCCGGAGCTCGAGCAACACCCCGTGCGGCGTCGGATCGCTGTGCACCGGGCAGCCGGCCCACGGCGCGTGCACCGGGTCGGGCGTCGCGAGCAGCGGCACCCCGTTCAGCGAGACCGATCTCTCCTGTACGAACACCAACTCGTGCACGAAGTTCTTCGCCACGTTCGCGACGTACGATCTCCGCACGGGCGCGGCGGTCTCGACGGCGGGCTCGACCTCGTCCACCAGCCCGGCCACCTACAAGCCCGGTGACTTCGGCCCGGTCGGTCACGCCGCGCAGAACATGGCGGTGATCGACTGGGACGGCGACGGCGATCTCGATCTGCTCGTCGGCCACAGCGGCGGCACGTGCCCCGGCTCGCTGTGCGAGAGCTCGGGGCGCGTGTTCTACCCGGGGATCGACGTCTGGAAGAACGACTGCGCGCAGTCGTCGGCGTGGAACCCCGCGACGAAGTCGTGCCTCGGCCACATCCCCAAGTTCTCGCGCAGCACGGCGGGGACCTGTAACGGCACGAGCTGCAACAGCCCCGACACGCTGATCCCGAGCACGGCGCACAACACCACGACGCTCGCACCGAACGCGAACCTCGGCTGGGACGTCAACCCGCGCCAGAACCCGGGCTTCGCCTACACCGACATCGATCAGGACGGCGACAACGATCTCGTGATCGGCTCGCCCGGCTGCTGCAGCACCAGCTCGAACTCTCGCTACAAGCTCCGCATCTTCAAGGGCACCTCGAACAACCCGTACGTGCACCTCCTCGACACCGACAACCCGCTGGTCCTCAGCACGACGAGCACGACCTACCCGGGCTACGAGGGCGCGCTGACCGGCGTGTTCGTGTCGGACTTCTCGGGCGACGGCTGGCCCGACATCATCACCGGCAGCGACGGCGCGTCGTACAACGCCGGCATCGGCGGGCGTACCCGGTACTGGCGCCACACCGGAGATGCGTCCCAGCCGTACGGCACGAACTGGCCGTCGTGCAGCCCGACGCCCGCGACCTGCACGTGGTGCTCCGCGACGTGCAACCCGAACCCGACGACGAAGATGTCCGAGAGCTGCGGGTCGACGAACTGCGCCAACCTGACCTCGACGCCGCCGAAGTTCGGCGACTTCGACGTCGGCTTCATGCTCGACTACGACAACGACCCGCAGGGCACGCTCGACATGGCGTTGACCAACGGCAACAACACCGGCGAGTTCTACCTGTTCCCGAACCGCGCCAGCCCGGCGACCGTGGCCGCGTGCGGCAGCGTGGTGTCGGGCACCCTGCCGACCCCCGCCGCCGAGCTCACCGTCAACGGTGCGTGCATCACGCCGAACGCCACGGTGCCGGCGGGCACCTCGATCACGTACTACCTGAACAACGAGAGCCCGGCGAACTACCAGCTCGCGTGCGTGCAGACGGGCTCCAGCACGTTCAACCCGCCGCTGACCGGCGGCCAGTGCTGCGTGACGTTCCCGAACAACACGGGGAGGACGATCACCTGGAAGGCGGTGCTCGACTCGAACACGAGCGACGGCGAGGGCGTGTGCTCCGCGATCGGGACCGAGTCGCCGACGATCGCCGGCATCACGGCGAACTACACCTATACGGCGGCGAGCCAGCACTACAAGGCAGGCGTCGTGATCAGCGACGGCGTGACCTACGTCGGGTCGTACACGCAGCCGGGCAATCGCGGTCACCTGTACGCGCTCGCGGCGGGGGACGGCACCGAGTACTTCGACGTGGCCGACAAGCTCGACGCGCAGTCGTCGCGCAACGTGTTCACGACGGATCTCACGGGCACCAACCTCACCCGCATCGACTTCTCCCCGAGCTCGCCGAGCCCGGCGCTCCAGGGCCGCGTGGGCGCGAGCAGCGCGGCCGAGGCGACCGCGGTGATCGACTGGGTGCTCGGCCCGCGGTTCGGGATCAACTCCTCGGGCTTTGCACCGACGCGGCTCGGTGCGATCCAGAACTCGACCCCGGCGGTGCTCGCACCGCCGTTCCGGCCGAACTGGTACTCGTTCCTCGCGCTCGCCGAGAAGGCGAAGTACGACGCGTTCTCCGTCACCAACGCGACCCGGCTGCCGCTCGTGTTGTTCGCGTCGATGGACGGGATGATCCACGCGATCATCTCGAACGCCACGAACATCCTGCACCCGAAAAACGGCGAGGAGGCGTGGGCGTTCGTGCCGCCGCACGTCGCGGCGAAGATGAAGTCGGACTACGACCTGACCCAGGCCAACGGCGCGCTGACGGTCACCTCGTACCCGGACGGCTCGCCCGGCCTGCTCGACTTCCAGAAGGCCAACGGGGAGATCGCGACCGCCGCGATCATCTCGGATGGGGTCGGTGGCACGTCCGTGACCGTCCTCGACGTCACCGACACCGTCGATCCCGCCACGTTCAGCGTGACGGGCAAGGGCCCGATCCCGCTGTGGTCGCAGCAGCCCGGTGGTGCCGCCGCCGGCCTCGCGCGCTCCAAGCCGGGCGTCGCGCGGGTGAAGATCGGTGGCGCGGAGACCTACGTCGTCGTCGCCGGCACCGGCGTCCTCGCGACGGACTCGACGAAGGGCAAGATCGTCGCCGGCTACAACCTCGAGACCGGGAAGCTGCTGTGGCGGTTCGAGATGGAGTGCGCGCTGACGAGCGACATCACGATCTTCGAGACGGATGACGAGGATCCGAACTACGAGCCCGGCGCACCGCTCGTGGACGGCTGGGCCGACCGCGCGGTGTTCGCGGACCAGTGCGGCTATGTCTACAAGATCGATCCGGCGCAGGACGTCGATGGCGCGTTCATCGGCAACGCGGGGTTCGGTCCGATCACCCTCTCCGACCTCAACGGCCAGTCGCGGACCGCGCTGTTCAGCACGGCGCAGACCGCCGGCGCGCTCGGGGCCGGCCAGCAGCGCCCGATCGTCGGTACGATCGGCGCGCGCACCGACTCCTCGACCGACATGGTGCTGTTCTTCGGCACCGGCGGTCTCGAGTCCCAGAGCCCGTCGCTGGTGAACGAGTTCTACGCGGTCTACGCGAAGAACGGCACGATCCGGAACAAGGTCACCGGGACCTGCACCGCGAACGGGTGCGAGAAGTTCTACGGCGGCGTCGTCGTGACCCCCGAGGTGGTGATCCTCCAGCGCAGCATCGACCCGGTGGTCGGCACCGGGACGTGCGACTTCGGCTCGAGCCGGGTGCAGGCGTACTCGCTCAACGATCCGTACAACCAGCAGTTCGACATCTCGAGCATCGACGGCGTGCCGATCCACGCGGTCTCGGGTCCGCTCTACGGCGACGCCGGGGCGCTGTACTTCGCCACCGTCTCCGGCGAGATCAAGCGCATCGGCGCGCCGCGCGCGACCGAGGCCGGCGGCGACTCCGCGTCCGGCGCGGGCAACGGCATGGGCGTGGGCGAGTCCTCGTTCATCAACGCGCCGTTCACGATGCTCGGCTGGCGGGTCGTCCTGTGAAGGAGCCCGTCCGCCACCGCCGCCGCGCCGAGGGCGGGTTCACGATGATCGAGCTCCTGATCGCGCTCGTGATCACCGTGTTCGGGCTCATGGGCGTGCTCGCGCTGCACGGAACGCTGACCCAGGGCACGGGCGCCGCGACCCAGTCCCAGGAGGCGGTGTCGATCGCGAAGCAGGCGATCGAGCTGTTCCGCTCCAAGCGCAACCCCGATCTCGCGCAGGAGCTCACCGGCAGCCAGCTGTCGACGCCACCGTTCAGCCGCGACAACTACGTCTCCGTGATCGGCCGCAACGGGCTGACGTACACGGTCGACGTCGACGTCACGCTCTACCAGACGATGTGGAAGGTCCGCGTCGAGGTGCACTGGACCGACGAAGCCACGGGCGAGGAGAAGATGATGCCGTTCGAGCTCCTCCGGCCGTCCGCGGAGGCGCTGTGACGAGGCGGCCCCGCAGGCGCTCGCAGGGTGGCTTCACCCTGATCGAGCTGATGATCTCCTTGCTCGTCAGCTCGCTCCTCGTTATCCTCGTGCTGTCGATCTTCGCGCGGATGTCGTTCGCGTACCGCGAGCAGCAGCAGGTCGTCGGGATCCAGCAGGTGCTCGCGGCCGCCCGCACCGCGCTCGAGACCGACGCGCGCCAGGCGGGGCTCGCGCTCGCGCAGGGCTTCACGATCTCGAGCGATCTCGGCGAGCACCGCTACTCGCCCGTTCGCGTCGTGAACCGCTCGAACGGACCGGACGAGGTCGGGTTCTACTACGCCGATCCGGACGTGCAGGCGCTCGTCGTCGCGGGGCCGCCGGCCCCGTCGACCACGCTCGTCATGGTCGACGATCCCGACGAGCTCCAGGCGGGCGATCTCGTGGTCCTGTCCACGCCCGACACGGTCTCGATGCGCAGCCCGATCTCGGAGGACGACGCGAACATCGCGCTGTTCACGTCGTGCGTGGTCCGGATCGCGGCCGTCGCCGGCAACCAGCTCGTGTTCGAGACCGGGGGCGACTGGGGGAACCCCACCAACGAGCACTGCGCCACACCGATCCCCGGCGTGACCATGGTCTACAAGTTCGTCGCCCACTACTGGCGTATCGATCCGGATCGCCCGGCGCTCGGCGCGCTCCAGCTCGATCGCACGGGCAACCTGACGCCCAACCCGAGCTTCGAGGATCAGGCGTACGGGATCACCGACCTCCAGGTCGCGACGTACTTCTACGACAGGGACCTCGACACGTCGGACACCGACGACCCCGACACCGACGGCGATCGCGACTGGATGTCGAGCACCGAGCAGGACACGCTCACCGAGCGCAAGCTGCTCGCGGAGCAGTTCGTGCCGCCGCTGATGATGACGATGAACCTCGTCGCTCGCACGACGACAGACGTCGAGGGCGTGTACACCGCCTCCACCCCGCAGCTCGTCGATCCGAACAACCCGAGCCACAACCCGATCGGCGATCGCGAGGCCGTGTCGCTGCCGAGCGCGACGGATCCGATGCTCGGCGGGTTCCGGATCTACCGGTTCATCACGTTCCAGGTCGATCTGCGCAACATGGGAGTCGGCCGATGAGGAGGAGCGAGCGCGGCTTCACGCTCGTCGAGGCGATGGTCGTGGTCGCGTTCCTCGCGATCCTGTCGACGCTGGCCATCGTGTACGTGCGGCCGTCGACGAAGCCCATCGACGTCGCTCAGCGGTTCGCGAACCTCGTCCAGGAGGCGAGCCGGCTCGCGGTGCGCCATGGCCCGGTGCGCTGGGATGTCGCCGAGGCCCTCGGCGAGCGGCGGCGGACGCGGATCGTCGGCGGCGTCGTGGACTCGTCCGTGATCTTCACGATCGAGGTTCTCGAGGAGGACGCCGGCGCCCCGACCGCGGTGTGGCGTCCCGTGCAGCAGATGACGGTGCCCTCCTCGGTGACCGCCGACTCGTACGCGACCACCGCCGGCACGTACGCCACGGTGACGCACGAGACGAGCTGGCCGAGCTTCACGCTCAGCTGCTACCCGAGCGGCTCGTGCAGCGCGGCGACCTTGTTCTTCTCGGTGGAGCGTGGACCGACGCAGGATCGCCAGGCGCGAGTCGCCGTGCTCCCGCTCGGGACCGCGACGTTCGTGAAGAACGACTGGAACGCCTACTGAGTCGTCACCGACAGCGTCACGGTGCCGCTATCCTCGAGGATCTCCTCGCGCGTGCCGGACCTCTTGTGATGCAGCCGGAGGTGCATCGACGAGTCGACCTCGAGCGAGCCCGTGGGGAGCGCCCGCGACGGCTGGAGCTCGAGCGTTCCGGTCATACGACGGACGAGCGCGACGAGCTCGATCGCGGTGTCCGCCGGGACCGCGGGATCGATCACCACCTGGCTCTCGCCGATCCGCTGGAGCTCGACCCGGATCTTCCAGCCGGCCTCGGTCCGCGCGAGCAGCGTGTAGGTCGCGGTCTGCTTCACGACCGCCGGCCGCTGGCGGAGGATCGTGACCGAGCGCCACGTCGCGCCGATCCCCACGGGCTCGTCGGGGAGCGGCACCACCATCGCCAGCAAGCGCTGCGCGAGCTCGTCCTTCGCCGCCTCACTGCGCGCGCCCGTCGGATCGTCCGCGAACACGAGCTCGCCGAGTCGCCCTCGCGAATCGAGCTCGATGGTGACGCGCCGGCCCTCGAGCGCCTTCCACCCGGCGAGGTACTGCACGACCTCGGTGGTCGGTGCGCCGTCGATCTCCCCCGGTAGCGGGCGTGCTCGCACCTTTCCTCCGCTGGTCCCCACGACGGCGAGGCGCGTGCGAATCGGCGGCAGCGCCTGGGGCTTGCTCCACGCCGGGCCCTCGAGCCGACGGCCGGTCAGGCGCGTCTCGAACGCGTGGACGGCCTCCGACGCGGCGACGTCGTAGCGCAGCGGGGCGCGTGGCTCGGCGCCCTGCTCGAGGAGCCGAAACGAGTACTGCTTCGGCAGCTCGAGCGCGGGCTCGGGGAGCCGCTCGAGACCGAGGCTCATCTCCGACCGCCGCTCGGGCGGCGCCGGGGGAGGTCGATCCTCGGTCTTGTTCGCCGGGCCGGAGTCCTTCGAGCCACATGCGGCGAGCAGGAGCGCCACCGACATGGCAGGCCACCGAGATGCCATCTCGCCGCATCATGGCATCTCGATCCGGCAAAGTCACGACGAGCCCCCATGGTAGGCTGGAGAGCGATGCGACGCCGACGACACGAGAAGGGCTTCACGTTGCTCGAGGTCATGATCACGGTCGCGGTGATCGCGATCCTCGCGGCGATCGCCATCCCGGCGTTCACGAAGGAGACGCGGAAGTCGGGGGCCTCCTCCGAGGTGGCCGCGATGTTCGGCGAGCTCGCCGTACGTCAGGAGCAGTATCGCCTCGAGAACGGTGGATACCTCGCGACCACGGCGTGCCCGAGCACGCCTTCGGCGCAGCCGCAGGACGCGAGCGCGTGCATCGCGTCGGGATCGGACTGGGAGAAGCTGCGCGTGCGGCTCCCGACCGAGACGCTGCGGTGCAGCTACGTCACCGAGGTGGGCTCCGGAACCGGCACCGACAACCCGGAGGGCTTCACGTTCACCTCACCACCGGGCAGCTGGTTCTACATCATCGCGACGTGTGACATGGATGGCGACGCTGCCACGACGTCCAAGTACTTCGTCAGTAGCATCGACTCCAAGATCCAGCGCCAGAACGAAGGCCTTTGACGCGTAAGCTCACGGTGAGTCCAACGGAGCATCGCTTGCGCCTCGTCGGAGGATCCCCCCAGACTCGCGCTCGATGCGCTGCTCCGTGTTCCTCGCGCTGCTCCTCCTGTTCGGAGCGTGTCCGTACGGGGAGCTGAACTACCCGTACAACCAGGAACCCGATCCCCGGAACAAGGAGATCGTGCTCGGGGTCGGCGACATCATCTCGATCAACGTCTGGGGCGAGGGCAACGGCGGTCTCAACACCGAGGCGACGATCCGTCCCGACGGCACGATCACGATGCCCCTCGTCGGAGATCTCAAGGCCGCGGGCGTGACACCCAGCCAGCTCAAGCAGACGATCCGCACGCGCCTGCAGGACTTCGTGAAGCTGCACGGCGGCGAGATCACCGTCGCGGTGAAGGAGTGGCGGAGCTACCGGTTCACGGTACAGGGCGAGGTGCAGAAGACCGGCGTCTACACGTCCGACGAGTACCTCACGGTCGCCGACGCGCTCGCGCTCGCCGGCGGCCCGACACGCTTCGCGAAGCGGAGCGAGATCGTGCTGATGCGCCACGACCCGAAGACGAACGAGACCAAGCGCATCCCGCTGGACTACGAGGCGCTCGCGTCGGGCAAGCGCCTCGACATGAACATCTTCGTGCTCCCCGGCGACACGATCTACGTGCCATGAGCCGGGCCGCGGGTAACGCAGCTACTCGGGCGCCGGGACCCAGACGGCGGCGCCCTCGACGTTGCTGATGATGCGCGCGGGCTTCTCCGTGAACGCACCCTCGAGCTTCGCGCGGTACAGCGCCAGAGGTCCGCTCGGCGGTGCGACCTCGACGTCGTCGATCGGCTCGTCGTCCTCGGTCGCGTTCTCGGCCTCGCCCGACGGCTCTTGGGACTCCTTCTTGGGCTTCGCGCTCGCGCGCTTCTTCGACTTCTTGTCGGCCTCGGACGTGTCCTCGCGCTTGCCGAGGAGCAGGGCCCACCGGCCATCGGGCGAGATCGACGCGCCCGTGAAGCCCTTCCAGCACTTGTACTGACCGCCGCGCGCACCCATGATGCACGCACTGCCGCGGTCCTGTACGAGCACCCACTGGCTGTCGTGCGACCACTCGATCGGGACCGCGTCCTTGATCGCCTTGCGGCGCGCGGCGTGGCCGTCGAGCGCGAACGTCATCAGCTGCTCGGCCTCCTTGGTCTTCGTGCGGCCTTCGTAGATCTTGTCGACGAACACGCCGACCGCGCGCATGCCGTCCGGGCTCGGCAGCATGCTGCGCAGCGGGGCCTCGGGCGCGACGCGCTGCTTCTTGCTGGGCGCGTAGGGAGGCGCGGCCCACACGCCGTCGGCGTCGGCCCAGATCAGCCGCCGCTCGGCGTTCTCGCGTACGAGGCGCGCGCCGGGGGCGGGGATCGAGACCGGCGCGGAGCGGCCGGAGGCGAGGTTGTAGATCATCGAGCCGGTCGCGCTCTCGTCGGAGCGACACAGCACGCACCGGCCGTCGACCGCGAGCTGCGCCGGGCCATCGGCGCACGGCAGCTTGGTCAGCTCGGTCGCCGAGCCGTCGAGCCGCATCCAGTACCAGGAGCCGTCGAGATCGGCGAGCAGCACCTGGCCGCGCGCGTCGGTGCGCAGCGCGCGCACGTGCGGCGTGCCCGGGAGATCGACCAGCTTCTTCTCCTCGCGACCACGCGGATCGGAACGGTAGAGCGCCGAGCCGCGCGCGAAGATCACGCTCCCACCGCCGAACTCGTCATCTGCGCGGGCGGGCGAGGGGGCGACCAGGCCGACGCCGACGCCGACGAGCGCGAGGACAGCGGCGCGGATCACGGCAGCAGCTTGGCGGCGCGGGTCGCGTCGCTCAGGTTGGTGACGAACCGCCCCTTGCCGCTGATCTCGAGCAGCGTCACCGCACCGAACCGCGGGAAGTGGACGTCGAGCGCCTTGCCGCCCTCGACCTGCGTCGCGTCGCGCTCGAACTCGGCCTTCGTCAGCGGCTTGCCTTCGACGAACACCTCGGACAGGAACTCGATCGGCGCGATCCAGCTCGCTCCGTCGCGGTGGATCTTGTCGCGCACCGCGCCGGGCAGGTTATCCGAGCTCCGGACGACCTGATCCCAGTCGCGCTTGCCGAGCGCGGCCGCCACGTCGAGATCGAAGCGCTCGGGCGGGAACACGAGCACCACGGTGCCGTCGACCTCCTTCGCGGTGATCGGCGGTCCCTTCGGCTCGGGCGCCGCTGCCGGCGCCGGCGCGGCCTCGGGGGCGCGGGCGGCCTTGCCGTTGCCCGCCGGCTTCTCCGCCGGCTTCGGCGACGCCGGGGCGCCCGGGATCAACGAGAACCGGTCCACGGCCGCGAGCTGCTGCTCCATGAGGAGCGACTTGCGCTGATCCCACGTGCCGTCGGGCTCGAGCACGTCGACGACGACCACGTCGCCGCGGCGCTCGAACGACACGCCCGTCAGGTTGGCGATGATCTGGTCCTCGTCGAGCTCGTCGAGCCGCTTCTCGAACGCGAGCAGCTTCGCCTCGAACTCCTTCTGAGACAGCGGCGTGGCGCGGCGCTTGCCGTCGACGTCGACCTGCGGGTCCAGCGCCCACGGGAGCAGCGCGATGCCACGCAGGTCACGCATGCTCCGTGCCACGATCACCGCGTCTCCCCACGTCCCGAGCGCGAACAGCCGTCCGAGCCGCACCGGCAGCTTCTGGACCATCGAGATCAGCGCCTCCTTCGCGGGGCGCAGATCCGCCTTGATGATCGGATCGCTCGCCGGATCCTGCCGCGGCGTGATCGTCTGGTCGTCGATGATCATCAAGCGCCGCTCGCCGCGCCGGCGGAACGGCATCGACGGGGACAGCTCCATCTCGGCGCGCGGATCGAGCCGATCGACATCCAGGAGCTGCTTGGACTCGAGCGCCTCCTGACCACCGAGACCATCGATCAGCGTCTTCTGATCGATGGAAGCGGTCGCCTGGAACATCAGGTCCGTGACGAGAGCGTCGAGGGAAAGTGCCATAAGTGACTCCTTCTACAAGTAGCCGCTTCGCTGGCGCAAGAGCCACTCCAGACCGAGCAGGCCGATGACCAACAACAGGAGCCCGGGGCGGCTCCACAGCTCGATATCGGTGCGACGATCGACGCGCACGACCCGCGGCTGATCGAACGCCAGCCCGCTCGGGAGTGCGCTCACGGCGCCGAGCGCGGTGCCGTTCGTCGCCGTCGCGATCGCCTCGAGCATCCCGGGGTCTCCCACCGGGCGATCGAGCTCGCTCCCGCCCTCGCGCACGAGGAAGATGTCGGCCGCCTCGACCTCGCGTCCGGCGATCTTCGCGCGGGCCTCGATGCGATAGACGCCGGGGACGACCGTCGCGCCATCGCCACGCGCGAGCTCGTACACCGCGGTGCCGTCGTCTCCGACGGTGAGCTTCGCGGTCGCGATCTGCTCGGCGCGCGCCGGATCGGCGCCACGCTTGACGACCAGCGAGACCGTACCGCCGGGCGTCGGCTGGTAGTCGCGGCCGAGGAGGCGCGCCGTGACGCGAACGGGCGCGCCGGGTGCGTATTCGACCGCGTCGCTGTCGACGTGGAGGTTGCGCAGATCCGGGTCCTGGATCAGCCAGCGCATCGCGTTCTCCCAGAACTTCGTGTACTGGCGCCCGTTGTCCCCGGGGCGCGCGGCGGCGACGAACCCCCAGCGCCACAAGGTGTCGGTCGTGACCGCGAGCGAGCGCCCCTCGCCGTACTCGCCCGCGACGATCACCGGCATCGGCTTGCCGTCGCGCGTCCTGATCCGCGGATGCTGCGCGAGCACCGTCGCCTCGGGGCGCGCGCCGACGACGAGGTTCACGCCCTCGAGCTGCGGGAGGGCCTTCCACGTCGCGAGGTTGTCGGCCGGGTCGTAGCGCAGCGACGTCACCGGGTGCTGCTGCCCCGCCTCGGTGAGCTGCGGCGTGAACCGCTGCGTGTCGATCAGGGCCGCGCGATCGAACGGGCCATAGAGCTCGACGGGAAGCGCGGGCGCCACCGCGGTGCCGTAGTAGCCGCCCGACGTGAACGAGGCCGCGCCACCGAGCATGGCGAGCCCGCCGCCGCCCTCGACGAAGCTGCGGATGTTCTCGAGGTACTCCTCGATGCCGTACGGCTTGTACTCGAAGTCCTGCAGGATGATGAGGTCGAACGAGGGGAGCTGCTGCTCGAACAGCTCGCGCGTCGGGAACGGGATCAGCGACATCTCGTCGTTGGGCACGAGCGAGACGTCGTCCTGCGTGCGCAGGATGAAGAACGAGATCAGGTCGACGTTCGGGTTGCTCTTCAGCATCTGGCGCAGCGAGCGCACGTCCCAGCTCGGCTGGCCGGCGACCTGGAGGACGCGGATCTTGTCGCGGATCACGCGGACGACGAAGCTGCGCGCGTTGTTCGTCGTCACGGCCTCGGTGTCCGCGACCGGGACCGAGACCTCGTAGACGTAGCGGCCGACGCGCGGCGGGGTGACCTCGAACGTCACCTTGACCTCGTGCTCGCCGGCGGGCAGGTCGACGAGCTTCTGGCGCAGCGGCTGCCCGTCGGTCGAGAGCGTGACCGGCACGCGACGGGCGGGGAGGCCGGTCGTCCGGATCACCGCGTCGATGCGGACGACGGTGCGAACGAACGCGAACTCGTCGGCCATGACGTCGGCGACCGCGATGTCCTGCAGGCCCGGGCGCGCCGCCCACACGGTGTGCACGCGGGTGTCGAGCGAGCGCAAGAAGTCGCGGACCGCGCCATCACCGGAGTCCTCGTGGAAGCCGCCGGTCGAGGCACCGTCGGAGATCAGCACGATGCCCGCGAGGTCACGGCCCTCGTAGCGCGCGCGGATCGTCTCGAGCGCCTTGCGGATCAGCGTCGCCTTGCCCCTGGGATCGTGCTCGGCGAGGCTGGCGAGGCTCGTCGGGCTGACGGTCTCGGAGAACGTGTAGTAGTCGATCGTGTGGTGCTGGCCCCACTCGGCGAGCGCCTCGCTCGACGCCGCGAGCAGCTGGCGCGCGCGCTCGAGCCGGTTCGGGCCCCCGGCCTTCTCGGCGAGCGCCATCGACCGCGAGTCGTCGATCAGGATCGCGATCCGGTTCGGCTCGCGCGCGACCTGGCGGAGCTCCACCGCCGGTTCGAGAAACACGACGAGGGCGCCGACCGCCGCGCCGGCGCGTAGCCCGATCATCAGCGCGCGTCGCCACGCCGGTGCGCCCCGGCTCGCGCGCCACGCGAGGACGACGATCGCGAGCACCGCGAGCACGCCGAGCGCGAGGCCGAGGCGCCCCCACGGCGCGAGCAGCACCCACCGGTACTCGTTGAACGCCGCGCTCGACGGCGCCGCGATGCGGACCGTGAGCGCGACCAGGGCCTCCGCCACGAGCGCACCTCCCGCGCCGAGCGCGAGCACGCCGAGCGCCGCGCCGAGACCACCGCGTCCCCGCCGCACCGCGATCACGGTCGCGATCGCGAGCACGACGCTCGCGGCGGCGAGCACGTAGCGCACGGGCGGGGGGAACAGGACGATGTTCACGGCGACTTCTTGGGGCGCGTCGGCGTGACCGCGGGCTCGATCGCGCCGTCCTCCGGCTTCCACCGCCGGCGCTTCATGATGAACGGCACGTGGACCTGGTCCGCCTTGTAATCGAGGCACAGGGCGTACATCACGAGGTTCACGCCGAGGCGGAACGCGAGCTCGCGCTGCCGCTCCCCGCCGGGCTCGCACGGCAGCTCGTAGTTGCCGAAATCATCGCGCGACCACGCACCGCCGAGATCGTTCGCGACGTACGCGACGACGAGCCGGCCGTCGCGGATCACGCCCTCCATCGCGGGTGCGATCGCGAGCCGCCCGAGGGGCTTGTCGAGCAGGTAGAACGACTTGTAGACGACGTGATCGCTCGGGATGATCTCGAGGCCCTTCGTCGAGCGGCCGGTCGGGAACACGTCGGCCAGGAGCTTGCGGACCGAGCCATCGAACGCGCCGTCGGTCGTGCCCTCCGCGGAGTCGATCAGGAGGAACCCGCCGAACGTGAGGAACCGGCGCAGCGACTCGATCCCCGCCGCGCCGGGGAGCTCGAGCTCGCGATCACCGGCGAGGTAGAGGAACGGCGTCTCGTGCAGCGTCTCCGCCGTCGGCGTGACCACGTTCGGGTCGAGGTCGACGTCGATCGACGTGCGCTTCTGGATCTCCCAGCCGAGTCGACGGAGCGCGTTCGCGCGCGGCCCCGCGCCCCCGAGCTGCAGCTGGCCGAACCGGAACCGGGTCTGCGGCCCCAGGGCATGCGCCCGGCGCGCCCACAGGAGGCTCATCGCCGCCAGACCTCCGCCGAGCAGCCGCCGTCGGGTCAGACCCGGTTTCATACGGGGGCAAGGTAGCTCCGGGGCGGAGCGGAGGCCAGCCATGTTAGCGTCCGCCCGATGAAGCTTGCCGCCTGCTGGTGGGGGATCGCCGCGCTGGTCGCCGCGACGCCGCTCGTGCACGCCCAGGGCCTTGCACCCGCCAAGGAGCCAGACCCGGAGGACGCGGCCGTCGCGACGCCCGAACCGGCATCGCAGACCGCGCCTCCGCCTCCCGCGGTCACCGCGCCGGCGGGCGTGCTCGCCTACTCCCACAAGGGCCAGCTGTCGGTGTCCGCGCGGGTCGGCGTCGGCATGCGCGCGATCGTCGCGTACGACTCCGCGGACTACTGCGGCTCGACCGACTCCTCGACCACCACGGGGAACGCACCCGTGTGCACGGGGCGCGCGCCGTTCAGCCTCGATCTCGAGGTCGGCTACGGACTCGCGCACCGCGCCGAGGCGTTCCTCGAGCTCCGCGTCGGGATCGAGGGCGACTTCGGAGCGAGCGCCCGCGACGCCGACGGCCCGCGCATGTTCCACGTCTCGCCGGGCGTCCGGTTCTTCTTCAACGACACGAAGACGCTCAAGCTGTTCACGACGGCGCAGGCGGTGTTCGACTTCTCGGGATACCAGGACAGCGCGGGGATGACGCGCGGCGCGGACCTCGGCGTCCGTAACCTCAACGGCCTGTGGCTCGATCTCGATCGCGCGTACGGCGTCTACGCGTACTTCGGCGAGACCGCGACGTTCGGCCGGTGGCTGCGGGCCGAGCTCGAGGCGGGCATCGGGATCCAGGGGCGCTATCGTTGATCCGTGGGTTTCGCGGATCACTTCTCGTCGATCGCCGAGCGCTACGCCGCGTACCGGCCCCTGTATCCGCCGGCGCTCGTCGACGTGCTCGCGGAGCGTGCGCCGCCCGGTGACGCCTGGGACGTCGGTTGTGGGAGCGGACAGCTGTCCGTCGCGCTCGCGTCGCGGTTCGCTCGCGTGGTCGCGACGGATCCGTCGCAGGCGCAGCTCGACGCCGCCACGCCGCATCCGCGCGTGGAGTACCGGCGCGCGGCGGCCGAGGACAGCGGGCTCCCGGATGCGAGCATGGCGCTCGTCGTCGCCGCGCAGGCGGCGCACTGGTTCGACTGGCCGCGCTTCGTGGCCGAAGCAGGGAGGGTGGCGCGGCCGGGCGCGCTCGTCGCGCTCGTCAGCTACGGCGACGTGACCGTCGAGGGCGCCGCGGGAGCGACCCTCGCGCGGTTCTATCGCGACGTCGCCGGGCCGTACTGGCCGCCCGAGCGCGCGCACGTCGAGGCGGGCTATCGCGATCTCGTGCTGCCGTGGCCCGAGGTCGCGGCGCCTCCGCTCGCGATGACCGCGACGTGGACGCGCGAGGAGCTCCTCGGATACGTCAGCACCTGGTCCGC
>Ga0164243_10001644_pt1 | contig 37772 bp, 34 predicted proteins | sample OricompcompostOP_FD_108781 | JGI IMG/M metagenome (GOLD analysis project Ga0164243, IMG submission 108781) | Organic Plus compost microbial communities from Emeryville, California, USA - Original compost - Organic plus compost (OP) | ecosystem: Engineered > Solid waste > Mixed feedstock >...
GCGCCGCGCTTGCCGGCTTCCGCTATGGAACGGTGATACCCGCCGGGTACCAGTGAACTGATGGCCGCTTCCGCCTGCAGCGAGTCCACGTCGCTGGTGTTCCCGTCCAGGCTACGCCGCGACACAAAGCCGGTCAGCTGCCAGCGCCGCTGCTGCAGGGTAATACCCACCCCCCTGAAAAAATAGAACTCCCCGGCAGAGGAATAAGGCCGCAGCACCTCCCCTTCCCGCTTGATCTGGCCGGTCAGCGAGCTTTTGCCAAATGCGAGCGACTGCCAGTTGATGAGGCCCTGCCCCATATTCACTGTAAAGTCGCCCAGGGCCAGTGCTTTTATATGCTTGTAATTCCGGATGAACAGGTGCGCGCTGTAAAAGTCAAAACCCTGCTGCTGGGCGCCTCTAAAGAACTGCTCCCCGGCATCCTTTTCCATGGTAACGCCCCAGCTGGCATAACGCGGAAAATGATAGCGATAGCGCAGCAGCAAGCGGTCCGGTGTACCGGCATAGTGCGGAGGCAGCGTATCGCGGGGCAGGTAGCCGCGGGCCCTTTCCAGCTGGCGGCCGTAACGCAGCAGCAGGGCATGCTCTCCTTTCCGGGTGTAATCCCTCAGCGTATAATGCGGCTGCAGATCATTGCCCACCGTAACATAAGGCTGCAACCTGCGTATCAGGGCCGGATCAAAACCGGGCACGGCCTGCAGCTCATAAATGCTGACAAATGCACCCAGCAGCCGGCGGTAATCCAGCAGGTGGCGTACCTGTAATGGCGTAAGCAACCCCAGCGACTGCAGGGCAGCGGCATCCGCCGTATTCAGCGGAATCTTGTGCCGTGTATAGGCTTGCAGGTCCTGCCAGCGGCTGTCGTCCTCCACCGCTGTTTCGCTGCTCTCCAGCTGCTCCTCCACGGCAGCGGGGAGGTAGTCCGGTAATTGACGGGCATCCAGGGGCAGGCAGGCGGCCGGCACCAGGCAGCCTGCTATCAGTATGACACGGATCATGATTATGCTTCTTTAGTGCCGGGTTGCCAGGTAATGGCAGTAGCCGGGGTAATACCTAATTGTGAATGATAATGAGCGGATAAATAAATATGCAGGGATTGCCAGGAGAAGCGCACGCCGCCCCCACTGAGCTGCGGGTCCGTGGAAAGCCCCAGCTGTACGGACAGCTGCGGCACGATGCGGTACTCGCACATCAGCCGGGTGGTAAGCGCGCGGTCTGTGGTATGGATCACCTCTGCGCTTAATAAAAAGTTTCCCGAAGCTTCGTATCCTGCACCGGCGGTGTACACCACCGGTATATCCTGCCGGCCGCTTTTGTCCAACTGCTGCGCGGCGGGGTTGAAAGCATGGATACCGGCATGCAACTGCGGCGTAATATGGAACAGGCAGCCGGCTTCAAAGGTCACCATGCCGGCGCGGCCGTACTGTTGCATGGACAGGCCCAGGTAGTCCACCTGCATGCCAATGCTCACGCGGCTGCCCAGGTTCCTGCCATAGGCAATGCCCAGCTGCTGCTGGTTAAAGGCGGCGTAGCCGAAGTGCCGGACAGAAAGACCGAAGGTACCGGAAGCGGTAGGTACTGCCAGGCCCAGCGCATACAGGCTGGTGGCCTTCAGCATAAAGCGGCGCTCTGCGTATGCCCCGGCTGTGATGGCGGGCAACGCTGCCAGTGCAGCCTGGTTGTGCAGGGCGGAAAAAACGTGCTGGAACTGCCGGCTGTAGGTACCGCCTACCTGTTGCGGGCCTCCCGGCAGCCACACATGCTGGGCATGTAACGTGAAAATACCCAGGGCGCAAACAATAGTAACAATGCTCCTTCTCATAAAAATGGTTGGTTGGTAACAGAATTTTGAGGGAGAGACGGGATGCAACAGAGAGAGGGGAGCAAATTAAGTAAAAAAAGTAAATGGCGAAAATCTAAAACAGCCCGTATAACTGGGAGTCGATCCGGGAAATGATCTCTCCCAGGTCTTCTTCGCTATCGGGGAATTTGTTCTTGTCAATGTCTACCACCAGCAGGGGACCTTCTTTATACTGCTCTATCCAGTTATTGTAATATTCGTTGAGCCGTTTCAGGTAGTCCAGCCGGATGTTCTCCTCATACTCGCGGCCGCGCTTCTGTATCTGCGCTACCAGTGTGGGTACGGATGCCTGCAGGTAGATCAGCAAATCTGGCGGCCTTACCATCGATTTCAGGGTTTTAAAAAAGTTAAAGTAGTTATCAAAGTCCCGTTTGGTCATCAGCCCCATTTCATACAGGTTGGGCGCAAAAATATGGGCGTCCTCGTAAATGGTGCGGTCCTGTATTACGGTGTCCTTGCCGTTCTGTATTTCCAGCAGCTGTTTCAGGCGGCCATGCAGGAAGTATACCTGCAGGTTAAAGGACCAGCGGGGCATATCTTCATAAAAGTCATTGAGGTAGGGATTATGTTCCACATCTTCAAACTGGGGGGCCCATTTATAGTGTTTGGCCAGTAATTCCGTAAGGGTGGTCTTTCCCGCGCCTATGTTCCCGGCTACTGCAATGTGCTTGATCTTATTTTGTTTTGCCATGCTTATTTATAGTGGTGAGTAGTAAGTCGTTAAGACCCAGTAAGAACTATAGTGAAGGATAATTTACATAAATAAATGCGTTTTATGTAAAAAAACTTCACCTGTTGTCCCTTAACGGATATGGATCGTATATCAATAGTAGCTGATCCCGATCAGTTTTCTTGCAGCTTGCAAAGTTTGTGCCGCACTTGCCCGGGCCTTGTCTGCCCCGGCCTTCATGATACGGTTCAGGTAAGGCTTGTCCTGCTGCAGCGCCTGCGCCTTTTCGCGGATGGGCGCAATAAAGCTGACCATGTCTTCCGCCAGCTGTTTTTTCATATCCCCATAGCGGATAACCTGGTCCTGGTAGGCGCGCTCAAAATCGCTGATCACTGCCGGTGCAGATACCTGCTGCATTAACAAAAAGAGGTTGGCAATGGTTTCCGGCATAGGGGCGCCCGGCTCCACCGGGCCACTGTCTGTTTTGGCCTTCATGATCTTCTTGCGGATCTGCTCGTCCGTATCCGCCAGGTACAGGGTGGCCATTTCATTTTCACTCTTGCTCATTTTTCCGGTACCGTCCAGGCTGGGTATCCTCACCAGGTTGTCGCCGAAATTAAAGGCTACCGGCTCGGGAAACAACTGGCCGTAACGGTTGTTAAAACGCTGGGCAAAATTGCGCGCCATTTCCAGGTGCTGCTCCTGGTCCTTGCCTACCGGCACTTTTACGGCCCGGTGCACCAATATGTCTGCGCTCATCAGCACCGGGTAGGTGAGCAGGCCCGCATTCACATTCTGGGGTTGCAGGCGCACCTTGTCCTTGAAGGTAGGCACCTTTTCCAGCTCGCCCTTGTAGGCCAGCATGTTCAGCAACAGGTACAGCTCTGCGATCTCCGGCACATCACTCTGGGCATACAGGGCCACCTTTTCAGGGTCCAGGCCGGAAGCAATGTTCTCTGCCAGCACGCGGAACACGTTGCCCCGCAGGTCCCTGGGGTCAGGATGCGTAGTAAGCGAATGCCAGTCCGCTACAAAAAAATAACAGTCATAATCTTCCTGCATCCGGATGTAATTGCGGATAGCGCCAAAATAATTGCCTAAATGTAAAAATCCTGTGGAGCGGATGCCGCTTACTACTATTTCTTTTCCTGTTGCCATAATGGGGGTCAAAATTAATAAATTCCGGGTTCCCAATCCCAAAATGGACATATCCCCCCTGAAATATCAGCCAACCGCCATTTATACAAGGCAACCCGGAATTTATTACCTTTGGAAGACTGTCATTAATTATCAATAATATTTCAATATCTTTTTATTTAATTTGATCATGGAAGTAAACGATGCATTGGTACAACAGCTGGCAGACCTGGCCAGGCTTGAGTTCAGCGAGCAGGAAAAAGCGGGCATCCAGGAGGAGCTGCAGCGCATGATCACCTTTGTGGAAAAACTGAACGAGCTGGATACCAGCAACGTTCCTCCCCTGCTGTTCATGACGGCAAATTACAACGTGCTCCGTGAGGATAAGGTGGTACCATCCATTACCCGGGAAGAAGGCTTGCTGAATGCCCCTTCCTCCAGCGAACAGTACTTCAAGGTACCAAAAGTTATCAAGAAATAATTACTATTGCTATGCGCCCAGAATCCGTCATCCATTTAGAGAACATCCGCAAAAGTTATTTCATTGGCCGCAACGAGCTGCCGGTGCTCAAAGGCATATCCCTGGATATTTTCAAGAACGAGTACGTGGCGCTGATGGGGCCTTCCGGTTCCGGCAAGTCCACCCTTATGAACATGCTGGGCTGCCTGGACACGCCTACCAGCGGCAAGTATGTCCTGAGCGGGCACGATGTGAGCAAAATGGAGGACAACGAGCTGGCCCGCGTGCGCAATAAGGAAATAGGCTTTGTGTTCCAGCAATTCAACCTTATGCCCCGCCTTTCCGCCCTGGAAAACGTAGCAGTGCCGCTGATCTACGCCGGCGTCAATAAGAAGGAACGGGAGGAAAGAGCCCTGGAAGTGCTGAAAAAAGTGGGCCTGGGAGAGCGCTACAAGCACAAGCCCAACGAGCTGTCCGGCGGGCAGTGCCAGCGCGTGGCCATTGCCCGGGCGCTGGTAAATGACCCGGCCCTGATACTGGCCGACGAGCCCACCGGTAACCTGGATACCAAAACCTCCGTGGAGATCATGGAGATATTCGGCCAGATCCATGCCTCCGGCAATACCGTGGTGCTGGTAACCCACGAAGAAGATATTGCAGACCATGCCCTGCGCGTGGTACGCCTGCGGGATGGCGTAATAGAAACAGACAAGCTGAATGAAAAGCACTTGCAATTAAAACACGATGGCGCTTAAGATCTACACCAAAACCGGCGACAAGGGCCAGACCGCCCTCATTGGCGGCACCAAAGTGCCCAAAAGCCATATCCGCATTGATACTTACGGTACTATAGACGAGCTGAACTCCTACATTGGCCTGGTGAACGACCATATCAGCCACGAGGCTGTCAATACCCTGCTCAGGGAGATACAGGACCGCCTGTTCACCATCGGCTCCTCCCTGGCCTGCGACCCGGAAAAGGAAACAAAAATGAGCATTCCCGACCTGCACCCGGAAGACATACAGCTGCTGGAAAACAATATCGACAAAATGAACGGGGAACTGCCGGTCATGAAATCCTTTATACTGCCCGGCGGCCATGTAGCAGTATCTACCTGCCATATCGCCCGCTGTGTATGCCGGCGCGCCGAGCGCTTATGCGTAGGCATGCAGGAACAGGGCCTTCCCATTGATCCCTTGATATTACAGTATACCAACCGCCTGAGCGATTATTTGTTTGTACTGGCCAGGTGGCTAGCACATCGTTTAGGCGTAGCGGAAATCACCTGGACTCCAAGAACCTAAGCGTGAATGTGCTAATGTGCTGATATGCTGATGGATGGAAGCGGGTAATTGTATGGGTAGATGTGTTGATTGCAGTATATTAGTGTTTAAGTATCAATCATTAAAGTTACCAGATGGTCCCTGAAAAAGAGAACCTCATCGTAAAGAAAACCTACCAGTTTTCATTAGCTATTATTAAATACACAGAAGTACTGGAAATGAGGCAGCGCTATAGCATGGCCAAGCAGTTGTTTAAGAGCGGCACATCCATTGGCGCCAATATGCGGGAAGCGCAAAGCGCCGAGAGCAAAGCTGATTTCAGGCATAAAATGAAAAAGCTGCCAAAGAGGCTGAAGAAACCAATACTGGTTGTCGCTATGCAATGATGCTGCCAGTTACCCCGATCCCGGACCTCTTCCTGAAGAACTAACCTCCATTCAAAAAATCCTCAGCAGGATAATCAGTTCCTGCATAACTAATTATCCGCTCCTATCCATCAGCACATTAGCACATCAACTAATTATCCTCCCATCCCTCATCACCAGCTGCCGGTCGCTCATAGGCGCCAGCTCTTCGTTATGGGTAACAATAATAAAGGTTTGGCGGAACTGGTCCCGCAGGTCCAGGAACAGCTGGTGCAGCTCCCGGGCGTTTTGGGAATCCAGGTTACCGGTAGGCTCGTCGGCCATTACAATGTCCGGGGTATTGATGAGGGCGCGGGCTACGGCCACCCGCTGCTGCTCGCCCCCGGAAAGCTCGTTGGGCTTATGGTCCATCCGGTCCTGGAGGCCCAGGGTATCCAGCAGGAACTGTGCCCGCTTCCTGACTTCCGCCTTCCGGGTACCGGCAATAAAACCGGGCACACATACGTTTTCCAGGGCGGTAAACTCCGGCAGCAAATGGTGGAACTGGAAAATAAAGCCAATATGACGGTTCCGGAAGTCGGCCAGGGCATTTCCCTTCAGCGCGGAGAGCTGCCTGTCCCCTAGCCATACCTCCCCCGAAGAAGGGGTGTCCAGGGTGCCCAGCAGGTGTAACAGGGTGCTTTTCCCCGCCCCGGAAGACCCTACAATGGTAACGATCTCACCCTTTTCAACGGTCACGTCTACCCCCTTCAAAACCTGTAAGTTGGAATAATTTTTGGTAAGATTGCGAGCAACTAACATACTCAAAGAAAAGTAATTAACCGTTAAAATAGTAATAGTTGTTTATTTCAAATTAAATAATACTTTTGCGAAAATTTAAAGAAAGTAAAAATTTTAATAACATGTACTGGACATTAGAATTAGCTTCATACCTGGAGGACGCTCCCTGGCCAGCTACGAAAGACGAACTGATAGACTACGCCATCCGTTCCGGTGCACCGATAGAAGTGATTGAGAATTTACAGGAACTGGAAGATGAAGGGGAGATTTATGAAGGGATCGAGGATATATGGTCCGACTACCCGTCTCAGGACGACTTTTTCTTTAATGAAGACGAGTATTAGGCGATTAAGTATCCGGATTGTTGACCCTTGCGCCGCTCTCCCATGCTGAAAAGAATGAAGCCGCCCCGCTACAGCTGAACGGGACGGCTTTTTCATTACTTTCAACGGACCCACGCTTGTTATTTTTCCATTTGTGCTGCGATCGCTGTTGATACCCCGGTAAAAGAAAACCCGCCGTCATGGAACAGGTTCTGCATGGTCACCATACGGGTAAGGTCTGAGAACAGTGTTACACAGTAGTTGGCACACTGGTCGGCCGTAGCATTGCCCAGGGGGCTCATTTTCTCCGCATACGCCATAAAGCCGTCAAAACCCTTTACTCCGCTGCCGGCCGTGGTTTTGGTAGGCGACTGGGAAACGGTGTTGATGCGCACTTTATTCCGGATGCCGTAATGGTAGCCAAAGCTGCGGGCAATGGATTCCAGCAGGGCCTTGGCATCTGCCATTTCGCTATAATCGGGGAATACACGTTGCGCTGCAATATACGTCAATGCCACTACGGAGCCCCAGTCGTTGATGGCATCCATCTGGTAAGCGGTTTGCAGCACCCGGTGTAATGACATGGCGGAAATGTCAAAGGTCTTGTGATTGAAGTCGTAGTCCAGGTCCGTGTAGGGCCTGCCTTTACGCACGTTCATGCCCATACCTACTGAATGAAGCACAAAATCTATTTTACCGCCAAAATGTTCCATGGATTTTGTGAAAAGATTTTTCAGGTCGTCCATATTGGTAACATCGGCCGGTATCACCGGTGCATTGCAGGTTTCCGCCAGCTTCTTGATCTCCCCCATGCGCAAAGCAATAGGCGCATTGGTCAGCACTATCTGCGCGCCCTCTTCCACACAGCGCAGCGCCGTTTTCCATGCCAGCGAGTGCTCGTCCAGCGCGCCGAATATGATACCTTTTTTTCCTTGTAGTAAGTTATGAGCCATTGGGTCAAAAAATTGATTTCGGCAAAAATAGTTGTTATAGGTGAAAAATTAGATATTAGCTGTTAGCTTTTAGCTGGCAGCGATGCTTATTTAACCATCTCCCGGGCATTCTCCAATGCAGCGGCCGTTGGCTTTTCGCCGCTCAGCATTTGTGCGATAGCGTTAATGCGTTCCTCCTGCGTGAGCAGCCGTACGCCGGTGGTCACTTTACCGGACCGGGCCTCCTTGTACACAAAATAATGCGCATTGGCCTTGCCGGCGATCTGCGGCTGATGGGTAATGCAGATGATCTGGTGCGCGGCGGCCAGGTCTCGCAGGATCATGCCTACCTGCCGGGCCGCTTCGCCGGAAATACCGGTGTCTATCTCGTCAAATATCAGGGTGGGCAATGCTACGGACTGCGCTACCAGCGACTTGATGCACAGCATCAGGCGGCTCAGCTCCCCGCCGGATGCTACTTTTCGTATAGGCGCAAACTGTCCGCTCTTGTTGGCGTCAAAAAGGAACTCGATATTGTCCTGCCCGAAAGGCTGCAGCCCTCCCTGCGTTATATCCACTTTCAGCCGGGCATTGGGCATGCCTACCTGTGCCAGCAGGGCATTCACCTTCTTTTCAAACGGTGCGGCCTGCTGCCGGCGCTGGTCGGTAATAGCAGCTGCCATTTGCTGCAGGGATTGCTGCAGGCCGGCCAGCTCCTTTTCCAGCTGCAGCAGCTGGTCGTCCAGGTTCAGCGCGCTTGCGACCCGCAGCTCCAGGTCCGCTTTCAGCTGCAGCAGCTCTGCCGTGGTTTGCACCCCGTGCTTTTTCAGCAGCCGGTAGCCGGTGGCCAGTCTTTCATTTACCAGCGCTATGCGGGCGCCGTCGTATTGCACGCCGTCATTGATGCGCTCCACCTCGTCCGCTATGTCCTGCAGCTCCACGTAGGACGATTGCAGCCTTTCTGCCAGGGCGGGCAGCTCCTGCTGGAAGCCTGCCAGGCCCTGCAGGGCGGACTGCAGCTGCCGGAGCTGCTGCAGGATGGGCTGCTCGTCTTCCTTCAGCTGGTAGCACACCCTGCCGAGCGTGTTCTTGATCTCTTCTGCATGGGTCAGCACCTGTAATTCCGCATCCAGTGTCTCTATTTCATTTTCAGTAAGAGCGGCCTCCTCCAGCTCGTCCAGCAGAAATTTGTTATAGTCCAGCTCCTTGTTCGCGTTGTCCCGCTGGTCCTGCAGCTGCTTCAGCTCCTTTTGCACCTGGCTGTAGCGCTGCCACTGTTGCGTGTACTGCTGCAGCTGCTCCGGCTTGTTCACCAGCGCATCTATCACCGCGCGCTGGAAATCGCTTTTCTCCAGCTCCAGGGTATCAAACTGCTGGTGCAGGTCCACCAGGTAATTGCTCAGGTCTGCCAGCTGGCCCAGGTTCACCGGCGTATCATTTACAAAAGCGCGCGACTTGCCGGCAGCGCTGATCTCCCGTCGTATGATCAGCAGATCTTCCAGGTCCAGCTCATGCTGCCGGAAGAAATCAGCTACCTGTGCCTTTTTCACTTTGAACATGCCTTCCACCACGCACTTGCCGGTCTTGTCAAACAATACCCCGGGATCGGCCCGCTCTCCCAGTATTAAAGACAAAGCTCCCATCAGGATGGATTTACCTGCGCCCGTTTCACCGGTGATGATATTAAGGCCGCCGGAAAAATCCACCTCCAGGTGGTCAATGATCGCATAGTTCTTAATAGTCAGTTTCTGTAACATATAGGGAGTTTGCGTTACTGGTACGAATTAAAATCAAAAGCCTGAATTTAACAAATGTGCTAATGTGTTAATGTACTGATATGCTGATGTGCTGATGGCACACGCGCAAAATAAGTTTACAGGAACGAATTGTATCTGCGTACTGGCACCCTTCACTCTGATCCATCCGCATCCGCACATCAGCACATTAGCACATCAGTCCATCAGTTCATTCTCTGCAACCCCGCCTTTGCCCGCTGGTCCAGCGAGTTTTTGTAGTCATGGCCTTCCATGTTCAGGCAGGTCTGGTAGCATTCCCGGGCTTTGGCTTTATCCCCGCGCTTTTCGTAGATGTATCCCATTTGCAGGGCAGAGCGGGCAGCATAGTATTCCGGGCGGTTGGCGCCTACTTTTACAGTGGCTTCGTACATGGCAATGGCCTGGTCGTCCATGCCCATTTCATCATAGATACGGCCCAGGCGGTAGGCATATTCCAGCTTTTCTTCCAGCAGGGCAAAATCGGCCGCCTTTTTGGTCTGCAGCTGTTTCAGCGCCTCCTGGAAAAGGCCGCCGTCGCTGAGCAGGCGCGCTTTCAGCAACAGGGCATTGGGCCATTTGCCGCTTTTGGCCTCTTTCTGGGCCTGCTTGTCCTCATCGGTGTCTGTGCTGCCACGGGTCAGTATCATGGCGCGGTATTTATTGGCAGCGTTCATGTTGCCGTGCAGGTAATAATACCAGCTGAGCCGCTGCAGCGCGTGCTTCAGGTAGAACTTGCCTTTATAGCGGTTGATGAATCGTTCCAGGTAGATATGCGCATCGTCATCCATACGGGCCAGCTTTAACTGTCCCAGCAGGCAGTCGGCATAGGGGATATCAGCATAATGCCCGTTGTCGTTCCGTTCCGTCAGCACCTGGATGCCCAGCACCGCTTTCTGGTTGGTAGCGGCCAGGCTGGCTACCATAATGGCAAACAGGTAGTTGTTGCGGGTATCCAGCTGCTTTTGCCGGATAAACTGCCACAGCTCGTCGGGCTTGTTCTCCATGAACTGCTTCAGGTAACAGTAGTAATAGCAGGCTTCCGGGCGGAAAAGGCGGGCCAGGGGCGCATTGCTGTCAATGAACGATTGCAGGTTGTCCATCCCCTGCTTGATGCTGCCTTTCATGCCCAGTATATTGCTCACCCACTTGTAGCCGTCCGGAATGGTGCCAAACACGGTTTGCATGGCGCCCAGCAGCATATGGTTGGGCTGGAACTGCGGGAACTTGCGCTGGTTGTCCTTCAGCATCATGTATGCCTTGCGGATCTCCCAGCCGGCATCCCACCTTTCCCCGAACTTGATGCGCACCATGGCCCACTGGAAACGGATGGCCGCCTGGGTAAACAGGTAGTAGGGAGAGCTGGCCGGCCCCTGCTCCATCCTTTCCAGCCGCCTGGCGCGGTATCCCTTGCTGGCGGCATACATGGCCGGGTCTTCATTGAAGAACAGGGGAAAGAAATCAGCATAGTTGTCCAGGAAATAAGGGATCAGGTTATCCGGGTGCTCCTGCTTCTCTGCAGCCAGCAGGGCCTTGCCATCGTTTATGCGCAGCTGCATAATGGCTTCGTAGGCTTGCTGGCAACGGGCGTTAAAATCATATACCGGCTCGCGGGCGGTAACGGTAAAAGCTATACTCAGTAAGATCAGTGATAAGAAAATGCGCATGCGCAAAAGTATTTCAAATTCTATTCCAATAACGTGCCTGCTGCCTGCTATGCACAAAAAAGTAAAAGTCCCGCTCCTGTCCCGGCATGGGGGCCGGGATGGAGCGGGACCTTATAATGCCTTTATGGTATTGGCTCAGATATCAGATAGTTACGGTAGCGTCCAGGTCATTGTCCACTACAATACGTCCGCAGTGCTCACACACAATGATCTTTTTGCGCTGGCGGATCTCTGCCTGGCGCTGCGGGGGAATGGCATTGAAGCAGCCGCCGCAGGAGTCGCGCTCTATGGATACCACGGCCAGGCCGTTGCGGTAGTTCTTGCGGATCTTTTCATAAGCCGCCAGCAGGCGGGGCTCAACCTTGGTGCGGGCTTCCTCGCTGTTCTTACGGATCTGGCGCTCTTCCTTGTCGGTTTCCGCGATGATCTTTTCCAACTCGCCTTTCTTGTGCTTCAGGTTATTCTCCTTTTCCACGATGGCCTTTTTGGCGTTTTCCAGCAGCCGGGTTTTGTCTTTTATTTCTTCATTGGCATCCTTGATATGCTTTTCCGCCAGCTTGATCTCCAGCGTCTGCATTTCTATTTCCTTGGTGATGGCCTCAAATTCACGGTTGTTCTTCACATTGTCCTGCTGCTTCTCATACTTCTTCACCAGGGCTTCAGACTCCTTGATAGCGGCCTTCTTGTTGGCAATAAAATCCTGGATGCCCCTCAGCTCGTCTTCCACATGGGTCAGGCGGGTGTTCAGCCCTTCCACCTCGTCTTCCAGGTCTTTCACCTCCATTGGCAATTCTCCCTTCAGCACCTGGATCTCGTCCAGCTTGGAATCGATCTTCTGCAACCTGAGTACAGACACCAGTTTTTCTTCTACGGAGTATTCTTTTACGGTAGCCATATATTATTTAAATAATTGAAAGTAAATCACAACAGATAATTTACCGGATTTGTTTGAATAGTAGATTTAAGAGGCGCGAAATTACGAAATTTCTCCGTCAAAATATTGTAAAATAATTCTATAGTGAACTGCTCACTCTCAAAATGACCTACGTCGGCAATAACCAGCTGGTTCTCAGCATCAAAGAACTCATGGTACTTGAAATCGGCGGATATATAGGCATCCGCCCCCGCTGCAATGGCCTGCTTCAGTAAAAAGCTGCCCGCCCCGCCGCACAGGGCCACTTTTTGCACCGGCCTGCCCCGCAGGGGGGTGTACCGTACACAACCGGTGTTGAACCGCTCCTTTACCAGCCGCAGGAAATCCATCTCCTCCATGGGTTGCGGCAGCCGGCCGGTAAGGCCGGAGCCGGCCTGCTCATAGCTGTTGTCCAGCCGTACAATATCATACGCTACCTCCTCGTAAGGATGGCTGCCCAGCAGGGCCTGCGCCACCGCCCGCTCCAGGTAGGCGGGAAAAATCACCTCCAGTCTGGTTTCCGGCTCCGTATGCCGCTGCCCCTGCTCCCCCACATAGGGATGGGTGCCGGCGCCGGCCTTAAAGGTGCCGCTGCCCTCTGCCTGGAAGCTGCATTCGCTATAGTTGCCAATATTACCGGCCCCGACGGCAAACAGGGCGGCGCGCACCTGTTCCACAGCAGCATGCGGCACAAAGGTATACAGCTTTTTCAGCAGCTCCCTTTTGGGCGCCAGCACCCGGCAGTCCTGCAGCTCCAGGCGCTGCGCCATCATAGCGCTTACCCCGTTGCGTACATTGTCCAGGTTGGTATGCGCGGCATATACCGCTATATCGTGCTTGATGGCCTTAATGGCTACCCGCTCCACGTAATTGCTGCCGGTGATCTTCTTCAACCCGCCCCATATAATGGGGTGATGGGCGATCACCAGGTTGCAGCCACGGGCAATGGCTTCGTCTATCACCGCTTCTGTAGCGTCCAGCGCCAGCAGGGCATTGGTCAGCTCCCAATTGGGATCGCCCAGCAGCAGGCCCGCATTGTCATAGCTTTCCTGGTACTGCAATGGAGCAAAGGAAGCCAGTACATCGGTCACTTCTTTTATCTTCATGGGGGAAAATTAATGGTTTTAACAGGATTTTCACGGGGCCCTGGTAAAATAGCGGTGTTTTCCCGTTGCTTTCCCCCTGCAGCAGCGGTAAAACCACTGGTCAGCTCCTGTCGGGGTCCTGTGAAACTGCTGCGTAGCTGCTGTGCAACTACTGTGTAACTACTGTGAAATCCCTGTGAAATGATAAATTTGCCCTCATGATAAAGGTTAGATCAACAGAAGCACTTTATACAGCCTATAAACAAAAGATGCAGCAGGTGGCCGATGTGCGCAATGCCATGGCCGTGCTGGGCTGGGACCAGGAAACCTACCTGCCGGAAAAAGGGGCGGCCTTCCGCGGGCAGCAGCTGACCACCCTGTCCACCATTGCCCACGAAATGTTCACCGCCCCGGAGCTGGGCGAAATACTGCAGGAGCTGCGCAACCGCGGCGACCTCTCGCCTGTGCAGCAAAAGAATGTAGCCCTTTCCCTGGAAGACTACGAGAAGAACAAAAAATATCCCTCCAGCTTTGTAGCAGACCTTTCCCAAACCACCAACGCCTGCTACCATGCCTGGATAAAAGCCCGCAAAGCCAATAGTTATGCGGAGTTTGAGCCCCTGCTGGCCAAAATGATATTGCTGAAGCAGCAGGAAACCCACATACTGGGCTACGAAGGCCATCCCTACAATGCCCTGCTGAACGAGTACGAGAAAGGAGCTACTACCGCCATGCTGGACAAGGTGTTTGATGCGGCCGGCACCGCCCTCACCCCCCTGCTGCAAAAGATAAGGCAGCAGCCTCTTGTGGACGGCAGTTTCCTGCACCGGCACTACGCCCGGCAGCAGCAATGGGACCTGGGCATGGCCCTGCTGAAAGATATGGGATATGATATGGCCGCCGGCAGGCAGGATATTTCAGCGCACCCCTTTACCACCAGCTTCAGCCCGCACGATGTGCGCGTAACCACCCGCATTGATGAAAATGATTTTGGCAACATGACCTGGAGCTGTATACACGAAGGCGGCCATGCCCTGTACGAACAGGGCCTGAACCCGGATGAATACGGCCTCCCCTGCGGGGAAGCAGCCAGCCTGGGCATTCATGAATCCCAGTCCCGCCTGTGGGAAAATAACGTGGGCCGCAGCCTGGCCTACTGGCAGCATTATTATCCCCGGTTGCAGCAAGCCTTCCCCCACAACCTGCAGCAGGTGCCGCTGGAGCAGTTCTACCGCGCCATTAACCAGGTAAAGCCCTCGCTGATCCGTACAGAGGCCGACGAGCTGACCTATCATTTTCACGTAATGATCCGCTACGAGATAGAGAAAGGACTGCTGGATGGCACCTATACCACCAAAGACCTGCACCTGGTATGGAATGACCACTACCGGCAATACCTGCAGGTAACGGTGCCCGATGACACGCAGGGCATCCTGCAGGATATTCACTGGTCGCACGGCAGCTTCGGGTATTTCCCTACCTACTCCCTGGGCAGCTTTTATGCCGCCCAGTTCTTTGCCGCCGCGCAACAGCAGCTGAGCGGCCTGACGGAACAGATCGCTGCAGGGCAGTTTGGCCCCCTGCTGGCCTGGCTGCGGGAGAATATTCACCGCCACGGCCGCTATTATACTTCCGGCGAACTATGCGAAAAAGTGACCGGGCAGCCGCTGGACTTCCGGTATTTCCTGGAGTATGCCGAAAAAAAGTTCATAAACTAGGCATTGATCATTTCATCATTCCCTCCAGCTCCTGCAGCGTAGCCACCCCTTCTTTCCGGCCGGTTTCCCTGCCGTCCTTATAAAAAATGAAGGTAGGCAGGGTATGGGCCTGGATGGACTGCATCACCAGCTGATCATTTCCGCCATCCACCTTTACCAGCCGCACCTGCGGGTGGGCCTGCAGGAACTGCTGCAGCACAGGCTCCATTTTCCGGCAGGGCGGGCACCAGGTTGCGCCTACATCTACCAGCACCAGACCTTTCTGTACTGCCTGCCGGTAGTCTGCTACGGAAAGCTGTTCTGTGGCCTTTGCGCTGCCTTCCAGCGGTTTGCCGGCCTGCTTCCAGGCGCGGATGCCGCCTGCCATTTCCACAACCTTGCTGAAGCCGTTCTCCCGCATCCATTTGGCAGCCGCTGCGCTGCGCCCGCCGCTCAGGCAGTAGATGTACACCGGCTTTTGCTTGTCCAGGTACTGCACCCGGTGGGCAAATTCCTCTTTATCCGTATAATCCGCCTGCAGCGCGCCGGCCAGGTGGCCGGAGTTGAATTCCTCTGCCGTCCTTACGTCAAACAACTGCACAGCCGGCTGCTGTATCCCTTTTTCAAAAGCGCTCACATCCACTTCCTGCGCCCTGGCTGCCTGTGAAAGGGCCATACAGATCAACACGGCCAGGACTGATTGCAAATACTGTTTCATTCGTCAAATGATGATTTTATTCCTGTTAACATTACAAAGTTCTGAAACTGATCAACATCACGCCATACAGAGGAGTTTGCCGGCCAGTATTATATAAATATCATGCCTTTGAATATGTAAAATAGCGTAATTTTAGTCGAGTTTTCAACACCTATACCTGACAAGAAATTAACTGTGCTATCCTGCAACAGGGGGAAGGAGAGCTATGTCCGGGAGATAACCGAATACAGGATACGACTATGCCATTACCAATGAAACGCCAACTACACTTAGGTCGCCACCGGTTATTCCGGTGGAGCTTCAGGCAAGTTACCACCTGTTTGATCCATCTATGCTTATTATGTGGTATCACCCCGGCCTTTGCACAAACGCATAACGTGGATTTTGATGCCGATAAATGGAGCGGTTGCGAGCCGCTGGCCGTACAGTTCCGGAACCTGTCAGACCCCGGTTACAGCTCCCTTAACTGGAGTTTCAGCGTGGGGGCCGACGTAAGCAGTCCTGACCCCGCCAGGATATTCAATGCCCCCGGTGTTTACAGGATCACGCTCACCGTGACCTACCCCGACGGAGCCGTCATAAAAAAGGAGAAGAACGTTACCGTATACAAAAAGCCCGTCGCTGCTTTTGCGGCCTCCCCGGCCAGTGGCTGTACCCCCCTGGCCGTTACCTTTACGGACCAGAGCGATCCCGGCGATGGCACCATTGCCAGCGTTACCTGGGATTTCGGGGACGGTATTAACGGCACCGGCAGCACCGCCACCCATACCTATACGCTGGGCGGCGTGCAAACGGCCTCCCTGATCGTGACCAACAGCTACGGCTGCAGCAACGGTACCACGCAGCAGATCACTGTACAGGATGCACCCGATGTAAAATTCACCAGCGACGTGCAGGGCAGCTGCACCACCCCGCTCACCGTTAATTTCCGGAACAATACTACTGTGGCCAACAACGTGCCGCTCTCGTACAGCTGGGATTTCGGGGACGGCGCTACCAGCACGGCCGCCAACCCGCAGCATACCTATACAAGGGAGGGAACATTTACCGTGACGCTGACCGCCACCACACCGGGCGGCTGCTCACAAACGCTGACCATGCCGGACTACATACAGATCAGGCAGATGCAGCCCGACTTTGCAGCCGATGGCAGCGTGTGCGCCGGGCAGCCCACGGTGCTGGTAAACAGGACCCTCCCCACTCCCGCCACCGTCCGCTGGGTACTTCCGGACGGCAGCGTGCAACAGGAGGTGAACGCCCGCTACACTTTTCCTGCTCCCGGCGATTATACCATTACCATGACCGCTGCCAGCGCCGGCTGCGAGGAAACCGTTACCAAGACCATCCATGCAAACGCGCTGCCGGATGCGGACTTTACCGCTACTCCCACCACGGCCTGCAGCGTGCCTGCCAACATACAGTTTACCGCGCAAACGCCGGATGCCACAGCCTGGACCTGGAACTTTGGCGACGGCGGCAGCGCTACCGCCCGGGACCCGCTGCACACCTACGCCGCCAACCGTTCCTATACCGTATCCCTGCAGGCCACCAATGCCGCCGGCTGTACCCGCACCGTTACCAAACCGGATTATATCCGGGTACAGGAGCCCTCCGTAAGCTTTACCGCCAGTGAGCATGGCGGCTGTATCCCCATTGATATTACCTTTACCCCTGCCGTGGTCAGCGCAGACCCGGTAACCCGATACACCTGGAACTTTGGCGACGGCGGCACCTCCAGCCTGGCGCAGCCCACCCACCGGTTTACAGTGCAGGGAGACTATACCGTAACCCTGGAAATAGAGACTCAGGGCGGCTGTACAGCATCCTATTCCATGCCCATCAGCGTAGGGGAACCTGTTGCAGTAGATTTTGAGGTGGACCATACCGAAGGCTGCCAGGAGGATATTTTCCAGTTCACCAACAGGTCCGTGCCGGCCGGTACGCAATGGTTCTGGGATTTCCCGCAGGACAACAGCTCCGAGAACGAAGAGCATCCCGACCACCAGTTCACGCACATCGGCAGGCACGACGTGCGGCTGACCGTGGTAAACCACGGCTGCTACAACGTGCTGGTCAAGGAAGATTACATTACGATCAACCCGCCTTCGGCCCGCTTCAATGTAACGCCGGACTGCGTGAACAAATACGAGCGCCAGTTCAACGACGCATCTGACTTTGGCCCTTACAACACGCCCAAAAGCTGGCTCTGGGATTTCGGGGATGGCACTACCTCCACGGAACAGTCGCCGCAGCACACCTTCCCGCGGCCCGGCACCTACCAGGTGCTGCTGACCGTCAGCAACGGCAGCTGTACCTCCAATATCTCGCAGATCGTACATATCATTGATGAAAAGCCGGTCATTAAGGCCAACACTTCCGGCATATGCGCCGGCAGGTCCGTGAGCTACAGCATTGCCAGCCCCCTCACCTACGACATGATTGCCGGTTATGTCTGGGATTTCGGGGACGGCAGCGGCTACAACGTGGACGCCGCCAACTTTGATCCCAACGCCGTATATACACACACGTACAACGCACCCGGCACCTACAAGGCAAGCCTTTACGTGCTGGACATCAACGGCTGCCAGCACTTCTCTGACACGTTGAGCATCACCGTGAACGGCGTGAACGCCGACTTCACCTATACCGGCAAATGCAGGGAAGCCCCCTTTACTTTTACGGATGCTTCCGTTCCTGCCTTCCCCACTACCAGCATTACCTCCTGGACCTGGGATTTCGGGGACGGCAGCGCGCCCGTAACGCTGAGCCAAAAGCCCAACGGCTACGCTCATACGTACGACAGTATGGCCACCTTCCCCGTAACCCTTACCGTAACAGACCAGTTTGGCTGTACCTCCAGCACTACCAGGCAGGTAGCGGTGAACATAGTGAATGCATCCATTGTGGCAGACCGGGAAGCCTGCCTGCAACAGGCCTTTAACTTCTCCAACAACTCTATTGGCAACGGCCTTACCTATGCCTGGAGCTTTGGCGACGGCGGCACCAGTACAGCAGCAGCGCCGGAGCATACCTATACCGCCACCGGCGTATATACGGTAACGCTGGAGGTAACCGACGCCGACGGCTGCAAGGACAGCCAGGTAGCCACCAATTTCATTACGGTGCGCAACCCGAAAGCCGCCTTCAGCTTCCCCGCCACCCTGCCGCCCTGCCCGCCCGTGCTGGTGCCCTTTACCAACAGCTCCTCCGATTACGACCACGTGGCCTGGCAGTTTGGCGACGGCAGCACATCGCCGGAAACATCGCCCGGCCATGCCTACAGCCGCCCCGGCACCTATACCGTGGAGCTGCGCGTGTACACGGATGGCGGCTGCTCCAGCACCTACACCCGGGACCTCACCATACAGGGGCCCGACGGCTCGCAATCCGCCACCCCCACCACCGGGTGCTGGCCGCTGGAAGTAAACATGACCGCACAAAGCAGCAATGCCGTAAAATATATCTGGGACTTCGACGACGGCCATGTGGTAACCACCACTACGCCTACTACCTCCTATAAGTATACGAAAGAAGGCATCTATTACCCCCGCGTGATACTGGAAGACGCCAAAGGTTGCCAGGTGCCGGCCCTGGGCAGCGATACCATTGTGGTAGACAGGGTAACGCCCCACTTCACCATCGATAACACCCAGGCCTGCGACGGGGGATATGTGTACTTCCGGGACAGCAGCCAGAGCATCACCAAAGACCGGCTGGGCCTGGATATGACCTACCAGTGGGACTTTGGTATTGACAACCGTACGGATGATACCGGCACCGGCGCCAATCCCCGGTTCTTCTATGATACCGTGGGCACCTATTCCGTAAAGCTGCTGGCCACCAGTGTCTATGGCTGCACCGGCGAAATAACCCTGCCCGTGGTGATAGAGCCGCAGCCGGAAGCGGAGATACTGCCCATTGCGCCCGTATGCGCCGGCAGCGAGGTAAAGCTGCGGGGCCGCGAAAACAAGCAGCTGCCAGGCACCCGGTGGGTATGGCAGGTGGCCGGCCAGACCTTTGAGACCACGGACCCGCCGCGTATCCGCTTTGAAGATCCCGGCAATAACCCGGTACAGCTCACTATCAGCAATGGCAACGGTACCTGCCCGGATGTGGCGGAAGCAGTGGCGCAGGTGGATGCGCTGCCGGTGCTGCAGCCCGTGCCGCAGCAGGCCAGGATATGCCGCGGGGACTCCATACAGCTGCAATCCAACGTAAGCCCCGGCACAGAAGTGACCTGGACGGGCGTAAACATCTCCGATCCCCGCAGCCCTGCGCCGGTGGTTAGCCCCGAGCAGGATGCGGTATACCATGTGCTGGCGGAGAACAGCGGGGGCTGTACCCGGGAGGCGGATGTATTCATTACCGTGGCCCAGCCGCTGCAAATAGCTGTGGCTGATGTTACCATCTGCGAAGGCAAAAGTGTGCAGCTGCACGCCAGCGGCGCCCCCCGTTATAAATGGACACCACAAACAGGCCTGAGCAGCGACAATGTGGCCAACCCGATGGCCAGCCCCACAGCTACCACCACCTACCAGGTGATCGGCTTCGGGGATGATGAATGCTTTACCGATACCACCGAGGTAACGGTCACCGTTCACCCCTCCCCGGAGGTGAGCGCCGGCCCGGACCAGGTGGTGCCCGTAGGCTCCGAAGTGCGCCTGCAGCTGCAAAGCAGCCCGGACGTGACCCGGGTGGAATGGCAGCCCGCCACTTACCTGAGCTGCACGGATTGCCCTGCTCCCCTGGCGCAGCCCAAATCCGGCATCACCTATCATGTAACCGCCACTAACCGGTACAACTGCATTAGCATAGACGATATCAATATCAAGCTGGTCTGCGAATCAGGCTCGGTATTCCTGCCCAACTCCTTCAGTCCCAACAGCGATGGCCAGAATGATATCTTCTATGTGCGGGGCCGCGGCATCAAGACCATCAAGGTGTTCAGGATATTCAACCGCTGGGGGCAGCTGGTGTTTGAGCGGCACAACCTGAGCACGGAAGACCCGGCCTCCGGCTGGGACGGACGGGTGAACGGCACGCCCCTTCCCCCGGACGTGTTCATTTACTACGCGGAAATGGTATGCGATACGAACGAAACCTTTACCCTCAAGGGGAATGTAACACTGTTGCGATAGCAGTATATTAGTTATTAACAATAGAACATATATTTATTTTTCGTTAATTTGTGGTATTAAAGGCCATACCGATACTACCTATACTTATGAAAAGCCTGGTACCTGCATATCTGGCGGCCCTGCTGCCGGTATTTCTGCTCACTGTTCTGCACAGCGCCCCTGTAAAAGGCCAGCAGGCAAACTTTATCTATCATGCACCGGCCGGCCAGTGTACGCCGGCGGTGATCGAGTTCCAGCAAACCAGCACCGGCTACCCGCTTTCCTATACCTGGGACCTGGGCAATGGTAGCGTAGCCTATACCGCCAATGCGGAGGCCACCTATACACAACCCGGCACCTACCGGGTAACCCTTACCGTACAGTATGCCAACGGCGCCAGCGAGGTATGGAAGGATATTACCATACAACCCTCTCCTGCCGTGGCCTTTGACGTGGATGTGGCAGCCGCCTGCCAGCCCTACACCGCCAGCTTTACAGACCATACGCCCGGCGCTGCCGTACGCACCTGGGACTTTGGCGATGGCAGCGCGCCCGTTACCACCAACAGCGCTACCGTAACCCACGCCTACACCCGGGCCGGGCAGTTTGATGTAACGCTCACTGTTACCAACGCCGTTGGCTGTACGCAAACGCTTACCAGGCCCGCGCTGATCAATATCACCTTGCCTGCCATTACGCTCGGCGGCACCAACCTTACCGGCTGCGCACCGCTCAACGCCAACCTGTCGGCCAGCGTTACCACCATCAATAACGACCCGGTTACCCTGTACAGCTGGAACTTCGGGGACGGTGCTTCCCGGAGCGGCGCCATGCCTGGCATAACGCACCAGTACACCAGTGCCGGCGCGTATGACGTAACGCTTACCGTTACCACCCGGCAGGGATGCAGCGCCTCGCTTACTGCCGGCCAGCTGGTACGGGCCGGCAGCCCGCCCACCAACGTGAGCTTTACCGCCACGCCGGGCACGGCCTGCGCCGGCGCTCCCGTAAGGCTGCTGGCCACCGCCACCAATGCAGACAGTTACAGCTGGGATTTTGGCGATGGCACCACCGAAGAAGGTCCGGACAATGACATTACCCACGGGTTTAAGGATAACGGCAATATTACCGTGCAGCTGCGCGCCGGCAACAACGGCTGCTATACCGCTGCCACACCCGTTACCGTGCAGATAACAGGACCGGCCGCGCGCTTCAGCTTCAGCCGCTCCTGCAGCAACCGGAACGAGTTTGTATTCACCAATACCTCCGCCACTACCGGCGGCGCTACCTATGAATGGGACTTTGGCGATGGCAGCCCGCTGGTATATACCCGGGACGCCACGCATGTGTATGCCCGGCCCGGCAACTATACCGTGCGCCTTACCGTACGGGAAACCGGCGGCAGCGCCTGCTCCAGTAGCGAGTTCCGGAGCGTGTCCTGCTTCGTGGCAGACTTCAATGCCGGCGCCAGCGCCATTTGCCGGGGCAGCAATATCGGCTACGGCGTGCTGAACGTGCCGGGGCAGCTGGTAGACCACTACAGCTGGCGCTTTGGCGACAATACCGTGCAGAACGTTACCAGCCCGGATATTACCAAGGCCTACCAGCAAAGCGGCACCTTTACGGATACCCTGATCATTTTCTATAAGGACCCGGCCATATACTGCAACGATACCGTGGTGAAGCCGCAGCATATCACCATCCTGGCGCCGGTAGCGGACTTTACTGCCGGGCTGGCCTGCGCCGGCCAGCCGGTTAGCTTCACGGATGCTTCCCGCCCCTGGCCCAATATACCGCTGACCAACTGGGACTGGAACCTGGGCAACGGCACTACTGCCAGCGTGCAAACGCCGGCCCCGCCCAGCTACCCCGCTGCCGGCAACTACACGGTAAAGCTGGTGGTAACAGATGCACGCAACTGTAAGGACTCCGTTACACAAACCCTTACGATCAATCCTACGCCCTTCCTGGCCATGTCCGCACCACAGTACAGGATATGCGAAGGCAGCAGCGTAACGCTTACAGCACAATCCGACGCTGCGGTGCAGTGGAGCCCCGATGACCGGCTCAGCTGTGTAAACTGCAGCGCTACTTCCGCTTCCCCGGTAGCTGATACCCGGTATTATGCCACAGCCGCCAATACCTTTGGCTGCGCCGTGCAGGACTCCGTAGATGTAAGCGTGGTGCCACGGGTGCAGCTGGCGGTGCACCCGGACACAGCCATCTGCAGCGGCACTGCCGTGCGGCTGTGGGCCACCGGGGCCACCTCCTACAGCTGGACGCCGGCACGCTATTTGTCGGACAGCACCATAGCCAACCCCACCGCTACGCCAACAGAGGATATTACTTATACGGTTACCGGCTCCAATGATGCCAGCTGCGCAGCCCAAACGCTGCAGGTAACCCTGCAGGTAAATCCGCTGCCTGATGTGGAAGCAGGGCCGGACCAGACCATCACCACCGGGTCGGTGGTTACGCTGGATGCCACCGGCAGTGCAGATGTGGTAGCCTGGGAATGGGCGCCGGCCGACTACCTGGATTGTCCTACATGCCCCTATACGCTGGCAACAGTGCGCAGGCCCATCAGTTACAGCATCACGGCTACCAACGCAGCCGGCTGCACGAAAAGCGATATTGTCAATATCAACCTGGTATGCAACAAGGAAGCGGTATTCATACCTAACACATTCAGTCCCAATGGAGATGGAGCAAATGACATTTTCTACATACGCGGTAAAGGTGTTAACTTTATCAGATCCTTCCGTATTTTCAACCGATGGGGGCAAGAAGTATTCAAGCGGGAAAATATAGCCATAGACGATGTCAGCGCAGGATGGAACGGCACCTACAGGAACCGGCCGCAACCGGCAGATGTGTACATCTATTTCATAGAAGCCTACTGTGATACCAATGAACGTTTTGAACTGCGAGGGAATGTAACCTTATTAAGATAATTTAAACCATAACCTATGAAGCCAAACATGAGTGGCTCAATCAAAAAGCTGTTGCGTAGTGTGCTGTTGATGGTTTCAGCAGGCACCTGCACCCAGCATGCGCTGATGGCGCAGGACATACACCTGTCCCAGTTCTACGAAACTCCCATCCTGAGAAATCCTGCCCTGATCGGCATTTTTAACGGCGACGTGCGCGTACAGGCCGTGTACCGCAACCAGTGGAACAGCGTTACCATTCCCTACCAGACCGGCGCGGTCAGCGGGGAAATGAAATTTCCCGTAGGCAGAAGCAATAACTTTGTAACCGCAGGCATGCAGCTTACCTACGACCGGGCAGGCACCTCCCGCCTCCAGTCCGTACAGGTGCTGCCGGCCCTGAACTTTCACAAGTCCCTGAGCGCAGACAAAAGCAGCTTCCTCTCCCTGGGCATCATGGGCGGCATGGTGCAGCGGCAGTTCGATCCCGCGCACCTTACGTTCAATAACCAGTATACCAACGGACGCTTTGACCCCGCTGCCCCTACCGGCGAGGAAGGACGGCTGGCCCTGCGCGGCTACACCTACCTGGATGCCGGCATAGGGCTCAGCTACAACAGCACCTTCGGCGAGGAGGTGACCTATTTCCTGGGCGCGGCCCTCTACCACTTCAACCGGCCCAAGGTATCCTTCTACAAGGATGCCAGCGTGGAGCTGGACATGAAGTTCACTATCAACGCAGGCATTACCGTGCCGGTATCCGATAAGGTGAAGGTAATAGGCCAGTACAACCAGCTGCACCAGGGCACCTATACCGAATATATTGGTGGCGCACTGGTAGGCTACGGTCTGCTGGAGCAGGGCCTGGAATCTGACAGGGGCCTGTATGGCGGCGTGTTTATGCGCTGGAACGATGCCGTGGTGCCGGTGCTGAAGCTGGACATGGGCACCTGGGAAATGGGCGCCAGCTACGACGCCAACATATCCAGCCTGCGCACGGCCAGCCAGTCCTTTGGCGGGTTTGAGATATCCCTGGTGTTCAAAAGCTTTCTCAACAGCCGTAACAGTACCCTCGAAAGCACCAACTGTCCCAGGTTTTAGCAAGCAGGTAGTACCTTTTAGCTGTTAGCCATTGGCCTTCCGCTTTTAGGTATGGTAGTAGTCTCCCAGCTAAAAGCTAAAAGCTAAAGGCTAAAAGCTTAATTTTGATGCCTGAAACCATTAAACCAATTCACCATGAGCGTAACAGTAGGTACTAAAGCACCGGCATTTTCATTGTATGATACCGAAAAGAAGAAGGTGTCGCTGGAAGATTACAAGGGGCAGCACCTGGTAGTACTGTTCTTCCCGATGGCCTTTACCAGCGTATGCACGGCAGAACTGTGCTCCGTAAGGGACAACCTGGCTACCTATAATGGCCTGAATGCGGCCGTAGTAGGCATTTCTGTAGACTCCCCCTTCACCCTGGGCAAGTTCAGGGCGGAACAACAGCTGAACTTCCCGTTGCTGTCCGATTTTAACAAGGAAGCTTCCCAGGCATACGGGGCTTATTATGACACTTTTGTGCTGGACCTGAAAGGGGTGTCCAAAAGAGCCGCTTTTGTGATCGACAAGGACGGAATAGTACGCTATGCGGAAGTGCTCGAAAACGCCGGCGACCAGCCCAATTTCGGGAATATCCAGCAAGCCCTGACTGCCCTGCAATAGCGTAGCAGCAAGCGTTAAAGTTTTCTAAAAACAAACGGCAGACCGTACTTTTTGGCCTGTCGTTTGCTATTTTTACATAGGTTATGTACTTTAAATAAATTGGGAGATATTTGAAAAAATTTCTATCTTTATAATTACTATGTGGAAAACCTCTACCCTTCTATTTACATGCTTACTTTGCCTTTGCTGCCTCGCTGCGAGCGCACAGAGCACCAAAACCTTGCCAGCCAGGGAGATGGAAGGAAGCGCCAAGATCGTGAAACTATATCCCAATCCCGCCTCCAGCATCATCAATTTTGAAATTCAACAGCATAATAACGACAAGATGTATGAGCTTATTGTATACAACTTTCTCGGGAAGCAGGTAGACAAGCTCAAGAACATCAATGCCAGGACCACCGTAGACCTGGGCTCCTACTACAGCGGCGTATATATTTTCCAGTTGCGCGACCGCGAGGGCAACCTCATAGAGTCGGGCAAGTTCAATGTAGTGAAGTAACAGAATTCGAATTTCCTCCCTTCTTTAAGCAACTTCTACGATCAGGAATTTGAGATACGTGGTATTCTCGATATTCCACAAAATGGGGTGATCCTGTGACTGTGTCTGGAACGTGACCTGCCGCAGCTTCTTTTTGGCGTCCCTGGCAGCCATCTCTATGATCTCCAGGAACAGCGAGGGCGGCACCAGGTTGGTGCAGGAGGCCGTTACCAGGAAACCACCGGGTTTCAGCAGCTTCATGCCCCGCAGGTTGATCTCCTTATAGCCCGTAATGGCCTTCTGTATGTTCTCGCGGCTTTTGGTAAAGGCCGGGGGGTCCAGTATCACCACGTCAAACTGCTTGCCTTCGCGGGTCCACTGTTTCAGCGCATCAAAGGCGTTCACCGCCTGGAACCGGCATACCTGGTCCAGGTTGTTCAGCTGCGCATTGCGGCGGGCGGTGTTTACGGCATGCTCTGATATATCCAGGCCCAGCACGCTTTTGGCGCCGTAATAGCCGGCATGGCAGGAGAAGGTGCCGGTATAGCAGAAGGCCTCCAGCACGTCCGCCCCCTTTACAATATGCTGGATGGCGCGGCGGTTGTCCTGCTGGTCCAGGAAATACCCGGTCTTTTGCCCGTTCTCGATATCCACATGGAACTGCAGCCCGTTTTCCTGCAAAATGATGTTGGTGTCAAAAGGCGCGCTGAGGAAGCCCTTTTGCTGCGGCAGCCCTTCCAGCTCCCGCACCGGCACGTCATTGCGCTCATAAATGCCTTTGGGGCTGAAAATGCTGTTCAGCGCATCCACAATGGCCCCTTTCCAGCGGTCCATGCCCAGGGCCAGGGTTTGCAGCACAAAATAGTCGTTGAACTTGTCGATGATCAGGGCCGGCATCTCATCCGCCTCCCCGAATACCAGGCGGCAGTTTTCCACGTAGCCCAGCCTGCACCGGTAATCCCAGGCTTTTTGCAGGCGGCGGTGAAAAAAGGCCGCGTCTATAACCTCGTCCTTATCCCGGGTAAGCAGGCGCACCAGTATCTGCGACCGGGGATTGATATAGCCCCTGCCTACAAAAAGCCCCTGGTGGGTAAACACATCTACGATATCGCCGGCATTTACAGGGCCGTCTGTTTCCCCTACCTCGTTGCCAAATATCCAGGGATGCCCCAGTAATACCCGTTGTTGGATCTTTTTCTTTAAAAAAACTTTCGTCATTGTTTCTAATAAAGCGGGGCAAAGGTAAGTGATTAGTGGTTAGCTTTTACCGGTTGGCAGCCAGCCATTAGTTGGTAAACAGCCGGATGTTGCCGGCCGCAACGGCTCCCGGCAGCAAAAAGCCGGCGCCAGTGCCAAATTGTCCGCTCCCCCCACCTTGGCAAAATAATTGTCCGATGTAAATTTGCAGATTCAAGGCTAACAATCTAACCATTATGACAGATAAAGAAAAAGATATACAGACAGACAGTCAGGATACTACCAACGGCCAGCAGCATACCCCGGAAGAAAGCAACGCCGGCGGGCAGGCAAATGAGCAGGTAAACGAGGAAAAGGCGCCGGAGGAAGGCGAGCTGGAGAAAAAACAGCAGGAGCTGGAGGAAATACGGGATAAATACCTGCGTTTGGTAGCAGAATTTGATAATTTCAGGAAACGTACTGCCAAAGAGCGGGTAGAGCTTATACAAACCGCCAACAAGGAGGTGATCCTGGCCCTGCTGGATGTGCTGGACGATTGCGACCGGGCCTACAAGCAGCTGGAAACCGCCACGGATATTGATGCGATGCGGGACGGCGTGGTGCTGGTCTTCAATAAGCTGAAGTCCACCCTCCAGGCCAAAGGTCTCCGGCCCATGGAAAGTATCCACGAGGAATTTAACCCGGACCTGCACGAGGCCATTACCGGAATACCGGCCCCTGCAGAAGAGCTGAAGGGAAAAGTGATAGATGAATTGCAGAAAGGATACTACCTGAACGACAAACTGATCCGTTATGCAAAGGTGGTAGTGGGAAAATAGGGTGACGATATGACATACCTATACCAGCATAATATACCACAACACAAAACACGCCGGCCTATACCCGGCTTTAAGCAATAAAGCATGTCTACAAAGCGAGATTATTACGAAATACTGGGCGTTGCCAGATCAGCTTCCCAGGATGAGATCAAGAAAGCCTACCGTAAGGTGGCTATGCAGTACCATCCTGACCGTAACCCTAATAACAAGGAGGCGGAAGAGAAGTTCAAGGAAGCGGCAGAAGCCTATGAAGTGCTGAGTGATCCTGACAAGCGTGCGCAGTACGACCGCTTCGGTCATGCTGCAATGGGCGGTGCCGGCCGTGGCTATGGCGGCGGCATGAACATGGAAGATATATTCTCCAACTTCGGGGACATATTCGGGGAAGATATCTTTGGCAGCTTCTTTGGCGGTAACCGCGGCGGCAGCCGGCGCGGCCGGGGCACACGCGGCTCCAACCTGCGGGTGAAGATCCGCCTCACCTACGAGGAAATAGCCAAAGGCGCCAACAAGAAGATCAAGGTTAAAAAATACGTGCCCTGCGCCCATTGTAACGGGCTGGGAGCCAAGGACCGCAACGCCTTCCAGACCTGCGGCACCTGCGGCGGCTCCGGCCAGGTAAGAAAGGTGACCCAAACCTTCCTGGGACAGATGCAGACCGTTACCACCTGCCCTACCTGCCAGGGAGAAGGCCAGACCATTACCAGCAAATGCTCCCACTGTAAAGGCGAGGGACGCGTATATGGAGAGGAAATGGTGAGCATTGACATCCCGGCCGGCGTAGGCGAAGGCATGCAGCTGAGCATGAGCGGCAAGGGCAATGCCGGCGAAAGAGGCGGCGCTCCCGGCGACCTGCTGATACTGATAGAGGAAGAACCGCATCCCGAGCTGCATCGCGACGGGCTGAATGTGGCCTACGACCTGCACATCTCCTTCCCGGACGCCGTATTCGGCACCCAGGTAGAAGTGCCTACCATCGACGGAAAGGCCAAAATAAAGATACCTGCCGGCACTCAGAGCGGCAAGATATTCCGCCTCAAAGGCAAGGGCTTCCCCTCTGTGAATTCCTATGAAAAAGGCGACCAGCTGATACACGTGAACGTATGGACGCCGCAGCACATAACAGCAGAGGAAAAGGCCATCCTGGAAAAGCTGCAGCAGGCCGATAACTTCCAGCCCAACCCGGAAAAATCCGAAAAGGGATTCTTTGAGAAAGTAAGGGATATTTTTAGCTAGCATCCAGGATGCAAAGCTTTACATTTTCAATCTTCCTTCATGCACACTTCCTTTCCCAAGCTTCCCATGTTTGAGAACCGGCTGGTGAAGGTGTTCCGCCACCTGCGCAAAACCGCGCGGCGGCAAAACATCACCTGCTACCGGGTGTATGATGATGATATACCGGAATTTCCCTTCAGCATTGAAATATACGGGCAGTGCGTGTACATGGCCGAGTACCGGCGCAGGCACCACATGGAGGAAGAGGAGCATGAAGCCTGGCTCGAAGCCTGTATAGCAGTAGTGGCCAAAGTGCTGGAAACGCCGCCGGAGAACATTTTCCTGAAGCAGCGCCAGCGCAAGCAGAACCGGCAGGCGCAATACGAAAAGCTCTCCTTTGAAAAGCACGAGATGGTGGTGCAGGAAGCCGGCCTCAAATTCAAGGTAAACCTGAGCGATTACCTGGATACCGGGCTTTTCCTGGATCACCGCATCACACGCAGCATGGTGCGCGCCGAAGCTGCCGGCAGGCAGGTGCTGAACCTGTTCTGCTACACCGGCTCCTTTTCTGTATACGCAGCAGCCGGCGGCGCCCGCAGCGTTACCTCCGTAGACCTTTCCAAAACCTACCTGGCATGGGCAGAAGAGAACATGCAGCTGAACGGCTTTGACCCGCAGCACCATCCTTTCATACATGCGGATGTGCTGCAATACCTGGATACCCTGGCCCCTGCCACCTTTGACCTGGTGATCGTAGACCCGCCCACCTTCTCCAACAGCAAACGCATGAAGGATTTCCTGGACATACAGCGCGATCATGTAACCCTGCTGAACAAGGTATTACGTGCCGTCAAACCGGGCGGCATTGTGTATTTCAGCAATAACTACCGCCGGTTCACCCTGGAGGCGGACCAGATAAACGCCACGGCCATTAAGGATATTACTGCGCAAACCATGCCCTTTGACTTCCAGCAGAAAATGGTGAGAAAGTGCTACCGCATAATGCAATGAAGCTGGCCTACGGCATTAACCACTGATCAGGCTCTTCCCCTTTACTGCACATGCTTCGTTTTCCTCAGCTCCTTTACCAGCTTCAGGAACTCCCTTCTGTAACCACCCTTATCCCGCCCCAGGGATCTTTTAGCAATAGCGGTAACCATGGCAGCCGTACCGGCGCCCTTGTATTCAGACTTGCGCAGCAGCATGCCCAGCAGGGCCACGGAGCTGGCAAAGCGGAAATCGGAAGAGGCATCCTCAAAAGCGGTGGCCCGCCCGGAAATATCGTGCCGCATGGACTGCAGGGCAGAATCGGATGGTTCCCGGTACCAGAGGCGTACCTCTCCCAGCAGGCTGTCTGCCCCATTGGCGCTGTCCCTGGGAATGATCTCGTACAGCGCTACCGCGCAATGGCCGGCGCCGATAATGCCGCCCACTATTTTATCGCCGTTGCTGTTATCCTCTTTCAGCACTTTGTTCTCGTAGCCGATCAACCGGTAAGACTGTACCACTTCAGGATTGAACCATACCTGCGCCCGGGCGTCCTTGGCCACGGTGAACAAGGTACTGCCAAACTCCTGTGCAAATATCTTGTTGGCCTCTTCCAGGTTATCGATATAGGCAAAGTTACCGTTCCCCTTGCTGGAAAGGGTTTCCAGCTTGGAATCCTTGTAATCGCCCATGCCAAAGCCCAGACAGGTCAGCAGCACGCCGCTCTCCTTCTTTTCCAGGATCAGCTCTTCCATCTCGCGGTCACTGGTCTGGCCCACGTTAAAATCCCCGTCCGTAGCCATGATCACGCGGTTGTTGCCACCAGGAATGAAGTTCTCCACCGCTATCTGGTACGCCATTTTGATGGCGGCTTCGCCGGCGGTAGCGCCGCCTGCGCTCAGGTAGTCGATGGCATTCAGTATCTTTTCCTTCTGGTCGCCGGGGGTGGCCGGCAGTATCACGCCGGGCGCGCCGGCATAGGCCACAATGGCCACGCGGTCGTTAGGGCGGAGATTGTTGACCAGCACCCGGAAAGCGGCCTGCAGCAGGGGCAGCTTGTTGGACGTGCCCATGGAGCCGGATACATCTATCAGGAACACCAGGTTGCTGGCCGGCAGGCTGTCAATATCCACCTGTTTGGCGCGTACCGCTATCTGCAGCAGCTTGTGCGCCGGCTGCCAGGGACATGCCGCATAGCTGGTATGAATGGCCAGCAGCCCGTTGCTGTCCGGTAACGGATAATTGTAATGGAAATAGTTCACCATCTCCTCAATACGCACGGCATCCGCCGGCACGCGTTCCTTCAGGCGTATAAACCGCCGTATATTGCTGTAAGCCGCCCGGTCCACGTCCAGCGCAAAATTGGAGGTGGCGCTCTTCATGGTCTCCACAAACTTGTTCTCGTAAATGGTACCGTAGGTCTCGTCAAAAAAGGCATGAATACCCATGCCTGTATTACCGTAATTGGGATTGGAGCTGTGGGCCAGCCTGGCTTTGGCCTTGGCTTTGGCAATGGCGATATCACCGGCGCCTTTGTCTTTGTCTTTGGGAATGAGGGCCACCAGCATCCGGCCGTAATTTTCTATGGCTACGCTACGGCTTTCATACCGGGGATGTTCAAATACAAGACCGCTGCCGCCGGGCGGTATCACTATACGGAAAAGGCCATACGTGTTGGTCAGTACCTTTACCGTATCATTCATAACGCTCACGGTTACCCCGGGCAGGGGGTTATGGGTAATGCTGTCTTCTACCGCTCCCGTTACCCATATTGTTTGCGCGCCCGCAGGTACAGTGGATAATATGCAGCAAAGCAATGCTAGGAGCTCACGCATGTATTAAAATTAATAATTAAGAATGAATAATTAATAATTAAGGAAGTAATGTTCATTAATCGTTCATTCTTAATTGTCCCGCTATTCTATCAGCTGGTAAATTTCAGGCAGGTTGCGTCCCAGGCCGTCGTAGTCCAGGCCATAGCCCAGCAGGAATTTGTTAGGCACGGAAAAGCCCAGGTAGTCAATTTTCACCGGGTGCGTCAGTGCTTCGGGTTTGGTCAGCAGGGCGGCTATCAGCAGCTTCCGGGGCTGCTGGTGCTCCAGCTGGGGCAGGAACTGGTGCAGCGTTTTGCCGGTGTCCACAATATCTTCCAGTATCACCACCGTGCGGCCGTAGAGGTCTTCGTCCAGGCCAATGGCGGTCACCACGTTGCCGGTGGACCTGGTGCCTTTATAGGACACCAGCTTGATGAAGGATATTTCCGCCTCAATGGAAAGGTACCTGAAGATATCGGCGGCAAACATGAAAGAGCCGTTGAGGATGGCAATGAACAGCGGCTTCTCGCCTTCCAGGTCCTTGCTGAGCTGCGCGGCCATTTCCTGTATGCGCAGCTGCAGCTCCTCTGCACCAATGTAAGGCTGGAATTGTTTGTCGTGCACCTTGATAACTGACATGCGGATGATCGGTTTATGATGTTGAATGAACAGCTTACTTTCCTACCAGCAGCCGCTGGCCTATTTTCAGGTCCGTGGTAGGCAGGTTGTTCCAGCGTTGCAGCTGTTCTATGGTAATGTGATAACGTTTGGCAATACCGTAGGCCGTTTCTTTTGGCTGTACGTCATGATACTGCAGGATGCCGGTAATACGGTCCGCAGCTGCCGGCTGCGTAGCGGGCGTGGTATCCGGCCGCGGCGTTCCTGCCTGCGGGCCGCTGCCTGCCGGCGTTACCCGGGCTACCTTCTTCAGGTCTTCCACCATCGCTACCGGTATGCCGCTGTTTTGTGCAGCAGCGGCGGGTGGTGCAGGAGCGGGCGCCGGGGCGGGCTGCGCAGGCGCATCCGCTTTCGTGAGGCCCTGGCCTTCCGGCGTAAGGGAATAATTGTCCTCGTCCGTTTTGGGCGTAGCGCCTTTTACCAGGCGGGGCGTGCGGTTGGCGTAGCCGTCCAGGGCCAGCTTTTCGCCGGGGGCCGGCTCCTCTCCTTCCTGCATCCTGTTACGCCGGCGCAGCCATTTCATCTGGATGCCTTCCGCCTGCGCCACATCATGCATGGATTCTCCCTGCGCTACCACGTGGTAGTCGTCCTTCCCCTTTTTGCTCTTCTTCTGCAGGTAAATGTACATATCTGCCGGTAGCGGCGCATCTGCGGGCAGGTCATTGTATTTCAGCAGCCGGCTCAGGCGTATGTTATGCCGGTCGGCCACCTGTATCAGCGCAGTGCCCTTGGGCAGATACAGCACTTTACGGCCATTGATCTCAAATACCTTATTGGCGTCCGGGCGGCGGGCAGCCGTAGCGGCTTTAGCAGGCCGGGTAGCGGGCCGGTTCACGGCAGGCGGCTGCTGGTCCTGGGGCCGGGAGTTATCGGGCGACACGGCCAGCGAGGTGTTCCGGGGCGCGCCCAGGCCCTCCTGCGTGTACTGCTGCAGGTGGTTTTCCTCGATGATCTTGATCAATTGCTGCGGGTAGATGCGGCTGGTAGCATAGCCGGCCTGTTTCAGGCCATAGGCCCAGGACTTGTAATCTTCCGGGGCAAACTCGAACAGGAAGGCATAGCGCGGATTGTTCCGCAGGAAGGTGGAATGATCCCGGTAGGAATCTGCTGCGCTGGGATATTTACGGAAACACTCCTGGCGGGCGTCGTCGTCGTAATTCACGGTTTCGCCCACCCAGTTGTTCTTGCACTTGATACCGAAGTGATTGTTGGAGTGCAGCACCAGCCAGCCGTTGCCGCTTTGCGTTTCCAGGATGCCCTGGGCCAGCTTGATGGCGGCCGGCACGCCGGAGCGGCGCATTTCCGCTATCGCAATGTCTTTGTACATAGCAATGTACTGCTGCGTAGTGATGGTCTGCGCTTTCAGCACAGGCATGCAGCCAATAAGAAAACTAACCACCAGCAGCGATTTCCTTAGTTGCATGTATTTGAATTTAATGGACAAGTAGGTATATGTTTATGTGCTAATGTGCTGATATGCAGCTGTACACATGAAATGCAGCGAAGATGCCTGTCTGCGCCATCATCTGCACATCCGGACATCTGCATATCAATTCGTTTTCCTGATCATCATCAACCCGTCCCTTATAGTGAGCAGCAGCTGGGTAGCCCGCCCGTCTGCCGCCACCTTTTCACAGAACCTTACCATGGCTTTGGCATTGGCGCTTTGCTGCGCTTCATCCTGCAGCACTTCGCCGTGGTACAGCACGTTATCGGCCAGCATAAAACCGCCGGGGCGCAGCTTGTCCCATACCAGGTCGTAGTACTGCCCGTATCCCTGCTTGTCCGCATCTATGAACACCAGGTCAAATGTTTCCTGCAGCTGCGGAATAATATCTGCCGCTTTGCCTATACGCATCTGTATCCGGTCTTCCAGCCCCGCTTCGCGGAAGTAGCGTTTGCACATTTCCTCCCGTTCTTCGTTCATGTCCAGCGTGTACAACAGTCCGTCTGCCGCCAGGCCCTGGGCCAGGCAGATGGCGGAGTAGCCGGTATATGTACCGATCTCCAGTATACGGCGGGGCTGCAGCATGTGGCTTACCATGGACAGGTACTGTCCCTGCAGGTGTCCGCTTAACATATGCGGTTGTTCTACTTTCAGGTTAGTTTCGCGGTTCAGTCGGCGCAGCACGTCTGTTTCCGGGCTGGTGTATTTTTCTGCAAATGCTTCTACCGTTACAGGAATAACGTCCATACGCAAGGAAAAATTTCTGCAAACCTACGGAAAAATGCGGGAAGGCGGATGCTGAACACGCAAGCCCGAGAATACATGCAGGGCTCCGCGTTCAGCATTAGGCGCCCGGCGTATGATCAGAAGTTGGGCCGGAGCTTGTTGGTGGTATAGAACACCCGGAAGTATTCCACTACTTCATCTGCCGTATCAAACAACTGCAAAAGGTCCAGGTCTTCGGGGTTAATATTGCTTTCCTTTTCCATCATGACGTTGCGTATCCATTCCAGCAGGCCGTTCCAGTACTCCGTTCCCACCAGTACCATGGGGGTTTCCGTCATCTTCTTGGTCTGTATAAGCGTGGCCACTTCAAAGAATTCGTCCATGGTGCCAAAGCCGCCGGGCATCATCACAAAACCCTGGGCATACTTGGTGAACATGACCTTACGCACAAAAAAGTAGTCGAAGTGCAGGTTCTTGTCGTGATCTATAAAGGCATTGGGATACTGTTCATGCGGCAGGGTAATGTTCACGCCTACAGATTTGCCCTTGCCCATCTGCGCGCCCTTGTTGGCCGCTTCCATTACACCGGGGCCGCCGCCGGATATAATGCCGAACCCCTCCTCTGCCAGGCGGCGGGCTATTTCTACAGTAAGGTCATAATACTTGTGCCCCGGCTTGGTGCGGGCAGAACCAAACACGGATATACAGGGCCCCATTTTGGCCAGGGCTTCAAATCCATCTACAAATTCCGCCATGATCTTGAATATCTGCCAGCTGGAGTGGGCTTTGGTTTCCGTCCAGTCTCTCTCTTTCAGGTTTTTTAAAGTACCGTTCATCTTTAGTATTAGTTTTAACAGTGTAGCAATTTAGCCATTTAACCATTAGATTTGGTAGTAAATGTTCAAAAAGAGCCTATGAGTACACAGATCGCCGTTTTTTGCGGGTCCAGCCGGGGCATACATCCATCCTATGCAAAAGAGGCCCGGCAGCTGGGCATTTTGCTGGCGGAGCGCGATATCACGCTCGTATATGGAGGCGGGAAAGCAGGACTGATGGGCGTTGTGGCAGACAGCGTGCTGGAAAAGGGCGGCAAGGTGATCGGCGTGATCCCCGAATTCCTGAACACACGGGAGCGTAAGCACGAAAACCTGACGCAGGAGATACAGGTAGACACCATGCACCAGCGCAAAACCATCATGTATGAACTGAGCGACGCCGCAATCGCATTGCCCGGCGGCTTTGGCACCCTGGACGAGTTCTTCGAGATCATCACCTGGAACCACCTGACCCTGCACAGCAAAATGGTAGGACTGCTGAATGTAGATAATTTCTATGAGCACCTGTACCAGCACATGCTGCGCGCCCGCGACCACGGGTTTGCTCCCGGCGCGCTGGTAGAGCACCTGCGCATGGCCCCTACGGCCGAAGCCCTGCTAAAGCTTATGATTTAAGAACAGTTTTCTTATTTTTAGTACTTTCATCTGTTTACGCAACCAAGCAACCAGCATGTCAGCTACCTTATTATTCACTCTGGTCATCGCATACTTTCTTGTATTGCTCGTTGTAGCATGGATCACCAGCCGTAATTCCAACAACGATTCGTTCTTTATCGGCAACCGCAACAGCAACTGGATGCTGGTAGCCTTTGGCATGATCGGCACCTCGCTGAGCGGTGTAACGTTTGTAAGCGTGCCCGGTACAGTAGGCAGCAACAACTTCGGCTACCTGCAGGTAGTGATCGGCTATTTCATCGGCTATTTTATTGTGGCCTATGTGCTGCTGCCCTTGTATTACCGGCTGAACCTCACGTCCATCTACCACTACCTGGAACAGCGATTCGGAACAGTGGCCTATAAAACAGGCGCGCTGTTCTTCATCATATCCCGTACAGTAGGCGCTACGGCCCGCCTGTACCTGGTGATCAACGTGCTGCAGCTGTTCATCCTGGACAACCTGCACGTGCCCTTCTGGCTCACCACTTTCGTGATACTGCTCATGATACTGCTGTATACTTTTGAAGGCGGCGTAAAAACCATCGTGTTTACAGACACCCTGCAAACCACCTTTATGCTGGCAGGCCTGGTAGTGTGCATTATTTACATCATGAGCCAGCTGGACCTTTCCCTGCCGGATGCTGTGAATGCGCTGGGCGCTAAAGGCTATACCCAGGTGTTCAACCCGGATGTGAACAGCGGCAGCTTCTGGCTGAAGCAGATACTGGGCGGAGCCTTTATTACCGTAGGCATGACCGGGCTGGACCAGGAAATGATGCAGAAGAACATCAGCGTAAAGAACCTGAAAGACTCCCAGAAGAACATGATCACCTTCAGTACGGTGATGGTGCTGGTAAACCTGCTGTTCCTCCTGCTGGGCGGGCTGCTGTATGTGTTTGCGGAAAGCAGGCAGATAAGCATCACCGGCGACGACCTGTTTCCCACCATTGCCCTGGGCTACCTGCCCCCGGTGATCGCTTTCATGTTCATCATCGGGCTGATCTCTGCCCTGTTTCCCAGTGCAGACGGGGCATTAACGGCCCTGACCTCCTCCTTCTGCATAGACATGCTGGGCCTGAAAAAAAGAACGGACCTGGACGAGCACGGCAAAAAGAAAACACGCCGGCTGGTGCACCTGGCCTTTACCCTTATCTTCTTCCTGTGCGTTATCATCTTCAAATGGATCGACAACAAGTCCATCATCAATATCATCCTCACACTGGCAGGCTACACCTACGGGCCGCTGCTGGGACTGTTTGCCTTCGGCATCCTTTCCCGCAGGCCGGTAAGGCAGGGCCCTGCCACGCTTATTGTTTGCCTGGCTGCCCCGGTGATCTGCTACCTGCTGGCGGAAAATGCGGCCCACTGGTTCTCCGGGTTCCATATCGGCATTGAGCTGCTGATACTGAACGCGCTGATCACCATGGCAGGGCTGTGGTTGATATCGGGAAAAGGTGAAAAGTGAAAGGTGAAAAGTGAAAGGTGAATAGTGAAAGGTGAA
>Ga0164243_10001645_pt1 | contig 37750 bp, 29 predicted proteins | sample OricompcompostOP_FD_108781 | JGI IMG/M metagenome (GOLD analysis project Ga0164243, IMG submission 108781) | Organic Plus compost microbial communities from Emeryville, California, USA - Original compost - Organic plus compost (OP) | ecosystem: Engineered > Solid waste > Mixed feedstock >...
CAGGCCTACGATCATGCCTTCCTGCACCAGTTGGGCGGCTTTGGCGCCTGCGCGTTTTTTCATCTCAAGAGAAGAAAGCATAGTACCTTGTTGGCAGGGTTTACGGAATTTATTTTTTTGAGAACCGTTGCGGCGCGGAGTAACACAGAGTGAAAATCTCTTACGTTGTGCCCCTCTGTGCCGCTGTGTCTCTGTGGGTCAAACTATTTTGTTTTTAACTCAATTTCTCCGAAGAATTCCGCACGATTAACTCCGTCTCCAACACCCTCGTTTCAAAATCACTCACCGGCCGTTTACTTTCAATTATACTGATCAGCATTTCTGTAGCCACCTGTCCCATTTCAAATGCCGGTTGGCGTACAGCAGATAAGGGCGGATGCAGCAGGTCGGCAATATTGGTATTCGTAAAACCAATGATGGCCATATCATCGGGAACCTTCACACCCGATTTTTTCAGCGCTGCCAGGCAGGAAGTAGTAATGCGATCGCTCGCGGTGAGAATGGCGTCGGGTCGTTGTTTGCCTTTCAGCAACCGGCCGATCGCTTCTTCAATTTCTGCATAGATCATTCCGCCGTGATAGCAATACTGAATCAGTTTGTCGTTGTACGGCAATCCGTTTTTTTCCAGCGCCTGCCGGTATCCTTCCAGCCGTTCTTTCGTAATGGAAAGATGCGGCGAATTGGTTATATGCGCAATATGCCGGTAACCTTGTTTAATAAGATGTTCGGTAGAATCAAAAGCTGCTTTGCGGTTATTGGCAATCACCTTGTGCGTGGTGATCTCATCGGTGATGCGATCGAAAAACACAATCGGCAATCCTTTATCGTGCAATTGTTTCAGGTGCGACACATCAGTGGTTTCATTGCTCAGCGAAACCAGCAGGCCATCCACAGCACGACTGGCCAGGTGCTGAATGGTAACCGTTTCCCGCTCGTACGATTCATGTGTTTGAGAAATGATAACATGGTAGCCGCGGTTATAGGCAATGCTTTCGATGCCATTGATGGCCTGCGAGAAAAAGTTGTTCGCAATTTCGGTGACCACTACGCCTATGGAGCGGCTCCTTCGTTCTTTCAGGCTTAAGGCGATGGGATTCGGCCGGTAGTTGATCTTCTCTGCATATTCCAGCACCAGCTTTTTTGTTTCCGGACTGATCTCATAACTGCCACGCAGCGCGCGCGACACAGTGGAAGTGGAAAGTCCGAGCGCCTTCGCAATGTCTTTTATTGTTACTGTTTCGAATTTCACGATGGAGCTTAAAAGTAAACCTTTTTTTAATGTCTGCTTTCTAATGACTTGCTAAATGGTTGATTTGCTGCATCTCAGAAAACGATGCCGGGAACGTTTGCGTAGAAAAAGGCGCCTGCGGCGGTAGCTAATGTCAGTTTATCTTATTAGAATTGAGTGGAATATCGCTGCTTTTGAACGCACCTGATTGCCTGCGTTGCAGCGATAACAGGACATCCTGGTTAACTAACTGCAAACAAAGCCATATGAATAAAACAGCTCTCTTATTCGTGCTGCTCCTTTGTGTGCCTGCCATCATCTTTGCCCAGAACAGGACCATCCGGGGTAAAGTGCAGGACGAAAAAGGCGCACCGCTGGCGGGCGTAAGCGTTACTGTCAAAAACTCCACTGCTGCCACCCAGACCAACGAAGAAGGCAATTTCACCATCACCACCAATGTTGCCGGTCGCGTTACGATCGTTTTCAGCTATACCGGCTACACGCCGCGCGAAGTGGCCACCGATGGTCAGCAACCGCTCACCGTAAGCCTGGAACCTGCAGGCAACCTGGATGATGTGGTGATTGTAGGTTACCAATCCATGAGAAGAAGAGACGTAACGAGTTCCGTTTCTTCTGTGAATGCCCGCGACCTCAAAGACATTCCTGTTAACTCTGCGGCAGAAGCCATTGCCGGTCGCCTCGCCGGCGTGCAGATCATCAAGTCGGAAGGCAGCCCCAATGCCACTGCGCAGATACGTGTGCGTGGCGGCGGTTCCATTACGCAGGACAATTCACCGTTGTTCATTGTAGATGGTATACAGGTAGAAGACGCTTTATCTGTGCTGGCGCCGCAGGACATTGAATCCATTGATGTTTTGAAAGATGCGTCGGCCACCGCCATCTATGGCGCGCGTGGCGCCAACGGCGTGGTGATCATTACCACCAAGGGCGGAAAGAATATGAAAACGCAGGTGAACTACAACGGGCTGGTTGGCTTTCGTAAACTGGCCAACAAACTCGAAGTAATGAACCCGTATGATTTTGTGATCTACCAGTATGAAAGATCGAGAGGGGATAACAATGCCGAGCAGGATTTCGAAGAAACCTTTGGAAGGTGGGAAGACCTGGAACTGTATAAAAAAGCACCGTTTGCCGACTGGCAGGAAGAAATGTTCGGACGCAATGCATTGATGCAAACGCACAACGTAAGCGTGGTGGGGGGAAGCGTTGCCACCAAATTCAACCTGAGCGTTACTTCCAATACCGAAGAAGGCATTATGCTGGGTTCCGACTTCGATCGTAAACTGGTCAATTTTAAATTCGATCACACGGTAAACAATAAACTGAAAGTAGGCGCTGCTGTACGTTATAATAATACAGTAGTGAACGGCGCAGGTACTGCCAATGAAGGTTCTTCCGCTACCAACCGCCTGCGGCACAGCATCAAGTACAGGCCTATACTGATGGGCGGACAAAGCCTGCTGGAATACGATCCCGACTATGCATTGGAAACCAATGCCAACAGTCTCTCCCTGGTGAATCCCATTCTGCTGAACGAGGCGGAATACAGGAGAAACATCAGCAGTGTAAGCAATTTCAGCGGCCATTTTACTTACCAGATCAACCGCTACCTTTCTTTCCGTTCTACTATCGGATACGATCAAACGAATATCAGGCAGAACGCATTTAATGATACCCTTACTTCCATTGCCAGGCAGAATGCCAATATGCCTACTGCTTCCATCAATACCATTACCCGTCATACGCTGAACAATTCCAACGTGCTCACCTTTACCATGAACAAGTCCGGCTCGAAGTTTAGCGAGCACCACGATCTCACCGTGTTGCTGGGACAGGAATTGTATGAGAATATTAACCGGCGGTATGCTGTCGAGACACGTTATTTCCCTGTGGGCATATCAGCGGAAAGGGCTTTGGGCAATATGGGACTGGGAAGTGCGCCCACCGGCAGTGTGCAGCCGCTTCCCGTTTCAACGGAATATCCCAGCCGCCTGTTTTCCTATTTTGGTCAGCTGAACTATGCCTATGACAATCGTTTCCTGGTGGCGCTCACCATGCGTGCAGACGGTTCCTCAAAATTTCATGAAGACCTGCGATGGGGTTATTTCCCTTCTGCTTCTGTCGCCTGGCGTTTGTCGGAAGAGCAATTCATTCAAAACCTGCTGCCTGTGGTCAGTGATATGAAGCTCCGCATCAGCTATGGCGAAGCAGGTAACAACCGCATTGGCGATTTCCTCTTCCTTACACAATTTGAGCCCGGCGCATATTACAGCATCGGCACGCAGTTGATTCCCGGTTATGCGCCTGCCGGTTTGGCCAACAGCATTCTTACCTGGGAAACCACGGTGTCGCGCAACCTCGGTCTGGATATCGGGTTGCTGAACAACCGCCTGTTGGTAACCTTTGACGTGTACAAGAACTCTACCCGCGATCTGCTGGTGGAAGTGGACGTACCTACCAGTTCCGGTTATACCAAACAAGTGCAGAATGTAGGCGCTACTACCAACCAGGGTGTTGAAATACAACTCAACGGTACGCCGGTGCAAACCAGGAATTTCACCTGGCGCTCCAATTTCAATATCTCCTTCAACAAAAACAGGGTAGACCGTTACGGCAAATTCCAGGACTTCACCCTGGTAAGGTCCGGGTGGGGCGGCGGCAATATGCCGGCAGATTATATTGTGCGTGTGGGTGAACCGGTTGGCGCTATCTATGGATACGTAACAGACGGCTACTATACCCTGAATGATTTTGACTATAACAGCGGCGTATATACGCTGAAAACCGGTGTGCCCAACAACGCTTCCGTAATTTCTACTGCTCCTCAACCGGGCACCCTGAAATTTAAAGACATCAGTGGTCCCGACGGCAAGCCGGATGGGGTGATCAACGATTACGACCGTACGGTGATCGGTAACTCGCAACCGAAATTCTTTGGCGGCTTCAACCAGCAATTCACGTACAAAAATTTCGACCTCAGCATATTTGTCAATTTCCAGGCAGGCAATGATGTGTACAATGCCAACAAACTGGAGTTTACCAGCGGCTATACGCCCAAGAGCAACCTGCTTGCCATCATGAACAACCGCTGGCGTACCATTGACGACCAGGGACAGGTAGTGACCGATCCTGGCGCACTTGCCGCATTGAACGCGAATGCCACGCTATGGCAACCGTTGCGCAGCGCCAGTTCTTTCTATGTGCATTCATGGGCTGTGGAAGACGGATCTTTCCTGCGCATTAACAATATCACCCTGGGTTATACATTCCCCAAAAAATGGTTATCGCGGGTGAAGGTGAACAGCCTGCGGATCTATGCTACAGTGAACAACCTGTATGTACTGACCAGCTATTCCGGCTATGATCCGGAAGTGAATACCCGCAGGAGCACTCCCATGACTCCGGGCGTGGACTATTCAGCCTATCCGCGCAGCCGCGCATTCATTGCGGGCATTAACCTGTCTTTATAACCTAAATTATCACAGACATGAAATACTGGAAATTTTCAAGATATATGAAAGCTACCGTGCTGATGGCCGGTATGGTCTTCGCGCTGGCCGCGTGTAAGAGATATCTGAACCTGGAGCCGGTATCCTCTTTTGGTCCCGATTACGTGTTCAGTAATGTGGCCAATGCGCAAAATGCCCTGATGGGCGTTTACAGCTGCCTGGGAGGCGACCAGGGCTATGGCATTCGTATCAGCATGTATTATCCCTACGACAATGATGAAATGATGGGGCAGGGCGGAGCCGCCGGGGATAATGAGCGGAGAGATATTGCGCGTTTTGCCGTGAAGCCCGGCAATACGCAACTGGCCAGTCCGTTTAACCAGTTGTATAAAGGAATTGAACTGGCCAACATCTGCATATACTATATTCCGCGGATGGAAAAGTACAATAACGGATCAGAAGCGGAGAAGCGGGAGTTGAGAAGATTTTATGGAGAAGCACTTACCTTGCGTGCGCAATTTTATTTTGAACTGATCCGCAACTGGGGCGATGTGCCGGCACAATTCCAGCCCAGCAGCTTCGAGAACGACCTGTTCAAAGCAAAGGCCGATCGCGATTCCATTTACAATATCATCATAGAAGACCTTGCCACTGCGGCTACTATGCTGCCCTGGCGTTCGCAGCAAAACGCCACCAATGAACGCATCACGCAGGGCGCGGCCCGTGCATTGCGCGCCCGGCTGGCATTGTTCCGGGGCGGTTATTCACTGCGTCGCGAAAGCAGGCAAATGGAAAGAAAGCCTGACTACAAAGAATTTTATCAGATAGCCCGCGATGAGTGCTTTACCATCATGAACAGCGAAGAACATAAGCTGAACCCGAGTTTTGAGGCTGTATGGAAAGACGCCATAGGTGCACAGCGGGAAGAACCCAACGGAGAGATTATCTGGGAAGTGGGTATGTCAGGCGGCGGCAGCGGCTTTGGCGACAGCAAACTGGGTTACTACAACGGACCCCGTTACAACAACACCGGCAACTCAGCGCTGACCATTCTGCCCACTACTTTCTATGCGTATGACTCTACCGATACCCGTCGCGATGTAACCTGTGTGGCATACAATATTGCGCAGGACTTTACGCTGGTGGGCCGCAACCTGCAAACAATGGTAGATGGTAAATTCCGCCGCGACTGGAATCCGGTTACTTCCTCGCAGGCACAGTACTTTGGCACCAACTGGCCAATGATCCGTTACGCTGATGTGCTGCTGATGTTTGCCGAAGCGGAAAACGAATTGAATAACGGGCCTACTGCTGCCGCAAAGAACGCTTTTGAAGCAGTGCGTCTCCGCGCTTATGGCGGCAATGCCGCGCTGATCGGCACCACGCCCTCCGATTACCAGGGATTCTTTGAAGCGATTATGAAAGAGCGCATGCTGGAGCTCTGTGGTGAAGGCATTCGCAAATACGACCTGATCCGCTGGAACAAACTGGGCGACAGACTGGACGAAGTGAAAGCCGAATTAACAAAAATGGCCAACCGCGAAGCGCCTTATGATCAGCTGCCTGAAACCATGTACTTCAAAACGGGCGCTACTACCATGATTTGGGCCAACTCCTTTTACAAACCCAACCCATATGCGAGCGCGCCTCCGGGATATGCCGGCATGGACTGGGTAGGTCCCGCTATCACCAATACCATCACCCAATACCTGGCATCCGATTTCCAGCGCAATAAAAGTGAATTGCTGCCGATTCCGCAGGCTTCCATTGATGCGAACCCGAACCTGAAGCAGGACTATGGCTATTGATTTTCCGGTTAACCAAAAAAATCAGCAACGATCATGAAAAAAACTTTCAATATACCCATACTGGTTTTCACGGCAGCCATTATGCTGCTGCCGGCATTGTCCTGTAAGAAAAAAGAGCTGGGGCCATTTGAACCCGACCGCATGTTTATGCCCGGCGCTATTGAAGCCACTAACGGCGAAACACAAGTGATACTGAAGTGGGCGCCTTCTTTGTTTGCAGAACATGTGGCAGAAGAATACACCGTGGAAATTGCAGAAGACCAGCAGTTCCAGGGCGCTATCATCCATTCCGTAGTGACTGACAGCAATGCGGTGATCATTACCGATGCGCATATTCCCATCAAGACCATCCTGTTTGCACGCGTAAAAGCCAATGCGACCGGTAAATCTGCCGAATCGTACTGGGTGTACAGTGATGGTTTCCAGATAACCGGTGAGCAGATCTTTCAGCCCATTCATGATCTGAAACTGAAAGACAAATCGGTGGTGCTTACCTGGCGCGCAACGAATGGCCTCACAAAGATTGTGGTAACGCCAGATGGCGGCGCCCCCCTTGAATATGCGCTCACCGACCAGGACAGGGATGCGCGCAGCAAATTGATTGACGGGCTTACGCCGGAAACGCAATACACCGCAGAAATTTTCCAGGGCACTGTCAGCAAGGGTTTCATCACGTTTACCACCAGGCAGGAACTGGTATATGCTGTAGTATTGTCGCCGGGAGATGATCTTGCCGCGGCCGTGGCTGCTGCGGCCAATGGTGATGTGATCGGCCTGGAGCCCGGGGTATACGACATCAAAGGCGGCGGAGCCAATTATGTGAACCTGGTGGTACAGGAAAAAACCGTAAGTATTGTTTCTGTATCTGACGACCCTACAGACACCAAAGTGAACTTCAAGGAAATTACGCTCAGAGGCAGCGGCGCCGGCATCAGGCTGAGAGGTATTGAATTTGATGGCGCCCCGGCCAATACGGCAGGCGACCAGGCGCTCTACTTCCTGAACCTTACCGGGCCCGGCAGCGATGCCGGAGCAGCACAGTTTACGGATATCATTGTGGAGAACTGCATCGTGCATGACATGGGCAACTGTTTCCTGCGTGGCAACCGGGCCAATGCCAACGATCATAAGATCAATTCCATAGTGATCAATTACAGCGAAGTGTACAACAGTGCGGCCATCAACAATAACTATACTTTCTTCCAGATAAACAAGCTGGAATTTGCATCGCTGCAAATGCGCAACTCCACCTTGTACCGGCTGGGCCGTGGCCTGATTGACTGGGATGCCAATATGAGTACGGCAACTACTCCGGAAATCCTGATTCATCAGTGCACCATCAACAGCCTGGGACAGGCAGGTCTCGACAACAGCCTGGTAGACCTGAATGCGAATGTGGCCAATCTTACCTTCCGCAACAGCATTATCGCCAATATTCCGCTCGACGGGCAAACGGTGGGCGATAACCTGATGCGTGTGGGAAGCGCCACTGCCCGTGTAACACATTGCAACATCTTTAACCTGAGCAATGGCGCTGCTACGCCGAAGGAACTTTCCTTCCCCGGTACAGTAGCGCTGGAAAATAATAAAGCCATTAACCTTGGCTGGACGGGTTCAACCACGGACTTTACCCTACCTCCCGGTCATGAGTTAAGGACCTCGGCCAATAACGGCGGGCCGGTTGGCGACCCGAAATGGGCGCAATAGTGTTTGCAGGAGTGCCTGTACAGGACGGCCATATTTCTACCAATATAAGGCTGCCGGTAAGGCGGCCTTATATCTTTAACATCCTATACGATGGTTCGATTAACTTATACCGTTATAATGCTGGCTGTTTGTAACTTTTCAGCTTGCAGTCAGCAAAAAGCCACCACCGCCGTTGCTGCTGCGGATGAGCGGGTAATTGCTTTTCCCGGCGCTGAAGGCTTTGGTAAATACGCAACCGGCGGACGCGGCGGCAAAGTAATGGTGGTCACCAATCTCAACGACGACGGACCCGGCAGTTTACGTGCTGCCGCAGAAGCAAAGGGACCAAGGATTATTGTATTTGCCGTGTCGGGCACCATTCATCTGCAGTCGAAACTGGTGATTCGTGGTGACGCCACGGTTGCCGGACAAACCGCGCCGGGCGATGGCATTTGCATTGCCGATCACCCGGTGGGCCTTGGGGGCGACAACATCATCATCCGTTACCTGCGGTTCCGCCTGGGTGACAGGTACCAGCGAAAAGGTATGGTAGATGGCAGCGGCAGCGACGATGCCCTGAGCGGAACGCGGCGATCGCACATCATCATAGACCATTGCAGTGTGAGCTGGAGTACGGATGAATGTATGTCTGTCTATGGGGGCGATAGCACAACGTTGCAATGGAATATCATCTCCGAACCGTTGAATTATTCCTATCATTTTGAAAGCGGCGATAAAGATTACGAGCGGCATGGTTATGGCGGTATCTGGGGCGGCAGGCATTTATCGGCCCACCATAATTTGTTTGCGCATTGCAACAGCCGCAATCCGCGCTTCAATGGCGCCAGGCTGGGTGCTACGGAAGAGTTGGTGGATTTTCGCAATAATGTCATTTACAACTGGGGCAACAACAATGTATATGGCGGAGAAGGTGGCCGCTACAATGTAGTGAACAACTATTACCGGTATGGACCTGCTACCGCAAAAAATGTTCGTTACCGTATTGTCAATCCCACGCGCCAGGAGCGGCCGCCGGTTGATTATGGTAAATTCTATGTAGAAGGAAATTACGTAGATGGCGCGCCGGATGTTTCCCGGAACAACTGGCTGGGCATTCATATGGGCAATAAGGGAACCGAATATGATAAGCGGGAAGCGGTGGTCACCAAACCTTTTGAGGTGCTGATGATTGAGCCGCAAACAGCAAAAGCTGCCTATGAAGCCGTGCTGGCGCATGCAGGCGCTTCCTTGCCGGTAAGAGATACGCTGGATCAACGCATCATTGAAAACGTGAAGAACCGCACAGGGAAGATCATTGACGTACAGGGAGGGTTTCCGCACGGCACGGCTTACGAAGCAACCATTCAGGCCTGGCCTGCCTTACGATCGTTGCAGCCATCTGCTGATACCGATGGAGATGGCATGCCGGATGAATGGGAGCGAAAGCATGGTCTCAATCCTGAAAAAGCAAGCGATGCTACTGAGTATACTATCAGTAAGCAATATACGAATATTGAAGTGTATATCAATAGCCTCGCGGAACAAAAAAGTGTTTAATGTGGTGCTATAACACTATGGAAAAGCTGGTCATTGCAATATTATTCCTCACAACCACCGCCTTTATTGTTCGCCAGGAAAAGAAAATCACGCTATGGATGATAGGCGACTCTACTATGTCCATAAAAGAACAGCGTGCCTGGCCGGAAATGGGATGGGGCGTTCCTTTTGCGCACTTTTTCGATTCAACGGTGGTGGTGAGCAATCATGCCAGGAACGGCCGCAGCACGCGCACGTTTATGACCGAAGGGTTATGGATGAAGGTGTATGACAACATCCGTCCCGGCGATTATGTGTTCATTCAATTTGGTCACAACGATGAAGTGCCCGCCAAGGCCAGCGCCACCACGCCGCAGGAATTCTGGGAGAACCTTGAAAAATATGTATCTGCTTCGCGCAGCAAGGGCGCTTTCCCGGTGCTGCTGATACCCGTGGCGCGCAGAAAGTTTGATTCCACCGGTACGATCATTGGCACGCACGACCAGTATGCGGCCATTGTTCGTGAAGTGGCCAAAGTGCACAACGTGCCGCTGATAGATATGGACAAACAAAGCCAGGCGCTGTTGCAGCAATTGGGGCCGGAAACATCAAAGCTATTGTTCCTGTGGCTGAAGCCGGGTGAGCATCCCAATTATCCGGCAGGCAAACAGGACGATACACATTTCAACGAACTGGGAGCGCGCACGATGGCGCAAATGGTATTAGCCGATATCAGAACCTTGCTGCCTGCGCTGGCAGCGCGCATTCGTAAACAGTCATGAACCAGGGCTCCACTTCCGTCAATGGTTTGCCCCGGGCAGCCTGGGCGGATACTAAAACAGGCAGTCACTGGTTCATTCATTTCCGGGTCCGCGAAGCCTATGCCGGGGTGGTGCACGTGCAACCGGTGCAAAGGAAGAACGACTGCCGGTGATCGGGACAGACAAGGATGGAGATCAGGAAAGAGAGCCCGTACTTCGCTATCAGAAACGGTGCACGATAAGAACATTGCTGTGCAAACGCCGGAATCAGCCTTCCCGGTCTAACTAAACATACTATGAAAACACTCGTATGCCATTCACCCGGTAAACTCGAATATGCCGACACACCCAGGCCGGTATTGCAGCAGGGGCATGCCATCATTCGTATTCACCGCATAGGAATCTGCGGCACCGATCTGCATGCCTATGAAGGCACACAACCGTATTTTACCTATCCCCGCATCCTGGGGCATGAACTGGCGGGGGAACTGGTAGAAGCTGATGGCGCCGCCGGTTTTAAAACCGGCGATCTGGTGACGCTGATGCCCTATTTTTATTGCGGCGCCTGCATCGCCTGTCGTTCGGGTAAGCATAACTGTTGTGTGAACATACAGGTATGTGGCGTGCATACAGACGGCGGCATGCGCGAATATTTACAGGTGCCTTCCTATGCCTTATTGCAGGGCGAAGGTTTGTCGCTGGAAGAACTGGCCCTGGTAGAGCCGCTGGCCATCGGCGCTCATGGCGTTCGCCGAGCTGCTATACAGGCCGGTGAATGGGTGCTGGTGGCGGGCTCGGGGCCTATTGGCCTTGGGGTGATTGCATTTGCACAAATTGCCGGCGCACAGGTGATCGTGCTGGATGTGAACGACGCGCGACTGGCATTCTGCCGCGAACAATTCGGCATACGCCATACCATCAATGCCCGCACACAAGATGTACTGGCCACCATTATGGAAATCACGGCTGGCGACCGGTGCGGGGTAGTGATTGATGCCACCGGCAACCTGCAAGCCATCAACAGCGCCTTCCCTTACCTGGCGCATGGCGGAAGGTATGTACTGGTAGGATTGCAGAAGGGCGATATACAATTCAGTCATCCGGAATTTCACAAACGCGAAGCGACGCTCATGAGCAGTCGCAATGCTACCCGCAGTGACTTCGCTTTTGTGATGGATTGCATAAAGGAGCAACGGATAAAACCGCTGCACTTTATCACGCACCGGGTGCCTTTTGACAAGGCCGGCAGCGAATTTCACCACTGGCTGCATCCTGCCGGCGGCGTAATAAAAGCGATGATTGAAATGAATGTATGAGAAGGTGTTCTCCCTACATCGTTACCGGTAACGTTTGCGTAAATAAAGTGCTGTAAAGGCTTCATTAACAAGCTATATCAGCGTACAATTGTAGTGTGGGAAACCGCTGTTATTCACTGTTTTTACATTAAATGCTTGCGCATGATGAAAAAGATCTGTACCGGCATCCTGTTTTTGGCAATTTCGCTGACCAGTGTGGCGCAGCGGAACAATTTGCCGGTAATTCAGGAACCCGTTTTTAAGAAAGACACGTTCAGTATTGTGCAATATGGTGCCGTTGCCGATGGCATCACGCTCAATACCAAAAGCATTAATGCGGCTATAGAGGCCTGCCATAAAAAAGGTGGCGGCGTGGTGCTGGTGCCTGCCGGATTATGGAATACCGGTCCCATTGTGTTGCTGAGCAATGTTAACCTGCACCTGCAACGGAATGCTACGCTGCAGTTTACCGACGATAAAACGCAGTATCCCCTCGTAAAGGGCAACTGGGAAGGGTTGCCGCAAATGCGCAATCAATCGCCCATTTCTGCTACCAACGCCACCAACATTGCCATTACCGGTCATGGTATCATTGATGGCAATGGCGGCGCCTGGCGTATGGTTAAGCGCGAAAAGCTTACGGAATCGCAATGGAAAAAACTGGTGGCGTCTGGTGGTGTGACGGGTGATGATAACAGGACCTGGTACCCTTCGGAATCATTCCGCAAAGGCAGCTCCATGAAAAATCCGGGCGTGATCAGCGCTGATAAAGACGAAGCATTTTATCAATCCATCAAAGACTTTCTTCGTCCCAACCTGCTTGTATTTACCAACTGTAAGAAAATACTGCTCGAAGGCGTGATCTTCCAGAACTCACCTGCCTGGTGTTTACACCCGCTCATGAGCGAACACATCACCATCAGGAATGTGCTGGTGCGCAATCCATGGTTTGCACAGAACGGCGATGGCCTGGACCTTGAATCGTGCAAATATGCATTGATTGAAAACTCTGTGTTTGACGTGGGTGATGATGCCTTGTGTATGAAAAGTGGTCGCGATGAAGCAGGAAGAGAAAGAGGCATGCCTACCGAAAATGTAATCATCCGCAACTGCGTGGTGTATCATGCACACGGTGGTTTTGTGATCGGCAGTGAAATGAGCGGCGGCGCCCGCAATATCTGGGTAAGCGATTGCACGTTTGTAGGCACTGACATTGGTCTGCGTTTCAAAACTACCAGGGGACGTGGCGGTATTGTAGAGAAGATCTACATCAACAACATCTCCATGAAAGATATTCCGGGTGAAGCCATTTTGTTCGATATGTACTATGCCGCCCGCGATCCCATTCCGCTCTCCGGCGAAAAAAGAGAACCGCCCAAAGTGGAATTTCACCCGGTATCTGATGCTACTCCGCAATTCCGCGATTTCCATATCAGCAACGTAGTATGCAACGGTGCCGAAAAGGCTATCTTTATCCGCGGTCTTCCGGAAATGCATGTAAAGAATATTGTGTTGGAGAATATGGTGCTGCAGGCCAAAAAAGGAATAGACTGCCAGGAAGCCAGCGGCATTACTTTCAACAACATCAAAGTGATCAGCGAAGAAACTGCCCCTGTGGTAGACGTGCTGAACAGCGACAACATCACGTTCAACAAACTGGAATATACACCCGGAGCAGCACTCCTGTTCCGCATCGGGGGCGATCGCTCCGCAAAAATTTCCATAAAGAATACCGATGCATCCAAAGCAAAGAAAAAAGTGGAGTATGAATTCGGTGCGTCTGAAAAGAACTTAACCGTTAAATAAGGAGCTGAGTAATTATATCATGAAAAGAAACCTGACGCTTTCGTTGCTGTTCGTTACCGGTCTGAGCGCCGGAATGAGCGCCTGTGCACAATCCCATTCCGCTGCTGCCACTTCGGTGGATCAGCCACTGTCGCAGCAGATGGCGGCTACCGTAATGAACATATGGAAGGATTCATTTACACTGGCGCCCGGCAGGCCCGCCCGCTGGAGCTACGACCTGGGCGTTATTCTCAAAGGTTTTGAAAACATCTGGGTAAATACCGGCAACCCGCGGTACTTCGACTATATCAAACGCAGCATGGATTTTTATTTGCAGGACAATGGCAACCGCATCAAAGACTATCATCCCGAATCGTACAATATTGATCATATCAACAATGGGAAACTGCTGTTGCTGTTGTATCGCGTAACGGGGCAACAGCAATACCTCAATGCCGCAAAATTGTTGCGGCAGCAGTTGCAAACGCATCCGCGGACAAAAGAAGGTGGTTTCTGGCACAAGAAGATCTATCCCTGGCAAATGTGGCTCGATGGTTTGTATATGGGACAGCCCTTCTACGCAGAATACGCCATGCTGGCGCATGAAGACACTGTATGGAACGATATTGCCAATCAGTTTGTATGGATGGAGCAACATGCCCGCGACCCGAAAACTGGTTTGCTCTATCACGGCTGGGATGAAAGCAAAGAACAACGCTGGGCCAATAAAGAAACCGGCACCTCGCCGCATTTCTGGGGAAGGGCCATGGGCTGGTATGCCATGGCGCTGGTGGATGTGCTGGATTATTTTCCGCAGGACCATGCACGCCGGCCGGAATTCATCAACATCCTGAACAGGCTGGTAACAGCAGTAGAAAAAGTACAGGATAAGAAAACAGGTTGCTGGTACGATATTCTCGATCTGCCCGATCGCAAAGGCAATTACCTCGAAGCATCAGCCTCCTGCATGCTGGTATATGCCATTGCCAAAGGCGTACGCATGGGCTATCTGCCCGCAGAAAAATTAGCCATTGCGCAAAAAGGATATGAAGGCATTAAGCAACAATTTATCAAGGTAGAAAACGGGCAAACCAACCTCCATGGCACGGTAAAAGTATCTGGCCTTGGCGGCAAGCCTTATCGCGACGGCAGTTTTGAATACTACATGAGCGAACCGGTAATTGTAAACGATCCCAAAGGGGTAGGCGCCTTTTTACTGGCCGCTTCGGAAATGGAACGTGCTGCTTCATTTAATCTTGCCCGTGGCAAGGTGGTGGCGCTCGACAACTGGTTCAACCGCGAAACAAAAACCGACGCTTTTGGCCGGAAAGTGATCTGGCACTACAAATGGTATGAATACGATCACCCCGGATTCCTCGTTTTCGGACGCGCCTTTTCCAACAATGGTGCCCGGCTTGCTTCCATAGAAGAACCCACGAAAGCAAGCTTGCAGCACGCAGACGTATACATCATTGTTGACCCCGATCAGCCGAAAGAAAATCCTGCTCCCAACTATATTGAACAAAAACACATTGATGCTATTGCAGATTGGGTAAAAGAAGGCGGCGTGCTGCTGCTGATGGGCAACGACAGCGCCAATGCAGAGTTTGACCACTTCAATAAACTCGCCGCTGCGTTCGGCATTCAGTTCGGGCGCAATTGTGTGAACAGGGTGGATGGCACCCAATGGGAAATGGGGGCGGTAACCATACCTGAAAAAAATGAGGTGTTTAAAAATATCTCAAAAGTATATCTCAAAGAAATCAGTACGCTGCAGTTGCAATCGCCTGCCAGGCCGCTGATCACACAGAACGGACAAGTGATCATGGCTGTTGCGCGGTATGGCAAGGGTACCGTATTTGCCGTAGGCGATCCCTGGTTGTACAACGAATATGTGGACGGACGGCGGCTGCCGCTGGAATATGAAAACCATCGTGCAGCCAATGACCTGGCAACATGGCTGCTGCAGCAAACAAAGCGTAAAAAATAACTGGCAGATGACAAGGTTGGCAAAGAGGATATATGCCTGGTTATTGGTGGGGTGTTTTCCTGCTGTGGTGATAGCAGGCGACACGCTGGTGGTGGCCGGTGACGGAACGGGCGACTTCCGCACCATACAGGGCGCCGTCAACAGCTTGCCTGACACTGCAGCAACACCCCGTATGATTTACGTGCGCAAAGGCGTGTACAATGAGAAGCTCTATATACAAAAGCACAACCTGGTGATTCGCGGCGAAGACAAACATGCCGTAACCATTGTGCAATCCGTGGCAAGAGATATCTGGCGTTGTCTGCACAACGACGACTGGGGCGTGGCTACCGTGAATATCGAGGCCAACGACATAACGCTGGAAAATCTTACCATCACCAACAACTGGGGATTTGAATTAAAGGAAGAAGTATATACGCCTTGTTACACAGATACTGCCCATACTGTAAAACGTGTGGGCAAACATGGTCACCAGATGGCGCTGCGCACATTTGCGTGTACGCGCCTCAAAGTGATAAACTGCATTCTGAAAGCGTTTGGCGGCGACACGGTAAGTCCGTGGAATGTGCGCGACGGTATGTTTTATTTTAAAGACTGTGTGATGGAAGGCGGTGTGGACTTTTATTGTCCGCGCGGATGGGCCTGGGCCGAGAACTGCGTACTCATTGCGCATACCGGCTCAGCTGCCATCTGGCATGATGGCTCTTTTGATCCCGACAGTAAAACCGTGCTGAAGAATTGTAGATTTGACGGTTTTAAAGGGTTTAACCTGGGACGCTTTCACCGCGATGCCCAGTTTTACCTGGTGGATTGTTTCTTTTCAGCAAACATGTCGGACCGCGATATTTTCCAGGCGCCCGCTCCCAATCCCGTCCGCTGGGGCAAGAGGGTATACTACGCCAATTGCCGGCGCGACGGAAAAGATTTTGCATGGTATGCAGATAACCTGGCCTCGGCGCCGGGTTCGCCACGGGCGGCAGACATAACACCTGCATGGGTATTTAAAGGGAGATGGAATCCTGAAAGTAACTGAACACTTATCCAGATAAAAATTCATTGTTTAAACCATCGGATATGAAGTTATCGGGTTATAACCTGAAGAACATAGAAGCGCAGGATGTGGTAATGCCTGCTGCGTCTGTATTTGATCTGCCGGAGAAAGTGCTGCAATTTGGTACAGGCGTGCTGCTGCGCGGATTGCCGGATTATTTTATTGACAAAGCCAACAAGCAAGGCCTGTTCAACGGTCGCGTAGTAGTGGTGAAATCCACCAGCGCCGGAGATACCTCCGCGTTTGACAACCAGGATGGCTTGTATACATTGTGCGTGCGCGGACTGGAGAACGGAAAAAAGGTGGAAGAAAATATTATCAACGCCTCTATCAGTCGCGTGCTGTCTGCCAATACGGAGTGGGGAGAAATACTCAAGTGCGCCCATAACCCGCACATGCAGATCATCATATCCAACACTACCGAAGTAGGTATTCAACTGGTGAAAGACGATGTGCGCAAACATCCGCCGGTTTCATTCCCCGGCAAACTGCTGGCTTTTCTCTATGAAAGGTACCAGGCTTTTGCGGGGAGCAAACAAAGTGGTATGGTGATCGTACCAACAGAATTGATTGTAGACAACGGAAAAAAACTCGAGTCCATCGTTCTGGAGCTGGCGCATCTTAATGGTTTAGATGATAACTTTATCCAGTGGCTGGAAAATGCCAACTATTTCTGCAGCTCTTTGGTAGATCGTATTGTTCCCGGTAAACCGGGCGAAGAAGACCGTCGCAAACTGGAGAATCAGTTGGGTTATACCGATGAGTTGCTTACTATTTGCGAAGCCTATCGCCTCTGGGCTATTGAAGGCAACGACCATATCCGTTCTGTACTTTCTTTTGCCGCTGCCGACGAAGGCGTGGTGATTGAACCGGACATTAACCTCTTCCGGGAGCTGAAGCTGCGCATGTTGAACGGAACGCATACCTTGTCGTGCGGACTGGCGCACCTCGCCGGTTTTGATACGGTGAGAAATGCTATGGAGCATCCCGACATGAGTGCCTTCATCAGCAACCTGATGTTGCAGGAAATTGCAGCAGGCATTCCGTATCCCGTGCCCGATGCCGTGGCGAAAGACTTTGGGAAAAAAGTGCTGGACCGGTTCCGCAATCCTTACCTGGACCATCACTGGCTGAGCATTACCATGCAGTATACTTCCAAGATGAGAATGCGCAACGTGCCCGTGATCATGAAATACGCAGAAACAAAAAAAGCAGTTCCGGAAAAAATAGCGCTTGGTTTTGCCGCTTACCTGTTGTTCCTGCATCCTGCGGTGAAGAAGGGAGAGACCTATTTCGGTAAATGGAACGGTCAGGAATATGCGATCAATGACGATCATGCGGCTTATTTCTACCAGAAATGGCAGCAATACGGTGAAGCCGATATGGCGGAGATGATATTGGCAGACAGTTCCCTCTGGGGAGAAGACCTGTCGGCCATCCCGGGATTTGCTGCAGCGGTGAAGGAAAAAATGGCGGCGCTCCGTGAAGGCGATGTAATTAAAACAATTCAATCTAACCTGATAAAAAAAGTACCTGCATAATGAGGCACCGGGTGTTAAAGGTTCACGAGGACGACAATGTAATGGTAGCACTGACCAATCTGTCGAAGGATGAAACAGTGTCATTGAACGGCGATCAATGGACATTGCAGGAAGCCGTTCCGGCCAAACACAAATTTGCCACTACCGATCTGGCTCCCGGCGATCCTGTGTACATGTATGGCGTACTGGTAGGCAAAGCACAGGTGCCGGTGAAAAGAGGACAGCTGCTTTCCACTGCCAATATCAAACATGCTGCCGGCAGTTATGAACTGGGCGAACGCAGGACAGAGTGGAAAAAACCGGACGTATCGAAATTTCAGGGCCGCACATTTATGGGTTTTCATCGTGCCGACGGCAGCGTGGGCACGGCCAACTACTGGCTGGTAATACCCATGGTATTTTGTGAGAACCGTAACCTCGAAGTGTTGGAAGAAGCATTGGTGAAAGATCTGGGGTATGGACGCAGCCGTAAATATCGTTACCAGGCGCAACAACTCATTGAACTATACAAAGCCGGCAAACAAACAGAGGAAATCTTGCAAACCGATCTGCAGGCCGCCTCAGTAGCAGAAAAATCACAGCGGTTATTTCCCCATGTTGACGGCATCAAATTCCTTACGCACAACGGCGGTTGCGGCGGCACCCGTCAGGATGCCCAGGCGCTCTGCGGACTGCTGGCGGGATACATTACGCATCCCAATGTGGCCGGCGCTACCGTGCTGAGCCTCGGTTGCCAGAACGCACAGGTATCCATACTCGAAGAAGAAATCAAAAAGCGCGATGCTGCTTTCAGCAAGCCGCTGTACATTCTCGAACAGCAAAAAGTGGGACTGGAATCAGACCTCTTATCGCAGGCCATCAAATATACCTTTGCCGGTCTGATGCAGGCCAACCAGTGTAAACGCGAACCTGCCCCGCTGAGCAAACTGTGCATTGGCCTCGAATGCGGCGGTAGTGATGGCTTCAGCGGCATCTCGGCCAACCCGGCCATTGGCTATACTTCCGATTTGCTGGTCGCATTGGGCGGCACCGTCATCCTCTCCGAATTCCCCGAACTATGCGGCGTAGAGCAGGAACTCAGCGATCGTTGTGTGCAGGTGGACACTGCCAAACGATTCCTGCAGTTGATGAAAGCGTACAACGAGCGGGCCACGGCGGTAGGAAGCGGTTTTGATATGAACCCGTCCCCTGGTAATATCCGTGACGGACTGATCACCGATGCCATCAAGTCGGCCGGCGCCGCCAAAAAAGGCGGTACCTCGCCGGTGACCGATGTGCTGGATTACCCGGAGAAAGTGACCAGGCCGGGACTGAACCTGCTGTGTACACCGGGCAATGATGTGGAAAGCACTACGGCCGAAGTGGCCAGCGGCGCCAACATTGTGTTGTTTACCACAGGGCTGGGCACGCCTACCGGCAATCCTATTGCACCTGTAGTAAAGATATCGAGCAATACGGCCTTGTATAACCGAATGAAGGATATTATTGACATCAATACAGGCACCATTATAGAAGGGGAAGAAACCATTGAGCAGGCAGGCGAACGCATACTGGACTATGTGATCGGTGTGGCCAGCGGCGACATTGAAGTGGCGGCGGTACGCCATGGACAGGATGATTTTATTCCCTGGAAAAGAGGCGTCAGTTTGTAAAAATCACAAATGCAAATAGCAAATCGCAAAAAGCAAATAACAAATGACACACAGGAAAGGATACTAATTAATTAGTGAGATGTGCTTTGATGGTTAGTATGGTCATTTGTTATGTGTCTTTTATATTTCTTTTGTCTTTTGTATTTTCTTTGGAGCTTGTTATTTGATTTTTGAGATTTAACACCATACAGGAATGAAACAATTTCTCGACGAAAATTTCTTATTGCACAATAAAACCGCGCAACAATTGTATCACGGCTTTGCGCGGCAAATGCCCATCATTGACTACCATTGTCATTTGCCGCCCAAAGAGATTGCTGACGATATCAATTTTGAAAACCTGACGCAGATCTGGTTGTACGGCGATCACTATAAGTGGCGTGCTATGCGCACCAATGGGGTAGCAGAAGCGTATTGCACCGGCAACAAACCGGACTATGAAAAATTTGAAAAATGGGCCGCCACTGTTCCCTATACCTTGCGCAATCCGCTGTATCACTGGACGCACCTGGAATTGCAACGGTATTTCAACGTATACGATATTTTGTCGCCGGCAACCGCCCGCAAAATATATGATGAATGCACCCGGCTGTTGCAAACACCGGACTATTCCGTGCGCAACATCCTGCGCAAGATGAACGTGAAAGTGATCTGTACCACCGACGACCCGGTGGACACGCTGGAGCATCATCAAAAAATAAAGGACGACAACTTCGAGATCAAAATATTTCCGGCCTATCGTCCGGACAAAGCCATGAACGTGGATGATACCGGCGCTTTTAAGGAATATGTGAAAAAAGTAGAAGCGGCTGCCAATACATCTGTTACCACGTACAGCGACTACCTCCAGGCACTGAAGAAGCGCCACGACTTCTTTGCAACCATGGGTTGTTCGGTATCGGACCATGGTTTGGAAACTATTTATGCAGAAGACTACACAGAAAATGAGATCAGGGCCATTTTTGATAAGATCATGAGCGGCGGTAATCCCACACACGAGGAAAAAAACAAATTCAAATCAGCCATGCTGGTGGAATTTGCCCGCTGGGACTGGGAGAAAGGATGGGTGCAACAATTCCATCTTGGCGCTCTGCGCAATAATAATTCGCGCATGATGAAGGAACTGGGTCCGGATACCGGCTGGGATTCCATCGGCGATTTTTCGCAGGGCGTAGCGCTGGCCCGCTTCCTGGACCGGCTGGACAGGGACAATCAACTGACTAAAACCATTCTGTACAACCTCAATCCCCGCGACAATGAGCTGATGGCCACCATGGCGGGTAACTTCAACGATGGCAGTGTGGCAGGAAAAATTCAGTTCGGTTCAGCCTGGTGGTTCCTCGATCAGAAAGACGGCATGACCAAACAGATCAATGCCCTCAGCAACATGGGATTGCTGAGCAGGTTTGTAGGGATGCTGACGGACTCGCGCAGTTTCCTGTCGTACCCCCGTCATGAATATTTCCGGCGGTTGCTCTGCAACCTGTTTGGTGAAGAAGTGGAAAACGGCGAATTGCCCAATGACATTGAGTGGATCGGCACAGTAATCCGGGATATTTGCTATAACAATGCCAGCAATTATTTCGGCTGGAATCAGTAATAAAAGCTGATGCTGCACTGCAGGGTGCGTATTATTTGTTTTATTGACAATTAAAACTAAATCTAATCAACCTAGGAATATGTCTAAAAAAGTAGTTACGCTGGGAGAAATCATGATGCGTTTATCTACTCCCGGTTTTGAGCGTTTTGTACAAAGCCAGCAATTTGATGTTACCTATGGCGGTGGTGAAGCCAATGTGGCTGTGGCCTTATGCAACTATGGATTGAACGGTACATTTGTTACCAAGGTGCCGGAAAATGCATTGGGCCAGGCGGCTATCAATCACCTGCGCCGGTATGGAGTGGATACACAATTCATTGCACGCGGTGGAAAAAGACTGGGCATCTATTTCCTGGAGACCGGCGCTTCTATGCGTGCTTCGCAGGTAATTTACGACCGCGCGGGTGCTTCCATTGCCGACGTGGAAGTAAGCGAATTTGACTTTGATAAAATCCTCGACGGCGCCGTTTGGTTCCATACCACAGGCATTACGCCTGCCCTGAGCGACAAAGCCGCCGCCCTTACCGAAGCGGCCCTGAAAGCGGCGCGGGCCAAAGGCATTACCACCAGCATTGACCTCAACTACCGCAAGAAATTGTGGAGCAAAGAAAAAGCCCGCGAAGTGATGACCCGTCTCTGCCAATATGTTGATGTATGTATCGGCAATGAAGAAGACGCTGAAACAACACTTGGCTTCAAGAGCAAAGGCACCGACGTAACCAAAGGTGAACTGAACCTTGAAGGGTACAAGGATGTGTTCAAACAAATGAAAGACAAGTTCAACTTCAAATACATTGCGTCCACCCTGCGCGAAAGCCACAGTGCTTCCGACAATGGCTGGAGTGCACTGGTATATGATGGTAATGAATTTTATCACTCACGCCAGTATGAAGTACGTATTGTAGACCGCGTAGGCAGCGGTGATTCCTTTGCCAGCGGCTTCATTTACGGGTTGGTTACGGGCATGCCTATGCGTGAAGCCTGCGAATTTGGTGTGGCAGCTTCTGCGCTCAAGCATACCATTCCCGGCGACCTGAACCATGCCACACTGTCTGAAGTGAAAGACCTGATGAAGGGCGACGCCAGCGGACGCGTACAACGCTAATGCTGCCGGCCTCTTTCACGGGGCGCCAGCACGAACTTACCACAGCAACAATGCTGCATGGATGGTAGTGCCCCAAAACACAAAAACTGTATTAAAAAAACCGTACCCGAAATTAAAATTTCATAACACCGCCCGCGGATTGAAAAGAAATCCCCTTCATTCTTTTACATTCGTGTGCGACCCGACTAATCATCAATTTCCATGGGAAAAAAGGACGCGCTTTTACAGTTAATACCAGAGCAGGGAATTCTCCCATTGTTTTACAATAAAGATACTGGCGTAAGCATTGAACTGCTGCGGGCTTTATACCGGGCAGGCGTACGTGCTATTGAATATACCAATCGCGGCGACCAGGCGCTGAAGAACTTTAAAGAAATGCGCAAGGTATGCGATACAGAGATGAAAGACATGTATCTCGGCATCGGCACCATCAAAAATGGTGAGATGGCGCAGGCATTCATTGATGCCGGTACAGACTTCATTGTGTGCCCGGGACTGGTAGAAAGCGTAGGCCAGACAGCCGATAAAGTGAACATGCTTTGGGTGCCGGGTTGTATGACGCCCACGGAAATCATCCGGGCTGAACAACTGGGCGCCAAAGTGATCAAATTATTCCCGGGCAATCTGCTGGGACCTTCCTTTGTAAGCACCATCAAAGAATTATTCCCCGGGCTGCTCTTTATGCCAACCGGTGGGGTAGAAGTGAATAAGGACAATCTTACTGCCTGGTTTAAATCAGGTGTATGTGCGGTGGGCATGGGCAGTAAGCTGGTGACCAAATCCATCATGGAAAATCAACAGTACGATGAGTTAACAAAGCTGACGCAGGAAGCGCTGGCTTTAATTAAATCATGTAAATAACCCCCTTTGTCGTATGAACCAGGCTGCCATTGGAAAATACCGCTGGACGATCTGCGGACTTGTGTTTTTTGCTACTACCGTCAACTACCTGGACAGGGCTGTGATCAGCTTGCTGAAAAAACCGCTCTCCGAGGAATTACATTGGGATGATGGTGACTATGCCAACATTGAGCTGGCTTTTAAAATAGCCTATGCCGTTGGCTTGTTGGTAGCCGGAAGGTTTATTGACAAGATCGGGACCAGGTGGGGTTATGCAATAGCCACCTTCGTATGGAGCCTGGCGGCTGTGGGACATGCCTGGGCAAAAAACGCCATGGGATTTATTATAGCCCGCTCTGTGCTGGGCGTGAGCGAAGCAGGTAATTTTCCCGCCGCTATAAAAACGGTGGCGGAATGGTTCCCTAAAAAAGAACGTGCCTTTGCCACGGGCATCTTTAATTCAGGGGCTAATATTGGCGCCATACTCGCTCCCCTGACGGTGCCCTTCATAGCAGAAGCCTGGGGCTGGGAGTGGGCCTTCATCATTACCGGCGCATTTGGTTTTATATGGCTGCTGTTATGGTTTAAATATTATGAAGTTCCCAAACGCCAGAAGCGTCTTTCAAAGGCCGAATTTGATTACATACACAGTGATGTGGATGAAAAGCAGGAAGCAGAAGCCGGTGGTCCCAAACTGGGCTGGGCAAAACTGCTCACCTACAAGCAAACCTGGGCTTTTGCCATCGGAAAATTCCTTACCGACCCGGTATGGTGGTTCTACCTGTTCTGGTTACCCGATTTTCTCACCAGCGAATATGGTATGGAAGAAACCGAACTGGCCCTGCCCGTAGCGCTGGTGTATACCATATCAACAGTGGGCAGCGTAGGGGGCGGCTGGTTGCCTATGAACCTGATCAAAAATCAATGGCCGGTCTTCCGCGCCCGCAAAACTTCCATGCTGATCTATGCCCTGCTGGTGGCGCCGGTGTTTACTGCCCAACTGCTCGGGAGCTACAACGTATGGCTGGCAGTAATCATCATTGGTCTGGCTGCTGCTGCCCACCAGGCATGGAGCGCCAACATCTTCACCACGGTAAGCGATATGTTCCCAAAAAACGCCACAGCTTCTGTAACCGGTATCGGTGGTATGTTTGGGGCATTGGGAGGTATATTGCTCACGGCGTTGGTGCAGAAAAATATGTTTGTGCACTACCGCGCCATCGGCAAGATAGAAACGGCTTATTACATCATGTTTGCCATTTGTGCGGCCGCTTATCTCCTGGCCTGGATGATCATGCACTTTTTGGTGCCGCGCATGAGAAGGATAGAAGCATAAGGCGGAACTTTTGCCTGTATGCTGTTGTTTGCCTGCGCTCATCAACATCTGTTGCCGGTACCTGGAACGGCAGATGCTGCAGCATGGCGCCATTAACACGCAACATTGCCGGGCCTGCCTTTGATGCCTGCAAAAGCAGGTGGAATTTCATTATCCTTGCAATAATCGGTACTGGAATTCAAACCATTTGCCGGCACGCAAAAGCCTTATTACCATTTTGCCTTCCATATACCGGCCAAATGAACCAATCCAGCACCTCGCCAATAAAACATAAGAAGCCCGCCACTGGCCGGCTCCAGCCTTCCCTTTGCTCAATGGCTTTAGCAACTTCTGCCAAAACGATGTATATTGTCTCCTTATGAAATCGTTTTTGCCCCTTCTCTTTTTTTGCTGCCTTTCTTCTCTTTTATTCGCCCAGGACTTTGCGTATCCCCGCCTGCCCGCCAAAGCAAGGCAGTTGGGCAAATTTATACCAACGGGATGGCATATACGAGACAGCGCCAGTGGCGACCTTAACAACGATGGCCGGAACGATATCGCTTTTACCCTTGAATACAAAGAGCCTGTGCTGGAACCCAGGCCCGATAGCGTGCCCAATTTTGCAAAGCCCCGCTTACTGGTGATCTTGCTGAAAGACCCCAAACGTGCGCAGTATCATCTGCAACTGCAACACAACACCTTTATACTGCGCGAGGGTGAAGGCGGTATGAATCCTGATCCGCCCACGCATGTGCGCATCAGGAATAACCGGTTGGTGCTTGAAGTGGAATTTACCCGCAGCAGTATTCTGTACACCTTTGAGTTTCGCAACAACGATTTCTATCTTATAGCTGCTTCCACCTTCAATGCCTCCTCAGAAGCCATTGAAAGCTGGGAATATGACTTCCTGAAGGGTAAAGCCACGCGTGAATTCCGGCTAAAAGAGCAGGAAAAAGGCGACCGGGAAGAAGTACCTGTTCCGGAGCCTTCGCTCAAAAAATTGCGGGATTTGTCTATGCCCTACCGGCTGGAGGTATTTCCTGAGATATACATTTGACATGTGGTGGCGATTCTAAATTGCGGACCTATAACCCTTTCGCCCCGCTTTGGTATGAAAATTATATCACTTTTTTCCTGCAGCACCTGTGAGAAAAAACTGCGCAACGTTGAAAAATTGAGCGGGCGTTTCCCCAAAGAATTTTGTAAATTGAATATGCCCAATTCAACTGTTATGGAAAGAACCTATAAATACTGTCAGTCCTGCGGAATGCCGATGAAGCGGGACGTGAACGGTGGCGGGACCAATGCAGATGGTAGCCGGAATACCATGTATTGCAGCCACTGCTTCCAGGATGGTAAGTTTACCATACGCAATATATCAGTTGAAGACATGAAAGAACGCGTGCGGTTGAAGTTGAAAAAGGGCGGTTTTCCGGGCTTCATGGCTGCATTTTTCACCCGCAACCTGCACAAGCTGGAACGCTGGCGCGTGCATCACTGGACCGCAGTAGAATAATAGCATCAAGAACCCCACACTTATTTTTTGAAACTCGTGTGCATTACCGCAATGCCATGTCTTTGCTACACACGCACTCATGCCCCCTGTAAAAACAAATAGCCGGCAATTATTCATCGCCGGCTACTGAGGATACTGGCATTTACCAGAATAATGTAGGACCCAATAAGCAGGCGCAGGGAGTGATTAATAAAATCTTTTGTTATCAGGGTACTGAATATAGGGAACGGATCAGGTTTTGACTCAACCGGATATTTGGATTTTACTAATTTCCCTGCAGCTTATTGGTTTATGTCATCAAGGGATAGCAAAGAGCTTTCCTTTTCTTATTAACGCACAATAACCTTCCCGTTCTCAATACGCTCATCATTGCTGAAGATCTCGAACAGGTAGGTGCCTTTTTCAATATTGTTTAAAACAGTGGTTTGCTTGTTACGGATATTTGCTTGCTTTACCAGGTTGCCTTCCATATCGAAGAGGAAGAACTGGTATATTTTTCCATTGCCATCGCCCGAAGCTGCAGCAGCACTGAAGAACAGTACTTCGTGCGTAGCGCTCGGGTACAATCTGATCTTGTACTTTTTGCTGGTAAGTTGTTTCTCCACCAGTATGGTGTCGGAGGGAAGGCACGGCGACATGCCTGTGGCGGCATTGGCAGGGGAGGCGGCTACCGCAAGGAAAAATGCTATAGCTGCTGAAGCAGACAATATGCCGGCAGTATATTTTCTGTTGGGTACAGGTGTTGTCATCGGCCTACCTTTTAGGTAAGTGAAAAGTTTTAAAAAGGGTACGGATTAAAAGATATCTTGAGAAAACCGTTGCACGGCAGGTGTTAGAACCTTACCGGGCAACGTGTTGAATTGTTCCAGCGGTTGTCACTACCCAAACGCCAGCCTACTTTCAGACAGAAGGAATAGTAAGCGTCGTTGTTTTCTGGAGTACCTCTCTTTGCGCCGGCCTGATAATAAGTTGATGAAGGAGCCAGGCTCTTGTTGGCCATACGTTCAGCCAGTGCTGCCTGACTGGCCGGCAGGTGTGCATGGAAAAGAGCCGGGTCAATATACGTGGTACTAACGTCGTCAATATAGTCGGTGAATGTAGTACGGTGAATGATTTCCACGCCTATGTGCATGGTTTCATTAAGGAAATATTTTGCACCGATACCAACCGGAACATTCAGCTGGGTGAGCTTGTAAGGCTGACGGTCAGGAAACTCAGGAAAACCTTGTCCTTCGGTACGCAGTGGTTGCAGGTCTACCCAGTTGCCCGTAACAGGGTCGGTGCCCTGGGGACGGAAACGGAACACCCCTACACCAATGAGACCATAGGGTCTTAATTTATGGAATACGTCTGTAGGATCGTATTCAAAGAATACAGTAGGATATACTTCAGCTACCAGAAAAGCTTCCTGCAGCGGTGATTTTACGTTAGAATTACGCAACTTACGCGCTTCTTCAAAACCGCCTTTACTTTTGATAATGGCGTCATCACCTTCCAGTGTACCTATATTCAATCCCAGCCTGAATCCCAGCCATTCACTGGGCTGATAGGTAAGCCAGGCGCCAAATGACACCTTGGTCATCTGAAAGTTGTTGTCTTTGATAAACTTTCTACCGATACCGGCTGTACCGCCCAGGTCGCCCAGCAGGTTCATAGGACCTACTGTTATACCAGCCTCAAAAAAAGAGGAACGTTCGCCGTAAAACTGACTGAATGAAGATAAGCTTTGGGAAGATATAACAAGCGTTAATACCCAGCACTTCCATACAGAAGAGAGTAAACTCTGTTTCATGGAATATTGAATTTAGTTTTCAGATGGTCAATGGATTCCGGCGTCTAAAATAATACACGCGGGATACACTTACAAGAAACGCGGAAATATTTCTTTTTGTGTGTAGGTAATAAAAAAAATATACGCACAATAGTAATAATACGACAAGGCACTACGAAACAATACGAAGCTGCATTTCAATATGCTCAATGCCGTCTTCCAGGTAAACAGCGCTTGTTTGTTGAAAACCAAAAGATTCATAGAAGTCTTTCAGGTACAGTTGTGCGCCGATACGGATATTTTGTTTTCCCCAGGTAATATATAATATATGAATGGCCTGTTGCATCAGTGCGCGCCCTGCACCGGTTCGTCTCACTTTGGGACTGGTGACCACGCGGCCAATGGAGCTTTCCGGATAGGCCACGCCTGCAGGCACCAGCCGCGCATAAGCAGCCAATAAGGTTCCGTTCCAACCCATTACATGATACGATGCCTGGTCTTTATTGTCTGCATCCTGGAACACGCATTGTTGTTCCACCACAAATACTTCATTGCGCAACTGCAGTATTGCATACAGTTCATGCGGAGTAAGGGCATCAAAATGTTTGTATTGCCATTCAATTTTCATTGGGAATCTCGTTGTAAATGCCGGTTAAGAGGTTGCAGCGGTGCTGCATAAGAGTAACTATTTATCAGTGCTGCCATCCTGCAGGATGTATGCGCTTTCAATTTCGTACAAAATTGTTGAATGGCGTTTGCTATTCAGGCCAGTGGTTTTGCATTAATACCCATATTTATCTTTCCACAGGCTTTTCAGGAATTTGCGTAATTCTTCTTCCCGCGCGTTTTTACCGGGCTCATAAAACTTAGACCCCGCAATTTCCGGCGGCAGGTATTCCTGGGATGAGAAATTCCCTTCATAGTCATGCGCGTACTGGTAGCCCTTGCCATATTGCAGGTCTTTCATCAGTTTCGTGGGGGCATTACGGATATGAAGCGGTACGGGCAGATCGCCGTGTTGCCGCACGGCAGCGGCGGCCTTCGCAATGGCCACCGTGGCGGAATTGCTTTTGGGAGAAGACGCCAGGTAAATGGTGCATTGCGACAGGATGAGGCTTGATTCCGGAAAACCGATCTTGTTCACCGCATCGAAGGTGGCATTGGCAATGACGAGTGCGGTAGGGTTCGCATTGCCGATATCTTCGCTGGCCAGTATCACCAGCCTGCGGGCGATGAATTTCACATCTTCCCCGCCTTCTATCATTCTTGCCAGCCAGTATACGGCCGCGTTAGGATCACTGCCGCGAATGCTTTTAATGAATGCGGAAATAATATCATAATGTTGTTCGCCGCCTTTATCGTACATGGCAATGCGCTGTTGTGCAATCTGCATTACCTTTTCGTCGGTGATTACGGCATCGTTGCCAAGCGTATCTGCTACCAGTTCCAGCAGGTTGAGCAGTTTGCGCGCATCGCCGCCGGAGATATTGATGAGGGCGCCGGTTTCTTTCAGGGTGATATTTCTGGTGCTGAGCACGGCATCTTTGCGGATGGCGTGGTGCAGGAGTTGCGTCAGCTGTTCCTCCGATAATGGTTTCAATACATACACCTGGCAGCGGCTCAGCAGGGCGCTGTTCACTTCAAACGAAGGATTTTCAGTAGTGGCGCCGATCAGTGTAATAATGCCTTTTTCCACAGCGCCGAGCAAGGCATCCTGTTGGCCTTTATTAAAGCGATGGATCTCATCAATGAACAGGATGGCCTGCGACTGGCGATTGGCCATCGCAATCACTTCGCGCACTTCCTTTACGCCGGCGCTGATGGCGCTGAGGGTATAAAAAGGCACCTGCAGGGTTTGCGCAATGATATTGGCCATGGTGGTCTTGCCGGTGCCGGGCGGTCCCCAGAGGATCATGGAGGGAACCTTGCCCTGCTCCAGGGCTTTGCGCAAAATACTTCCCTGGCCGGTAAGATGTTCCTGTCCAACCAGGTCTTCCAGCGTAGCCGGACGCAAACGCTCTGCAAGCGGTGTAACTGCCATGTGAGTAAATTAGGAAATGTGCAAATTAGCAAATGTGAAAATGCTTCACCCGGCAGGAGATAAAAAAATTACACCACAGCGCTTTTGCGTCCGGCAACACCGGGCATCATTGCAACTTTGCTGAAGTCCTGCTGCGTTTTGCCGCCACTGCAGTGGTTACATGTTTTTCGAGGAATGCCTTGATCCTGTTGAATGAATCTTCCAGCTGTTTTCCTCTCCACCCGTGTCCTGCACCGGCGTAAAAAACGAGATCGTGCGGCACGCCTGCGGCTTTTAAGGTATCGCGCAGCAACCGGGCCTGGTCAGGCGGCACCAGGTGATCCGCTTCTCCATGCAGCAGGTGGGTAGGAGGCGCCTGTGCGGTGACGAAATGGATGGGACTGGAGGCCTTATACGTTTCCGGGTCCTGTTGTGGCGTAGTGCCGGTAATACCGGTGAGTAAATATGGCACGGCCGGAAGGCCGGGATGATTGTACAGGCGCCTGAGGTCTGTAGGGCCAAAAAAGGAAATGATGGCGCTGGGCCGTACAGCCGGCGCATGCTTATATGCCTGCAGCAAGGCAAGGTGAGCGCCGGCACTGGCGCCCATGAGCACTATCTTTTTGGAATAACCATACTCAGCATAGCGGCTCACCAGGAAATCATACGCGGCTTTCAGATCATTTTCCTGCGCCGGAAAACGGTTCTGTGTGCCGTTGAACAACCGGTAATTAATGTTGGCGAATGCATAACCAGGCAGGCGTTGCTGCAGAGCGGTAATATATGGAGTGAATGCAGCTTTATCGCCTCTTGTCCAGCTGCCGCCATGTACCAGGATCAACAGCACGGTGTTGACCGTATCTCTGCCCGCAGGCAGATAAATATCCATTTTTTGCTGTGGATCTTCCCCATACGCTACATTGAGGTGTTGCGCTGCAGGCAGGTTAACCAGGGAATCATTTTCTATTGTAACGGAATAACTGCTGAGCAGCATCCCGGCAAGGAGTATCAGATTTTGCATACCCTGAATTTACCCATAATGGATGGGGAATGGGTCATGGCAAACTCTAACAAAATGCAAAATCTCCTTTACCTGGTGTCCGATTCAAGCACGGCGTTGATCGTTGACAGGTAGTTGCGATGTAGTTTGCGACGCATGCCATTCTGGTACCAGCATATAGGCAGGCTGGTTAGAGACAACGTAGTAAGCGCACATAATATAATGATGGCATCCGGTGTCATGGGTATTTTACCTGGATTTACGTATACTATTGTTTTGAATCCGTGCGTATTTTTTGCTCTTCGCCAAATTGCTGATACCAGTTGTTCATCGTATTCCGGTAAATCACCCGCCGCAACCGGAACATGCCGGCCAGGAACACCATATGAAAAATAAAAATACACAGCACCATCAGGGGATAGGGCAGCAGGGAAAGGTAACCGGTCCGGGAGGGATACTGCCTGTCAAGATAAGGCCATACCGCCCGCCAGTAATTCACCACTTGTCCAAACAGGTAAGCAACAAAGAGCACATTCAGCAGGAACAACCAGTTAAATCGCCGCCGTTGCCGGTCAGACAGTGGGGTGTCAGGATAATTGTCATTCAGCAGTGACAGTCCCGAATACACGAACAGAAATACAATGCTGTATACCAGCACGGCAATGGCATGATATAAGAAGGAGCTACCGTAAAACAAACTGCTGACGGACAACATCCATTGAAAGGCCACCGATACCATTTGCAGGATGCAGATGATACGGAAAAGTTTCCAGCCTGGCGAAAGTGCGTTCAAATGTAGAAATTAAGTATTGTATAAATCAACTCCGCTTTCCTGGTTCAGCAATTGATCTGGTACCACCACGAAAGAGAAAAAGCCTGCCGGATAAGGGGCAGGCTTTAAAATTAAAAGTTCCTGTTGTTATTACAAATCGGTTTTTATGTGCAGTTCCTGCAATTGCTTTTCGTCTATGGTGGAAGGCGCATCGAGCATTACGTCGCGGCCGCTGTTGTTTTTCGGAAATGCAATGAAGTCGCGGATGCTTTCACTGCCGCCAAGTATTGCGCACAGGCGGTCCAGTCCGTAGGCGATACCACCATGCGGTGGCGCACCATATTCGAAGGCGCCGAGCAGGAAGCCGAATTTGTGCATGGATTCTTCCTTGCTCATACCCAGCGCGGCGAACATTTTTTCCTGCAGGTCGCGCTGGAATATACGAATGGAGCCACCCCCGATCTCATTTCCGTTCAACACCATATCATATGCGTTTGCTTTGATTTGGGCATAGGGATGTTCCAGGTATTTTGCTGCATCTTCAATTACGGGGCTGTTGTTGATCATGATCTCAATATGCTCCGGTTTGGGGGAGGTAAAGGGATGGTGCCGTGCTACCCACCGGTTCTCTTCCGCATCGTATTCAAACAACGGGAAATCAACTACCCATAATAGTTTAAATTCGTCTTTTTTGCGCAATCCCAGCCTTTCGGCCATTTCCAGTCGCAGTTCGCTCATGGCCTTGCGGGTGCGTTCTTCGAGGCCTGCCAGCAGCAGCACCAGGTCGCCGGGCCGGGCGCCTGCCGCATCGGCAATGGCCCTGAGCCGGTCTTCGGAAAAGAATTTGTCTACACTGCTTTTATACGTGCCGTCTGCATTGCATTTGATGAACACCAGGCCCTGCATGCCGATCTGTGGTCGTTTGACCCATTCCGTTAGTTCGTCGGTTTGCTTGCGGGTATAGCCGGCGCAGCCGGGTACGGCAATGGCCAGTACTGTTTCTGCTTCGTTGAATACTTTGAAATCGGTGCCGGCGATCAGTTCACCGGTTGCCGGCAGTTTGCCGCCTTTGGTGAAGGCCGATTTGATATTGAGCAGGGGCATGCCAAAGCGAATATCGGGTTTGTCGTTGCCGTATTGCCACATGGCGTCTTCCCAGCTCATGCGTTGTATTTTTTCCGTAATGTCAATGCCCTTTACTGCACGGAAGATGTGTTTTACCATTCCTTCAAACGTGTTCAGCACATCATCCTGTTCAACAAAACTCATTTCGCAGTCTATCTGTGTAAATTCCGGCTGACGGTCGGCGCGCAGATCCTCATCGCGGAAACATTTCACAATCTGGTAGTAGCGGTCATAGCCACTGACCATCAGCAGTTGCTTGAAGGTTTGCGGCGACTGGGGCAGGGCATAGAACTGTCCGGGATTGATGCGGGAGGGCACCACAAAATCGCGGGCGCCTTCCGGGGTGGATTTCACCAGGAAGGGCGTTTCAATGTCCATGAATCCCTGTTCATGCAAATAATCACGCGCCGCACGGTTAACGGCATAACGCAGTTCCAGGTTCTTCTTAACCACATTGCGACGCAGGTCAAGGAACCGGAATTTCATGCGGAGATCATCACCGCCATCAGTATCATCCTGTATGGTGAAGGGGGGCGTTACAGATTTGTTCAGAATGGTGAAAGCGCTGACGGTAATTTCAATATCGCCGGTAGGCAGCTGGGGGTTCTTGCTGGTGCGTTCGGTCACGGTGCCAGTTACCTGTAACACATATTCACGGCCCAGCGGCTCTTCATCCAGCCGGGCATTGAGCGACTCTCCAAACAGGAGTTGGGTAATGCCATAGCGGTCGCGCAGGTCAACAAATGTAATACTGCCAAACTTCCTGATGGTCTGCACCCATCCTGCCAGCGTAACCTGTTGGCCCTGGTGGCTGAGGCGTAATTCTCCACACGTATGCGTCCTGTACATGCTGCTGTAATTTTGTCTGAATGTTCGTTGATGAAACTTTCCCCTGCCAAAAGGATGGGCAGGGCGGGCAAAGGTACTTCAAATTGAAAAGTTCAAACAATTTGAAAAGTGCAGACAAACAAAAAAGCCGGGGGAAACAAAAAATTTCAGTTGAACAGCAAACTGCGGGCAAACCGGATAGATTAAAGACCCGGCTTACTATCGTCCGTTTTTTTTTACCGCTCTGCCGTATTTACATTACGCCGAAGTGTGCAATTTGCCGATTTCAAACGTTATATAATATCAGGCAACTGCACAGCGCCTGCCGGCGTGCTACACAACATACGCCCCGGAGCCCTGCCTGTAAGATCAACTGCGCACCGGTGCGGCGACATCCCTGAACCTGTCGTAAATCATTAAAAACGCTTATTTTCACCACTATGCCAGGGGATAGCACATACATTATCAACCAGATGGGCGACACCGTTTGGGCAGACCCGGCAGGAGTGGTGACTGTTGATCATCTGCTGCCCCGCGCCGAAACACAGGTGGACTCCTGGTCGGTGACCTTTCCGTTTGTGCTGATCATAGCCGTGCTGGTGATTGGTATAACCGCAAAATGGTTGCGCTGGCGGTTGCTGAAGCGGAAAGCCCGCCGTGTATTTGCTGATAAACAGATGGTGTATCACGATATTTTGCAGCAGTACAGTCCCTATTACCGCAATCTGCCCGAAGGGCTTCAACAAAAGTTTTTAAAACGCACCCTTACGTTCATGGCTGCCAAACGATTCCGCTTTGTGGAAATGGAGCGTGAAGAACATATGCCTTTGCTGATCAGTGCTGCTGCCGTGCAACTCACTTTCGGACTGGACAATTATTTACTGGACCATTTTCACACCATCTATGTGGTGAAAAGCGACTACAACTATGGCCTGTACAATGTGCCTTTCCAGGGACATGTGAGTCATGATGGCATTTACCTGTCCTGGAGCAATTTCATCAGCGCCTTTGCCAACTATACTGATGGCGATAATGTAGGACTGCACGAAATGGCGCATGCCTTATCGTACGTGAACTTCATTGCCAATGATGGTTCAGACAATGGCTTCAAGCAGCGCTTCCGCGAATTTTCAAAAACGGGCAGGGCAGTTTTCAAACAAATACAGGAAAGTGGTTCCGGTTTCCTGGGCAACTATGCCGCCACCAATTACGAAGAGTTTTGGGCGGTATGTGTTGAGAACTTTTTTGAAAGGCCGTTGCCCTTCAAGCTGCAGATGCCTGCCCTTTACGATGCCATGTGTAAGTTGCTGAATCAGGATATGTTAGCGCCGGGATTGTTTGTGCAACCCCTGGAAACCGCTTAGGCACAGGCGTTTGTAACGGTATGATAAAATTGCGTGGGGGGCTTTCATTTTTAAACTTTTCTTTCTATTTTGAGGCCGTATTTCCACTCTCTCTATGATGACCACCCGTTAACACTAACCCGCATTCCACTTTCCCTGAAGACCGTTTTTTCAATCCAAACTTTGTGAAGACCAACCCGTTGTCAGTACCTGTTATTCACAAAAAGAAAAAATGGAACCTTATGGAAATACTGATCATTTTCCTGGTGGTCTTCAGCATCATAGTGTTGCACGGTCCTGTTACATCGTGGATCAATCGTTTGTATATAAAACAGCAGCGTAAATTATTTCTCTCCCAGGAAACTTTTTATCACTCCATTATATCAAGACATCTCAAGTATTATAACCGGTTGAGCCTGGAAGACCAGCGTAAATTTTTGTTTCGCACTTTTCTTTTCCGTAAGGCCAAACGTTTTCATTATATAGAAGTAAGTGAAAGTGCTGAAATGCCGATACTGATCAGTGCCACTGCGGTTCAGCTCACTTTCGGACTTGACAAATTTCTGCTGAACTACTTCCGCGATATTTATGTGTTGAAAGATGACTACCACTATGGATTCTATTCACGTCCCTTTATGGGTCATGTAGATCATAGCGGCATTTATTTGTCGTGGGACAATTTTATGAAGGGCATCAAAGGCCTTACGCAAAATTGCAATGTGGGACTGCATGAAATGGGACACGCGCTGGCCTATGTAAACTTCATCACGCAAACAGAAGAAGACAAACACTTCAAGAAAGAATTCAAGAATTTCTCCAAAGTAGCCCGTCCGATTTTTGAGAGCATGCAACATGGGGCGAAAAATATTCTCGGCGATTATGCCGGCACCAACTATCATGAGTTCTGGGCAGTGAGTGTGGAGGTTTTCTTTGAAAATCCCATCCGCATGCGTCACGAACTGCCGGAATTGTACCAGGCCATGAGCAACCTGCTGCGGCAGGATCCCATGGTGATTCTGAATACGAACCGTTTAGCTGCTTAAGCGTTTTTATTGTTTCGGGTCCGGATGGAGTTTTCAGGGTGAAGCATTGATGCCCCCTGAAAATTCCGGCGCCGGCCCGAAATTAATTTTGTATCACTTCCTCCTGAACTTCCAGCGCTGCTGCGGCAGGCTTCAGCTTCTTTTTTCTTTCTCTCGGGAGAATAACCAGGTAATACGCTACAATGAAGAACAGCCCGATGCTGAACGGGATGGTGGTGTAAATACGCAATGGTTCGTCGTAGCCGTAAAACTCGATGATCATCCAGTAGCCGTTGGCGCAGATCCAGAATACCACGGCGAGGTTGTGAAAAAGTTCTGATTTCATTTTGCGCGTTTGCCAGGTAATGAGGATGGCTACGGTAAGCGTAGGCACCAGCATGGCAATGCCGAGGGGCCGCCATAACATGGCCCAACTGATATCTTTTACCAACCAGAGAAGTATATGAAGGTTTTCAATTCTCCTGAACCGTGCGGGAATCGAATATAAAGGCTCGCTCATTGGGGTAGGTAAGATTGCTTAAGGTGACTATTGTTGTTAACCGTGCAAAATTAGGGAAATGCGCCATGGATGAAAGTACCTTATTGTGGGGAGGCGGTGGCCCCGATCTTCTCGGGGAAAAAAGCGAAAATCTCTGACATTATCACGTGGTTATGGATGATGCGCCTGCTACTTTTGGTCCATCATATTGAGTGCTCATTTTTAGGGGTTACCGTAAGGTTTCGCCGCCAGTCTTGTAAAAATCCTATTTAGCTATCGGTAAGTATTGACCTGGCTGTGCGGCAAACCTTTCTCCAATGCGGGCAAGAAATACTGTCCTGGCAGTTGCACCAAAAATCAGTGGGACATTGAAATAGCTTTTTGATCATTATACAGCACACAATGCATGAGCCGATATAACATGTGGTATTCCGGGATGAAATCCGGCAAGAACAGGTATTTTCTTCACATCCTGGTCTGGTAATAATAAGGGTTCCTAAATTCAGCTTAGCTATACGCAATCATAAGCGCCTGTTTCCGGATTTCATCCCGGCAATTTCTACATGTGGGTGAAATGGGGCTTAGTCTGGAAGTATGGGAAGATGTCCTTTTGCAGGGTGTTCTTCTCTGCTTCCATGCAAAGCACTCCATATTGTCTGCATCTCTTCAACAAATCCTGATGCCATATGATTACGACAAACATCACCAGGGCGGCACGGGCAGTTGTTTCATTGTACATACCCGCGCCCTTTGCCCATCCTGTAAATTTTCGCCGTAGGATGGTTGCCTGCTGGTTGCATCGGCGGCATATGCAGTATGTATATGCGGCTAACAGACGGGCGCAACCGCACAGTGCGCCATACCCGCGGCGACGCATTCATGGGTCTGCTTCATGATCGTGCCATGGTTTATGTCTGAAGCGATTCATGAAGGGTTCGTCTGACCCGCCAACACACACCATTCCCGACCTTTTCCGGAACTCGCCCTTCCGGATACTTGTACCCGCTGCGGAGCAGGGCCTGCATTTTTTTGCCGGGCAGCACGTTGTAAGGCCTTGCTCCGGCGGGTAATTTTTGTTGGAGAAGGAATTCGGGCGATGATTCTTTTCTGTTAATTAACTACAGTGTTGCCTATACGACATTTATCAAAAAAACAGGTATTTTTTAAACTTAATCGGGCATTTTACGGAAA
>Ga0164243_10001646_pt1 | contig 37712 bp, 30 predicted proteins | sample OricompcompostOP_FD_108781 | JGI IMG/M metagenome (GOLD analysis project Ga0164243, IMG submission 108781) | Organic Plus compost microbial communities from Emeryville, California, USA - Original compost - Organic plus compost (OP) | ecosystem: Engineered > Solid waste > Mixed feedstock >...
CAGCGCCCGCGACAGGACCCGGGCGATCGGCCGTGCCAGCAGCAGCAGCCCGGCGGTGGCCAGGGCTGACAGTGCGAAGCCCGCGTCGAGCGAGAGCCAGGGGTCGACGACGAGGAGCCCGCTCACCGCGCAGGCGAGCACTCCCATGCCGGAGGCGCGCCGGCCTGCCGCGCGCGCCAGCAGTGCGAGGGCCGCCATCGCGGAGGCCCGCTGAACGCTGGGCTCGGGCGTGACGAGCAGGACGAAGAGCCCGAGTGCGAGCAGCGCGAGCACGAGGCGCAGAGCACGCGCTGCTCTGCCCCAGCTCGCCGTCCTCAGCACGAGCGCGACGACGATCGCGCAGTTGGCCCCGGATACGGCCGTCAGATGCCCGAGCCCGGCGTCGCGCATCGCGGCGGTCAGCTCCGGCGACACGACGGAGGTGTCCCCGATGGACAGGCCGGGCAGCAGCCGCCCACCGTCCCCGGGCAAGGACTGTGCCTGCGCTGCGAAGGCCGAGCGCAGGGACGAGACCCAGCCGATCCAGGCAGGCGGCGGTTCGGACAGCCTGAGGTCGCCGCTGGGCTCGAGCCAGTAGCTGCCCGCGAGCGCACCGGGCCGGAACGTGAGACGCGCCTCGGCGCTCGCGCCGATGGCGAGCGCGCGCAGCTGCTCCACCCCGGCCAGCAGGCGGCCGTGCAGCTCGGTGTGCCGTGGCTGCGGCTCTCCCGGCACACGCAGCTCGTGCACGGTGACGTCCACCATGCCCCGTGCCGGCCCGCCCTGCTCCCCGATGCGGCCGCCGTGGGCGACGAGACTGAGACCGGAGTCGACGGTGAAGCGCGCCGGCATGGGGCCGCTGGACGGCAGGGCGGGCTGCCGCAGCGAGGCGGTGCTCCCGACGACGAGCGCGACCGCGGCGACGGCCAGCGCTGCCAGCGCCACGAGCGCCGATGCCGGCAGCATGGCGGGCGGCAGCCGTCGCAGCCGGGACCCCCGGCTGATCGGGCGGCCGCCTCGCCCTACGCGTCGGGCAGCCGGCCGCATCAGGAGCGCGACCGCCACGGCGATCGCGGACGCGCCGAGCGCTCCGCCGAGCGCCCCGACGCAGAGCTCGGGGCGAGCCACCAGCAGCGCGCCGGACGCCCAGGTCGTCAGCGCCAGCGGCACGAGGCGCAGATCCAGTGCCGCCGCCGCGAGGCTCACAGGACCACGAGCCCGCGCAGCGCTGCGAGGGTCGCGCCCCCGATGCCCGGGACCTCACCGAGCTGCTCGATGCTCGTGAAGCCGCCGTTGGCCTCCCGCCAGTCGATGATCCGCTGCGCGAGGGCAGGACCGATCCGCGGGAGGGTGTCCAGCTGATCCAGGGTCGCCGAGTTCAGCGACACCGGACCGGCCGCCGCGCCGCCGGCGCCGCTGGCCGCCCGCCCCGCCGAGCCGCTTGCGCCGCCGGTCCCGGCACCCGCTGCGGCCGCGGGCGGAGCCTCGCCGGTGCGCGGCACACGCAGCTGCTCGCCGTCCGACACACGGCGCGCGAGGTTGACCGCGGCGAGCTCGGCATCCGGTGCCGCACCACCCGCGGCGGCGACCGCGTCGAACACGCGCGCACCCGCGGGGAGCGCGTACACACCGGGCCGCAGCACGGCCCCGGCGACGTCCACATAGAGCTGCGCTCCCCCGGCGGCGCCTGCGCCCGCACCGGCCCCGCCGCCCGCGGAGACGACGCCTCGGCCCTCGGCCGCTCCCTGCGGCGACTGCACCGCGGACGGCCCCAGCGGGAGGACGCCGCCCCCGGAGGACAGCATCGACGCGATCGCGGCCAGGACGAGGACGCCGAGGCCGAGCACCACCGCGCCGCCAAGCCCGACCCGCCAGCGCGGCTGCAGGCGGAACGCCGCCAGAGGCGGCTCCTGGCTGGCCTGCTGCCCGAGCTGCGCCCCAGCGCCGCGCTCCGAGCCCGACTCCGCCCCGGCGCCGCGCCCCGGGCGCGACTCTGCCCCGACGCCCTGCTCCGGCTCGGCCTCCCCCGCACCCGCGGGCTCACCCTCGCCCGCCGGGACCCGCCCGGCGCCTCGCCCCCGCACACGCGCGGCCACGCGCCTGTGACCCTGCTTCTCCTCGCCGACCATGGCACGACGGTAGAGGTGCGCTCCGGGACCGGAGCGACGGCCAGCCGGAACGGGGGACGTCGGCGGGCTGGCGCGCCCTGTGCAGGGACGGCAGAGCGGAGCGCCCCCACGAAGCCGAGCGGCAGCAGGCCGGCACGCGCTCCGGCCGAGCACCCACGCAGCCCGTACACGCACCCCGGCCGGCACGTACCCCGGCCGAGCACGCACCCAGCGAATGGGGGGCCAGCGCGAGCGGTCCTACTTCAGACCGGAACGGATGAACGCGTCCACGACGTAGCGCTGCAGGAAGATGTAGATGAGGAAGATCGGCACGGACGCCATCCCGGCGGCGGCCATCACCGCGCCCCAGTTGTCCCCCTCGGCGCCGAGGAAGGCGCGCACGCCGAGCTGCACGACCGCGTTGGACTGCCGCAGGATGAGCGTGGGCCACAGGTACTCGTTCCAGGCCTGGATGAACAGCATGATCCCCAGCGCCGCGAGCGCCGGTCGCATGTTCGGCACCACGACCCGCCACAGCGCTCCCCAGTGCGAGCGCCCGTCGATCTGCGCGGCGTCCAGCAGCTCACGCGGGAAGGCCTGCATGTGCTGGCGCAGCAGGATGACGGCGAAGGCGGAGCACAGCTGCGGCAGGATCACGCCCCCCACCGTGCCCAGCAGGCCGAGCTGCGACACGAGCAGGTAGTTCGGGATCATCGTCACCTGGAACGGCACCAGCCACGAGCCGATGAACAGGAAGTAGAGGATCTTCCTCCCCGGGAAGCTCCACATCGCGAAGCCGTAGGAGGCGAGCGTGGCGATCAGCAGCTGGCCCACCGCGATCGCCAGCGCCATGACGAAGGTGTTGAGCAGCATGCTCGCCATGGGGATCGTGTTCCACACATAGCTCCAGCTCTCCACGCTGAAGGGCCATGGGAGGGGGTTGGACGAGTAGACGTCGGCCGGCTCCCGGAAGGACGTGGCGAACAGCCAGTAGACGGGGAAGATGCTGAACAGCGCGATCAGGCCGAGCACGACGTGCCCCGCTGTCAGCCTGATCCGGCTGCGCGCGCCGACATGCAGCTCGTCCTTGGCTGCACCCGCCGCGCGGCGTGCCCGCCGTGCAGCCGCGCCGTCCTCGCCGGCGGGCAGAGCGCCGCCGGCAGTGGGGATCGCGACGAAGGCCATGATCGTCTCCTGTTCGTGCTCAGTTGTCGTAGAAGCTCAGCCGCTCGGAGATCTCCACGAAGACGAACGCGATGATCCCGAAGGCGAGGAAGAACAGCACGCCGAGCGCGGCGGACATGCCGACGTTGAAGTTCTGGAAGCCGAAGGTGTAGAGGATGTAGTAGATGTTCGTCGTCGCGCCGGCAGGGCCGCCCTGCGTGATGATGTCGATGAACGAGAAGGTCCACGGCGCGGCGAGCAGGATGGTCATCAGCCCCAGGAACACGAGCGTGGGCGACAGCAGCGGCAGGGTGATCCGCCACAGGATGCGCAGCGTGCCCGCGCCGTCCAGCGAGGCGGCCGAGCGGTAGTCGGGACTGATGCCCGCCAGCCCCGCGGAGATCACGAGTACGCCGAAGCCGAGCATCTGCCAGCCCACGGCGACGATCACGGCGATGATCGCCGTGGAGGGGTCGCGGAAGATGTTGCCCATGTCCACGCCCATCGCGCCCATGACGGTGGGGATCGCCCCGCCCTCCGCGTTGAACAGCCAGCGCCAGACCGCGCTCGTCGCCACCGGCGTGAGCAGGAAGGGGACGAAGATGAGCGCCTGGTAGAACGTCTTCCACCGGCCGCGCACCTGCTGGGACACCAGCGCGATGACCAGCGGCAGCAGGAGGGAGAACACCGCCAGCGCGAGGATGTAGACCACGGTGTTCCCCAGCGCCTGGTGCACCTCGGGCATCGCGAGCGCCTGGGCGAAGTTGCCCAGGCCGACGAACTTCTTCGGGCTCGTCGGCAGCAGGTTCCACTGGTAGACCGACAGGCCGAAGGCCTGCACCAGCGGCGAGTACGCGAAGGCGATCAGGAAGGCGACCGCGGGGAGGATGTAGAGGTAGGGGGCGATCAGACGCCCCCAGCGCCGCCGCGCCCGCGGCGTGCGGCTGCTCGGCCCGGCCGCGACGGGGACGCCGGTCACGGACCGCGCCCCCGCCTCGAGCTCGCTGACGGTGACGAACATGCCGCTACTGCTCCGCGGACGGAGCGAGCACCACGTCCTCGCTGGTCGCCGCCGCGTTGACCGCGGCGATCTGCTGCTCCGGAGACATCGCCTGGAACACGGACATCATCTCCTCGGTCATCTCGTACACCGTGGGGAAGGAGCCGAGCGGGACGACCGAGTGCAGCACCCGGTCCTCGTACACGTGCACGAGGTTGTAGGACTGGCCGCCGTTCTGCCCGCGGATGCCGGGGTAGGCGACCCTCAGGTCCTGCGTGTAGCAGGTCGCCGAGGCGACGGACACCGGGACGCCGGCGAAGGTGGAGGTCGTGGAGTAGTGCAGGTGACCGCCGAGGATGCCGATCACGTCGCTGCCCCGCACCACCTCGGCGAGCCGGTGCTGCTCGCGCAGCTCGACGAAGGCGATGAGCCCGAGCGGGCTGGGCAGCGGCGGGTGGTGCAGCGCGAGCAGCGTGCCGTGCGGCGCGGGCTCGGCGAGGACGTCACGCAGCCAGTCGAGCTGCTCGTCGGTGATCTCGCCCCAGTGCTGCCCGGGCACGGTCGAGTCGATCGCCACGATCCGCAGCCCGTTCACGTCGTGCACGCTGTCCACGGAGTCGAGCGTGGGCTCGCCGTCCAGGAGGCCCTGGCGGAACGCGCGGCGCTCGTCGTGGTTGCCCATCACCCAGATCACCTGGGCTCCCAGCCGGGCGGCGGCGGGCTCGACCATCGCACGCAGCCGCGCATAGGCGTCCGCGCGCCCGGTGTCGGCGAGGTCGCCGGTGATGACGATCGCCTCGGGGGCGATCGAGGAGCCGCTGAGGCCCTCGAACAGGCCGGCGAGATTGGCGTCGCTGTCGACGGTCTCGTGCAGCAGCTCGCCGTCGGCGACGAAGTGGGTGTCGCTCAGGTGGAGGATGGTGTGACGGGGAGCCGGGAACTGGCTCGGGATCTGGGCCATGGCTTGTCCTTTCGAGATCGGGCGCTCCGGTCGGGGCACCCGCGGGGTGAGTGAGTCGGGGGCCTGCGCTCGCCGGCGGCGGTCGCTAGAGGGATTCGGTCAGGGCCTCGGCGAGCGCGTCCAGCTCGGCCTCGCTCATGCCGTGCGAGGCGAGGTAGGCGCGGGCGCCGCCATGCTCGCGGTCGAGGCGAGCAAGCAGCTGCTCCATCAGCGGTGCCGGACTGGTCGTGACGATGCCGACGAGGTCGACGCCGTCGGGAGCGGACCGGGCGCCGATGCGCAGGAGCATCGCCTCCGCCCACTCGCCGGCGAGGTTCGCCTCGCTGGCCGCGTAGTCCGCGACCACGGCCTCGCGATCCACGCCCACGGCCTCGAGGGTGAGCGCCACGACGACGCCCGTCCGGTCCTTGCCCGCCGTGCAATGCACGAGCACGGCGCCCTCAGCCGCACCCGCAGAGATGGCGCGGACGGCGGAGGCCAGCTTCGGCCCGGTTCCGTCGATCATGGCGTGGTAGATCTCGTCCAGCGCAGCCGGCTGTGCCGCCTGAGAGCCCGGAGCGGAGCCGGCGAACACGGGCAGGTGCTGCACCGTCACGCCCAGGCCCTCGATCGCGCTCGGGCTCGCGGCCAGCTCCTCGCTGCTGCGCAGGTCCACGATCGTGCGCAGGCCGAGGGCGCGCAGGGCCTCGCGGCCAGCGGCGGTCAGGCCCCCCAGCGCGTCCGAGCGGTACAGCACTCCCGTCCGGGTCCGCCGCCCGTCGGCGGCCGGGCGGCCGCCGACGTCGCGGAGGTTGTAGGTGCCTTCGATGTCGCGCCGCAGGGGCGGCAGCTGGATCGCCTCGCCGCTCACTGCTGGATCAGCTCCTGGGCACGGGAGGCCGCGCTCTGCAGCGTCGCCTTCGGGTCCTTGCCGTTGAAGATCGAGTCCTCGATGGCGGCGTAGAGCACCTGGTCGACCTGCAGGAAGCTGTTGCCCGGGTAGGCGACCCAGGGCGACAGGGTCTGCAGCTGCTCGAGGTTGGGCTTGGCCAGCGGGTTGGCGGCGAGCCAGTCGGCGAGGGGACCGCCGGGCGCGGTCATCGTGTCGCGCAGCGGGAGGTAGCCGATCTTCGTCGTGATCGTCTCGTACGCCGTCGGGCTCGTGAAGAACTTCATCAGCTCCCAGGCCGCGGCCTGCTTCTTCGGGTCCTGCGAGAACATCATGAGCGCGGAGCCGGAGTTGACCGGCACGACGGGCTTCGATCCGAAAGCAGGCAGCCCGTGGGCGTTGAGCGTCCAGCCGCCGTTCTTCGCCGCGTTGATGAAGGTGGACTGGTAGACCGAGGTGTTCACGTGGAAGGCCTCCTTGCCGGAGGAGAAGTTGGCGACCTGCGTCTGCGTGTCCTCGTTGGCGAGCACGCCCTGCTTGTACAGCTCCGTGAAGCTCTGCACCGTGTCGACCGCGGCGTCCGAGCCGAACTCGATCGTCGACCTGTCGTCGCTGAGCACCTGGGCGCCGTTCGACTTGAACAGCGACTGCATGCACCAGTTCCCGCCGGTCACCACACAGGTCACACTCAGCGCCGGCGAGCCGGTGACGGCGGAGACCTTCTTGGCCGCCTCGGCGACCTTGTCCCAGGTGGAGAGGTCGACCGTGGCCGGGTCGATCCCCGCCTGCTGCAGCAGGGATTCGTTGACCCACAGCACCGGGGTGGAGAAGACGTAGGGAAGCCCGTAGGTGGAGCCGTCCAGGTCGGCGAGCACGCGGGCGTTCTTGTTGAAGGGGTACTGGCCCCCGAACGCCTCGTCGAGACCCTCCTGCCCGACGAGCTGGCTGAGGTTGGCCGCCTGCAGCTGCGTGACCGCGTAGGGCAGCTCGTTGAAGACGATCTGCGCGACGTCCGGCGGGTTTCCCGCCAGCAGCTCCTTCTGCACCCCGGAGGTGGTGCCGCCGGAGGAGATGTCCGCCGGTCGGCCCTCGACGTGGATGTTGGGGTGCTGCTTCTCGAACTCGGCGATGAGGCTGTTGATCGCGTCGGTCCACAAGCCCGCCTGGGCGAGGTTGTAGCTCTCGAAGCTGATGTCCACCTGCTCGTCCGGGCTGAGGGTGGGCAGCGATCGGGCGGCCGGAGCGGCGGAGGACTGCGCCTCCGCCGCTCCCGAGCAGCCGGCGAGCAGGAGGGCGCCTGCCGCGGTCAGTGCCGCGAAGGCGAGGGTGCGTGCGCGTGCGCGCATGGGATGCTCCTTTGTTCGAGGGGTGCGAAGGGGGGTGGAAGGACAGGGTGCGTCCGGCGGGCCGGCCGGGCGGCGATCGAGGGCGGGGCCGCCGCGCTCAGTGCGCGGCGGCCACTGCCTGCCGGGGGCGGGGCTGGGCGCTCGCTGCCGGGGCGGCGACGGCGCTGGCGGCGGGGCCTGCTGCCGGCGAGCCGGAGTCTTCGGCGCGCCATTCCAGGCGACGGCCGCTGGACTGCTCGAACAGGTGCAGGCAGTCGAGGTCCAGGCCCACAAGGGTGGGGCCGGTCGGCACCGGGTGGCTCGTGCGGGGGCGGCGCACGCACACCCTCCTGCCCTCGGTCTCGCCGTAGATGAGCTCCTCGTTGCCGAGGTTCTCGACCGCGTCGACGTCGACGCGGAACATGATCGCCGCGCTCTCGCCGGGGTCCAGCACCCGCAGCTGCTCGGGCCGCACCCCCAGCACGACGTCGATGTCCACGGTCTCACCCGGCCACAGGGCGGCGGCGAAGTCGGATCCCGCGAGGTGCACGTCCCCGTCGAGGGTCGTCACGGAGGCGGGGATGAGGTTCATCGCCGGGCTGCCGATGAACCCCGCGACGAAGACGGACGCAGGCCGGTCGTACACCTCCATCGGGGTCCCGACCTGCTCGACACGGCCCTTGTTCATGACCGCGATGCGGGTCGCCATCGTCATCGCCTCCACCTGGTCGTGGGTGACGTAGACGAAGGTCGCCCCTAGCCGCCGATGCAGCCGGGCGAGCTCCTGCCGGGTCTGGGTGCGCAGGCTGGCGTCGAGGTTCGACAGCGGCTCGTCCATGAGGAAGGCCTTGGGGTCGCGGACCAGGGCGCGACCGACCGCGACGCGCTGGCGCTGCCCGCCGGAGAGCTCCTTGGGACGGCGCTCCAGGAGGTGGTCGATCTCGAGGATGGCGGCGATCTCGCGCACCTTGGCGTCGATCACATGCTTGGCTGCCTTCCGGACGGTGAGGGGGAAGGCGAGGTTCTTGTAGACGGTCAGGTGGGGGTAGAGCGCGTAGCTCTGGAAGACCATGGCGATATCGCGCTTCTTCGAGGCGGCCGAGGTGATGTCCGCGCCGTCGAGGCGGATGGTGCCCGCGGTGGGCTCGAGCAGTCCGGCGATCATCCGCAGCAGCGTCGTCTTGCCGCAGCCGGAGGGGCCGAGCAGGACGAGGAAGTCGCCGTCCTGCACCGTGATGTCGACCGCGTCGACCGCCGTCGTGCCCTTGAACGAGCGGCTGAGCCCCTCGATCTGGATCGTCCCCATCTGTCCTCCCGGTCGTCTCCCCACGGACAAGACCGTGGAACGCGATTACGGGGACATGTAATGCTACGAAAGTAAATTTCAGGGGAAGAGCGGATCAACGTTCGGCGAGGGGCATCGGAACGCTTGCGGCCCCCGCTCAGGGGTCACGCCTCCGTGGCGGCTCCGTCGGCCCCGAGCTCCTCCTCGGAGCCCTCGCCTGCGCCCGCGCCCTCCTCCGCCTCCTCGCGGATCTCGACGATGTCGAAGACCTCGTTGATCACCGCAGCCCTGGCCTGCTCGCGGTCCGTCACCTGCGCGATCGCGCGCTGCTGCAGCGCCACGAGAAGCAGCAGGAGGACGACGTTCGGCCCGTCGTACTGCAGCTCCGAGCGCCGGTAGGACGCCCCCGCCACCAGGAGGTGGGTCGTGTACGCGCTGAGCGGTGCCCGCGCATAGGAGGTCGCGCCGATCACGACCGCACCGGCGGCGTGCGCGGCCTCCGCCGCGCGGAGGGTGACCGAGTTGGAGCCGCTCTCGCTGATGACGATGCACACGTCCTCGGGCGTGAGCACGCTCGCCGTGAGCCGCTGCAGCACGACATCCGTCGGCGCCTCACAGCTGCGGCCGGAGCTGATGAACGGGAGCGCGAGCGCCTGCGCGATCGGCGCCGACCCTCCCGTGGCGACGATGAGCAGGCGCCGCGCGTGAGCGATGCGCTCGGCTGCCGCCGCGAACGCCTGCTCGTCGACACTGCCCGCACCGTCCTGGATCGCCCGCGCCGCGGCGTCGAAGAGGCCGCGCAGCCCTCCCTGCGGACCGGCGGCGGGCTGCTCGTCAGCGCCGTCCTCGGCACCGAGGTCGCGAACGAGCAGGAGACGCAGGTGCTGGAATCCGCGGAAGCCGAGGTTCTGACAGGCCCGGCTCACTGTCGCCGGGGAGGTCTCCGCGCGGGCGGCGAGATCGGAGACCGACATCGCGACGACCTCGCGCGGCTCCTCGACGAAGGCGCGAGCCACGCGCTGCTCGCTGGGGATCAGCGAGGGGATGAGCGAGCGGATGTGCTCACGGGTGCCGCCGAGCGGAGGGTCGGCGAGGGGAACGTTCACCTCAGCGTTGTACCACGTGGGCGTGTACGGACCGGGGCCCGGTTGTACCCGGATTTCCTGAATGCCGTGCCACATGTACAAGCCGTTCACGCACTGTTGGACAGGAGCTTGCCCAGACGCAACCGTCCGCTCGTAGCCTCCCCGACGAGCCGGCGCCCGGTCGGCGGCGACCACGAAGCGAGGGACCATGAAGCTCGTCCAGATCTCCGACACCCACATCAGCCGCCTCGGCGGGACGACGAACGAGAACCTCGCGAAGATCGTCGGGCTGCTCAACGAACAGCTGCGCCCGGACGTCGTCGTGCACTCCGGCGACGTCAGCATCCTCGACCCGGACGAGGGCGGCGACCGGGAGGCGGCTCGCGAACTGCTGGCGGGCATCCAGGCGCCGCTGCGCGTGCTCCCGGGCAACCACGACGTGGGCGAGCCCGGCGACGCCCCCTGGGCGGGGATCGGCGTCACCAGCGAGCGCCTCGCCGCCTTCCGCTCCGTGTTCGGCGAGGACCGCTGGGTGGATGACCTCGGCGAGTGGGCCCTGATCGGCTTCAACAGCGAGATCATCGGCTCCGGCCTGCCCGAGGAGCAGGAGCAGTGGGCCTGGCTGGAGAGCCTCGGGGGCCGGCTCGACGGCCGCCCGGCGATCGTCTTCTGCCACAAGCCGATCTGGTCGCCCACCGCAGCGGTCAGCTCGGCCAGCCTCAGCGTCGCTCCCGAGGCGGTCGCGCGGCTCGAGTCGACGTTCGCGAGCATCGAGGTGCAGGCCTTCGCCAGCGGTCACCTGCACCGCTTCGCGCTGGGCGAGCGCCGCGGTGCGCACACCGTCTCCGCGCCGTCCACCGCTTTCGTGCACCGCGGCCACGAGGACCTCCTCGGCCCCGGCGTCAGCGAGCTGGGCGTGGTCGAGTACCTTCTGGAGGACGGCGCGGCCGCCCCCGCCTTCCGTCGCGTGGCCTGGCTGGAGGACGCCGAGCCGATGACGATCCCCGCCTTCGCCGCCTCCGCTCAGGCCCTCGGCGTGACGATCTAGGCGTGCCGCCGCGGGACGCGCCGGGGCGCGGCGGATGCGGCGCTAGTCCGCCGTCGCGATGGAGACGACCTTCGGCGCCCGGACCACGACGTTCACGATCCGCCGCGCGCCGATGGAGCGCTGCACCGCGTGCGAGGCGCGGGCGAGCGCCTCGAGCTCCTCCCCGCCGATCTTCGGGTCGACCTCGAGCCGCTCGCGGACCTTGCCGTCCACCTGCACGATCGCGGTCACCTGCTCCTCGGACAGCAGCGCGGGCGACGGCTTGCGCCACGGGACCAGCGCGATCGTCGGCGGGTAGCCCAGGCGCTCCCACATGTCCTCCGCCGTGTAGGGGGCGAAGAGGTTGAGCACGATCGCGACCGCCTCCACGGCCTCACGCACCGCCGGGTCGGAGGCGCCGGGGCCGGAGTCGATCGCCTTCCGGATCGTGTTGACGAGCTCCATCAGGCGCGCGACCACGACGTTGAACTTGAAGGACTCGACCAGCCCGGGGATCTCGGCCCAGAAGCGGTGCACCGTGCGCCGCAGGGAGAGCTCCCCGCCCTTCCAGTCCACATCCGGCGGGCTCTGGACCTCGCCGGACAGCCGCCAGGCGCGGGCGAGGAACTTCGCCGAGCCGGCCACCGAGACGTCCGCCCAGTCGATGTCGTCCTCCACCGGGCCGGCGAAGGCGAGCGTGACGCGCAGCGCGTCCGCCCCGTGCTCGCGCAGCTCCTCTGCGAACTCCACGAGGTTGCCCCGGCTCTTGGACATCTTCGCGCCGTCCTTGAGCACCATGCCCTGATTCAGCAGAGCGCTGAAGGGCTCGGTGAAGCCGATGTATCCGAGGTCGTACAGCACCTTGGTGATGAAGCGCGCGTACAGCAGGTGCAGGATGGCGTGCTCGACGCCGCCCACGTACTGGTCCACCGGCGCCCACTTGTCGGCCTCGGCCGGGTCGAAGGGGCGCGTGCCGTCTCCCGGGGAGAGGAAGCGCAGCCAGTACCAGGAGCTGTCCACGAAGGTGTCCATGGTGTCCGGGTCGCGCCGCGCCGGCTCTCCCGTGACCGGGTTGGGCACCTCCACCCACCCGGACGCCGCGCCCAGAGGCGACTGCCCCTGGGGGGTCAGGTCGAGCCCCTTGCTGTCCGGCAGCGTCACCGGCAGCTGGTCCTCCGGCACCGGGTACAGCTCACCGTCCGCCCCGTGGATGATCGGGATCGGCGTGCCCCAGTACCTCTGCCGCGAGATCAGCCAGTCGCGCAGCCGGTAGCTCTTGGCCGCACGCCCCGTGCCGGCCGCCTCGAGCTCCTCGATCATGCGGGCGATCGCATTGCGCTTGCTCAGCCCGTTCAGGCTGCCGGAGTTGATGATGCGGCCATCGCCGGTCAGCGCCACGCCGGTGGACGCCGGGTCCAGCGGCGGCAGCTCGTCCAGCGGGCGGCCCTCATCGTCCAGCGGGATCACGGGCACGGCGCCGGTCACGGGCTGGTTCGTGTCCACGACCACGCGCACGGGCAGCCCGTAGGCCAGCGCGAAGTCCAGGTCGCGCTGGTCGTGGGCGGGCACGGCCATCACGGCGCCAGAGCCGTAGTCGGACAGCACGTAGTCCGCCGCCCAGATCGGCAGCCGCTCGCCGTTGACGGGGTTGATCGCGTAGCGGTCCAGGAACACGCCCGTCTTGGGCCGCTCAGCGTTCTGCCGCTCGATCTCGGTGGTGCGCTGCACCTGCTCCAGATACGCGGCGAAAGCGGAGGCGACCTCCGGCGAGGCGCCCTGCACGAGCTCGGCCGCGAGCTCCGAGTCGGGAGCCACGACCATGAAGGTGGCGCCGTGGGCCGTGTCGGGGCGTGTGGTGAAGACCGTGATCGTCCGCTCGGTAACGCCGTTGCGGCCCAGCAGCGGGAAGTCGATCTCCGCGCCGTAGGAGCGCCCGATCCAATTGCGCTGCATCGCGATGACCTTCGCCGGCCAGGTGCCCTCGAGCTGATTGAGGTCGTCCAGCAGGCGGTCGGCGTAGGCGGTGATCCGGAAGTACCACTGCGTGAGCTTCTTCTTCACCACGACGGCGCCGGAGCGCTCGGAGGTGCCATCGGGCAGGACCTGCTCGTTCGCGAGGACGGTCTGGTCCACCGGATCCCAGTTCACCCAGCTGTCCTTGCGGTAGGCCAGGCCCTTCTCGTACAGCTTGAGGAACAGCCACTGGTTCCAGCGGTAGTACTCGGGGTCGCTGGTGTGCAGCACCCGGGACCAGTCGAAGGACGGCGCGTACAGCCGGAAGCTGCGCTTCTGCTGCGCGATGTTCGCGTAGGTCCACTCGCGCGGGTCGACCCCGCGCTTGATCGCCGCGTTCTCCGCGGGCAGGCCGAAGGAGTCCCAGCCGATGGGGTGCAGCACGTCGAATCCCTGGCCGCGCCAGTAGCGCGCGACGATGTCGCCGTAGCAGAACGCCTCGGCGTGGCCCATGTGCAGGTCCCCGGAGGGGTACGGGAACATGTCCAGGATGTACTTGCGCGGGCGCATGTCGCCCTCGCGGCCCGCGCGGAAGGGCTCCATCTCCTCCCAGACGCGCAGCCACTTCTGCTGGATCGCCTCGATGTCGTACGCCGGCCCGTGCTCGCGCTCCGCCGCCCCGGACGGCGCGCCCCCACGGTGCCCGGGATCGCCGTGCGCCGGAACGCCGCGCGCGGGATTGCTGTGCTCTGTGCTCACTGGCTTGCTCATTCGGTCTCGATCGGTCTGCTGGCCCCGGGCCGAGAACCAAGGATAGTGCCCGCCCCTGACCCCCGGCCGCGCTGCGCGGGCCAGGCCCCTGCCCCCGCCGGGGCCGCCGGCACCCCCGTTCCCGCGGCTGCACTCCACAGTCTGCCCCTACTGGGCCGCGTTCGGGCCGCGCACGGCTAACGTAGGCAGGGCGAGGACGGAGGGCGCGGTGCCTGAGCCGGCGGGAGCAGCGGGGCGAGCGGGAGCGGCAGACGCGCGAGCCCGGGCGCACGGCCACCTGCGCGAACGGGGCTTCCAGTGGGCCGTGGGCACGTTGCAGGAGATGACCTCCGCGGGCATGCCGCAGGGCGATCCGCTGGCGGCGGACTCCTTCCTCGTGCGCGAGGGCGGCGCCATCGCGGCCCAGCGTCACCGGGATCGCTTCGCCGCCCAGGCAGCGGTCGCCGGGCCCTTCGACGAGCGGCGCGTGGCCGAGTTCGTCGAGGCCGGATGGGCGCTGCTCGCGGCCGAGCCCGGCGACTGGTTCCCCCGTTTCGAGCTGGCGAGCACGGCCATCGGGCCGCGGCTGTTCCTGCGGCTGCGGCCCGCGCCGCCGCCCGCGGAGCGTGCGGTGCTGGTCACCGCCGAGGAGGATCCGCGCACGGCTCCGGAGCGCAAGGGGCCCGACCTCACCGCCCTGGCCGCCCTGCGCAGGCGGGCCGGGGCCCTCGGCGCCGACGAAGCGGTCCTCGCCGACCCCTCCGGCTCCGTCGTCGACGGCTCCGCCGCGGCGATCCTGTGGTGGCGCGGCGAGTGGCTGGTCCGCCCGGACCCGTCGCTGCTGCGACTGCCGAGCGTGACCGCCGAGCTGCTCTGGGAGCTCGCCGGCGACACCGGCACCGACCGCAGGAGCGAACGGATCACGCCGGGCGCTCTCGCCGCCTCGGGCGCGGAGGTCTGGCTCGTGAACGCCCTGCACGGGATCCGGCCCGTCACCGCCTGGCTCGGCGAGCCCGGACCGTCCGTCCGCTCGGTCGACACGGCGCGGCTGGAGCGCTGGCGGGCCACTCTCGAGGCGCTGCGCACGCCCCTGTCCTGAGCCGGCCCGGCCGAGCGATCGTGGGCGGATCCGCAGCCTTCCTGCGCATCCCCGCGGCTACCATCGGAGGATGACGAGCCGCCCGCGCCCGCCAGTCCTGGAGCGCTCCCCTCGCCGGCTCCCGGCCCCCGGAGGGACCCGGCGATGATCAACGACGTCATCGACGCCCTGCTGCACACCGTGCAGAGTGTCGACCCGGTCCTGCGCACCGCGCTCGCCGGCGTCGCGGTCACCCTGGAGACCTCCGTCCTGCTGGGCGTGATCGTGCCGGGCGACTCCGTGGTGCTCATCGCCTCCACCGCGGTGCGCTCGCCCGCGGAGTACGCGGCGCTCGTCGCGGTCGTCGTCGCCGGGGCGCTGCTGGGCGAGTCGGGAGGCTTCGCGCTGGGCCGCTGGTTCGGCCCCTGGATCAGGGCGAGCCGCCTCGGTCGATGGATCGGCCAGGACCGCTGGGACCGGGCCTCCGGCTACCTCGCCCGCCGTGGCGGCATCGCGATCTTCGTCTCGCGCTTCCTGCCGGTGCTGCACTCGCTCGTCCCGCTGACGGTCGGCGCGAGCGGGATGCGCTATCGCACCTTCCTCGCCTGGACCTCCCCTGCATGCGTGGTGTGGGCCTTCGCCTATGTGACCGTCGGCAGCGTGGTGGCGGAGGGCTACCGGCAGTTGTCGGGGCAGCTGCACTGGGCGGGCTTCGCCTTCGTGGGCGCCATCGTGGTGGCCATCCTGGTGTTCGCGATCGCCCGGCGGCTGATCGCGCGATCCGAGCGCCACTACCTGCACGGCAGCGTCCCGGACGCGCACAGCGACGGCGCGCAGCCGGTCGACGCGGCAGGGCCCGCGGTGACGCCGGCAGGTGCCCGCGACGTGGAAGACTGAAGGGCGATGGACTCCCCCTCCCCCGAGCCCTCCGCCGGTGGCGCTCCCATCGTCGGGCCCATCGTCGGGCCCCGGCCCGGCATCGCGGCGCGGATCGAGGACTGGTTCCATGTGCGGCGGGAGCGGCTGTCCACGCGGGCAGGGCGGATCCCCACCGTCGTGCCCTTCAGCGGATACGGCGGCGCCGGGTGGATCCGCGTGCTGGGGCGGGTGCTCTACCTCCGCCCGCCGGAGGCCCGGCAGAGGCGCACCTCGCAGACCGCTGCGGTGCAGGGCGTGCGCGGCTGGCGTTCCTTCACGAGCCTGCACGTGCCCTACGCGCCCGTGACGATCGAGGTCGGCAGCACCTCCCGCTCCGTGCGCGCGGATCGGGGCGGCGTCATCGACACGCGCGTGGAGATCGACCTGGAGCCGGGCTGGCACACCGTCTCGCTGCGCATCGGCGGGACGGCGGGAACGGGCGGCGCGATCACCGAGGCCCAGGTCTTCGTGGCCGACCCGGACGCGCGGTTCGGCGTCGTGTCGGACGTGGACGACACCGTGATGGTCACCGCCCTCCCGCGCCCGCTGCTGGCGGCCTGGAACTCCTTCGTGGTCAACGAGCACGCGCGCATCGCCACGCCGGGCATGGCCGTGTTCCTGGACCGCCAGGTGCAGGCGCACCCGGGCGGTCCGATGATCTACCTCTCCACGGGCGCCTGGAACGTCGCGCCCGCGCTCACCCGCTTCCTGACGCGCAACCTCTACCCCGCCGGGGCTCTGCTGCTCACCGACTGGGGGCCCACTCCCGATCGATGGTTCCGCGACGGCGCCGCGCACAAGAGGACGCAGCTGCGCCGGCTCGCGCAGGAGTTCCCCGACATCCGCTGGCTGCTCGTGGGCGATGACGGCCAGCACGACGAGGAGATCTACGGCGAGTTCTGCCTGGAGCACCCGGACAACGTCGCCGCGGTGGCGATCCGGCAGCTCACCCCGAGCGAGGCGGTGCTCGCCGGGGCGCGCCGGCACCCGCACGACCGGCGCGACCCGCGCATCCCCTGGGTCTACGGCACGGACGGCGCGATGCTCGCCGAGCAGCTCGCCGAGCACGGGCTCGGGGTCTAGCCGCTCGAGCAGCCAGCGGCACGAGCGGCCCCGCCCGAGCGCGGAGGCGCCCGCTCAGCCCAGGCAGCCGGGCCCGAGCAGGCTCTTGAGCTCGCCGTACAGGTCCGCGCTGACCCGCACCCGCTGCGGCAGCTCGAAGACCCGTGCGGAGACGCCTCGGGTCAGCCGCAGCCGGCACTGAGCGGAGCCCCGGTGCCGGGCGAGGACCTCCCGCAGCGCCTGGATGCGCTCCTCGGTGGCGGCCAGCTCGGGGACGGTGATGGACAGGCTGACATCGCCGTCCGCGGCGCCGACGTCCGGCAGCACGAGGCCGTTGCCGTGCAGGGTGATGCCGTCGTCGCGGACGTTGACCCGCCCCCTGATCACGGCGATCGCGTCGCTCTGCAGCCGGGGACCGAACTCCAGGTAGCTCTTGCCGAGGAACAGGGCGCTGATCTCGCCGGTGAAGTCCTCGATGGTGACCATGCCGTACTGGTTGCCGGACTTCGCGGTGCGATGCTGCACGCTCGTGAGCAGCCCGGCGATCGTCACCGACTCGCCGTCGTTCACCGACTCCGGGCCGGTCAGCTCCGCCACAGTCGTCGAGGCGTGCTTGGCGAGCACGGCCTCCAGGCCTGCCAGGGGGTGGTCGGAGACGTACAGCCCGAGCATCTCCCGCTCGAAGGCGAGCTTGTCGCGCTTGCCCCATTCGGGCCGCTCCGGCACATGCGCCGCCGCCTGAGGCTCGTCGAAGAGGCTGTCGAAGTCGAAGCCGATGTGCCCGTTGTCCTCGGCTCGGCGCTCCTTGACGGCCGCCTCCACCGCTCCCTCGTGGATCTCCACCAGCGCCCGCCGGGTGGCGCCGAGGGAGTCGAAGGCGCCGGCCTTGATGAGCGACTCGATGGTGCGCTTGTTCAGCACCCCCACCGGGACCTTCTTCAGGAAGTCGTGGAAGGAGGTGAACGCCCCCTTCTCGGCGCGCGCGGCCCGGATCTGGTCCACGACCGCGAAGCCGACGTTGCGGACCGCTCCGAGCCCGAAGCGGATGTCCTCCCCGACGGCCGCGAAGAAGCCGATCGACTCGTTCACGTCCGGGGCGAGCACCTTGATGCCCATGCGGCGGCACTCGTTCAGATACACGGCCAGCTTGTCCCGCGCGTCGCCCACGCTGGTCAGCAGGGCGGCCATGTACTCGGCCGGGTAGTGCGCCTTCAGATAGGCCGTCCAGTAGGACAGCACGCCGTAGGCCGCCGAATGCGCCTTGTTGAACGCGTAGTCGGCGAAGGGGACGAGGATGTCCCACAGGGTCTGGATCGCGTCGTCGGAGTAGCCGTTGGCGCGCATCCCGGCGGAGAAGCCCTCGAACTGCTTGTCCAGCTCGGACTTCTTCTTCTTGCCCATGGCCCGGCGCAGGATGTCGGCCTGGCCGAGGCTGAAGCCCGCGACGCGCTGCGCGATCGCCATGACCTGCTCCTGGTACACGATCAGCCCGTAGGTCGTGTCCAGGATGTCCTTCAGGGGCTCGGCGAGCTCCGGATGGATGGGCGTGATCGGCTGCTGGCCGTTCTTGCGCAGGGCGTAGTTGGTGTGGGAGTTCGCCCCCATGGGGCCCGGCCGGTACAGCGCGATGACGGCGGAGATGTCCTCGAAGTTGTCGGGCCGCATGAGCCGCAGCAGCGAGCGCAGCGGCCCGCCGTCGAGCTGGAAGACGCCGAGCGTGTCGCCGCGGGCGAGCAGCTCGTAGGCCTCCGGGTCGGTCAGCGGCAGCTCCTCGAGCACCGGCCGGAATCCCCGGTTCGCCTCGATGTTGTCCAGCGCGTCGTCAATGATCGTCAGGTTGCGCAGCCCGAGGAAGTCCATCTTGATCAGCCCGAGGGCCTCACATGCCGGGTAGTCGAACTGCGTGACGATCTGCCCGTCCTGTTCCCGCTTCATGATCGGGATGATGTCGATGAGCGGGTCGCTGGACATGATCACGCCCGCGGCGTGGACGCCCCACTGGCGCTTGAGGTTCTCCAGGCCGACGGCGGTGTCGAAGACGGTGCGCGCCTCGGGGTCCGCCTCGATGACCGCGCGGATGTCCGCGGCCTCCTTGTAGCGAGGGTGCTCGGGGTTGAAGATGCCGTCCAGGGGGATGTCCTTGCCCATGACGGCGGGGGGCATCGCCTTGGTGAGCTTCTCCCCCATGCTGAAGGGGAAGCCGAGCACGCGGCCGGCGTCCTTGAGCGCCTGCTTCGCCTTGATCGTGCCGTAGGTCACGATCTGCGCGACGCGCTCCTCTCCGTACTTCTCGGTCACGTACTTGATGACCTCGCCGCGCCGGCGCTCGTCGAAGTCCACATCGAAGTCGGGCATCGAGACGCGGTCGGGGTTGAGGAACCGCTCGAAGATCAGACCGTGCTCCAGCGGGTCGAGGTCCGTGATGCGCATCGCGTAGGCGGCCATCGAGCCGGCACCCGAGCCGCGGCCGGGACCCACGCGGATACCGTTGCGCTTGGCCCAGTTGATGAAGTCGGCGACGACGAGGAAGTAGCCGGGGAAGCCCATCTGGCGGATGACGCCGACCTCGTAGTCCGCCTGCTTCTGCACGCGCTCGGGGATGCCGTCGGGGTAGCGGCTGGCAAGCCCGCGCTGCACCTCCTCGGCGAACCAGCTGTCCTCCGTGTGGCCCTCCGGCACGGGGAAGCGGGGCATGTAGTTCGCCGAGGTGTCGAACTCCACGCGGCACCGCTCCGCGATCGCCAGTGTGTTGTCGCAGGCCTCCGGGTAGTCGCGGAACAGCTGCCGCATCTCGGCGGCGCTCTTGAGGTAGAACTCGTCGGCGTCGAACTTGAAGCGGTTGGGGTCGTCCAGCGTCGATCCGGACTGCACGCACAGCAGGGCGGCGTGGCTCTTGGCGTCCGCGGCGTGCGTGTAGTGCAGGTCGTTGGTCGCCACGAGCGGCAGGCCGAGGTCCTTGGCGAGGCGGATGAGCTCGCTCATCACCCGGCGCTCGATGCCGATGCCGTGGTCCATGATCTCGCAGTAGAAGTTCTCCGCGCCGAAGATGTCGCGGAACTCGGCGGCCGCCTCGCGCGCCTTCTCGTACTGGCCCAGCCGCAGCCGGGTCTGGACCTCGCCGGAGGGGCAGCCGGTGGTCGCGATGATGCCCTTGGCGTAGCGGTGGAGCAGCTCGCGGTCCATGCGCGGCTTGAAGTAGTACCCCTCGATGGAGGCGAGCGAGGAGAGCCGGAAGAGGTTGTGCATGCCCTCCGTGGTGGCGGCGAGCATCGTCATGTGGGTGTAGGCGCCGGCGCCGGACACGTCGTCCTCGCCGCCGTCGCCCCAGCGCACCCGCGTCTTGTCGCTGCGATGGGTGCCGGGGGTGAGGTACGCCTCGGTGCCGATGATCGGCGTGATGCCGGCGTCGGTGGCGGTCTTCCAGAAGTCGAAGGCGCCGAACATGTTGCCGTGGTCCGTGACCGCGATGGCCGGCATCCCCTGGCCGGCGGCCGCCTCGATGAGCGGGCGGACGCGCGCTGCTCCGTCGAGCATGGAGTACTCGCTGTGCACGTGCAGGTGGACGAAGGAATCCGACGAGGTCGCCATGGTGAGCCCATCCTATGCACCGCCGCCCGCCCCGCCGCGTGCGCGCCGCACGCGCGCCCTGGAGGGGTGGATGAAGGTTCGGGGCGGGCCGGTCCGCGCGTCTACTCGCCCGCGAGGATCTCCAGCGCCGCGACCAGATCGGGCGCCGGCGGCGAGCTGAAGCTCACCTCCCGGCCGGTGCCGGGATGGCGGAAGGAGAGCTCGACGGCGTGCAGCCACTGACGGGTCAGGCCGAGCCGCGCGGCGAGCACCGGGTCCGCCCCGTAGAGCGCGTCCCCGGCCAGCGGATGCCGCTGCGCGGCGAAGTGCACGCGGATCTGATGCGTCCGCCCGGTCTCCAGCTTGATGCGCAGCAGGGAGGCGTACGGGAATGCCTCGATCGTCTCGTAGTGCGTCACCGCGTGCTTGCCCTCCGCGGTGATCCCGAACTTCCACTCCGCGCCGGGCTGCCGCCCGATGGGGGCGTCGATGGTGCCGGAGGACGGGTCCGGGTGCCCCTGGGCGAGCGCCTGGTAGATCTTGTCGACCTCGCGGTCGTGGAACATCCGCTTCAGCTCCGTGTAGGCCCGGTCGCTCTTCGCGACCACCATGAGCCCCGAGGTGCCGGCGTCCAGGCGGTGCACGATCCCCGCGCGCTCGACGGGTCCGAGCCTGCTCACCGCGATGCCGGCGGCGGCGAGAGCGCCGAGGACGGTGGGCCCGTCCCAGCCCAGCGCGGGATGCGCCACGACGCCGGGCGGCTTGTCGACCACGACGAGATCGTCGTCCTCGTGCACGATGCTCAGGCCGGGCACCTCGGCGGCGACGACCGTCGGCTCCTGCCGCGGCGTCCACTCCACCTCGAGCAGATCGCCCGCCGCGAGGCGATGGGACTTGTCCACCACGGCGCCGTTGACGCGGACGCCGCCGGCATCGATCACCTCGGCGGCGAAGCTTCGTGAGAAGCCGAGCAGCCGTGCGATGCCCGCGTCGGCGCGCACCCCCTCCAGACCGTCGGGAACGGGAAGCAGCCGTGACTCGCTCACGAGGTGCCCGCTCCCGGCGCCACGGCCGAGCGCGCGCGCGGGCCCAGGGCGCCGCGTGACCCGGACGTCACGGTCGCTCCGCGGAGCCCTCAGCCGGGGACTCCGGCCCTGCCGGCGCCTCCCGCTCTGCCGGTGCGTCGGACGCGGCGGAGGGCTCGACGGGCGCGGCGCCGGCAGGCGCCCGCCCGAACGCGGAACGGCTGCCGTCGATGCGCACCCCGAAGATCGTGAGGAACACGAACAGCACGACGCTCGACACGATCGCCACATCGGCGATGTTGTAGATCGCCGGCAGGAGCCACGGGGTGAGCACGAAGTCCACCACATGGCCGACGCCGAAGCCGGGCTCGCGGAACAGGCGGTCGGTGAGGTTGCCGAGGTTCCCGCCCAGCAGCAGCCCGAAGAACACGGCCCAGCCGGCCGAGCGGATCCGCGGGGCGAACCACACGATCGCGACGGCGACGGCGACGGCGAGGATGGAGAAGATCCAGGTGGCCCCGCTGGCGAGCGAGAACGCGGCGCCGGAGTTGCGCACCAGGTGGAAGATGAGCAGATCGCCGAGGATCGGCACGTCCTGCTCCGGCGGCAGCGCGCCGACGACCCAGGCCTTGACGCCCTGGTCCAGCGCCCAGATCACCACGACGCATCCGGCCAGCAGCAGGATCGCGCGCAGCCTGCGCCGACTCTCCTGCGGCGACAGCGGCGCTCGTGCCCGGCGGCCGGGCGCCGGTTCGGTCACCGGCGCGGTCACTCAGCCGATGCGGGCGCGGGGCTCGGCTTCTCGTTCAGCTCGCGCAGCTGGCCCTCGATGTAGCCGCGCAGCGAGTTGCGGTAGTCCGATTCGAAGGCGCGCAGCTCGTCCACGGCGGACTGCAGGCTGGAGCGCTCGACGTTGAGGCGGGCGAGGATGTCCTTGCGGTTCTTCTCGGCCTCCTCGACGATGTCCCTGGCCTTGGTCTCGGCATCGGACACGAGGGTGGAGGCGCGGCTCTCCGCCTCGGAGATGAGCTCCTCCTTGCGCTGAAGGCCCTCGGCGACGTGCTCGTCGTGCAGCTTCTGCGCCAGGGCGAGCAGGCTCGCGCTGGACTCCGCGACCGGTGCGCCGGCGGGGGCGGGCTCGCCTGCCGCGGGCTCCGCCGCGGCGGGGGCGGCCGCCGCGACGGGAGCGGCGAACTGGCCGCCCTCGAGGGACTCGACCTTCTCCCGCAGCTCCTCGTTCTCGGCCGTGAGGCGCTCGTTCTCCGACCGGAGCTGGTTGGCCTCCTCCTCGAGGCGACGCAGCTCGACGACGACCTCGTCGAGGAAGTCGTCCACCTGGTCGAGGTCATAGCCATCGCGGAACTTCGTGATCGTGAACTGCTTGTTCACGACCTCCTCGGGAGTCAGCGCCATGCCTTCGTCACCTCTTCGATCTCCATCGGCCGGATGGCCTCTCCATACCGTAGCAAACCGCCCCGCTCACGCCACAAAATCGGGATGGATTCTCGTGTGTAACAACCTTCACAGTCTTCGGGCGCTCAGATCAGCGCGAGAATGACCCAGCAGGCCACCATGACGATGAGCCAGGCGAAGTCGATCGCGACGGGCCCGAGCCGCAGCGGCGGGATGATCCGGCGCAGCAGCCTGATCGGCGGGTCCGTCGCCGTGTACACGATCTCGGCGAGCACGAGCAGGAAGCCGTGCGGGCGCCAGTCCCGCGCGAGCACGCGCACCCAGTCGAAGACGAATCGCGCCCACATGAGGACGACGAAGACGATGACGATCGTGCGGACGACGCCCAGGACGATGGCGAGGGCGAGGAACACAGGACGAGGCTACCGGTTCGCGGCGCCCGGCTCCGACGGCGCACGGGCGATCCCCGGACGCCACCCAGCCGGACCCGAGCTCAGGACTGAGGCAGGAAGGAGGCCTCGACCTCGCCCGTGGCCGGACCCGACTCGCCGGTCACGGCGATGTGGGACGGCGTGAGCAGGAAGACCTTGCTCGTGACGCGCTCGATCTTGCCGTAGAGGCCCTGAGACAGGCCGCTCGCGAAGTCGATCAGACGGCGCGCGTCGCCGTCGGTCATCTGCGACAGGTTGATGATCACGGGCACGCCCTCGCGGAAGCTCTCCGCGATGTACTGCGCGTCGCGGTACTGGCGGGGGTTGACCGTGAGGATCTCGTTGAGCTCGTTCGCGACGGGAGCGCGATCGGTGCTCACCTTGCGCAGCGGCGTGACCGTCGCCCGGGGGGCGGCGGCGGGCGCGGCAGCGGCCTGCGGGGCGGCAGGCTGCACGACGGGAGCCTCCTCGGTCTCGAACTCCTCATCGGCGAGACCCAGGTAGACCATGGTCTTCTTGAGCGGGTTGGCCATCACGTCCTCCGGCTGTTCGGATCCTGCGATGAGATTAACGCGGCACCGGGCGGTTTCCCGTGATTGCCGTGCCGATCCGAAGGTGTGTCGCGCCGGCGGCGATGGCCTGGCGATAGTCCCCCGACATGCCGGCGGACAGCTCTGTCGCATCCGGCACGATCTCGCGCAGCCGGTCGCCATAGCGGGCGAGCCTCGCGAACGCCTGCGCGGGATCCTCATCGCGCGGGGCCACGCCCATCACCCCGCGCACGCGCAGCCCCGCCGCGCTCGCGAGGCGGGCGAGCTCAGGCAGGCACTCGGGCGCGACGCCGCCGCGGGCAGGGTCCTCGGTGAGGTTCACCTCGAGGAACACGTCCGGAGGGCCCGCGTCCAGCAGCGGCTGCACGAGGCGCGGCCGGTCCAGAGAGTGCACGACGTCCGTGTAGCGCGCGATCTGGCGCGCCTTGTTGCCCTGGATCTGGCCGACGAAATGCCAGCGCACGAGCCCCGGCCCGCACTCCGCCTCGATAGCCGCGGCCTTCTGCGCGGCCTCGGGATGGCGGCTCTCACCGAAGTCGTGCACGCCCAGCTCGATGAGCTCGCGGACCAGCTGCACCGGCTGGAACTTCGTCACGACGACGAGGGTGAGCTCCCCCGGGTCGCGCCCGGCCTCACCCGCGGCGCGGGCGATGCCCGCCCTGACCGCGGCGAGCCGCTCGGGCAGCCCGGGCTCCGCGCCCACGGGCTACTTCAGGAAGTCGGGGACGTCGATGTCGTCGTCGGCGAAGCCCGTGTCCACGAGGCCGGCCTCGACGCTCACCGGCACGGCGACGGGCTGCTCGCCCTCGACGGGGGTGAGCGGGGCCTCGCCCAGCGGCTCGATGTACGAGGTGCGCCGGGTCCGCTCGACCGGCGAGGGCTTGGGCTCGCCGCCGTCGAAGCCGGCCGCGATGACGGTGACCCGCACCTCGTCGCCGAGGGTGTCGTCGATGACCGTCCCGAAGATGATGTTGGCCTCCAGGTGCGCGGCCTCCGAGACGAGCGAGGCCGCCTCGTTGATCTCGGCGAGGGTGAGGTTGGAGGAGCCCTGGATGCTCAGGAGCACCCCGCGTGCGCCTTCGATGCTGGCCTCCAGCAGCGGCGAGGAGACGGCGAGCTCGGCGGCCTTGATCGCGCGGTCGGCGCCACGGGCGGAGCCGATGCCCATGAGCGCCGATCCGGCGCCCTGCATGACGGACTTCACGTCCGCGAAGTCGAGGTTGATCAGGCCCGGGGTCGTGATGAGGTCGGTGATGCCCTGGACACCGGCGAGCAGCACCTGGTCGGCCTGGACGAAGGCCTCGACCATGCTGATGTTCGGGTCGCTGATCTCCAGGAGACGGTCGTTGGGCACGACGATGAGCGTGTCGACCTCTTCGCGCAGCGCTGCGATGCCGGCCTCGGCCTGTGCCGCCCTGCGCTTGCCCTCGAAGCTGAAGGGCCGGGTGACGACGCCGATGGTCAGCGCCCCAGCGGCACGCGCGATCCGGGCGACGACGGGCGCCCCGCCGGTGCCGGTGCCGCCGCCTTCGCCGGCCGTCACGAAGACCATGTCGGCTCCGGTGATGGCCTCCTCGATCTCCTCCGCGTGGTCCTCCGCGGCGCGGCGGCCGACCTCGGGATCGGCGCCGGCGCCGAGCCCCCGCGTGAGCGCGCGCCCCACGTCGAGCTTCACGTCCGCGTCGCTGAGCAGGAGCGCCTGAGCGTCGGTGTTCACGGCGACGAACTCGACCCCGCGCAGGCCGAGCTCGATCATGCGGTTCACGGCGTTGACGCCTCCGCCGCCCACGCCCACCACCTTGATCACGGCGAGGTAGTTCTGGTTCGTTGACACGTCGGCTCCAATCGGTCCGTGCTCAACCTTAAAGGTCAACCTGAAGGTAAAAGTTATACCCGGTAGCCCTTTTTCCTTACGGGCCCCACGGTAGGGCTGCGCGCGCGCCGCGGACGCGAAGGGGCGGGCGTGTCGCGGCTTTCCCGGCACGTTTTCCGCACGGGCGTCCGTCCCGGCCTGCGCCCGGCCCGGGCGAGCTCGCTTAGCCCGCGAGCTGCAGCACCGGCGCCTGGGTGGAGGACACGTCGATCACGCTCACCGGCTGCCCCGCGTAGGCGCCCATGATCCGCTGCAGGATGACCGACTTGAGCGCCGAGTCGTCCGCACTGCCCCAGACCACGCGGATGCTGCCGATCACGAAGCTCACATCGTCGTGCCCCGTGGCCGTGACCGTGTCGATCTGTCCCAGGAGCTCCGGCGGCAGCGAGCGCAGGACGGGCACCATCGCGGCGAAGCCTGCATCGCTGGGATTGCCCGCCACATCGACGGCCAGCGGATACCCCGCCGGCCGCTCGGCGCCGTGCTGCAGGACGACCCCGGCCGCGTCTACGAGGTCGAATCCCCCGGAGGGCGAGACCACCGACGCGATCGGCGCCCGCTCCACGATCGAGACCCGCAGGGTCGACGGCGGCCGCTCCTCCACCGCGAAGCTCTCCACCTCCGGGAAGGCGGCCAGAGCGGAACGGATCGAGCCGTCGTCCACGAGGGTGAGCGGGACGCCCAGCTGCCCCTGCAGCGCTCCCCGCACGGCGTCGGCGGAGAGCCTCGACGTGCCCACGACATCGATCGTGCGGACCGCCATGATCGGGGTGAAGCCCGTGATGAGGACGAACCCGGCCAGCGCGAGCACCGCGCCTGCGCAGACGAGAAGGATGCGCCGGCGGCGCCGTGCGGCGCCCGTGAAGCGGCGCACCTCCCGGCGCTCGGCGCGTAGTCGGCGTCGCCGCGCGGCCCGCAGCTCACGCGGTGAGGCGCCGGGGCCGGGCTGCGCGTCCTCGCCCGGCGTCGCGTCCTCGCCCCGCGTCGACTCCTCGCCCGGCGTCGACTCCTCGCCTGCAGGCGCCGCCCGCTCGCCGGCTCCTGCGAGCACCGCGGTCACAGCCAGCGGGTCGGCGCCCGCCGCCGGGTCGGGGGCTTCCGTCCGTGCCGAGCCCACGGGGACCGCGCGCGCGGCGTCGGCGACCGAGGAGGGTTGCGAAGTGCCGGCGACCGAGGAGGGCGCCGCGTCGCCCGCACGACGGCCGGCCGCCCGGTCCTGCTTGCGGCGCGCGCGCACCGAGCTCAGATCGATCGTCTCGGCCTCCTGCGCAGGGCGCGGCCCGCGCCGGCCCGGGCGCTCGGGAGGCTCGGGAGGATCCGCGGGACGATCGAAGCCGCCCGGTCGCTTCACGGCGTACCCCGCTAGGCGCTGCGGGCCCGCAGCGCGTCGAGGACCTGGGGCACGATCCGGTAGACGTCCCCGCAGCCGAGCGTGATCACCACATCGCCGGGCCGGCTGATGCGCGCGACGTACTGCGCGGCACGGTCCCACTCCGGCTGATAGGAGACCCGCGTGGGGTCGTCGAAGCGCGAGGAGACCAGCTCGCCGGTGACCCCGGGCTCCGGGTCCTCCCGCGCCCCGCAGATCTCCAGGACCACAGTCTGATCGGCGCGGTGCTCCAGCACCTCGGCGAACTCTCCGGCGAAGATGCGGGTCCGGCTGTACAGATGCGGCTGATGCACCGCGATGATGCGGCCCTCGGGGTGGACCGTGCGCGCGGCGCTGAGCACGGCGTCGACCTCGGTCGGATGGTGCGCGTAGTCGTCGTACACGCGCACGCCGCCCACCTCGCCGCGCAGCTCGAAGCGCCGGTGCGTCCCGCCGAAGCCGGCCAGCGCCCTGAGGACGGCCTCCGGCTCGCGCCCCAGCGCCGTGAGCACGGCGAACACGCCCGCGGCGTTGACCGCGTTGTGCTCGCCGGGCACCGGCACCGAGCCCGCATGGCGCTCCCCCCGGTACGCCAGCTCGAAGCTCACCGAGCCTCCCGCGCTGCGGGCGGACAGCAGCCGCACCTGCGCGTCCGGCCCACGGCCGAAGGTCACGATACGCGGGCCCGTGGCTCCCCCGCCCGGCCCGGTCGCGCCCGGATCCCGCTGGCCGAGCCGCTCGAGGATACGGGCATTGCCGGGATCGTCCGGGTTGATGACGACGAGCTCCCGAGCCGCCGAGGCGAAGCGGGCGAAGGCGTCGAGGTAGGCCTCCTCGTCCGGGTAGAAGTCCAGGTGCTCCGCCTCCGCGTTCGTGATGAGCGCCACGGCGGTGTCGTAGAGCAGGAAGGAGCCGTCCGACTCGTCCGCCTCGATGACGAAGAGGTCCCCCGCGCCGGGGGCCGCGCTCAGCTCGATCCCCGCGAGCACCCCGCCGGAGACGAAGCTCGGATCCTCGCCCAGCCCGCGCAGAGCCGTGACGAGCATCCCCGTCGAGGTCGTCTTGCCGTGCGCGCCCGCCACGGACACGAGCCGCCTGCCCCGCGTCAGCCAGGCCAGCGCCTGCGAGCGGTGCAGGATCGTGCGCCCCTCGGCGAGCGCCCGCTGGTACTCGGGGTTGTCCTCCCAGAGGGCGCCGGTCACCACGACGGTGTCCGCGTCGCCGAGGTTCGCGGCATCGTGACCGATCGCGACCGGCACGCCGAGCTCGCGCAGCGAGGCGATGTACGGGTTGTCGGCACGGTCCGATCCGGTCACCCGGTGGCCCGCCTCGACGAACATGCGGGCGATTCCGCTCATCCCCGAGCCCCCGATGCCCACGAAGTGCAGCGAGCCGATGGTCTCCGGCAGCTCGAGGGAGAGGTCGGGGCGGATCACGGTGTCAAGGGTACGTCGCCCGGCCGTGCGATCGCCGTATCGACGAGCGCGACCATCCGCTCTGCCCCGTCGAGGATGCCCGCCTGCCGGGCGGCCTCCCCCATCGCGCGCAGGCGCGGCTCGTCCGCCAGCAGCGGAAGCAGCACCCGATCCACCCACTCGGGGGTGCATTCCGCGTCGGCGACGACGAGCGCGCCACCTGCCTCGACCACGCTGGCCACGTTGAACCGCTGCTCGCCGTTGCCGACCGCATAGGGCACGTAGACCGCCGGGATCCCCAGGCCCGTGAGCTCGCTGACGGTCGCGGCGCCGGCGCGCGAGAACGCCACATCGGCGACGGCGAGCGCGAGGTCCATCCGCTCGCAGTAGCGCATGAGGATGTGACCGGGCCGCTCGGGCGCGTCCAGCTCGGTCAGGCCGCCCCAGATGTGCAGGATCTGGTACCCGGCAGCGAGGATCGCCTCGGCCCGGGCGGTGATCGTCTGGTTGATCCGGCGCGCCCCCAGCGAGCCGCCGGTGACCAGCAGGGTCGGGCGCTGCGGGTCCAGGCCGAACAGCTCCTGCCCCTGCGCACGGGCGGCCCCGCGGTCCAGCTGCGCGATCTCGCGCCGCAGCGGCATGCCCACGAGCTGCGCTCCGGGCAGCGGGGTGCCGGGAAAGGCCGTGCCGACCCCGGCTGCCCAGCGCGCGCCGAGGCGGTTGGCGATGCCGGGCCGCGCATTGGCCTCGTGCAGCACGATCGGCACCCCCGCTCGGCGGGCGGCACGATAGGCCGGGGCCGAGGCGTAGCCGCCGAAGCCCACCACGACGTCCACCGCGTGCTCGGCGATGATGCCCTGCACGATGCGCACCGCGCGCCGCCAGCCGGCCGGGAAGCGCAGCGCGGCGAGGTCGGGGCGCCGCGGGAAGGGCACCCGCGGGATGGTCAGGAGCTCGTAGCCGCGCGCCGGCACGAGGCGCGCCTCGAGCCCCTCGGCGGTGCCCACCACGAGGACTGTGTCGGCGGGCTCGCGTTCACGCAGCGCATCGGCGACGGCGAGCAACGGGTTGACGTGCCCGGCCGTTCCGCCGCCGGCGAGGAGGTACGTCGTCACCCCGAAAGCGTAGCCCGCGCGCCACGGCGCTCGCGGCGGCGCACAGGCGCGGACGCGGAGTCGCCGCGCTGCGTGTCGCGGGCGACGCCGAGGACGAGCCCGATGCCGACCAGCGAGCTGAGCAGGGCCGTCCCTCCGGACGACATCAGCGGCAAGGGCACGCCGAGCACGGGGAAGACGCCGACGACGACCCCGATGTTCACCAGCGCCTGCCCGATGATCCACACGAGCACGGTGCCGACCACGACCTGTCCGAAGACGTCGCGCGCCTGCCGCATCACCCGCACCATGCCGATGGCGAGCAGCACGTACATCGAGAGGATCACCACGGCGCCGACCAGCCCGAGCTCCTCGCCGATCACGGCGAAGATGTAGTCGTTCTCCGCCGCGGGCAGCCAGGACCACTTCGAGGTGGAGTTGCCGATTCCCACGCCGAACACTCCCCCGTTGGCCAGCGCCCACAGGCCGTTCAACGGCTGCCAGCAGGTGCCGAGGTAGTCGGTGCAGTCCGGGGCGAGGAAGCTCATGATCCGCTCCATGCGGTTCGGGCTGCTGATCGCGAGCACCGCCACGGCGAGACCGCCCACGGCGAGCGGGATGAGCATCGCGCGGAAGGGAACCCCGGCGAAGAACAGCGCCGCCATCACGATGGCGAAGAGGATGAGCGTGGTGCCCAGGTCGTGGCCCAGCAGCACGAGGCCGAGCGCGACAGCCGAGGCGGGGAGCACCGGGATCAGCGCATGCTTGATGCTGTTGAGCCGGCTGCGTTTCGCGTACAGCACCGCGGCGAGCCAGACGACCAGGGCGAGCTTGACCGCTTCTGAGGGCTGCCCGTTGATCGAGCCGATCGCGATCCAGTTCCTGTTCCCGCCGTCCTCGATGCCCAGCGGGGTGAACACGAGAAGCTGCAGCACGATCGCCGCGGCCAGGAAGATCCACGCCCAGCGGCGCCAGAACAGCAGCGGCACCCGGCTGACGATGAGCATCAGCGGGATCCCCAGCGCCGCGAAGGTGACCTGCTTCCAGAAGCCGCCGAAGAAGCCCTGGTCGTCGAGGAAGGAGAAGATCGACGAGGAGGAGAGCACCATCACCAGGCCGATCGCCACGAGGAAGAGCGTGACGCCCAGCACCAGGTAGTAGCTGCCGGACAGGGCCGCGATCCCGCGGCCGAGGACGATCCGGGCGCGGTGGCCGGCCTGCCGCACGGCGCTCTCGGCGTGCTCCTGGGCTTGCGCTGGCGAGCGGGCGGGCGCCGCGCCCGCTGCGTCCGACCGAGGCGGGCGCTCGTCCCCGCCGTCGAAGCCCGCCGGCCGCGGAACGGTCGTATGCGTCAAGGGCCTTCCCTCCTCCCGCACAGTCTCCCCGGGCTGCGCCTCCCGGGGCGGTCGGCCCGCGTGCGTGTCGCCGATCGGCCCGAGGATCAGCTGCTGAGCACCGCGTGGATGGCGGCGGCGGGCACGCCGGCCGAGCGGGCCAGAGCCGAGGCGAACAGCACCACCGCCACCGAGCCGGGATCGACGGGCCGGCCCGACGCGGCGAGCTCCCCGAGGGTGCACAGCTCGAGTGCGCTGTGCGCGCGCTCGGCCAGGAAGGCCCGGTCGCAGAGTATCCCGTCGACCACGCCCAGCTCGCTGGGCCCCGGCGCGTCCAGTCCCACGCCGATCGCACGGGCGCCCTCGACCACCTCCGCCTCGCGCACGTAGTCCTCGGTCCGCGCATCGCCCCGGTCGTAGAGGCAGGCCGCCTCCGTGTTGCGGTAGACACGCGCGAGAAGCCGGCCGGCCTCCGCGTCGGCGCCGCCGGCGCAGGCGCTCGCCCACGGTCTCACCTGCTCCTGCAGCAGCGCCAGGCGCGACGGGGAGAGCTCCACGAGCAGCACGTCGAAGCCCTCCGGGTCGCGAACGGCGTCCAGCACGGGGCCGCCTGCCGCACCGCAGGGCGCGACCCGCAGCTCGCCCGCCTCCAGCAGCAGCGCCGCCAGGTCCACGACCGCGGAGGCGACCCGCGGCGAGCCCGCGGTGACGAGCAGCCACGGCGCGGGGCCGGCCGCGCCCGCCCGCACAGCCTTGTCGCGCAGCCGCCAGGCCAGGTCCGCCTCGCCCCAGAGCGGGACGCCGAGCGCGGAGGCGCTGCGCAGGTCCTCCTGGGCGGCTGCGGAGGAGGCGACGACCAGCTCGGGACGGTGGGCGGCCAGCGCCGCGGCGCGCTCCGCGGCCTGCGCGGCCACGAGCACCGGGACGCCGAGGACGGCGAGGACGCGCTCGCGGTCCTCGTCCGGCGCGGAGCCGAGGACGAGCAGCTGCGCGCCCAGCTCGGCGAGCGTGTCCGCGGCGGCGAAGCCCTCCGCGTCGAGCCCGAGCACCGCCACCCGAAGCCCCGACCAGTCGCCGCGCCATCCCTCAGGCAGAGCGCTCGCCTCTGCGCGCCCGGAGAGGCCAGCCTCCGGGGCGCCGCTCAGCGGGTGATCCATTCCAGGTAGAACAGTCCGACACCGGCCAGGGCGAACAGGCCGCCGATGATCCAGAAGCGCACGACGACCGTGCCCTCCGCCCAGCCCTTGAGCTCGAAGTGATGGTGGATCGGGCTCATCCGGAAGATGCGCCTGCCGCCGGTGAGCCGGAAGTACACGCGCTGCACGATCACCGAGCCGGACTCGATGATGAACAGCCCCGAGATGATCACGAGCAGCAGCTCGACACGGCTGAGGATCGCGAGCGCGGCGATGGCCCCGCCCAGACCGAGCGAGCCGGTGTCGCCCATGTAGATCTTCGCCGGGTTGGTGTTCCACCACAGGAACCCGATCAGTCCCCCGACGATCGCGGCCGCGATGACGGCGAGATCGAGCGGGTCGCGCACCTCGTAGCACTTCGCCGCGTTGTAGGGCTCGAGGAAGAGGTTCGCGCAGGACTGGTTGAACTTCCAGAAGTCGATGATGACGAAGGAGCCGACCGCGAAGATCGACGCGCCTCCGGCGAGACCGTCCAGGCCGTCGGTGATGTTCACGGAGTTGGACTCGGCCACGGCGATGAAGGTCACCCACACCACGAAGGCGATGACGCCGAGCACCACGCCCAGGCCGAGGAAGTCGATCGGCAGGTCGCGGAAGAAGGAGACCTGCGTGGTCGCCGGGGTGAGGCCGTGCTCGTCCGGGAAGCTGATCGCCAGCAGGGCGAAGGCCACCGCGACGATCACCTGCCCGGCGATCTTCGCCCAGCCGCCCAGGCCGAGGCTCTGCTGCTTGCGGGTCTTGAGGAAGTCGTCGATGAAGCCCACGCCGGCCAGGCCGAGCATGAGCAGGATGACCAGCAGCGCGGAGGCGCTCGGCCGCTCCCCGGCGATCAGCTTCGCCAGGAAGTAGCTGATCGTCGCGCCCGACAGGAAGATGAGCCCGCCCATCGTCGGGGTGCCCCGCTTGGCGAAGTGGGACTGCGGGCCGTCCTCGCGGATGAACTGCCCCCAGCGCAGCCGATTGAACAGCCGGATGAACAGCGGGGTGAGCAGCAGCGAGAAGACCAGCGAGAACATCCCGGCCAGCAGGAGCGCGATCATGCCACGTGCTCCGCGAGCCGGTCGCCGAGGAACCGCAGCCCTGCGGCGTTGGAGGACTTCACCAGCACCGTGTCCCCCGGCTGGAGCATCTCCGTGACGATGCGGAAGGCCTCGTCCGCGTCCTCCGCGAACACGCACTCCTCGTCCCAGGAGCCCTGAGCCACCGCGGCGAGGTACAGGCGTCGGGCGCCCGCGCCGACGACCACGAGCTTGTCGATGTTCAGCCGGACCGCGAGCACGCCGATGCGGTCGTGCTCCTCGCCGTGCAGATCGCCCAGCTCGGTCATCTCGCCGAGCACGGCGATGGACCGTCCGCTCTCCGGCACGATCTGCACGAGGGTGCGCAGCGCGGCGGCCATCGAGTCCGGGCTGGCGTTGTAGGCGTCGTTGATGACCGTGATGCCGTCCCGCCCCGGCAGCACCTCCATGCGCCAGCGCTCCGCCCGGGTGACGGACTGCAGCGCGGCGACGATCCGCTCCGGAGCGACCCCGAACACCGTGGCGGCCGCCGTCGCCGCGAGCGCGTTCATCACGTGGTGCTCGCCCAGCACCCGGAAGGCGACGGGCATCGGCTCATGCCCCGGCAGGTGCAGGGTGAAGCTCGTGCCCCAGGGGTGCACGGCGACGTCCTCGGCGCGCACCTGCGCTTCCGGGGAGCGGCCGAACCAGAGCAGCTGCGCCGCGGTCCGCTCGGCCATGCCGGCCACGCGGGGGTCGTCCCGGTTGAGCACGGCGGTGTCGCCGGGCAGCAGATCCGTCACCATCTCGCTCTTGGCCTGGACGGTGAACTCGATGCCCCCGAACTCTCCTGCGTGCGCGAGCCCCACCTTGAGGACGATGCCCACATCCGGGCGGACCATGCGCACCAGCCGCGCGATGTCCCCCCGCACGCTCGCGCCCATCTCGAGCACGAGATAGCGCGTGTCGGGCGTGACCTTGAGCATCGTCAGCGGCGCGCCCACCTCGTTGTTGAAGGACTTCTCCGGGGCGACGGTCTCGCCCTCGCCCGAGAGGATGGCGTGCAGCAGGTTCTTCGTCGTCGTCTTGCCGTTGGAGCCGGTCACGGCCACGACCTGCAGCCGGCCGCCGGCGCGTACCCGGGCGACGACCTCGCGGGCGAGCGAGCCGAGCGCCTCCACCGTGTCGCTCACGATGATCTGCGGCACCCGGTCGTCCGTCTCCCGCTCGCCGATGATGAGCGCTGCGCCGGCGTCGACTGCCGCGCCGGCGAAGCGGTGCCCGTCGGTCTCCTCGCCGCGCTTGGCGAAGAAGATCCCGCCGGGCTGCAGCTCGCGCGAGTCGGTCTGCGGGAGGCCGGATACGACGGTGGAGGCGTCCGCCCCGGAGGATCCGGGGATCAGGGTGCCCGAGACCGCCGCGGCGATCTCGCCGAGGGTGAGGGCGATCATCGGGACAATCCTGCTTCCCGCAGAGCCAGCCGCGCCTCATCCCGCGCCGAGTAGGGCAGATGCCGGCCGTCCACTTCCTGGTAGTCCTCGTGGCCCGGCCCGGCGTAGAACACGACGTCGTCAGGACCGGCCAGGGAGATCGCCAGCCGGAGGGCCTGCCGCGGGTCGGGCACCTCGCGGATGTCGCCGTCGGGGCGGGCGGCGCGGGCGCCGGCGAGCACGGCGGCGCGGATCGCGGCGGGGTCCTCGGTGCGGGGGTGGTAGTCGCAGACGATGACGGTGTCGGCGCCCAGGGCGGCGATCTCGCCCATCCGGCCGCGCTTGCTGCGGTCGCGGTCGCCGTCGGCCCCGAACAGCATGATGATCCTCCCGGGGACGACGCCGCGCAGCGCCGCGAGGCTGTGCTCGAAGGCGTCCGGCGTGTGGCCGTAGTCGATCACGAGCTGCGGGCCCTGCTCGCCGGAGACGATCTCCCCGCGCCCGGGGATGTACACGTCGATGAGCCCGTCCAGCTCCGGGTCCTCCGAGCTCAGCGCGTGCTCGATGGCCTCGGGGTCGTAGCCCGCCGAGACGAGCATGACGATCGCCAGCGCGGCGTTGTCGGCCATGAACTCGCCGTAGAGCGGGACGCTCGCACGCATGATGCGGTTCTCCGGCCCGTGCAGCTCGAAGGCGGTACGGCGCAGGGTGCGCTCCACGATGCGCACATGCCAGTCGGCGGGGGTGTCGGCGGAGTGGGCGACCGTCGTCACGGGCACGCGGGCGTCCTGCGCGAGGCGCATGCCCCACTCCCCGTCGACGGCCACCACGGCGCGGTCGGCCCAGTCGGGCCCGAACAGCTCGCTCTTCGCGGCGAAGTAGCTCTCCATGTCCGGGTAGTCGTCCAGATGGTCGTGGCCGAAGTTCGTGAAGCCGACGACGTCGAAGCGGATGCCGTCGATGCGACGGCGGGTCACGGCCTGGGCCGACACCTCGATGGCGGCCGCGCGCATGCTCCGCTCCGCGGCGCGGGCCAGAAGCGCATGCAGCTCGGCGGCCTCGGGCGTGGTGAGGCCGCTGGTGAGCACGTCGTCGCCCACGCGCCGCTCCGCCGTGGAGCTGAGCGCGCACTCGACGCCCAAGGCGTCCAGCAGGGCGGCGAGGATGTAGACGACGCTCGTCTTCCCGTTCGTCCCGGTGACGCCGAACACGTCCAGCTCCGCCTCCCCGGTCCGGTACACCCAGGCGGCGAGCTCGCCGGCGGCCCCGCGGGGATCGGCGGTGAGCAGCACGGGCACGGACACGCCGGCGGCCTCCGCGCGACGGGCGCCCTCCTCGTCGGTGACGATCGCGGCCGCGCCGGCGGCCACCGCCTCGGCGGCGAAGTCCGCGCCGTGGAAGCGCGCACCCGGCAGCGCGAGGTACAGATCGCCCGGGAGCACGGAGGCCGAACTCTGGCTCACGCCCGTGACCTCCACGTCGTCCGCCTCGCCGTGCACGGGAAGCCCGAACTCGGCGGCGAGCTGCGAGAGAGTCCTCGGGCGCGGATGTTCGGGGCGAAGCTGGCGCGCCGTATGGTCGCTCACGTCACAGCACTCTAGCCGCAGCTCGGCCGCGAGGCCCCGAGCCGAGGTCCCGCTCACCAGGTGGTGGGGATCTGCTCCGCCTGGCCCTGCGAGGGCTGCACGCGGAACTGCTTGATCGTCGCCGCGGCCAGATCGTGGAAGGCGATCACCGTCTGGGTCATCGAGCCGGAGGGCGAGAGCTTCGGGAAGGCGAGGCTCAGCACGGCGACGTACTGCGGGTTGTCTGCCGGGAAGTAGCCGGCGAAGGTGTACACGTAGTCCGGACGGTAGCCGCCGTTGCCGTCGCTCTGCTGCGCGGTGCCGGTCTTGCCGGCGATGCGGTAGCCGTCGATCTGGGCGTAGGGCGCGATCCAGCCCTCGTTCACGACCGACTCCAGCATGGTGCTCATCTGCGCGGCGGTGTCGGGCTTCACCACCGTGACCGGCGCCTGCTGGGGGGGCGTGGTCACGGTGCCGTCGGCGGCGGTGCAGGACTCCACGAGGGACATCGGCACGCGCACGCCGCCGTTGGCGATGGTCTGGTAGACGCCGGCGGTCTGCAGGATGGTCGAGGCCAGGCCCTGCCCGAACATCGTGGTGTAGGAGGTCTGCGGATCCCACTGGCTCGGATCGGCGAGGATGCCCGAGGACTCGCCGGGGAAGTCGACGCCGGTGGGCTGCCCGACCCCGAACTTCTGCAGATAGGCGAAGCGGGTGGCCGGGTCCAGCTGCTGGCCGAGGATGCTGATGCCGACGTTCGAGGAGTTCGTGATGATCCCGTTGAGCGTGTAGTTCATCAGGCCGTGGTAGCTCGCGTCGGTGAAGCTCGCCCCGTTGGGGAAGGTGATCGAGTAGGGCACCTGAGCCTGGGAGAGCGGGTTCGCCAGGCCCTGGTCGATGAGCGCCGACGCGGTGATCGTCTTGAAGACCGAGCCCGGCTCGTAGGGCGAGCTGAAGGAGCGGGAGCCGAGCACGCCGCCCGCATTGATGTCGTTCGGGTCCGCGGTGTTGTTGTCGGCGACGGCGAGGAGCTTGCCGGTGTGCGCGTCGAGCACGACCGCCGCGCCCCACTCGGACTGGGTGCTGTCGACCTTGGACTGCAGGATCTGCTGCGCCTGCCACTGCAGGTCCCGGTCGATGGTCAGCTGCAGGGTTCCGCCGTCGGAGGCCGGCTTGGTGACGACCTGGCTGCCGGGGATCTCGATGTTGTCCGCGCTGCGCTGATAGCTCACCTCCCCGTCCGTCGGCGCGAGGCAGGAGTTGTCGGCGAGCTCGAGCCCGCCGAGCGGGGTCCCGTCGTCACCCATGAAGCCGACGAGGTTCCCGGCGACCGCGCCGTTCGGGTACACCCGGTCGGGGTTCTGCTCGAAGTACAGCCACGGGATCCCCAGCGCCTTCAGCCCGTTGAGGGCGGCCAGGTCCACGGACTTGGCGAGGTAGGCGAAGTTCGAGTTGGGGTTCGCAGCGAGCGCGGAGTCGACGATGGCGGCGAGCTGCTCGGCGCTCTGGCCGGTCAGCGCCCCGATCGCGGCGAACGCCTGTGCGCGGCTGACCTCCTGGGTCTTGCCGTCGACGGTCATGTCGACGGTCTGCGCGATGTCCTTCGGCGAGGTCTTCACGTTGTACCGCATCGAGGTCTCTGCCAGGACCTGACCGTTGCGGTCGACGATGTCGCCGCGCGAGGCGTAGATCGTCTCGGAGACGCCCCGTTTGGCGAGGGCGTCCTGCGTGAGCGCGTCAGCGCGCACGACCTGGATGTCCACCAGACGGAAGACGAGGACTCCGACGAAGATCACGACGATCGCCAGGGCTCCCGCCGTGCGGAACCGACGCTGTCGTCGCTGCCGTGCCTCGCGCATGCCGTCCCTCTCGTGTCGTGCTTACGTCC
>Ga0164243_10001648_pt1 | contig 37683 bp, 39 predicted proteins | sample OricompcompostOP_FD_108781 | JGI IMG/M metagenome (GOLD analysis project Ga0164243, IMG submission 108781) | Organic Plus compost microbial communities from Emeryville, California, USA - Original compost - Organic plus compost (OP) | ecosystem: Engineered > Solid waste > Mixed feedstock >...
ACCCCGATCGCGTCGATCAGGTGCGGGTCCGGGGACTCGACGCGGGTGCGGCCGGTGACCGGATCGGCGGTGACCCGCACCAGGCCGTGCCGTTGCGTCGCCTGGGAGACGAGGTAGCGCAGCGGCTGGGGGACCCCGGTGAGCGAGATCTCCTCGAGGAAGGCGATGATCGACCGCTCGGTCTCTCCAGAGGCAAGCGCCGCGGCGAGCGAGTCCGCGGTGAACCGGTAGGACGATGCCTGCGTCGCCGACTCGCGCTCGGCCATCGTCCGCAGCCGCAGGTCCAGCGCCGGCAGCAGCGGCCCCGGCGCGATCGCGCTGAGGTCGTTCTGCAGGAAGATGCGGTCGACCTCGGTGGGCAGTTCCGCCTGGAGCAGGGACGTGTCCGCGTCACGGCCGCTGCGCATCGGGGCCGCCCACGGCGTTGGCCGCCCGTCCGCGACGAGCCCGAGCAGCTCCGCGCGGCGCGCGTGGCCCGCGGCGGCCTCGGGCCACGCCGGGTCCCAGGGGTAGGCGCCGGACCAGGCCGCAGGATCGGCCCAGCCGCCTCCCGGCCGCCGCAGCCCTTCGGGCAGGCGGTGCCGGAAGCCCTCCGCGAGCGCGGCCCACCGCTCGATCCCCGGCAGCCGCAGCCAGTCCTCGCCGACGGAGGTGAGGCGGAGCGTGCGATCGACGGCGCGGAGCAGGTCGGCCGCGATCCCCAGCACGAGGAGGTCGTCGATCAGCTCGCCGTCGTCGGGGAGCCCTCGCTCGGCGGCGCGTCGCTTCTCCGCGGCGCCGAGCGTCCCCCCGGCCAGGAGCGCGAGGGGGGTGTCCTGGGTGAGCAGAAGGAGGTCGGCCAGCACGGTGACGGCGGTGAACGCGTGCTCGGCGGCCCTGGCCGCGAGGACCGCGTCGGCCGGGTCGTCGGCGGACAGCGCGGGCGCCTCGGGGACGCGGGGGCCGGCGCCCGGATCCGGGAGCGCGGCGACGGCGGCGGAGACTGGGGGATAGGGGGTGCCGTCCGGCGCGAGAAGGGCGAGGCGCACCAGCGAGGACGCGGGGCTCCGAGCCGGATCGGTCCTCCCTCCGCCGACGGCCGCGGCGAGCTCCTCGGCCTCGTCCCTGGCGAGCCGGGGAAGGAACCGGGCGATCGCCGCCGGGTCGAGCAGCGCCTCGGCGGCGTCGAAGAGGTCGTTCCAGGGCGCGTCGGCCTTGATCCCTCGCCGGGTGAGCAGGCGGAGCAGGTCCTCGTCCGCACGCGCGGCCAGGGCCTCGGCGAGCGGGCGCGCGTGGGTGCTCATCGTTCCGGCCGCGACGGCGTCATGAACGCCGGGCGGCGCGTCCTCTCCGCACGAAGCTCATCACGAGCAGCACGACGATCATCGCGAGCGCGATCGGCAGCCCCCACAGCGGGATGGCGGCGATCACCGGCCACATGCCGACGCCGAAGTCGGCCTGCTTCATGCCGACGGCGGTCCCGATGATGATCGCGAAGAAGCTCAGCACCGACGCCGCGGCGATCCCGAGCGCGGCGAAGGCCAGAAACCGGTCGATCGCGCGGACCGGCACGTCGTCGGCGCGCGGCGGAGTGCTCATCCGCCTCAGCCTACCGCGTCCTCGGCGGGTAGGCTGGAGGGGCGGATGGCGGTCATCCGTGCACGGTCCTCCGGATCTCCGGATCCGGCTCCATCGATCAGCGAGGTTTCCCCATGCCCACCGGCAAGGTCAGGTTCTACGACGACGAGAAGGGGTTCGGCTTCATCTCGACGGATGACGGTCAGGACGTCTTCCTGCACGCCACGGCCCTTCCCGCCGGTACGACGGTCAAGGCCGGGACGCGCGTGGAGTTCGGCGTGGCCGACGGCAAGCGCGGCCTCCAGGCGCTCTCGGTCCGCGTGCTGGACGCTCCGCCGAGCCTGGCCAAGGCGAAGCGGAAGTCCGCCGACGACATGGCCGTGATCGTTGAGGATCTCGTGAAGCTCCTCGACGGCATCGGCGGCGACCTGCGCCGCGGCCGCTACCCCTCGTCCAGTCACGGGCGCAAGATCGCGGCCGTCCTCCGCAAGGTCGCCGATGACCTCGACGCCTGACGCCGACCAGCGGCTGCTGGACGCGCGAGACCTCGCGCTCGCCGCCCTCCACGAGATCACTCCCGCGGCGACCGTCGGTCCCGCGGCCGGGTACGTCGTGGAGGAGGACGGCGCGGTGTCGCTCCGGTTCGAGAACCGCCTCCCCGGCTACCCGGGCTGGTACTGGACGGTGACGGTCGCGCGCGTCGAGGGCGAGGAGCCGACGGTGCTCGAGGCCGAGCTGCTGCCGGGCGACGGCGCGCTGCTCGCGCCCGAGTGGGTGCCGTGGGCCGAGCGTCTCGCGGAGTACCGCGCGCATCAGGCGGAGCTCGCCGCGCAGGCGCAGGCCGACGACGGCGAGGCCGGCGCCGACGCGGGAGAGGACGATCCCGACGACGACCAGGACGACCTCGACGACGAGGACGAGGGCGAGCTCGACCAGGACGGCATCGACGAGGACGACCTCGACGAGGACGAGGCCGAAGACCTCCTGCACGCCGGGGACCTCGACGGCGTGGACATCGACGAGCTCGACGTCTCCGCCACGGAGGACGACGAGGACGACGCCGAGGAGCCCGACGACGCCGGGGCCGGCTCCGGCGACTCCGGCGCGCCCGACTCCGACGCGTCGGCGTAGTCGCCACCGCAAGCGGCGGCGGGTCAGAGCTCGGCGGGTCAGAGCTCGGCCGCGTGCTCCAGCACGTAGTCGAGCGCGCGGGTGAGCTGACGCACGTCGTCGGGCTCGATCGAGACGAACGTCGCGATGCGCAGCTGGTTGCGGCCGAGCTTGCGGTACGGCTCGGTGTCGACGATCCCGTTGGCCCGCAGGGTCTTGGCGATCGCCGCCGCGTCGACCGACGCGTCGAAGTCGATCGTGACGACGACCGGCGAGCGGTCGGACGGCTCCGCGACGAACGGGGCGGCGACCGCCGAGGCCTCGGCCCAGCGGTACAGCTCCTGCGAGGACTCCGCCGTCCGGGCGGCCGCCCAGGTGAGGCCGCCGTTGCCCTCGATCCACTGCAGCTGGCTGTCCAGCAGGTGCAGGGTCGTGAGCGCGGGGGTGTTCAGCGTCTGCTCGAGGCGCGAGTTGTCGAGGGCGTTCTTGAGGCTGAGGAACTCGGGGATGTAGCGGCCGCTCGCGGCGATCCGCTCGATCCGCTCGATCGCGGCGGGAGAGACGGCGGCGAGCCAGAGGCCGCCGTCCGAGCCGAGGTTCTTCTGCGGGGCGAAGTAGTAGACGTCGGCCTCGGCGAGGTCGACGTCGATCCCTCCCGCGGCGCTGGTGGCGTCGATGACCGTGAGCGCGCCGTCGGCGGCGACCCGGCGCACCGGGGCGGCGACCCCGGTCGAGGTCTCGTTGTGCGGCCAGGCGTACACGTCGACGCCCTCGACGGCCTCGGGGTCGACGCGCGACCCCGGCTCGGCCTTGCGCACGTCGGGCGCGGTCAGCCACGGCGCCCCCGCGGCGGCGGCGAACTTGCCGCCGAACTCCCCGAAGACGAGGTTCTGGCTGCGCTGCTCGATGAGGCCGAAGGCCGCGGCGTCCCAGAACGCCGTCGAGCCGCCGTTGCCGAGCACGATCTCGTAGCCGTCCGGGAGGCGGAAGAGGGACGCGAGCCCCGTGCGCACGCTGCGGACGAGGTCCTTCACCGGCGCCTGGCGGTGCGAGGTCCCCAGCAGACTCGCCGAGACGGCGGCCAGCGCCTCGGCCTGCGCCGGGCGCACCTTGGAGGGACCGCAGCCGAAGCGGCCGTCGACGGGCAGGAGCTCGCGCGGGATCTCGATCGCCATAGGGTCGATTCTATGGTGGCGCCGGCAGGCCCTCCGACCGTGCGCCCTTCCGTCGACGCGGCGGGGCCGGCCGGCGCGGAGGCCGGGGCGACTGCGCGGAATGTAGGCTTGCCTAAGACGCCGCGACAAGGAGGATCGATGACCGATCTGATCGACACGACCGAGATGTACCTCCGTACCATCCTCGAGCTCGAGGAGGAGAACATCGTGCCGCTGCGCGCGCGCATCTCGGAGCGTCTCGGCCACTCGGGGCCCACGGTCTCGCAGACCATCGGCCGGATGGAGCGAGACGGCCTGGTCGTGGTCGCGGAGGATCGGCGGCTCGAGCTCACCGACGACGGGCGGCGGAAGGCCGTCGACGTGATGCGGAAGCACCGCCTCGCCGAGCGCCTGCTCTCCGACGTCATCGGGCTGGACTGGGCGTACGTGCACGACGAGGCATGTCGCTGGGAGCACGTGATGAGCGAGCAGGTCGAGCGGCGCCTCGTCGAGCTGCTCGGTCACCCGACCGAGTCTCCCTACGGCAACCCGATCCCCGGTCTCGACCAGCTGGGCGGAGCGCCCTCGCGGACCTTCGACGAGGGCGTGGTCGGCCTGGTCGAGCACATGAACGCCGTGGGCGGTCCCACCGACGGCACCGTGCGGCGTCTCGCCGAGCCGGCGCAGGTCGACCCTGAACTCCTCGAGCAGCTCCGCGGCGCTGGGGTGGTGCCCGGCGCGCACGGCCGGTTCCGTTTCAACGAGGGCTATGTCCTCATCGAGATGGACGGGCAGACGGATGGACTCGAGCTGCCGGTCGAACTGGCCTCGCACATCTTCCTCGTCGCCTGAGGATCCCCTGAGCGGCGTCCGGAGAAGACGTGCGGAGCGCCCGTTCGACGGGCGCTCTTCGGCCGCGTCAGCGGCGGAATTCTCCTGCGGAACCCGGAATCCTCCCACCCTTGCTGACCGTCCGGTGAAACTGTTCTCAGCAGGGTGACAGGATCGTTATCTTCCGGTAACCTCGGTGAGGTCGTCGGCGAGAAGCCCGCCGGTGACCGTCGTGACGACCGCCTCATCGGCTCGTCGTCGTCACGGAGGAGAATGCACGTGTGGCCCGAGTTCGCACGTGCCCGAGAAAACGACTGTCGACGAGCCGGCGCTTGCGCCGAGGCGCTGGAGGACCAGCCTTGGCTGCACAGACCGATACGAACGCGAAGAACCCCGAAGAGCGCCCTCTCACCCGTTCCACCCGAGGCGGGAAGCAGGCCAAGACCACGCGAAGCGCCGTCAGGCCGATCCGGTCGATCGCGATCTTCGGCTCCGTCGGCGCGCTCGTGACCGCGATCGCTCTTCCCGCCTTCGCCTCGAACGGCGGCCAGGGGGCCGCCCCCACGACGATGCAGCAGATCGCCGCGGAGAACTCCCAGTCGCTCGTCGTCGCCTCCGAGGCCACGACGGCTCCGGTCGAGCGTGACTCCTTCACCGCGACGAGCCAGGAGGAGATCGACAGGAAGAAGGCCGAAGAAGAGGCCAGGAAGAAGGCCGAAGAGGCCGCTGCCGCCCGCGCGGCGGCAGCGGCGGCGGCAGCGGCCGCGTCGTCCTCCGGCGGCGGAGGATCGGTGTCCTCGGTCGACCTCAGCCTGACCGCGCCCGGCTCGGGCGAGGTCCGCTACCCGCTCGCGAGCTTCACTCCCGGCGAAGGCCCCGGATCCGGGCGCGGGCACCAGGGATGGGACATGATCGCCCCGCAGGGCACCCCGATCTTCGCCGCCGCGGCGGGGAGGGTCGTCGTCTCCCAGGAGAGCTACGGCGGCTACGGCGTCGCGATCGACATCGAACACGTCATCGGCGGGCAGAGGGTGCTCACCCGCTATGGCCACATGGTCTACGGCAGCCGCGTCGTGCAGGTGGGCGACACGGTCGCCGCCGGACAGGTGATCGGTCAGGTCGGCAACACCGGCAACTCCTACGGCGCCCACCTCCACTTCGAGGTGCACATCGGAGGCGGCATCGTCGATCCCCAGGTCTGGCTCGCCGCCAACGCGGGCTGAGCCGACACGGAGGCGCTGTTCATCCTCCGTTCGCCTTTCTGACAGCGGGCATGGGATACCCTGAGTCCGTTGTCGCAAGGGCGGAGGAAGCCGATGGACCGAATACCGGGCATCCGAACCATGGATGCGCTCGGTCGTCTGGTCCTTCTGCAACGCCCGCAGAACCTGCACGGCGCTGCCGTGCCGAGAAGGCGCTGTCTCTAGGGACAGCGCCTTTCGTGTCTCTGCGGACCCTTCGTCTGCGCGTCTTCGAGAGGCCGGGAAGCCGTCCCGGCGTGATCGAAAGGATGCAGGATGCGCACTCTGGTCCTCAATGCCGGATACGAGCCGCTCGCGATCGTGTCGTTCCGACGCGCGCTCGTCCTGGTCATGAACGAGAAGGCGTCGATCGTGGAATGCGTCGACGCCGATCCGGTCTGGTCGGCGTCGGGAAGATACGAACGTCCGGCGGTCATCATTCTGAGCCGCTATGTCCGCCTCCCGCATGCCAGACGCGTTCCGGTGACCCGGAGAGGCGTCCTGCGCCGTGACGCGCACCGGTGCGGCTATTGCGGCAAGGCGGCATCGACCATTGACCACATCCTGCCGCGGTCGCGCGGCGGAGCGGACTCGTGGGAGAACCTGGTCGCCTGCTGCCTGCGCTGCAACAACCTCAAGAGCGACCGCACGCCGCAGGAGATGGGCTGGGAGCTGCGCGTCACGCCCAAGCCGCCGCACGGGACCGCCTGGACGGTGCGCGGCACCGAGCGCAGCGATCCGCAGTGGGAGCCATATCTCGGCCTGGCGGCCTAGGACGGGGGACGCGAGAGCCGCCCACCCGGTGGCTCTCGCACTCTCGTGCCCTCGACAGGATTCGAACCTGCGACCTGCCCTTTAGGAGAGGGCTGCTCTATCCAGCTGAGCTACGAAGGCGTGACAGAAAGAAGTCTACGGGAGCGGAGGCATCTTTCCGCTCCCGTAGACCTCGGTGACGGGAATCTCAGTGGGCGGCGCGGTACGCCTCGATGACCGAGGCGGGAACCCGCCCGCGGTCGGAGACGGTGTAGCCGTTCTCCGCCGCCCAGGCGCGGATCAGCGTGGTCTCGGGGTTGCGGGAGGGACGCTTCGCCGACGAGGCGCCGCGTCCGGATCCGCGACCGGAGACGCGCTGGCTGCGCCGGCCGGCGTCGGTGTACGGCTTGAGCGCCGCACGGAGCTCCGCCGCATGCGCGGCGGTCACGTCGATCTCGTACGCGACTCCGTCGAGCGAGAAATGGACGGTCTCGCCTTCGCCGACTTCAAGGACGCTTCCGTCGATGTCGTCGACGAGCTGGTGAATAATTTTTCGGGCCATTCCTCAAGAATAGGGCCGGGGTTTGCAATAAGGCAACGAAGATGACGGCAAGTCACCTGAACTCTGAGGAAAGGGAAAGGAACCGGGCCGGTCGATCAACCCCGGTCAATGGGCGGGCTCGATGAGCTTCAGGCCCACGATGCAGCCCACGAGGCCGAGAATCAGCAGAATGCGCAGCCAGGAGACGTCGGTGTCTCCGGTGATCATGGCCCAGGTGACGGTGAGAGATGCGCCGATCCCCACCCACACGGCATAGGCGGTCCCGGTCGGGATCTCGCGCATGGCCCAGGCGAGCCCGAGCATCGAGCAGCCGAGCCCCACGACGAAGACGACGCTCGGCCAGAGCTTGGTGAACCCCTCGGACTTGCCGAGCGCGGTGGCCCAGACGGCCTCGAGGACTCCGGACACGATGAGGACGATCCACGACATGACGACTCCTGTAGGCCAGTCTTGTCGCTCTCCGGGTACTGGCCTGCCTCGTCCGGGGTGACGTCGCGCCACCTGCGGCCAGGGTAGCAAAACCGGGTTCTCCGCAACGGGGCCGGGTCTGGCGTCGGGCGCTCCGGTCGGATCGAGGATCGGGGTCCGCGCTCAGGGCAGGAGGCCGGCGCGGCGGGCGCGGGCCACGGCGGCGTGGCGCGTCGAGGCGTCGAGCTTGGCCATCGCGGTGCCGAGATACGCCTTGACCGTGGCTTCGCGGAGGCCGAGCGAGACCGCGATCTCGGCGTTCGTCGCGCCGAGGGCCGCGCGGGAGAGCACGTCGGTCTCGCGGGGCGAGAGACGCACGGCCGGGACCGGGCCGGTGACGGGCGCCGCGGCGTCTCCGGAGAGCGCGAGAAGTCGCCGGCCCACGCTCTCGATCCGCGCCTTGAGCTCCGGGTCCGACGTGGCCGCGCCGATGCTCCGGAGCTCGGCGAAGCTCTCGCGAAGCTCCTCGAGGTCGCCGGGGCTCAGAGTGGAGACAGTCGCCGGCGTGCTGCGCAGCCGCCGGTCGATCTCCTCCCGGATGCGGAGCTCCGAGGCGAGGCTCTCGGCCACCTGGACCGCCGGGGCGGTGGCGACTCCGCCGAGGGACGCATGGTCCCAGGCGCCGGCGTAGAGGACGCCGCGGGAGCGGCCGTGCACGATGACGGGCACGGCGAGGAGCGTGCGCAGGCCCTCTCCGAGGATGAAGCCGTCGTAGTCGTGCGTGATGACCTGCGACCTGCGGTAGTCGTTGGTCATCCGGGGCCGCAGCTCGGTCATCGCCCGCCCGCCGAGGCCCCGGAGGGGCTGGACGCGCAGGCCCTCGAGGCTTCGCGTGCGGTTGCCGACGATGGTGCTGACGTTCACCACGCCGTCCTCGAACGGTCCGCCGAAGGCCACGGGGAAGCGGGTGCGACGGGCGAGCTCGCGCACGGCGCGCGCGAAGAGATCGGCCTCGCTCTCGCTCTGCTCGGCGGTGCTCATGGGTGCCAACCTCCGGGGTGACCACGGTGTCCCCGCCTACGTGGGTAGCGTCGAGGCTACCACCGCCGCGACGGCGCCCACGGGCCTTCGGCCGACGGGCCTCTTCGGATCACGGTCCCGTCGCCAAGGGCGGCCGGCGGGCACGAGTCCCCGGCGGCCTACACGCCGGAGACCCGTGCCCGTGCCGCTTCCGCCTCGAGGTCGAGGAGGAAGAGCTTGTGCTCGGGGTGCGCGCCGTACTGGCCCGGAGTGCCGTCGGAGCGGACCACCCGGTGGACCGGGACCACGATCGAGAACGGCGTGAGCCGGCAGGCGGTCCCGACGGCCCTCGCCGCCCCCGGCGATCCGGCGTGGACGGCGACCTCGCCGTAGCTGGCGGTCTCGCCCCACGGGATCTCGCAGATCGCCTGCAGCGCGCGGCGGGAGAACCCGTCGGTCAGGCGCCAGTCGAGCCGGAGCTCTTCGTCGAAGCGGATCGGCTCGCCGTCGAAGTAGGCGTCGAGGAGCGCGCGCGTCTCGTCGGCCGCACCCGGCACGAGGTCGGGGATCGTGCCGAGACGACGGGAGATCCCCTCCAGCAGCCACGGTGCTCCTCGGTCCGCGGCGTCGAGGAGGTCGAAGGTCACGAGACCGTCGTCGGAGAGGACGACGAGAGCCTCGCCGAGCGGCGTGGGGACGAAGTCGTGGCGGAACGTCATGGCCCCATCCTCGCGGGCCCGCGACATGAAATGCGCACGTTCCCTGGGACGGTGCATAACAGGCGGATCGCCGGACCTGTGGAGGAGAGACGTCGAGCCCGTGGCGGAGCCGGTGGAGGGAAAGGGCCACGAATCCGGGGAAACTCGCACGACATGCAGGAATCACACCGCCGACACGCCTATCTTTGTCGTGTGTGGCGACGTGAAGGCAAGTCCGCGGGATCGGCGAAGGCGGCGTCCGCCGCGCCCGATGCCGTCGGCGTCGCCGAGCCGGGGATCCAGGTCGCCCATGCCGCGGATGCGGAGCGCGAGCGTCTGCGCGCCGAGGCGGCGCTGCTCGGCGGCCCCTCGCCGCTGACGTCCTTCCACGACGTGCCCGAGGCGGGGATCGACATCTCCCGCGCGCACCCGGGGAGCCTTCCGCAGTTCATCACCGGACGCTCGACTCTCCTCTCCAACCTGTTCCGCGACGAGGTCGGCCTGCGCACCGCGCGCCTCGCCGCCGAGCGGATCACGGCGAAGAACACCGAGCTGCGCACGGTGCGGGGGATCGACGCGGTGCACCTCGCGGTGGGGCTGGCGACGTGGCGGATCGGCGGCGTGGACTACACGGCCCCTGTGCTCCTCCGCCCGCTCGCGATCCGGCGTCACCACACCGACTTCGAGCTCAAGCTCCACGGCGGCTTCGTCGTCAACCCCGAGCTGGTCCGGATCGCCCGCGACCACTTCGGGATCGGGATCGACGCCGAGGCCCTGGCCGCTCTCGCCTACGAAGGCGGCGTGTTCAAGCCGCAGCCGGCCATCGACCAGCTGCGCGCGGCGACCGCGTCGATCAACACCTTCTCGGTCCAGCCCCGGCTCGTCGTCTCGACCTTCGCCGACATCGGGGCGGGGATGGCCAGAGACGCGCACGATCTCGACCATGTCGTCCTGAACGCCCTCGCGGGCCACGTCTCCGACCGGGAGCTGGTCTCGGCGCCGGGGCCTGAGCCGGTCATCATCGGACCGGACGAGCGCGCGCCGGCATCCGACAACCTCCTGCTCGACGCCGACTCGGAGCAGGAGGCGGTGCTCGCCCGGATCGCCACCGGCCACTCGCTCGCCGTCGCGACCCTTCCCGGCACCGGCGGGACGCAGACCGTGATCAACGCGATCGGCGAGCTCGTCCGCGGCGGCAAGCGCGTGCTCGTGGTGTCGGCGCGGCGCTCGACCCTCGACGGGGTCCGTCACCGCCTCAGCGGCATCGGGCTGGACGGGTTCGCCGTCTCCCCGGCGAGCCTGCGCAAGGACCTCGTCCGCGCGATCGGCCGGAACGAGAAGGCGAGCGCGCCGAAGCTCGCCGAGATCGACGACGCCCTGGTCCGGCTGCGCACCGTGCTGCGCGACTACCGTGCCGCCCTGACCGGCCGCGACCCCGCGCTGGGAGCCTCGGTGCTCGACGCCACGAGGGTGCTCACGCGCCTCGCCTCCCTTCCCACCCCGCCCTCGACGAGCGCACGCCTGGACCGGCGCGCGCTCGAACGGCTCGCCGGCGACCGCTCGCGCGCGGCCGAGGCGCTCGCGCTCGCCGCACGGCTGGGGGAGTTCCGCTTCGGCCCTCAGGACTCGCCCTGGTACGGCGTCACGTTCGCCTCGTCCGAGCACGCCCATGCCGCGCACGCCCTGGCCGAGCGCCTGCACCGGTCGAGCGTGCCGCAGCTGCTGGAGCGCGGCTACGAGCTGGTCGCCCAGACGCGCATGCGCCCGTTCTCGACGATCGCCGAGATGGGGGAGTACCTGCTGCTGCTCCAGGGGATCCGCGACTCCCTGGACCGGTTCAGCCCCACCGTGTTCGAGCGTCCGCTCAGCGAGCTCATCGCCGCCCACGGCACCCGGCGGGACACCGCGGCGATGACGCCGGCGAACCGTCGCCGGCTGCGGCGCCTGGCGAAGGAGTACGTCCGTCCCGGCGCGCATGTCGGCGACATGCACGAGGCGCTCGTGCGCATCCAGGACCAGCGGACGCGGTGGCAGGACCACGCCGAGGCCGGCGTCGCGCCGGAGGTGCCGATCGGCCTCGCCGACGTCGCCGTCGCCTGGCAGCGCGTGAACGCGGAGCTCGGCGACCTCGACGCCGCGCTGGGGCGCCGCGAGCCGCTCGCGACGCTTCCCGTGGATCGCCTGGTGCGGACGCTCGCGGGCCTCGCCGCCCGCTCCGACGTGTTCGAGAACCTGGTCGAGCGCGCACAGCTCCGCGACGAGCTGGACGAGCTCGGCCTCGAGCCGCTCCTCGTCGACCTCTCGGTGCGCCACGTCGCCGAGGAGCGCGTCGGCGACGAGCTGGAGTTCTGCTGGTGGCAGTCGATGCTCGAGCAGGCGCTGCAGCAGAACCGCTCCCTCCTCGGGGCGAACACCTCGGTCGTCGATCGCCTCGAACGCGACTTCCGGCTCGTCGACGAGGCGCACGCGGCGGCCTCGGGGCCCCTGCTGGCGTGGCAGCTGGCAGGGCAGTGGCGGATCGGGATCGTCGACGAGCCCGAGGAGGCGCAGAACCTCCGGCACGGCCTGACCAAGGGCCGCTTCACCGCGGCGGAGCTCGTGGCCGCCGCCCCGACGCTCGTCCGCATCCTCGCCCCGGTGTGGATCGCCTCCCCGTACCAGGTCCCTGACATCCCGGACGGGGTCACGTTCGACACCGTGCTGCTCGTCGACGCGGCCGCGATCAACCTCGCCGAGGCCGCGCCCGCGATCCGTCGCGCGCGTCAGATCGTCGCCTTCGGCGATCCGGTCACGCAGAAGCCGAGCCCGTTCACGGTCGCCACCGTCCCCGCCCCTGAGCCCGGTCCCGTGCCCGAGCCCGAGGATGACGAGGAGCCCGGGTTCGACACGGTGTCGGTGTTCGAGCGCCTCGCGGAGCTCCTGCCGGTCGTCACGCTCACCCGCAGCTACCGGGCGGGCGGCGAGGATCTGGCCGAGCTCATCAACGACGCCTTCTACGGCGGCGAGATCGTGTCGCTGCCCTGGGCCGGCTCCTACCTCGGCCGCGGGTCGCTCACGGTCGACTACGTGGAGGGCGGGATCGGCGCCCCCGACCCCGTGTCGGGTGCGGTCGAGAGCCCGGACGCGGAGGTCGCCCGCGTCGTCACGCTCGTCGTGGAGCACGCCGTCCACCGGCCGTCCGAGTCGCTCATGGTCGTGACGGCGAGCCGACGGCACGCCGAGCGCGTGCTCGCGGCCATCACCACCGCCTTCGCCGGCCGCAGCGACGTCGCCGACTTCGTGGGCCGGGACACGGCGGAGCCGTTCGCGGTGCTCACGCTCGAGGAGTCGGTGGCCGAGAGCCGCGATCGCGTCATCTTCTCGCTCGGCTACGGGCTCACCCGGCACGGCAGGGTGCTCAGCGACTTCGGCGACCTCTCCACGCCGGACGGCGAGCGGCTGCTGACGGTCGGCATGACGCGGGCCCGGCGCTCGATGGTGATCGTGTCGTCCATCCGCCCCTCGTCCTTCGACGACGGTCGTCTGACGCACGGCGCGGCGACCCTGATGTCGATCCTCGGCGGCCTCGCCGCCCACCGCAGGGACGAACGGCTGGAAGACCTCGCCGACCCGCTGACCCTCGCGCTCGCCCGCGAGCTGCGGCGCATGGGCGCCTCGGTCGACGTCGACTACCGCGGGCTCCTGCCGCTCGTGGCGCAGCACGCGGGGAAGGCCGTGGTCATCGAGTCCGATCCGGAGTCGAAGGGGGAGTCGCTGCGCGAGTCGCTCCGCCTCCGTCCCCAGGTGCTCCGTCGCCTCGGATGGCACTACATCCGCGTCCACGCCTTCGACCTGTACAGCGATCCCGCGAGCGTGGCGCGACGCATCGGAGAGGTCCTCGGGATCACCGGAGACGCGCTGCGCGTGGACGGCGACACCCAGCCGCTGGATGTCGAAGGCGATGCCTGACCCTGGTTCCCCGTCCGGCTCTGACGCCGCGTCCGGGCCTGTTCCGTTCGTCGAGCCCGCTCCCGAGCAGGGAGAGAGGCCCCGGCAGCGGATCGTCCGCGTGGCCGGGTTGCGACGGGCGCGGCTGACACCGGCGCCGGGGACGCATGCGGAGCCCGACGAGCGCGACCGGGGAGGCGCGCCGTCCGCGAAGGCGGACGGCCCCAACGACGATCGGATGCGTCGCGAGGTGCCCCCGCACTACTGACGTCGCACCGGCGACAGCACGTCCCGGAGTCGACGTCCGAGCGGCCGCCGGGACCGGCATCCGGGCCGCGGCGCCGAGATCCGGCTGCGACCCCGCCCCCGCCGGCTACCGGGGACCGGGCCTGCCGGCTACCGGGCCTGGTCCTTCGCCAGGAGGTCGCGGATCTGCAGGAGCAGCTCCTGCTCGCTGGGCAGCGGCTCGTCGCTGGCGACGCCCGCCTTCGCGGCCCGGCGCTCGTTGAACCTGTTCATGGGCAGGACGAGGACGAAGTAGATCACGGCGGCGACGGCCACGAAGTTGATGATCGCGGCGATGATCGCCCCGAACCCGAAGGTCGCGTTGCCGACCTGGACCTGGAGGGCCGACGTGAGGTCGTCGGCGTTGAAGACGAGGCCGACGAGCGGGTTGACGAGGTTGTCGACGATCTGCGTGACGATCGCCGAGAACGCCGCGCCGATCACGACCGCGACGGCGAGGTCGATCACGTTGCCGCGGAGGACGAACTCCTTGAACCCCTTGAGCATGGACTCTCCCTTTGCCTCTCGGGCCTCACGAGGAGGCCGGAGCCGATGCGGGGGCCGGGGCGGCGCCCGTCGTCGAATCCGACTTCGATGATGCCGAAGACGACGTCGATCCGCCAGCGCCGCCGCGCGAGTCGGTGCGATAGAAGCCGGAGCCGTTGAAGGTCACGCCGATCGATCCGTACTCCTTGCGCAGGCGCCCCTGGCATTCGGGGCACTCGGTGAGCGCGGAGTCGGAGAACGACTGGACGGCGTCGAAGCGGTGGCCGCAGGCGGTGCAGGCGTAGGAATAGGTAGGCATTGTCCTCCTCGTTCGGTGAAGGGGATCAGCGCGCCGGCGACAGGTCGACGGTGCGCGTCGGGGTGACGACTCCGGTCACCGGCTGGTCGTGCAGCTCCCGGGGGACCTCATCGACGAGCTCGGAGTCGTAGATGACGGCGTAGACGGGCGGGCACTTCTCCATCGAGCCGATGGTCTTGTCGAAGTAGCCGCGCCCCCAGCCCAGCCGGGTGCCGCGCCGGTCGACGGCCGCGGCCGGGATGATCATGAGATCGACGTCGTTCACCGCGATCGGCCCGAGGACCTCGCCGGTCGGCTCGGGGAGGCCGTAGAGGCCGACGCCGATGTCGTCCGATCCGTCGGCGACCGCCCAGTCGAGCAGTCCGTCGGCGCGCGTGATCGGCAAGAGCACGCGGATGCCGCGGGCGACCGCCGCGCGGACGAACGCCCTGGTCCCCGGCTCGGTCGTGGTGGAGAGGAAGCACGACACCGACCGCGCGCCGAGGGCGTCGACGAGCGCGTCGAGCTGACCGGCGATCCCGGACGCCGCCTCTTCGCGCTGCGCGTCGGAGAGCAGCTGACGGCGTTCCCTCAGCTCAGCGCGCAGGGCGCGCTTGGCGTGGTCGACGTCGCTCGGCATGGAACGATTCTACGTCGGCGCCGCCGCTAAGCTGGTGCGATGGGGAAACAACGTATCAAGGCCGTCATTCCCGCCGCGGGACTGGGGACACGATTCCTGCCTGCGACGAAGGCGATGCCGAAAGAGATGCTTCCGGTCGTCGACAAGCCGGCCATTCAGTACGTCGTCGAGGAGGCCGTGGGCGCCGGGATCGATGACGTGCTGGTGATCATCGGCCGCAACAAGAACGCCATCTCCAACCACTTCGACTCCGTGCCGGAGCTCGAGGTCAAGCTCACCGAGAAGGGCGACACCGGCCGCCTCGAGCGGGTCATGGAGTCGAGCGAGCTGGGCGACATCCACTTCGTGCGCCAGGGAGAGCCGAAGGGGCTCGGCCACGCCGTGCTGCGCGCGCGCTCGCACGTGGGCGACAGCTCCTTCGCGGTCCTGCTCGGCGACGACCTCATCGACGAGCGCGACCCGCTGCTCACCACGATGATCGACAAGCACGTCGAGACCGGCGCGACCGTGATCGCGCTGATGGAGGTCGATCCCGACCACATCCACCTGTACGGCGCGGCCGCGGTCGAGCCCACCGACGACCCCGACGTCGTGCGGGTCACCGGGCTCGTCGAGAAGCCGGCGCGCGAGGACGCCCCGTCCAACCTCGCGGTGATCGGGCGCTACGTCCTCTCGCCGTCGGTGTTCGAGATCCTCGAGCGCACCCAGCCGGGCAAGGGAGGGGAGATCCAGCTCACCGACGCGCTGCAGGAGCTCGCCGCCGATCCGCAGGGCCCCGGGGTGTACGGCGTGGTGTTCCGCGGACGTCGCTACGACACGGGCGACCGGGTCGACTACATCAAGGCGATCGTGCAGCTCGCCTCCGACCGCGACGACCTCGGTCCCGAGCTCCGTCCCTGGCTGAAGGACTTCGCCAGCCGGCTCTGATCGGCCTCGCAGGCTCTGATCGGTGTCACAATGGCCGTCATGGATGCGCTGATCGCGCGGCGTCACGGGCCGGTGGAGATCCGGCTCGTGCGCCCGCGCGACGCGAAGGTGCTCCAGCACGAGCTCCTGACGAACCGTGAGTGGCTGCAGCCCTGGGAGGCCACGCTTCCCGGCGCGTCGGTCGGGTTCGACATGCGCGTGAGCATCCGGCGGCTGCTGCAGCAGTACCGGGACGGCAGCGGCTATCCGTTCGTCATGGAGCACGACGGCGAGGTGGCGGGGCAGCTCAACGTCTGGGGCGTGATGCGCGGCTCGCTGTGCTCGGCGACCATCGGCTACTGGGTGAGCGAGCGCTTCGCCGGCCACGGGATCACGCCGACGGCGGTCGCGCTCGCGACCGACCTGTGCTTCTCGGACCTCGGCCTGCACCGGATCGAGATCTGCATCCGGCCCGAGAACCACGCGAGCATCCGCGTCGTGCAGAAGCTCGGCTTCCGTTACGAGGGGCTGCGTCGTCGCTACATCCACATCGACGGCGACTGGCGCGACCACCTGGCGTTCGCGCTGGTGCGGGGCGAGGTGCCGGAGGGGGTCCTCCACCGCTGGGTCGCCGGGCACGTGCCGCCCGAGGCGTCGGCCGTGCCGCCGGCGGACCTGCCGCCAGCCGACCTGCGGGCCTGAGCCCGCCGGCCTGGGCTCTACGGGCCCGGCTCCGCCGGCTGGGCTGGTCTCTGCGGGCCCGGCTCCGCGGGCTGGCCCTGGGCTCTGCGGGCTGGGCGGGCTGGGCGGGGCTTGGGCGCGGTTTGCAGGGTCCGAGGGCCTCCGCCTCAGTCCCCGTCGCCGGCCGCGGTGGCCGTCGCCGCGGGCAGCGGCTCCGCCGGCGGACGGCGGATGCCGATCCACGACACGACGCCGCCGACCGCCATGAGCGTGGCGGTGACGAGCGCCGCGCTGTGGAACCCGGGCAGGTCGAGCGACCCGCCCACGATCGTGGACAGCATCGCGACGACGAGGAGACCGGCGACGCGCGACACCGCGTTGTTGACGGCCGAGGCGATGCCCGATCGGCGCTCGTCGATCGAGCCCAGGATCGCGGCGGTGAGCGGTGCGACGGTGAGCGAGAGCCCCAGGCCCATCACGATCATCGACGGGAGGACCTGCCACCAGTAGTCGAACCGTTCGGCGACCGTGAGGAGCAGGAGGGCTCCGGCCGCCATGATCAGCGGCCCGACCGTCATGAACAGCCGGGGGCCGAGGCGTCCCGCCCAGGCGCCGGCACGTGAGCTCACGAGGATCATCAGGATCGTCATGGGGAGGCTTGCGAGGCCGGCCGCGGTCGCCCCGAGGCCGGCGCCCTGCTGCAGGTAGACGCCGATCACGAAGCCGTTGAGCGACAGCGCGGCGTAGACGAAGAGGGTGGCGAGGTTGCCCCACGCGAAGTTGCGCACGCGGAACAGCGACAGCGGCATGAGCGCGTTCCCGGAGCGTTGCCGGAGGAGGAAGAGGAGAAGGAGCACGACGCCGCCGGCGGCCGTGACGAGGATGACGGGGGAGGTCCAGCCGAGGTTCGGCTGCTCGATCAGCGCGAACACGACGCCGCCCAGCCCGAGCGCGCACAGCGCCCCGCTCAGCCAGTCCACCCGGGTGTCGCGGGGATGCTCGGGCAGCTTCAGCCGGGAGAGGAGCACGAGCGTCACGGCGATCGGGAGCACGTTGATGAGGAACACGTACCGCCAGGACAGGTAGTCGACGAAGAGCCCGCCGAGCAGCGGGCCGGCGAGCTGGGCCGCGGTGGTGAACGCCGTCCACACGCCGATCGCGCGCGACTGCACCTCGCCGCGCATCACCGCGGTGATGAGGGCGAGGGAGCTGGGCACGAGCAGCGCTCCTGCCGCGCCCTGCGCGGCGCGCGCGACGATGAGCACGAGAGGATCGGGCGCCGCGGCGACGGCGACGGACGCGACGCCGAACGCGATCAGGCCGATCCGCATCACGAGCACGCGTCCGTATGCGTCCGACACCGACCCGGCGAGCAGGATGAGCGCGCTCAGCGTGATCAGGTAGGCGTCGACGACCCACTGCTGGGTCGTGATGCCCCCGCCCAGCTCGCGGCTGATCGCGGGCAGGGCGACCGTGACGACCGTGCCGTCGAGGAAGGTCACGAACGATGCCAGGATCGCGACGGAGATGACGAGCCGTTGCACGGCGGTGAAGGCGCTCACGGGGCGACCCTACTCCCCGCCGCCGACGTCGGGACGCGGAGGGCGGCACGGTGGAGAGGAACCGGCGGGGCGGGGGTCGGGCGGGGGCCGGGGACGCAGGGCGGCGCATCGGCCGGGAAAAGCGGATCCCCGGGCACGGTCGCGCGCGTGTCGGCGGGGGAGCGGGCACGCCGTCGCCTACCGTGGAGGACATGGACGGACCGGTGCTGAGCGGAGGCGTGATCGTCCTCGTCGCCGCGCTGCTCTGGCTCCTCTACCTCCTGCCCTCCTGGCGTGGCCGTCACCAGTACGAGGCCGCCGAGCGCAACGCCGTGCGGCTGAACCGTGCCCTGCGCGTGCTCGCCGAGACGAGCGAGACGCCACAGGAGGTCCGCCTCGAACTGAACGCGCGGACGGCGCTCGCGCAGCAGCGACTCGCCAAGCGCCTGCAGTCCGAGCGCGAGGCGGCGGAGTTGGAGCGGCTGCGCAGCGAACTCGCGGCCGCGCGCGCCGACCCCGCCTATCGTCGTGCGCGTGCCCGCCGGCGCACGCGTCTGATCGCGACGGTCGCCCTCGTCCTGGGCCTCGGGGCCGTCGGGATCGGGGTGTGGCAGCTCGTCGCGACGTCGTCGTCCGTCGTCCTCTGGGCCGGCGCGGCGGTGACCGTCCTCGCCCTCGTGACGCTGCAGCGGATGGCCACGGTCGCGGCCCGCGCCGCCCGCCGCGCCGCCTCGGCGTCCGCGGGCGCGACCGAGCCCGTCCGCCGCGAGGAGCCGGCGCTGCACGATCAGGGTCCGCGGCTGTGGACGCCTCGCACGCTTCCGCAGCCGATGGTGTCGGTCGCGGGCAGCCGTGCCCACGCCGCCCAGGCGACGATCGACGCGCACGCCCTCGCCCAGGAGGCCGCACGTGCGGCGGAGCTCCAGCAGCGGGCCGAGCGGATGGTGCCGGAGGCTCCGGCCGCGATCGCCGACGCCGCGGCGACGCCGGCTCCCTCCGCCGAGTCGCCCTACGCGCGGATGGGCTACGTGGACGACGCCGAGATCGAGGCGCACGTCCGTCAGCTCCTCGCGCGCCGCGCAGCGGGCTGACCGGCGCGACAGGCTGATCGCGCCACGCGGCCGTGCACGGACCGGCCGTCGGAACGTGATAACGTAGACGAGTCCACGGGCCCATGGCGCAGTTGGTAGCGCGCTTCGTTCGCAATGAAGAGGTCGGGGGTTCGAATCCCCCTGGGTCCACCCGGAAGAGCTTATGAGATGCCGTCTGTTGAGGCGGCGCGGTGTTCTGCTTGTGCTGCCAGGAGAGCCGCTGCGACGACTGGTCTCGACAGTGCCTGCGGATACGTTCGAGGCCTTGGCCCGGCTGCTCCAACGACGCGGCTACCCGACCTGGTATCTGTACGACCCGCGCAGCGATCCTTGGCGGGTTTCCCTTCAGCAGCAGGGGAAGAGGCTTCGTGAACCATGGTGCGCGGGCGCTGGGACTCTCGTCGTCGACGGATCGGACTGCTACGTCTACCGCGGGTGGGGCACTGAGCGGCATGAGGTGAGGTTCGCCGCGGAACGGGACGCGTGCCAATGGCTGGAGCGGCCTGTCACCACCGCTTTTCGCCCGGGGACGACGATGCGCATCGCGCGGTTGGAGACTGTCGGCGGGCGGCGGGCGGCGGGCGGCGGGCGGCGGGCCGGACAGGGTCGTGTTCGAGTCGTCAGAGACCGTTGCCCGTGAGGAGTCCAGCAGCGGGTTCGTCGTTCTTCTGCGCCGCGAGAAGCAGAACGGCTTCGACGTCGTCGCGGAGCTCGACCGGCTGCAAGAAGCCAGAGCGCTGCTGCTCTCCCTCCTCTGAGGGCAGGACACGTGCCCCGACCTCGTCACGAAGACCGACACGGCACCGCGGCGGCGTCTCTTGTCTCCCGGGAGCTGTGCGATCGACGGGAGCGACCGCCGGTGTCGGCGGCTCCGGGTAGGGTCGCGGCATGACCTTCTCGGCGACGATCGACACACCCGTCGGGCTGCTCGTCGTCGAGAGCGACGGTGCAGCTATCACCCGGGTGGGCTGGCCGGCGGCGGCCGCTTCCGATGCGGGGGCGCCGGGTGCCGACCCTCTGCTGGACGAGGCGCTCGCCCAGCTCCGCGCGTACTTCGCGGGGGAGCGGACGGCCTTCGCCCTGCCGTTCGATCTGGGCCCGCAGTCCGAGGCGAGCCGGGCGGTGCTCCTCGCCCTGTACGACACGGTGCCGCACGGCGAGACGGTCACGTACGGCGAGCTCGCCGAGCGCAGCGGAACGGCGGTGCCCGCACGGGCGATCGGGTCGATCATGGGCGCCAACCCGATCCCGATCATCGTGCCCTGCCATCGCGTCGTGGCGAGCGACGGGCTCGGCGGCTACTCGGGCGGCGCGCCGGGGGAGGGGCTCGTCACCAAGCGCTGGCTGCTCGAGCACGAGGGCGCGCTCCCCGCCGCGCTGTTCTGAGGTCGCGCCCCAGGCCGCCACGGCTCGGACGGCGGGACCGGGTCAGGCGCCGGGACTCCTCGCCCGATCAGCCGTCTGCGGGAAGGAAGGCGGCGACCCGCTCGTCGCGCTGCCGGAAGGCGAGACCCGCCCCGTCGGGCTCGACGACGATCGGCGCGTCGAGTTCGGCGAACCGGGGGAACGTCCACAGCCCGCCGCGGAAGACCCCGCCGCGGAGAGTCCCGTTCTGGGCGCCGTCGGCCCGCTCCTCGGCCGCGGCGACGAACAGCATGCCGGGGACGTGGTCCACGGGGTGGTCGAAGAGGAACGGGTCGTCGAGATCCCACGCCACGTCCCCCTCCGCCATGCGCCGGATCGTCGTCGTCGGGTGCTCGCGGCGCACCGCGGCGTACTGCGCCGGGCGGAGCCAGCGCGTGAGCGCATGCCCGGTGGCGACGGTCGTGCCGGCGGGGTCGAGGACCGTCATGTCGAACCGGCAGCCGCGACGGCCGACGTCGCTCGCCGCCACCTCGTAGCGGAGCAGGGCGGGCCCATAGTCGGGGAAGGGGACCGGATCGCCGCTCAGGACCAGCGCGACCTCGTCGAGGAGGAAGGAGGCGTCCAACGGGACGTCGAGGGTCGTGTGCGCGGCGGCGAACCCCGCCTGGCGGAGCCCTTCCGCGAGGAGGACGGCCGGCACGGTGCGCCGGCCGGTGGGGACCGCCCGATGCGCGCGGGGGATCGAGGCGTCCGAGCCCCGCCGGTCCACGGCCGAGATCAGGACCTGGGACGGGCAGGCCTTGTGCGCGAGGGACTTCACGGCCGGGGCACTCATCGACGACTCCTCGGGGTCAGGCGTTCTCAACCCCCCCGGTCTGTTGAGAACGTAGCAGAATCGCGGGGTCCGATCGCTCGTGAGCCGTCAGCCCCGTCGGCGTTCCCGACAGGCGCGAGCTCGCGAGCTGACGCTTCATCCCATGCGAGGCACAGGCGGCGAGCCCGCTCGCCCCGAGGTCGGCGTCGAGGCCGCCGGATCGACGGCGGCGGGGGAACGGAGGTGAGGGTGGCGGCCGCGCCGTGATCCGTCGCCGTGCGGACCGTCGCCGCGCGTGCGGGGGCACAGGCCGGTGGCGTACGCTGAGGTCCCATGGCGAGGAACGGAAACCCGACGCGCCGTCGCCAGGTGATGGACGCGGCGGCCGAGGAGTTCGCGGCCAAGGGGTACACGCTCACGTCCTACGGCAGCATCGCCGAACGGCTCGGGCTGCAGCGCACGGTCGTGCAGAACTACATCTCGTCCAAGGCGGAGCTCGCCGCCGAGATCGCCTGGGCGCCGTTCCGGACCGGGAAGTTCCTCGGCCCCGACGGCGAGCTCGGCGAGGGCATCGAGGGGATCCTCGGCCTCGTGACCCACGTCGCCGAGCACTACGTGAGCGACGTCTGGGCACGCGCCAGCATCCGGCTCATGAGCGAGCGCGACGTCATCCCGGCGGAGCTCCCGATCCCGTTCGAGGGGTGGCTGGTCGCGATGGAGCGGATGCTCCGCGACGCCGTCGCCGCGGGAGAGCTGCCCTCCGGCACGGACGTCGAGCTCGTAGCCCACTCGCTCGTCGCCACGTTCGAGGGCAGCAGGCGGGTCGCCGAGGCCCGCGGACGCAGGGCCCGCCTCCCCGAGTACACGCGGCGCACGGCCGAGTGCGTCCTCCGCGGCGCCTCGTAGCCCGACGGCACGCGATTTCTCCCGCCTGAGGACGGGAGAAATCGGGGCTGTTCTTGATTCGGATACGCGTGTATGCTGTAGCCAGGGTGATCGCCGAGGAGTGCAGTGGGCATCGCGATGGGCTCAGAGCTTGTCGGCATTGCGCGCGAGGAGGGCGTCACCACGCCGGTGGGAGATCGGGAAACCCCGCCGAGCGTCACGAAGGGGCCGCGTTCGGGTCGCGGCCCCTTCGTCCTTCCTCGGACGATCGCTCTCGGCGCCGGCGTCCGGCGGTCAGTCCGGCCGCTCCGGCGAGTCCTGCAGGCGCACGGGCCCGGGGCCGTCGTGCTGGAGGGCGTCGTCCGGGTTGAGCAGGCGGCATGCCTTCATCGACAGGCAGCCGCAGCCGATGCAGCCGGTGAGCTCGTGCTCCAGGTTCTCCAGGATCCGGCGACGCTCCTGGATCTGGCGCCGCCACGCGCGCGACATCCGCTGCCAGTCCTCCTGCGTCGGCGCGCGGTCGCGGGGGAGGTCGTCGAAGACGGCGGCGAGATCGGACAGGGGGATGCCGATCCGCTTGGCGACGATGATCAGCGAGATGCGGCGCAGCATGTGCCGGGCGTAGAGGCGCTGGTTGCTGCCGTTGCGGGTGGAGTGGATCAGTCCCTTGCGCTCGTAGAAGTGGAGCGCGGAGGCGGGCACGCCGGTCCGTCCGATCACCTCGCCGATGGTGAGGGGAACGTCCAGGTCGATGTGCCCGGCCTCCGCCACGGTCACGCGCCCGCGATGAGTCCCGCCGTCGCGCTGCGGGCCCGGTCGAGGCGGGCGGCGACGTCGGCCCAGTTCGCGATGTTCCACACGGCCTTGACGTAGTCGGCCTTGACGTTCAGGTAGTCGAGGTAGAACGCGTGCTCCCACATGTCGAGCATGAACAGCGGCGTGATACCCACCGGGACGTTCGCCTGCTGGTCGAAGAGCTGGAAGATCGCCATCCGCTGGCCGATCGAGTCCCAGCCGAGCACCGCCCAGCCCGAGCCCTGGATGCCGGTCGCGGTGGCCGCGAAGTGCGCCTGGAAGGCGGCGAACGAGCCGAACTGGTCGGCGATCGCCGCGGCCAGCTCGCCCTCGGGCTCGCCGCCGCCGTTCGGCGACAGGTTCTCCCAGAACACGGTGTGGTTGGTGTGGCCGCCCAGGTTGAAGGCGAGGTTCTTCTCGTGCAGGTTCACCGCGGCGTAGTCGCCGTTCGCCCGCGCCTCCTCGAGCTTCTCGAGCGCGGCGTTCGCCCCCGCCACGTACGCGGCGTGGTGCTTGTCGTGGTGTAGCTCCATGATCCGGCCGGAGATGTGGGGCTCGAGCGCGGAGTAGTCGTAGGGGAGGTCGGGCAGGGTGTAGAGAGCCATTCGCTGATTCCTTTCGTGCGGACGTCTTCGACCGTACGACCTCAACCACGGTTGAGGTCAAGTCCGGTTGAGGTCATTTGAGGTCAACCGCGGTTGAGGTCGTAGCGTCGGGCTCGTGACCTACGTGATCGCCCTCCCGTGCGTGGACCTGAAGGACAAGGCCTGTCTCGACGAATGCCCCGTCGACTGCATCTACGAAGGCGAGCGGATGCTCTACATCCACCCCGACGAATGCGTCGACTGCGGCGCCTGCGAGCCGGTCTGCCCGGTCGAGGCCATCTACTACGAGGACGACCTTCCGGACGAGTACGCCGACTACCTCGCCGTCAACGTCGAGTTCTTCCGCGAGATCGGCTCGCCGGGAGGGGCGGCGCGGACCGGGCTCATCCCGTCCGACCATCCCCTCGTCGCCGCCCTGCCCCCGCAGGAGACGGCGGAGTGAGCGGCGGAGTGAGCGGCGGCGCGTCCGGGCGAGCGCTCAGGCGGCGGGCGGCCAGGTCTTGGCGACGAGCGTGAGCACGTCGTAGGCGGCCACCTGCTCGTCGTCCTGGTTGAGCACGACGGCGTCCCAGCGCACCTCGCCGTAGTCGGCGGAGGTGCGGGGCGTGATCTGCTTCACCGTCAGCTGCACGCGGATCGCGTCGCCGGCCTTGACCGGGGTGAGGAAGCGCAGCCCGTCGATGCCGAAGTTGGCCAGGACCGGTCCGGGGTTCGGCTCGACGAAGAGGCCCGCGGCGAGCGAGACGACGAGGTAGCCGTGTGCGACGATCCCGCCGAAGAGCGGGTTGGCGGCGGCGGCCTCGGGGTCGGTGTGCGCGTAGAACCGGTCGCCGGTGAAGTCGGCGAAGTGATCGATGTCCTCCCGTGAGACCACGCGGGGCTGCGACGAGATGGCGTCGCCGATCCGCAGGTCGGCCAGGCTCTTGCGGAACGGATGCAGCTCCTCGAGCGTGCGGCGCGATCCCGTCGTCCAGCGTCCGGTGATGGCGGTGAGCATGTCGGGCGAGCCCTGGACCGCCGTCCGCTGCATGTGGTGGAGCACGCCGCGGATCCCGCCGAGCTCCTCGCCGCCGCCCGCGCGACCGGGGCCGCCGTGCACGAGCGTCGGGAGCGGGCTGCCGTGGCCGGTGGACTCCGCGGCGTCGTCGCGGTCGAGCACGAGCACACGGCCGTGCCAGGGGGCAAGGCCCAGGACCACCGCGCGGGCGAAGGTGGGGTCGTGCGTCACGACGGAGGCCACGAGGCTGCCGCGGCCGCGGGCGGTCAGCGCGACGGCCTCCTCGACGGTCCGGTACGTCAGCACGGTGCTCACCGGGCCGAAGGGCTCGACGTCGTGCGGCTCGCTGGCGCCCTCGTGCGCGCGCAGCAGCACGGGCGAGAGGAAGGCGCCGGACGTGGCGTCGGCGCCGACCGGCTCGACGACGTCGGGGTCGCCGTAGACGAGGTCGGCCCCGCGGCGGAGCTCTGCGATCGCCCGCCGCACCTCCTCGCGCTGGTCGAGGCTCGCGAGCGCCCCCATCCGCACGGACTCGTCGGACGGATCGCCCACGACGATCCTCGACAGCCGGTCCGAGAGCGCCGCGATCACCCGGTCCGCGATGGCCTCCGGCACGATCGCCCGGCGGATCGCGGTGCACTTCTGCCCGGCCTTGACGGTCATCTCGGTCACGACGCCCTTGACGAAGAGGTCGAACTCCGGATCGTCCTCGGTCACGTCGGTGCCCAGGATCGAGGCGTTGAGGGAGTCGGCCTCGACGCCCAGGCGAAGGCCGCGCTCCTGCACGGCGGGGTCGCGGCGGAGGATCTCGGCGGTGCGCGCCGAGCCGGTGAAGGCGACCGAGTCCTGCTCGCCGAGGTGGTCGAACAGCGCGCCGGTGCTGCCGGCGATGAACTGGAGAGATCCCTCGGGGAGGATCCCGGACTCCACGATGCGGCGCACGACCGCCGCGGTGAGGTAGGCGGTCTGGGTGGCGGGCTTCACGATGCTGGGGAGCCCGGCGAGGAACGCGGGAGCGAGCTTCTCGAGCATGCCCCAGACGGGGAAGTTGAAGGCGTTGATCTGCACGGCGACGCCGGTGCGGGAGGTGTACACGTGCTGGCCGAGGAAGGTGCCGCCGCGGCCGAGGGGCTCGGGGGCGCCGTCGAGGTAGACCACGTCGTTCGGCAGCTCCCGCTTGCCCTTGCTCGCGTACGAGAACAGGGTGCCGATGCCGCCGTCGATGTCGACGAACGAGTCGCGCTTGGTCGCGCCGGTGCGGAAGGAGAGCGCGTAGAGGTCGTCCTTGGCGGCGCCGAGGTGGAGGGCGAGCTCCTTGAGGAGCCCTGCGCGCTCGTGGAAGGTCAGCGCGCGGATCGCGGGTCCGCCCACCTCCCGCGCGTGGGCGACGAGCGCTCCGGCGTCGAGGCCGGTGCTGGAGACCCGGGCGACCACGTCGCCAGTCGTGGCGTCCCGGACCGCGACGCCCTCGTCCTGTGCGCGGAACCAGTGTCCGGCGACGTAGCTCTCCAGAAGTGCGCTCACGGTGCTGATCCCTTTCGATCGGTCGTGCGGCGCGTCGTTGCGCGGCCCGCGTTCGTGTGCCACAGTAGTACAGAACGTTCGGTCAGTAAATAGGCTGGACCGCACGGAACCGCACGAGGAGGTGCCATGTCGACGACCGTCGCCGAGCCGGGGCTCGAAGCGCGTCTCGCCGCGCAGTTCGAGGCCACCCTGGCCAGGAAGGACCGGATCGAGCCGCGGGACTGGATGCCGGAGGCCTACCGCAAGACCCTGATCCGCCAGGTGGCCCAGCATGCGCACTCCGAGATCATCGGCATGCAGCCGGAGGGCAACTGGATCACGAGGGCGCCGTCGCTGCGCCGCAAGGCGATCCTGCTCGCGAAGGTGCAGGACGAGGCCGGGCACGGGCTCTACCTGTACTCGGCGACCGAGACCCTCGGCGCCTCGCGCGACGAGCTCACCGAGATGCTCGTCTCCGGTCGGCAGAAGTACTCGTCCATCTTCAACTACCCGACCCTCTCCTACGCCGACGTCGGCACGATCGGCTGGCTCGTCGACGGGGCCGCGATCTGCAACCAGGTGCCCCTGTGCCGCACCTCCTTCGGGCCCTACGGGCGCGCGATGATCCGGATCTGCAAGGAGGAGTCCTTCCACCAGCGGCAGGGGTACGAGCTGCTCGCGACCATGATGCGCGGCACCGAGGAGCAGCGCCGGATGGTCCAGGAGTCGGTGGACCGGATCTGGTGGCCCTCGCTCATGATGTTCGGCCCGCCCGACGACGCCTCGCCCAACACCGCGCAGTCGATGGCGTGGGGGATCAAGACGCACACGAACGACGAGCTCCGCCAGAAGTTCGTGGACATGACCGTGCCGCAGGCCGAGGCCCTCGGCGTGACGCTGCCCGACCCCGAGCTGCGCTGGAACGAGGAGCGCGGCCACTACGACTTCGGCCAGCCCGACTGGGACGAGTTCTGGGCGGTCGTCGGCGGCGACGGGCCCTGCAACGCGCAGCGCGTGGCCCACCGGAAGAAGGCCTGGGACGACGGCGCCTGGGTGCGCGAGGCCGCCGTGGCCTTCGCCGCCGCCCAGGGGCGGGCATCGGCGGAGGAGGCGGCATGACCGGCACGGATCGGGCGCAGTGGCCCCTGTACGAGGTGTTCGTGCGCGGCAAGCGCGGCCTCAACCACGTCCACGTCGGCTCGCTGCACGCGGCCGACGACGCGATGGCCGTCCTCCACGCCAGGGACGTCTACACCCGCCGGAACGAGGGGGTGAGCATCTGGGTCGTCCGCTCCTCGGCGATCACGGCGTCGAGCCCCGACGAGAAGGACCCGATGTTCGCGCCGAGCGGCGACAAGGTCTACCGCCATCCCACGTTCTACGAGATCCCCGACGACGTCCCCCACATGTGAGAGGAGCCGCCATGGCCGATGTCCGCACGCATGAGCCCGACGCGCACGACAGCGTGTACGCGGGGCTCCTCGGAAGCGACGCGCACTGGGCGTTCGGGACCGACTTCGAAGACCCGCTCGCCGGGGTCGACACCACGGTGCCCGCCGGCGTCGAGCCTGCCGCGCTCGCGGCCTACTGCCTGATGCTGGGCGACGACGCGCTCGTGCTCTCGCATCGGATCTCGGAGTGGTGCAGCCGCGCTCCGGACCTGGAGGAGGACATCGCGCTGGCGAACATCGCCCTCGACCTCCTCGGCCAGGCGCGTCTGCTCCTCGCGCGCGCCGCGGCCGCCGACCCCGGGATCGTCCCCGCCCTGCCCGAAGGGTCGCCGGTGCCCGACGAGGACCGGCTCGCGTTCTTCCGCGAGGACGACCGGTTCCGCAACGTCCGCCTCGCCGAGGTGCCCAACGGCGACTTCGCCGAGACGATCGTGCGCATCCTCCTGTTCTCGGTCGCCCGCGCCGCCCTGTTCTCCCGCCTCGCCGGGAGCCGCGACGCCGTCCTCGCGGCGGTGGCGGTCAAGGGCGGGAAGGAGCTCGCGTACCACGGCGACTTCGCCGGGCGCTGGTTCGTCACCCTCGCGCGGGGCACGGAGGAGTCGCGGCGCCGGCTGCTCGCGGCCCTGGACGGGCTGTGGCCGCTGTGGCCCGAGGTGCTCACGACGCACCCGGTGGAGCGCGCCGTCGCAGAGGCCGGGGTCGGCGTCGATCCCGCCGACGTCCGCGCCGAGGTGGACGCCGCGCTCGACGCCGTGCTGGCCGCGGCGGGGGTCGAGCGTCCCGACCGGGCCCCGCTGGCCGGCGTCCGGGGCCGCACCGGGCGGGACGGATGCCACACCGAGGCGCTCAGCCGCATGCTCGCCGAGATGCAGGTCGTCGCCCGCGCGCATCCCCGGGGGCTCTGGTGATCGCGGGCTCAACGGGGCGGCGGGCTTCCGCGGACGGCGGAGCGGGCGCCGCGACGGCGGACGCGGACGACCGGGTGTCCGAGGTGCGCGAGCGCGCCTGGGCGGCCGCGTCCCGCGTCGTCGACCCCGAGCTGCCGATGCTCACCCTCGTCGACCTGGGCGTGCTCCGCGGGATCGAGGTCGGCGACGACGGCGCGGTGGTCGCGGCGATCACCCCGACCTACTCGGGCTGCCCCGCGATGGCCACCATGCGCGACGACCTGCTGCGCGAGCTGCAGGACGCGGGCTTCGCCGACGCGCGGATCCGGATCGCCCTCGACCCCGCATGGACGAGCGACTGGATCACGCCGGAGGGACGCGCCGCGCTCGCCGCGGCGGGGATCTCGCCGCCCGGCGCGGCCCCGAGACGGGAGGGCCCCGTCGCCGTGCGCCTTCTGCCCACCCGCCGCGCCGTGCGGTGCCCGCAGTGCGGGAGCGAGGACGTCGCCCTCAGCAGCGAGTTCGGCTCGACCGCGTGCAAGGCGATGTACCGGTGCCTGGCCTGCCGTGAGCCCTTCGACCACGTGAAGGAGATCTGAATGAGCACGATGGCGGAGACGGCGCCGGCCGCGGCCCCGGCCGTCGGCACGAGGCGCGCCGCGTTCCACGTCCTCACCGTCGCCGCGGTCGACCCCCTCACGGACGACGCCGCGGCGGTGACCTTCGACGTGCCGGACGACCTGCGCGAGCTGTTCGCCTTCGAGGCCGGGCAGTCCCTGACGCTGCGCCGCACGGTCGACGGCGTCGAGCACCGGCGCACCTACTCGATCTGCGCCCCGGCGGGCGGTGCTCCGCGGATCGGGGTGCGGGTGATCCCGGACGGGCTGTTCTCGACGTGGCTCGTGCGCGAGGTGCGGCCGGGCGACCGGATCGAGGTGCAGCCGCCGAGCGGCAGCTTCCGCGCCGACGCCGCCGAGGGCGGGCGGCACCTCTGCATCGCGGCGGGGTCCGGGATCACGCCGATGCTCTCGATCGCGGCGACCGTGCTGACCAACCCGGAGTCCCAGGTGACGCTCCTGTACGGCAACCGCAGCACGACGTCGGTGATGTTCGCCGAGGAGCTCGCCGACCTGAAGGACGCCCACGCCGACCAGCTGGACCTCGTGCACGTGCTGTCGCGGGAGCCGCGCGACGTGGAGCTCTTCTCCGGCCGCCTGGACGCCGACCGGCTGCGGCGGCTGCTGACCACGCTCGTCCCGGTCGAGACCATGGACCACGTGTGGCTGTGCGGGCCGTTCGGGATGCTGACCGACGCCCGCGCCGTGCTCGCCGAGCTCGGCGTTCCGGCGGAGCGGGTGCACGTCGAGCTCTTCTACGTGGACGAGCCGCCGCCTGCCGTGCGGCACGCGGACCGGACGGTCGAGGGCGAGACGAGCGAGGTCACCGTCGTGCTCGACGGCCGGCGCACGACGAGTCCGATGTCGCGGGGGATGCCGATCCTCGACTCCGCGCAGCGGGTGCGCACCGACCTCCCGTTCGCCTGCAAGGGCGGGGTGTGCGGGACGTGCCGGGCCAGGCTGTGCGACGGCGAGGTGGACATGGTCCGCAACTACGCGCTGGAGCCGGCCGAGGTGGCCGACTCGTTCATCCTCACCTGCCAGTCCTACCCCCTCAGCGACGAGGTGACGGTCGACTTCGACGCCTAGCCGCGCTCGTCCGCCCGCCCGTCCCGAAAGCCGACGACCCTTCACTTCCGTCCGACAGAAAGGCCAGGAGCACGATGACCGACGCCTCTTTCCCTGCCGCCCTCCTGCTGGACGGCGTGCGCACCCCGATCGGCCGCTACGGCGGCGTCCTCGCCGAGGAGCGTCCCGACGACCTCGCCGCGCACACGATCCGCGCGGTGGTCGACCGCAGCGGCATCGACCCGGCCGACGTGGACGAGGTGGTGCTCGGCGCCGCGAACCAGGCGGGCGAGGACAACCGGAACGTCGCGCGCATGGCCGCGCTCCTGGCCGGGCTCCCGGAGAGCGTTCCCGGGTTCACGGTGAACCGGCTGTGCGCGTCGGGCATGACGGCGATCGCCACCGCTCGCCAGATGATCCTCGCCGGCGACGCGGACGTCGTGATCGCCGGCGGCGTGGAGTCGATGACCCGCGCGCCGTGGGTCACCGAGAAGCCGCAGCGGGCGTGGGCGAAGCCAGGACGGAGCTGGGACACCTCGATCGGATGGCGCTTCGCCAATCCCCGCTTCGGCGACGACGTGACCCTCACGATGCCGCAGACGGCGGAACGGGTCGCCGAGCGGTGGGGGCTCGGACGCGAGGAGCTGGACGCCTTCGCGCTGCGCTCGCACCGTCGCGCGCTGGACGCCCAGGCGGCGGGACGCTTCGACGCCGAGATCGTCGCGGTCGGCGCCGTGACCGCGGACGAGGGTCCCCGCGCCGACACGACGGCCGAGCGGCTCGCGGCCCTCCGGCCTCTCCACGGCGAGGGCGGGGTGATCACCGCGGGCAACTCCAGCGCCCTGAACGACGGCGCCGCGGCTGTGGTCCTCGTCAGCGAGCGCTACGCCGAGCGGCACGGGCTCTCGCCGCGGGCGCGGGTGGTCGGCGGCGCGAACGCGGGCGTCGCGCCGGAGGTGATGGGGATCGGTCCCGTCCCCGCGACGCGGCGGGTGCTCGACCGTGCGGGCTGGGAGGTGGCGGACCTCGACGCGGTGGAGCTGAACGAGGCCTTCGCCTCGCAGGCCGTCGCGTGCATCCGCGAGCTCGGGCTCGACGACCGGATCGTCAACGCGGACGGCGGGGCGATCGCGCTCGGGCATCCGCTCGGGTGCTCGGGGACGCGCATCGTCGTCACGCTCCTGAACCGCATGGAGCGGGAAGGCGGACGCCGGGGCCTGGCGACCATGTGCGTCGGCGTCGGACAGGGATCCGCGCTGCTGCTGGAGCGGGTGTGAGCGAGGCAGGGGGAGCCGGGCGTGAGCGAGGACGGGGAGAGGACACGATGACGACGGAGCAGAACGCGCCGGTCCTGGTCGAGGAGCGGGAGGACCGGGTGGTGCTGCGGCTCAACCGCCCCGAGGTGCGCAACGCGATCGACCGGGCGACGGTGGACGCGCTGCACGCGGCCTGCGCGGCGCTCGAGGCCGAGCCGCGGATCGCGCTGATCGTCGGCTCCGGCGGGACCTTCGCGGGCGGCGCCGACATCGGGCAGCTGCGCGACCGGCGTCGGGACGACGCGCTGGCAGGGATCAACTCCCGGCTCTTCGACCGGGTGCAGCGCCTGCCGATGCCGGTGATCGCGCTCATCGACGGGTACGCGCTCGGCGGCGGCGCCGAGCTGGCCTACGCCTGCGACTTCCGCATCGGCACCCCTGCGGCCCGGATCGGCAACCCGGAGCCCGGGCTCGGGATCCTCGCCGCCGCGGGCGCGGCCTGGCGGCTGACCGAGCTCGTGGGCGAGCCCCTGGCGAAGGAGATCCTGCTCGCAGGACGAGTGCTCACCGCCGAGGAGGCGCTCGGCGCCCGGCTGCTCGGCGAGGTCGTCGAACCGGGCGATCTGGAGGCGGCGGGGCACCGGCTGGCGGATCGGATCGCCGCTCAGGCGCCGCTCGCCGTGCGCCTGACGAAGGCGGTCCTCCACGCGCCCCGCGACGCCCATCCGCTGATCGACGACATCGCGCAGGCCGTGCTCTTCGAGACGCAGGACAAGCACGATCGGATGACGGCGTTCCTGGACCGGCGCAAGGGGGACCGATGACCGGGCGGACGCAGGGCGGCGTCCCCGCGCGCGTCGGCGTGTACGGCGGCGGGCGGATGGGCGGCGGGATCGCGCACGCCTTCGCGGCGGCCGGCGCGGACGTGGTCGTCGTCGAGGGCGACGCGCAGGCCGCCGCCGCGGCACGGGAGCGGATCGCCGCCTTGCTCGCGAAGGCGCAGGAGAAGGGGGCGCGGGTGGAGGGGCGGATCGAGGTCGTCCTCGACCCCGGCTCCCTCGCGGGCTGTGCGCTCGTGGTGGAGGCGGTGCCGGAGTCGATCGACCTCAAGCGCCGCGTGCTGGCGAGCATCGCCGAGTCCGCCCCCGGGGCCGCGATCGGCAGCAACACGAGCTCGCTCTCGATCGACGCGCTGGCGGAGGGCCTGCCCGACCCGTCGCGGCTGGTGGGGCTGCACTTCTTCAACCCGGTGCCGGTGAGCGACCTCGTCGAGATCGTGGTCGGGGAGCGGACCGCCGAGGCGCTGGTCGCCGACGCGAGGACGTGGGTCGCCGGTCTCGGCAAGACCGCGATCGTGGTGCGGGACGCGCCGGGCTTCGCCAGCAGTCGTCTGGGGGTGGCGCTCGCGCTGGAGGCGATGCGCATGCTCGAGGAGGGCGTCGCGTCGGCCGAGGACATCGACCTCGCGATGACCCTGGGCTACCGGCATCCGGTCGGCCCGCTGCGCACGACCGACATCGTCGGGCTGGACGTGCGTCTCGCGATCGCGGAGCATCTGGAGCGGGAGCTCGGGCCGCGGTTCGCGCCGCCGCAGGTGCTGCGCGACAAGGTCGCGGCGGGGGAGCTCGGACGGAAGACGGGGCGGGGGTTCTACGCATGGTGAGGACGGACGCGGAGCTGGCGCAGGCCTGCGCCGACCGGATGTGGGCCGGCGACGACGCCAGCCGCGGGCTCGAGATGACCCTGGAGGCGGTGGGGCCGGGGACGGCGGTGCTCTCGATGACCGTCCGCGCCGACATGGCCAACGGGCACGGCATCGCCCACGGCGGCTTCGTCTCGGCCCTCGCCGACAGCGCGTTCGCCTTCGCGTGCAACAGCCGCGGCGTGGTCACGGTGGCCGCCGGGTTCGACATCGACTTCCTGGAGCCCGCGCATGTCGGCGACACCCTCGTCGCGACCGCCGAGGAGACCGTGCTGCGCGGGCGCTCCGGGGTCTACGACGTCGTGGTGCGACGGGAAGAGACCGTCGTCGCGCTGTTCCGCGGTCGCAGCCGTGCGCTCGGCCGCCCGATCCTGGAGGAGAGCCGATGACCGATCCGCAGACCGCCGAAGAGGCAGGGGGCGCCGGGGTGACGATCGCCCGGGGCGACGCCGTCGCGATCGTGACGATGGACCGGCCGGACCGGCGCAACGCGATGACCGCGGAGCTGAAGACCCGGCTGCGGGACGCCCTCGCCGCCGTCGCGGAGGATCCGTCGGTGCGGGCCGTCGTGCTCGCGGCGACCGGGCCCGCGTTCTCGGTGGGGCAGGACCTGGCCGAGCACGCGGCGGCGCTCGAGGGCGGCGCCGCGGCGGCGTTCGCGACGATCCGCGAGCACTATTCCCCGATCGTCCGCACGCTGATGACGATGCCCAAGCCCGTCCTCGCCGCGGTCGGCGGCACCTGCGTCGGCGCAGGGCTCGGGCTCGCCCTCGCCAGCGACCACCGGGTGTTCGCCGCGGGAGCCAAGCTCGGCACCGCGTTCGGCGGGATCGGCCTCACCCTCGACTCCGGGCTGTCGGTGACCCTGCCGCGCGCGGTCGGCGACGCCAGGGCGCGGGAGCTGCTGCTGTTCGGACGCGTGTTCACGGCGGAGGAGGCCGTCGCCTGGGGGATCGCGGGCGAGATCGTCGCGCCGGAGGAGGTCCTCGGGAGGGCGCTCGAGCTCGCGCGCCTGCTCGCCGCGGGGCCGACGGCGGCCTTCGCCGAGGGCAAGCGGCTGCTGCGGGAGGCGCCGGGGCTCTCGCTCGACGCCGCGCTCGCGGCCGAGGCCGAGGCGCAGACCCGCAGCGGCGCGACCGAGGACCACGCCGCCGCGGTGCGGGCCTTCCTCGCCCGCGAGACCCCGCGGTTCACCGGCCGCTGAGCCCGGCCCTCCCGGCGGCCTCGCGCTCCGCGGCGCCGGCTCGGCGATCGGCGGGGCCGGCTCGGCGATCGGCGAATCCGGCTCAGCGGGGCCGGAGCCCGTCGAGCGCGACGGCGAGCACGTCGTCGGCGAGGAGGACGGGATCGATGGCGCCGCCGGGGCGATACCACTCGACGAGTGAGTTGATCATGCCGAAGACGAGACGGGCGACGGTCCCCGCGTCGATGTCGTCGCGGATCCTCCCCTCCGCCTGGGCCTCGCGGACGAGCCCGGCGATCCGCTGGTCGAAGCGGCGGCGGCGGTCCAGGGCGTCCAGCTCGACCGGGCTGTTGCCGCGCAGCCGCAGGAGCAGGGTCACGTAGGACTGCTGGGAGGTCAGGACCTCGATCGCCCCTCGCACCGCGGCGCGGAGCCGGTCGGCCGCGGTCGCCTGCTCCTCGATCGCGCGTTCGAGCGCCCCCTCCAGCCCGCTCAGGGCGCGTTCGAGGGCGAGGGCGAGCAGCTGCTCCTTGGACGCGAAGTGGTGGTACAGGGCGGACTTGGTGAGCCCGAGCTCCTTCGACAGGTCGGCGATCGAGGTGGCGTCGTAGCCCTGCTCGGTGAACACGCGCACCGCGACGTCGAGCACCTCCTCGCGGCCGTACCCCGGGCGACCGCGGCGGGCCGGGACTCGGGGCTGGGCGTCGGCGCTGTCATCCGTCACCTCCCCACGATAGGCGGGGGAGACGGGCACGGGCAATCGGCGTCCCGGGAGGGAAGCGGTCGCGGCAGGGCCGCCATCGGAGATGTGGTACCTGAGGACCATGCGGTGAGCGGCGAGATCGTCCTCCGTGAGGATGTGGTGCCGCGAGGCCGGCGAATACCGTGGCAGAGCCCGTTGCGCTCCGGCATGCCCGGAGGCGCCCTTTCCCCCGGAGGACCCGTGACCCTGCTGACCCGCCTCAGCCTTGCCAATCGTGCCGTCGTCGCCCTGCTCAGCATCCTCGTGGTGGGGGCGGGCCTCTGGGCCACGGGCAGCATGAAGCAGGAGCTGCTGCCGTCGATGACGCAGCCCACCGCCGTCGTCGTGGTCGCCAAGCCCGGCGCCTCGGCCGAGACCCTGGACCGCGACGTGGTCGCGCCGCTGTCCACCGCGCTCTCCGCCGTCACGAACGTCGAGGAGGTGCGCGCCCGCACCTCCAGCGGCAGCGGGCAGGTGACGGTCACCTGGAAGTTCGGGGGCGACGACGACAAGATCCTCGCGGACCTGAAGACGGCGACCTCGGGGGTGATGGCGACCGCCCCGGACGGCGCGACCTCGGAGGTGTACGCGGGCAGCTCCTCCGACATCCCGGTGCTGAGCCTGTCGCTCGCCGGCGGCGACGACCTCGAGGCCTTCGCGGAGCGCGTCGACAAGACCCTCGTCCCCGCGATCGAGCACGTCCCCGGCGTGCGCAAGGTGCAGGTGACCGGCAAGGTCCAGCAGCAGGTGCGCGTGACGCTCGACCCCGCGGCTCTCTCGGCGCGGTCGATCGACCCCTCCGTCGTCTCCGGGATCCTGAAGACCGCCGGTGTCGTGGTGCCTGCGGGCAAGAGCGACGACGGCACGAAGGCGATGGCGATCGAGGTCGGCCAGGAGGGGACGAGCGTCGAGGGGATCGCCGCCCTGCCGATCCCGACGCTGGACGGCCCTGTGCCGCTGTCGGCGGTGGCGGCCGTCGAGCTCGCCCCCGTCCCGCAGACCACCCTCTCGCGCGCCGACGGCAGCCCCGCGCTCGGCCTCACGATCACGAAGACCCCGGACGCGAACGCGGTGCAGGTCTCGCACGCCGTCGCGGCGGTGATCGACAAGGAGCTGCCGTCGCTCGGCGCCGGCGCGAAGGCGACGACGCTGTTCGACCAGTCCACGATGATCGAGAAGTCCACCCACGACCTCGCCGTCGAGGGCGGGCTCGGGCTGGCTTTCGCCGTGCTGATCATCCTCGTCTTCCTCCTGTCGCCGAAGGCGACGGTGATCACCGCGGTGTCGATCCCGCTCTCCCTCCTCATCGCCGTGATCGGACTGCGGATGGGCGGCTTCTCGTTCAACGTCTTCACCCTCGCGGCGCTGACCGTCGCGGTCGGCCGCGTGGTGGACGACTCGATCGTCGTGATCGAGAACATCGCGCGCCGCCGCGGGACGGGCGGGCTCACGCCGGCGGACGTCCTCGCCGCCGTGAAGCAGGTCGCGGGCGCCGTGACGGCGTCCACCCTCACCACCGTCGCGGTGTTCCTTCCGGTCGCGCTCGTCGGCGGGATCGCGGGCGAGCTCTTCCGGCCCTTCGCGCTGACCGTCACGATCGCGCTCCTGGCCTCGCTCCTCGTCTCGCTGACGATCGTGCCGGTGCTCGCGTACTGGTTCATGCGGCGCCCGTCGCGGCGCGAGGCCGCGTCGGCCGAGACCGACGCCCCGGGCCTTCCCGGGCAGGAGGCGATCGCCGGCGGTGCGGGCACGCCCGCCGGCGAGGCCGCCGGGTCCGCGGTCGCCGGGGCTTCCGCCGCCGGGCTCTCGGCCACCTCAACCGAGGCGGAGGATCCGGCGGAGCGGGTCACCCCGATGCAGCGGGCCTACCTCCCCTCTCTCCGCTTCGCGCTGCGCCGCCCCGTCGCCGTCGTGCTCATCTCGGCCGTCGTCTTCGCCGGGACGATCGTGGCGACCGCGTTCCTCAAGACCGACATGCTCGGCAGCTTCGCCGACGCCCGCGCGGTGCAGGTCGAGCAGAAGATGCCGCTCGACACCACCCTCCAGGGCGCCGACGAGGCGGCCGCGGCTCTCGAGAAGGCCGTGGGGCCGGTCGAGGGCGTCGCCTCGTTCCAGACCACGGCGGGCGAGCTCGGCACCCCGGTCAGGATGGACCTCGTCATCGCCGAGGACGCCGATCCCGACACGGTGCTGAAGCGCGTCGAGTCCGCCGTGTCCGGCCTCCCGGCCGCCGACGACATCACGGTCTCGACGCAGGCCACGCAGACCACCTCCTCCACGATCGATGTCATCGTGAAGAGCCCCGACGAGAAGGCGCTCGCCACGGCGGCGGGGCAGATCAGCTCCGCGCTGGAGGGCGTGTCCGGCGTCGAGAAGGTCACCAGCGACCTGTCCGCCGACCTTCCTGTGCTGAAGGTCGCGGTCGACCCCGGCGCGGCGGCGGCCCAGGGCTTCACCGTGCCGGAGGTGGGGAGCGCGATCGCCGCGGCGATCGAAGGGCAGCGCCTAGGCACGGTCGGGATCGACGGCAAGACCCGCGATCTCGTGCTGCGCGCGCAGTCCACGAAGACCGACCCCGAGGCGATCCGCGGCCTGCCGCTGCCGGTCTCGGCGCTGCAGTCCCA
>Ga0164243_10001649_pt1 | contig 37679 bp, 33 predicted proteins | sample OricompcompostOP_FD_108781 | JGI IMG/M metagenome (GOLD analysis project Ga0164243, IMG submission 108781) | Organic Plus compost microbial communities from Emeryville, California, USA - Original compost - Organic plus compost (OP) | ecosystem: Engineered > Solid waste > Mixed feedstock >...
CCTAGCTCGGCCGAACTTTTCACTTCGTAAACGTGCGCCACCTTCTTCAGCATGTAGCCGGTCTGGTCCGCAGGGCGAACGACGAAGGAGATGTCGAAGAAGAGCGGGGCGGGGTTCAGCGCCGCAGCGCGGAGCCCACCAGGCGTAACCTGCCGGAGGTTGAATTTGAGGTGATCGCAGTACTGTGCTCGCGTAGGCGCACGATGCCCGCAGATGTTACAGACGTCGTACTTGATCCGGCAACCCATCGAGACAGCCGGGTATTCGCCATCGGCGATACGCTCGACGATGTCGGGGGCCTTCTCGTTGTCCACGCCGAGCAGGAGCTCGACGCGGTGCATGTAGGGGTTCCAGAACGCCTTGAGAACGTCGCCGAAGTTCTTGTTCGGGTCTTTGTTTACGTGGTGCTTGAACACCGTGGCGTTCGTCTCGAAGGTCCGGTAATGCTGAGGCAGCGTCTCCGCGGAGGTGACCCACGCATCGCCTGCGGTGCAGCAGCCACAGGTCGGGCGTACACCAGGGCGATAGGCGTGCTCGTTGAAACCGTCGCCGTTGCGGTTGCAGTCGTAGGTTTCGTACGCGCCGAGCGCGAGCACCAGGACGATGCTCTTGCCCGGACGCGGCGTGACAGACTTGATGTATTCCGACGCCTCGCTCGCCGTCTTCGACGTCACACGCTCCCGCAGGGGGCGACCGTCGGCGCCCCACAACAGAATCGGCTGGACCGTCGCTTCGCCGGTCGGGAAGTGTTCGTCGAGCTGGTAAACCTTACGCATGACGCTCCCGTGCGACACGCTTCATCGCTGGATGGGGATCAGTTGGTGCGTACGCAAGGCACTGGAGCGTCACTGGAGGAGGCCCCGCATCAGGCTGACCGCGTACTCGCGGCCGAGCAGCTGGATGCCTCGAAGGTGAACGAGGCCCTCGTAGTCGTCAGCGGCAGCAGCCTTCTCGAGCTGTTCAGTAAGGACATCATCGACGAAAGCGGCGGTCGTAAGCTTTGTCGCAAGATCCGCGACTGTATCCGGCGACGCAGCGACCTTCTCGCCGAGGGCGGTGTGCGTATTGCGGATGTCGAGGAGGAGACACGCGACCTTAGCCGCACTCGCTTCTTTACCGCGTAAACCACCGGGGAAACCCAGTGCCTCCGACGCCCGCTTCAGTCGACGGAAGAGGCCGTCACACATCTCGGAGTGACGCACCTGTACAGCCGCGGATGTGGAAGCATCGATCTCGCCGGCAACCTTCTCGAGGTTGTCGGTGTGGCGAAGGGTCTTCCAAACGTGTGCGTAGAGCGGGTTCACGCCTGACCCCCGAGATCCTTGAGTGCCTGGAGCCCCGCCTGGATGATACGACGCTCTGCGCGCTGCATGGCGATCTTCATCCCGAGGTGCATGAGCAGGGTTCTCTCGCTGTCGTCCTGGAGTCCGTACATCTGCGCCGCTAGCTTGGGGAAGCCGCCGGTGTTCACGATCTCCCGGAGCTGCGGGCTGACAAGCTTCTCGAAGTCAATCTGCATTTCAGTGCCTCCGGCCCTTCGCGGCGTTTTCCGTCTCGACCAGATTCTTGATGGTAGCGTAGTTCGGACCTGTACCGCTCAGGACACACTCACGAAGAAAAGATCGAGCCGCGTTCGGGTCCAGAGAGATGGTCGGCGCGAACCGAACCATCGTGGCGTACGCCTCCAAGACCAACTCCTTGCCGTGCGGCTGCCGAGAAACGGCGTCACTGATGACGGGGTCGGTCCTGATGAGGCTCTCGACGAGCTGCTTCCGGCGAGGGTCTGTGACCAGCGTCTGCTTCAGCTTGTCGTACAGGCCCCCGATACCACCGAAGGCCGCGTCGAGCACGCCCTTTCCGATACCGGCGCCAATCCCAGACGCGAAGCTATCGATGCCCTTGTCCCGAATCGTGCTTCCGACGTCTGCCCAGCTGGCGGTGTTGACCAGCGTGGCCTTCTTCACGAGGAACTCGTCGAGGCTCGCCGTCACGTGGCGACCTGGGTCTCGGTAGGCGTTCATCAATTCTTCCTCGCGCTTCTGCTGTGTCGAGTAGTAGGCACCTGCAAGTATAGGCGTGGCGAGGGCGGCACCAACGCCAAACCGCATGAGCGCCGGATTCTTGTCCAGGTACTTCCCCACGTTCCTCGCGCCGCGCATCAGCGCGGGGCCTGCGGTGGAGGGCCGCACGGCCGCGCTTCCGACACGCTTTGCGGTATCCCACGCGGCACGGCCCATTTGCGCCGCATGCGGTAGTTCGTCCACAACGCCCATTCCACGACGTAGAGCTCTGGCGACGTCTTCCGATCCAGGAGACCGGTTGAGATCGCGAAGAACGTCCTGCGGGTCGAAGGGCCATGCAACCTTCTCCACCTCGGAGAGGTATGCCTTCACGATCTTGTTGCGCATGCTTTCACCGCCCTAGTGCAGGCATGTTCTTGTCGATCCACTCGAGACCGCACCCGAAGCGAACGTAGTCCTCGCGCGCCTGCTTGGCCTGCTCGAGGACGGAGAGTTCCTTCGTGGCGTCGGCTACGTGGCGCTCACACAGCGACGCGACCTTCTCAGGGTCCGGGTTCGGCGCAGGCATCCGGAGGTTCTCGCGCAGGAGGGTAAGCTCCGGTACGATGTCCATCCCGTAGACGGCGTAGGCGTCCTTCTCGAAGTCGGTGTACACCGGGCCGTACCCAGCGGGACGCCGGAACACCTGCGTGAGCTCTGCGAGCTTTGTCTCCCACCGGTGCGCGGCACCGAGCTGCTCGATCTCGAACTCCGACGCGAGCTTGCGCAGAGCAAGCACGGTCATGTCCGGGCGGAGCGGCCGTTCGGGGACGTCATCGTACGCAGCAACTTTCTCCGCCGCATCGAATTCACGGCCGAGGCGCTTCGCGCGCATCATGTCAGGTACGGCGGTGTACGCCGCCAGCTTGTCGTTGTGAATATTCGCGCTCTGCGGGGGCTCCTCGTCGACGATGCGCCGAATCACGGCTTCCGGATCCCCCGTCTCGAATTCGACCATCTTGTCGCCGTCATCCTTCGCCTTGAAGAGCTCCTGGAACGCGGCCACGTTCGCAAGCCTCGTAAGTGTGCGGATCTCGTCCGGGTTGAGGCAGTTTTCGCGAGCCACCTTCTCGGCGAGGTCATTGATGCTGCGCTTCGAGGCAGCGTGGGCGACAGCGATCTCATTCGCGCGCCGAATATATTCGTTCTCGTTCCAGTTCGGCATCGCCGTCTCCTTAGTGAAGGATCTCTTCGAGGGGTACCGGAGCCTGCTCAGGGGTCAGCGTTTCATCCCGCTGCTCAAGCGCGATCTCAAGCTCGTTTACCGCCGACTTAGTTGTCTGGGGGTCAATCTTCTCAAGCAACACCGCGTTGTTGATCGATACGCCCCACCACTTCAACGCCTCCTTAGACATGCCGCTAGTCAAGGAGTTGCCCTTGTGGGCCATACCGCGGAAGAAAGCATCTTCCATGGTACGGCGTACGACGAGACGGTTGTCGATCTGGTTCGTAGCGCCGTAAAGCCAGTGTAGGTAGGGCTGGCCCACCTGAACCGCGGTACGGACGATCTCTTTAGCGTAATCGCTTCCGTTGTAAGACGCGGCGTAACTCCAGACGTCAAGCTTGTTGCGGAACACCTGCATATCGAGAAACAGGTGACCGTAAGCAGCGAGCACATCCTGGGGGATCTCGAGAAGGGACGACGTAGTCTGGACGTCTGTCCGCGCAAGGAAAAAGGCGTCAATGACGGCCCTGTGCTCGGGGTGCGTATACAGGTCGTGTGCGTACGCGACGTCCGACCGAGAGCACGTACGCCCGCTAAAAATCTCGGCGAGGGCGGCCATCCGGGGGTCGCCAATCTCGACGCCCCCCGACAGCGCTTCCTTCACCGCCAGGTACCGGTGGTTAGGCGGCAGCATCGTTACTCCTGGTACGACGGATCGTTCTTTCCGGGCATCACGAGAGTGTTCTGGTTGATCTTCAAAATCAAGTCACCCAGACCCTTGAACGTGGTGCGCAGGTTGTCTTCGATAGCGACGAAGGTCTCGTTGCCGATAGACCCCTTGATGTTCGTCTCATCCATCCAGAGGGTGAGAAGAACCCGCCCGATGTTGTCGAGCGATTTCTCAAGGTTCGGCAGATACGCGCCGACCATATCCTTGAGCGCCGGGGACTGGGCCATAGACGCGAGGGCTGCGGCGTCAAAGGCCCCCGCGTCCTGGAGGGACCCTGCCTGCTCCATGAACTGCGGGTTCACCTGCTGCACGAGGCTCTCGACGGAGCCGTCGTCGGCGTTCATCATCGCCTGCGGCATCTCGCCCTGCTGCGCCTGCGACGGGTCCATCGTCGGCTGACCCATGCCGGCAGCCTGGGCGCCACCCCCCTGTGCCATCGCCATCTGATTAGGGGCTCCGCCACCCATCGGTTGCTGGACCGGGGCGCCCGCCCCCATCATCGACGGGTCCATCGGACCACCCATGGCCGCCGCAGCCGCAGCGGGTGCCGCCGCCGCGCCGCCGCCACCTGCAATCATGTTGGCCCGCTGCTGGACCGTCATGAGCAGCTGCTGCATCTGTGTGAGCGCCTGCGCCTGCTGCTGGAGGTTCTGGATCTGCTCCGCGACAGCCATGTCTACGGGCGAGGGTCCCTGCGGCTGCGACATCTGCGCCGCCATAACCTGATCCATCGCCTGCTGTGCGGGATCAGCGGAACCGCCTTCACCCGAGCTAGCCTGCTCCTCACCCGCCGCTACCTTCAGGTACGCCGCCACCTTGGTGTACTTCTCAGGGGAGAGAACCCAGAACTCGGCGCGCCCGTCGTTTGTAGCCTGGTCGAGGAGGGTTTCCGCTTCGTCGACGGCGATCCCCTTCTCGCCTGCGATCTTACGAAGGGCGCCGACGTAGTCGTACTCCTGGCGGTCGATGACGTAGCCGCGGAAGGAGCCGGGCTGATGGACGATGACCTTCTCAGCGCCCTCCTTCACCAGACCCTCCAGCGTCCAGTGGAGGACATCCTTGGGCTCGGTCAGAAGATCGCCTGCAACGAGCTCGCCGCTAGTAGGCAGGAACACGTAGTCGGACGGAAGGTAGGCGATGTTGCTACCCACCGGTACCATGAGCTTGCTGATCGGTGAGCCGGGGTCGGTGACGAGCGTGCGCTTGTCCCAGCCGGAGGACACCTCGATTCGCCGCACACCGCCGGCGTCCGTCGAGATGGACTCGATCTTCACAGGCGTGGTCGCCACGAAGCTCGCACCGCGCTTCTGAACGAAGATGCCCGTCTGGCCCTTCCGCGGGCCAGCAGCGGCGCCATCCCCGACGGTCTTCTTGTAGACTGCCGACCCCTCGAGATGGTCGATCGATACGGGCTGCCCCACCAGCTTTGTCGACTGGAGCAGTTTGCCGTCTTCGGTGACACCTACGTACCGATCGACGTGAACCTCGTCGCGGTAGCCGTCGAGACCGGGGACGCGATAATGCGCCCCGTGCCCGCGGTTCGGGTTCGCAGGTGCACTATCGACCTTGACGAACCGGATGTTTCGAGCGGGGGCCGGGTTGCCCGCGGTGTTCTTGAAGAGGTTTACCGGGTTACCGATGACGAGCGCGATCACGGGCTTGCCGTCGGACTTCCAGAGCTTGTACGCTCCCGCGTCCTTAGGCTCCTGGAGGTCACGGAAGGTCTGGACCTGCACCGCCCGGTTCCGTGTGGTGCGACTGTCTTCGGCGTAGTAGCCCTTGCGAGCGACGCCGCTGAACGCCACCGGCGCCTTTTCCCCGAAGAGACTCTTGAACTCACCGGGGCTTGTGTTCTTGTCTGCGATGTACAGCGCGCCGGTGGGCGAAAGCTTACCGCTGTAGTCCGCCAGCTTTTCTTCATGCCACGTCAGTGCGTCAACGAGAGGCTTTTCACCGTAGAAGAACACAGCCTGCTTGAGTAGGCGCGGGGTCGTCTCGAACAGGCGCGCGGTGGCCGACTTCACGCGGTTCGGCGCCTTGGAGAGGAAGTCGAGGAAGGCCAGCTTGGCCTCGGACGACTCACGGCGAGCTTCCTCAAAAACCTGCGCTACGCCTGCGCTATGGTCGGTCGCGTAGCTGTACCGCCCCGTCGTGGGGGGCACGACCGTGTTGCGGATGTCTACATCGGTCGACAGGGTTTCGGGTGCCTGAACACCGCGCCCGAGCTCACCGAGCGACATCTTGTCCAGCTCCTCGAGCCACTCCTTGCTGAGCGGGAGGAAGATGTTCAGGTCCTTGAAATACAAGACGTCGAGCGGCTTGATCTGGTTCTCCGCCATGATGACGGGGATGTAGATCGTCTGGCCGCGGCGCAGCACGACGAACGCGCCAACGCCAGACCCCTCCTCGGGGTCGCTATCGAGAATCTTGAACGTGGCCACATCGCCACTGACGTTAGGGAGCTTGTTTACGAGGACGCTGTACGCCATCTGGGTAAGGCCCTGATCGAAAAGGGTCTTACCCTGGTCGCTCGGCACCCCGGGGGCCGCGAGAGCCTGCGTGCGAGGGGACAGGGACATGATCGAAACTCCTCGGAGTGTTTTTACGCCGTAAACCAAAAAGGCCGTCGGGCAGTTGAGCCCAACGGCCTTGCTGGGCCAGCGGAGGTGGCCGGGCTTTGTTAGTTTAGCGCGCCGCGCTAGCGATGCGCTCCATCTCCGCGATGAGGCTCGAGGAGGTCTTCTCGCCCTTCTCCTTCGCCTCGTCACCCTTCATCGACTGCACCATCTCTGCGATGTCGCCCGCCTTCTTCTGGTCGACCGCAACCTTCGCATAGAGCGAATCGAGGATGGCCTGGCGGCCGTCGCGATCGTGACCCATCATCGAGCGGACCGCGGCAAGCTTCTCTTCACCAGTGAGCGTGGCCGGCAGGTAGGGGCCCACGTCCGCAGCGGTCTTGCGGAAGAGCTCCATGAAGAGCTCATCCTCCGATGCGGCCTTCGACGCCTGGATAACCGAGTTGGTGCCGCCGGGCGAGTTGGCCGGCGCCTCGGGGTGCTTCTTCTCGACGCCGACACGCGCGGCCTGCGGCTCCGAGAAATTGGCACCGCCGGGGCTCACCCGGTACGCGTTCTCCGGGCGCTGCTTGGCATCGAGCGCGCCAACCTCTGTGGTCTGAGCGGCCTGCGCAAAGGTGTTACCCTTGTCACCCCCCTGGATCAGAGCGCCTGCGATCTTACGAACGGCCTCACGCATAGCGGCTGCCTTCGTATTGGCGTCGGCACTCACCGAGTTGGAGCCCGACGGAGACTCCGCGGGCTTCTGGTCGTGCGTCTGGCTCGAGCCGTTCTGACCCTTGTTGGTGTCGAGCGCGGTGTTGCCCTGGCCGGTGAGGTAGGTGCCCTGGGGGCGCTGCTTCTCGTCGAGGGCGCCGACCTCGGTGGTCTTCGCAGCCTGGCCGGGGTCGTTGCCCTTGTCGCCACCCTGGATCAGGGCGCCGGCCTGCTTCTGAACCTCAGCAGCGGCCTTCTCCATGCAGGAGACGGCGACCGAGGAGGCGATGGCGTCGAGGTCCATCAGCGCCGCCGTCTTATTCAGGTCGGCCGCCGCAGCCTCCGCCTCGGGAGCAGGGGCGCCGCCACCGCCCGACTGCGCCATGAGGGCGTGAGCGATCTCGATCAGCTTGTTGGCGATCATCGCCACGTCCTCAGGGGCGTGACCTTCCGGGCCGGAGACTTCCGGCATCTCCTCGGGCATCTGCTCGGCGACCGCGTCAGCTGCCTCCTCGGCCGCCTCCTTCGACGGGAAGGAGACCACGCCGCGCCGCATGAGCTCGTGCGCCACGCCGTGAGCCGCCGCACGCTTGTACAGATTCGTCATTGCCGTTCTCCCTCGAACTTGAAACTGGCCTGAGCATAGGCCAGCGATGTTGTTTTCTCAACAGAGGCATCGGGCGCAAGCACCTCTCACCAGCATAGGTGGATCGTGCCCCACAGCCCAACTACCAGGGCTGCTTTGTGGTGGAATTGAAGTTGCTCCCCACAGTGGCGCCGAGATTCGACATGAGCATCGAACCACCCATCTGCCCCAGCATGCCGAAAGGCTGGCCGAGGATGGCGCCTGCTGCCTGGCCCACGCCTGCGCCGATAGCGGAGCCTCTCTGGTCAGGGGGGAGCTGTGCTGCGCTGTACACCTGGTACGCCGGGAGACCGTAGTTGAACAAGGCGTCGAACGCACCCTGCGGTACGATCGCCTGCCGGAGCATACCGCCGGGGCTGAGCAGCTTACCCTCCCGCAGCTGCTTGGCGAAACCAGCAGGATCTCCGTAGACCATTCGACGCGCGGTTGGACCGGTCAGTGCGCCCTTGGCTTTTGTGGCGATAGAGCGCAGATCTATCGCCACCTTATCGACGCCGTAAGCGGTCATGGCAGCGGTGGCGCCGGTATCGAAGTCGAGTCGCATCAGTCCCTTCCGTCACGGCCGGAGCCGGGCTCAGATAAGCATAGGCTACTGCGTTCGGAGCTAGTCAGTAACGACCATCGTTACCCCCGCCGAACTCAGCTCCGTAGGCATACGCCGGGACAGGGTGCGTGCCGTGCAGGTTTGACTGATCGCCGAAATGCGCCCCTCGGACAAGGCTCTCCTTCAAGTAACGGTGCGCCATGCGCGCCATCCAGTCGGGGTGCAGGAGAGGGTTTCGCGTCATAGGCTTCATCAAGAACTCCACGCGCGGGGCTGTGTCCGATACAGCTACGGTCTTTACCTGGTGGGCCTTGAGTGTTGCGACTATGGAGGGTGTGATCTGCGTACCTGCGGTAAAATGGAGCACCTCTTTACCGAGTAAATGCCCCTCTGCCCGGTCTACGGGGATATCCCGGGTGCTCTCGCCTACCGCCTTCTTGTAGGTGTTGTAGTGGACGACGTCGCCCTTCAGGAGCTCAGGATGCTTGTCGGAGTGCTCTGCGATCCTCACGTGGCTCAAGTCGACTCGCGCGAGGAGCTCGAGGTGCCGCTTGTCGACGTTCAGCCCCTGGCCTCCATACAGGTCATGGAGGGCATCCACCAGGTACTGCCGGCCTGCTCCGAAACCCTTGTGCCTTACGAGCTCGTCCGGCTTCGGGACCCCTTCCGAAAGCACGTCGCCGGCCTCTACAGTCTGGCCTACGTGAACTAGCACCTTCAGGTTCGGGCTTGCGTAGTGCTGAAGCCCGTCCACGTAGATGTAATTACCACCATGTGGTGCGGGCTCGATCTTAGTGATCTTTCCGTGCTTTTCAGCGAGAGCGGCCTTGTTGAAGAAGCTCTGCGGTACCTCGAGTAGCTGCCGCAGACCTGATAGACCTTCCAACTTCTGAGACGCGCCTTTCAGGACGCGCACGCCGTGCTTCGCGTTGAGGGCGAACTGGGTGAGAGGCTCCGAGAGCGCCTGTGCCGCGCGCACTCCGACGTTCACCCCTAGGTCGTGCGGGCGGCCCTTCTCGTCCAGACCCTGGCACTTGCGACACACGCCCTCGTGCGCCTCGCAGGTGAGCGGGGAGCGGACGTAGATCGTCGCCACGCGTTCACGCAAGGACGAGGCGACCTGCGGCGTGACGAGGTCATTGTGCCTGAAACCACCTACGTCCTTTGCGAGATACCGACCGAGCGCGTGGGAGTCGCCGCTGGCCATGGCTATACCGTTCACGGTCCCGCAGTCGTCCTGCGTTACGACCATGGGGTACATGTTGTTCACCATGATCTTAGCCAGGTCGCCGGGCTCTGCGACGGACGTCGAACTCTTCACGGTGTTGATTCTGGCCTCGTTGCCTGCAACCCAATAATCAGCAGCGGTGAGGCCCTCAGAATAAGATCGGCCGATGAGCCACGGGGCGATAGCTCCCTTCGCATCGACGGCCGCAACAGGTGACGCTACCGTCTTCATCAGCTGCGGGATGTTTCCGCGAGCACCGGAAAGAGCCATCTGGGTCATCGAGCCCGGATGCTCTTTCGTGTGCGCCATGATCTTGTCCTGTACGTCTAGGATGATCTTCTCACGCTCTGCCTGACTCTTGGCGCGCTTTGCCGCCTCGACCGCCGGCATGAGGAGTTTGTCCCGTGTTGCGTAGACAGGCGCGATGTCGTCCAGCCCAACGGAGACCCCGTCGAGCGTGGACAGTTCGTCGCCCACTCGCTTCAGCTTGCTGACGATGCCCACATACGCCTTGGGGTCTTCCTTTGCGATAGCGGTGAGCTTCTTTGTAAGCGCCGACTTGCCTAGACTATCGCTAGTACGGTGGTGCTCCGGGAGCACCTCATTGATCAGCAGCTGCCCGAGTGTGCTCGCCATTACACGCCTCCGAAAGTCCTTACGCCGGGGTAACTGTACCGGCTGTCCGCGCTCTCGAGACTCACGCGGTCGCTCCAGAGGGGCGGTCGCTCCAACCGCTTGTGCGCGGCTCCGTCGTGGACGGTTCCGTAGTGGTCCTTGATCGCGCCGAGTGTTTTGGCCAGGTGCTCTGCACCGTTGACTGTGTGGCGCTCAGAGCGGACCCCGAACGCCTGGAGAGCGTCCGAGGCCCCTCGCTCAAATGCCGCCTGCTTTGTGTTCACCGCCCGAGCCCGAGCCTGGCCTCGATCATCTTAGTAAGATGCTCGCGACCCTTGACGTCAAGGCCGAGACGCTGAACTTCGGCCTCCACAAAATCGAGGGCGTAGTGCAGCTTCTGCGCACCGTCCGGCTTCGGCGCATCGGTCTTCAGACGCTTCTGTGCCCACTCCTCGGCGAGCGCGACCGCCCTGGTGAGCGTGGCGTCGAGGAGGGCTTCGTGCTGCTCAGCGATGTCGAGACCGGTCTTCTTCTCGAACGTCTGCACACCCTTCTTGGCCAGTGCGACAAGAACGACGGTGAAGACCATCGCAAGCACCGGAACCAGGTGTTCCAAGATCTCAGCAAGATAAGGATTCATTTTTTTGCCTCCGTCCCCGCGACGCGAAGACTAGGTGATGTAGGTAGGCGGGACAACTTCTCGGGGCGGCGGGGCTGCTCCTTCCAGCCAACCTCCGCCAAGCGCGGAGGCTTCGACTTGACGCCGAACGCCTTCTCCGCTGCTGCCTGCCCGCGGAGGAATTCGGTGTAACCCCCAGAGGCTTTGTGCATGCTCAACCCTCGCAGAGAAGCATGCGGCGCATGTCATCCGCGTGATGGCTGTCGCTCAAGGCGAGCTGGTCCGCGAGCGCCTTGAGGGCGAGGTTTTCACCGGCGACAGCTGCGAGCTCCCGGGCGGCCTGTATAAGCGCCTGCTCCTGTCCCAGGATGACCATGTACATCCGGTGCAGGTCGCTCACGTCGGGTGGCGAGGAAACGGCCGGGGGCGGCTCACCGCCCAACGCCGTGATCTTCATGGCAAGCGCGTAAGCGTCCTTCTGCTCGTCACGCATGTGCTCCTGAAAGTGTTCGTAGATCACATCACGGAAGTGGGCTCGCAGGCGGTCACCGTAATTCATGTAGGTGATGACCTGCGTGTACTTCAGCTTGAGCAGCTTCTGGAGCAGCTTCACGACACGGTCCTGCGGAACCGCGAAAGCGCCCTCCTGAGGCGACACCATGAGCGGGTGAACACCTTCGGAAGCGGTAGGAGGAGGCGGCTCCACCTGTTCCGGCTGCGCCACGGGCGCTACGTCCCTGCCGGTCACGGACTCCGCGAGCTGCTCGAGCGCCGTCTTCTGCTTCGTGTCCGTCGTCGGTGCGGGTACGTTGTAGCTCATATGATCTCCACCTTATCCTGGAGGCTGATCTCTCCACGCTTGTAGGCCGCTACCGCGTCGGCCTTCGTCTTGAACTTATGGACCTTGCCGTCCGCCGCCTTGGCAGTTGCCAGGTGCACGCCGATGAGCGCCTCGTGACCAGGGGCGACCATGAGCTCGTTGTGCTGCTTGTCGCCGAAGATCAGGTTGGAGAGTGTCATCTGACGCACCTCGGAGACCGCTTGCGGCATCACCGGGACATGCACCTGGAAGGTGTCACCGTCGTAGTCGGCGTTCATGCCCTTCTCGATGAAGGGGTTCACGCGGATGGTCTTGCCCTGCACCGGGACTGCGTACGCACCGACCACGTTGTAGCGGTGGAGTGTGGGAGCGCGGTTCACCATGACCGGCCGCTCCGCACACTCGGCCATCAGAGCGTCACGGGCGGCAGGGTGCCGTTTCTCGAGCATCTCCTTCGCCTGTACAGCGCCGAAGCCTCTGGAGATCAGACGCTTGATGACGAACTTGCCGAACATACCCCAGAGCATGTCTTCCGGCAGCCCCACCTGATCCATGTCCAGAGAGCCATCAGGCGCAATCGTGCCGCGTCCCGACGCGTCCTGCTGCTTCTTCATCAGCTTCTTCTGGAAGAAGGAGCTCTTCGGAGTCGTCTTGCCAGTCAGGTGCTCGAGGAAGCCCTTCACGTTGCGCTTCTCGAGCTTCGGGTTATCTGTCGTGTGCGTCCCGATCACGGCGCCGACAGCCTGGTGCAGGTTGCGACGCAGCCCGGCGTGCTCATCCGGCGGGAGGATGGGTGAGTCGTTCTGAGCCTTCAGAACCTTGTTGTGCAGCATCGCGTTCTGGTAGAGGTAGTTCGAGTCGCCTACGACCATCTCCTGGCCGCCGTTGCCGGGGAGGATGGGGCGCATGACAGGCGGGAGCACCGGGAGCTTGGTGAGCACGTAGGCATCGCCGGGTCGCAATCCGGCGCGCTTCAGCGCCTCGAGATACTTGATCTGCTTCACCGCATCATCGAGCTTGGCGCCGGACAGTCCCTTGATCGTGTTCCTGAGTTCGGTAAGACGAGACTCGACATCGATCTGGTTGAGGCGTGACTTGATAGCGGCGCCGCCCTCGCGGTAGTGCAGCTCGTCGAGCGCCTTGTTGGTCAGGCCGAGGAGGCGCCTCGTAGGGTCTGTGAATACCGGATTGACGATGGGTTCGGCCAGGTCGATATGGGACCAGCGCGTACCGGCCGTACCCCCGGTAAGCGAGGGGTCGAAGAGGCCGCCGCGCTCAGGAGCGAGGTCCTTGGCGCGGACAAGCTTCTCGTTCTGCACCGCACCAGACGACATCTTGAGTACGTCGTTGTCTGTAAGCGGTTTCAGCGTAAGCGCGCTTCCCTGCTGATCGACTTTGATACCCGCGCCATGGAGCATTCCGATGAATTTATCGTACGCGAAAGAAGAGCGCATCGGAGGCAGAGGGAGACCCAGCTGGACGGCCCGCCAGAACTCGTCATTCTTCTGACTCTTGATCGACGATGCTTCCTTGAGGACGTTGCGTGCGTTGTGCGCGATGAGCGCATTGAACTCCATTGCACCGATCGCCTTGGCACCCGCGTCACCACCCTTCGTCGGCTGCATGTTTACGTCGTAACCGCCGGTGCCGCGCGCCGAGAAGTTCGAGTCGGTCGTCTTGAAGAGGCGCAACGTGTACTGCGGCCCGACGAGGACGCCGTCGATGTGCTTCCCGGAGATCGGGTCGAAAACACGTTCCTTGTCCTTCACGCCATGCTGGGCGAGGAGGTCCTTCGCCCAACGCACGTTGTCGCGTCCCGAGAAGTTCTCAACGACAATCGGCTGCCCGGTCTTCTGCGCAACTTTGGCCACAGCCGTCTCGATGATCTGCGCGGGGTTGATTCGTGAGATGACGCCGGCCGACGTGTACAGGATGTCTACCGGCTTACCGCCTTCATCCTGGACCATCTTGTGGTCGGGCACGATGTGCGACACGACGCCCTTGTTGCCGTAGCGCCCGGCGAGCTTGTCGCCGATGCGCATCGGCTCCCGAGTACGGACGGTGACGACGATGCGTCGATCCGACTGGAAGACGTCGACGACTTCACCCTCGAAATCGTGGTCCCATGTGCGGATGACTTCACGGTACGGGTTGGCGAGGCTCTTCTTGAAGTTCCCGAGCAGAGCGTCCGTAGAGGAGAGCTTACCCTTCTGCACACCAACAACGATCGGATCGTGTGGTAGCAGCTTGGCTCCCTTCTTTACGACACCCTTATCGTCGAGCTTGCGGTACTGCGCGGCCTGGTACTTGCTGCCGTAGTACTGCCGATGAATTTCACGCCCGATCGTCGTGTCGCGATCGACGTCGAGAACTTCCTTGTACATGTGCTCCGAGGTGAGCTTGGTTGCAGCACCCTCAGAGATGACGACAGCGTCGTTCGAGTTCAGCCCGTAGTAAGGCATATACGCGATCGTCATGTTCCGACCGAGCGCGAGTGTGCCCCCTCGGGTAAAGTTAGACTCGCCCAGCGGCTGGTCCGCGTGAACGGTGTCGCCAGGCTTTACGTGAAGATCATGGTTGAGGTACGTCTTCGACGCGAAGGGGAAGAACGTCTCGTACGGAACCTTGACGAGATTATTCTCTTCCGCGACTTTGACACCACCCTCGTCCTCGATCACGCGCTTGAATGCGTCAAGCGTTACTGTATGGATGGTGCTCCGCATGCGTGGGAGGATGTGGTGGTCGAAGCACCGCACCGCCGCATCCTTAGTAGGGAAGCCGAGGAAGACCTTGTGCTCATCGAGTGTCTTCCCGTCGTCTTTGAGCTTCTCGATGATGAAAACGTCCTTCGCGTCCTGGTCCTCGCCGAGATACACGTCGAGCTCTTCCCCGTCGTTGTCGAAGAGACCGGGGACGAAGCCGTAATCGTACTGGTAGATGACCTTGGCGCCGTTTCGGAACGTGTGCTCGAAGCCCTTGGGTCGATCTACGTGGACGGGGACGCCCTGGAAGAAGACCTTCTTCATCACCTCGTCTGCACGCTTCTGACGCGTAGCGTCCGCCGCCTGCTTCGTGTGCGTAGGGTCTATGTACACGTACTGGGAGTCGACCTTCACCACCTTGCCTGACACGGGCGCTGTGGGGAGTATCAGCTTGGCGAACTCCTTCTCCCAGCTTGAGATCTCAGACCCGTGCTGTGTGAGCCTCTTGGCCCCCACCTGGACGAGAGGGGCTTCACGCTCCACGAGCGGCAACGCCTGGGTCTGCATCTTCGAGCCCATGGTAGCGCGGTTGCCCTGGATGCTCTCCATCATGGGGATGAGATTGGAGCTCGGCGAGTACAGCTGTGCGGAGTGGTACAGCTCGTACTGGACCTCCGCCGCAGGGACGTGTTGCACCTGTCCCCGCTTCATCACCGCTACCAGGCCAGACAAACGCTGGCCGGGGAACGCTACGACCTTCTGCTCGATGTCCTTGGCGGAGAGCTGCTCGAACTTGCCCGTCTTCACGTTGCGGACGGGTGTGTAGAGGTTCCCGCGCGCATCGCGATGGGCGAGCATGGACGCGCGGATGTCGACGCCGGCCTTGAAGGAGTTGCCCGTCCAGATGGGCATAGCCCCGTTCCTACGGATGTAGAGCATGTTGCCAGGAACCTGCGCACAGTACACCATGCCGTCGTACGGAACGGTGTAGTAGTGTCCCTTGCTCTTGCGCGCCTGTTTCTCCATCGCCTGGATCACGCGCACCTCATACACCGGGAGATACCGGTCATCGCGCTTGTCGACGTAGACGGCGGTGCGCGTAGGCGTGCCGAGGCTGATCGAGAGGCGCTCGAAGTCGCGTGCAAGGCGTTCGCTAGTTGTACAGAGGACTTCCTGGTACTGCTCCTTGCCGGTAGCGCGAACCTGTACGCCGTACCGCCCGTCGCCCCTGAGCAGTGCGCGCCAGAGTGCACGCCGAGCAGCCACGGGGGCCTCGAAGAGGTACTCCGGGATGTACTTCTGCGCGCAATGGCCGAACTGTGCCACGTATTCGGTGAGCTGGCGGCTATTGATGATGTACGTACGCTGATCTGCACTGCGCGTATACGCGAGCTGCATGCGCGCGAGGAGTGCCTCGATCTCGCGACAGCAGTCAGGGTTCGCGCCCTCAAACTGGCTGAGCTGTACCTGAAACTGCGGCAGATCCGTCAGCGTGAAGCTGCCCTCGCTCAAGTACCAGCCCACGAACTCCGCCCAATCCCGTATATCGAACACCTTGGCGGGTTCGTGCTTACCGCTACGCCGTGCCGCACCGGGCAAACGGAACGTGGTGAGCCGCGCGTCACCTGCGTACGGATCGTGCCGGCCGGTGAACCACCGAATCCTGCCGTGCATCGTTTCAGCGAGGTCCATGCGGTAGGCGGCCCCGGGGTATTCAGGACGCGACCAGACCCGGTGGTTGGGTGTGACCAGATACTCGATCGGAGCCTTAGTGCCCGTCTTGACACCGTACATCTCACCAACGTAACGGCGCGCAAAGAGGTGTTCCGGGTGGTGAAACTCGAGCTGCCCGCGGATGTTACAGGCGAGCTTGTCCGCCTGAGTCACGTCTCGGAACAGCTTCCACCCCGTGGAGGTGAGCACTTCCGTGTCGGCCGACACGCATTCGGGCGTGCGTACCGGGTCGAGGATGCCGAAGTGCGTCGGATGGAGCTGCCGTGCCTCCATGGGGATGGCGCGCTCAGACGAGATGCCGCCTTCGCCCAGGCTGGTGACCTTTACCGCGTTGTCGATCATCTCCATCGGGTTGATCTGAGTGGGAATCGCGCTGAGCTGCGATCCCGTCAGGAACGAGCGGACGCCACTGCTGAAGGGTGCCGAAGGGACGAGCTCTCGGAGGGTGGTCTTCGTCGTAGCCCGCCCCTTCACCTTGGCGGCGATTGCGCGGGCGTCGAGCTGGATGCGCTCCTTGATGAAGTCGTCGACTGAGTGGAACGTCTTGAACGCGAGAGAGTCTCGATCATCGACGTCAGCGCCCGACCGATAGACCTCGAGGAGCTTGCGGGAGGCGTCCAGCAGCGCGCGGGGGGTGACCTTCTCGTGCGCGGCGCCGAGGGTGACGTAGTTCACCTCGCCGTCCATAGCCGTAGTCTCAAACGCGCGATGGATCGCCTCGATCTTAGCGGCAGGCGTGGTTGCCGTCTGCTTAGACGGGTGCACGAGCTTCCCGTAGAGCTTGTCGACCGCCTGGTCTGCCTTAGCCTCGAACGCGCGCGCGTTAGCCTCGGCCACCTGCCGCCCCCACGCCTGCGCGATCTCGTTCGGCTGCGTACCGAGCCGGCGAAGAATCGGGTAAAGCGGGATGGTGGTGGTCCCGTACTCGATGTACGGGTGACCCTTCTGCGGATCGAGCGACAGGCGGAAGTTCGACCCCTTTGAGAGGTTGAAGGCCGCCTCGAGTTCATCGTTTGCACGCCGACGCGTGTACACGCCGGGCTTCATTCGAAGCTGGTTAGAGACCTGGTACTCGTTTCCGTCCACGACGAAGGTATGCCGCTCGGTGAAGTAGGGGAGGTGCAGCAGGGTGAAGTTCTTGGCCGTCTCGAGCACTTTGCCGTCGGGCCCTTTGAGAACGAGGGTGCCCTTGATCGGCTCGTGAAGCGAGTTACCCTGAAGCAGTGCGGCCTTCTGGTCGTCGGGGCCGTAGTTGCGTTCGTGGATACGCGGGTCGTGCAGTTCGATGGTCAAATCGCGGACCTTGAGCGGAAACGCCTGCTGCAAGCCGTCGAGGGCTCGAGCGCGAATCTGGTCACGGCGCGTCTTAGGGTCGACGAGAACGGGCGTCAGTTCCATGCCGCCAAGTATAGGGGACGGCGGGTCTAAACAGGGGGTCTGGAATTGGTACAAGCTAATAGAGCCCTGTGTAGAGGACTCTTGATCACGACTATCACCACGAAAGGGTTGGACATGGCGACCAAAGCAAAGACCGTCAACCTCAACAACATCCCCCCGGTCCCGGTGTTGCAGCTGGCACTCGTGGGTCTGGTCGACGGACGCCTGTCCGAGATGGTGAACCGCCTCAAGCTCAGCTCCACGGACAAACTCAGGCGGATCGCCATCCTCGCGCGAGAGCTGTCGAAGAAGAATTGCTTTTTCTGCGGGTTGGAGAGCAACCCGAAGATGAAGAAAGCGGATCAGCTCGAATGGGAGTCGCTCCCCATCTGCGGGTGCCTCGCTCCGCTTCGGGCCGGCTACCGGGAATACTACCCCTGGCGGCAGCAGGTGCAGCAAATCCACGCAAGGGTTCAGGCGTGGCTCGAGGCCCGGAAGGCGGGTCGTGACCCCCTCGCCGAGGGGGGACTCGATCCCGAGGCGCCGATGTACTCGAACACGTGCAACCAGCCGGGCTGCTCGATCGTATTCACCTGCACCGCCGGCAACATCTCGGGGTCGATTCGGCGGCACAACAAGCACGAAGAGTGGCGCAAGTGCAGGAGTTGCGCTCAGAAGCACGCGGCGCTGCGCGCTGAGTCCGGGGCGAGTAAGGCAGAAGTGCCCCCCGCTCGCCAGCGTCTAACGGCTACGCTCGGTGAGTCTCAGCGGCGGAAGGCGGGTATGGGATGATCATAAGATTCATCAGCCTGATCCATACGTCTTTGTTCAGGAAGTAGATCTAAGGTAAAGAAGCGGGTCGACAATAGACCCGCTTCTTTTTTGTCTACAGGTCTACGCCGCCCATGGCGGTAGCGCGCTCCTTAGCGGCCTGTCGCATTCGCTTGAAGTTCTGCTTCTTCTCAAGCCAGCGCAGAGATACGACGATACTGCCGTCTTTCTGATTGACCTCGTTCTCGCCCGCCAAGATGTACTCGGCAGCCAGGCATTTATTGACGACTTCCTCATACTCCTTGATCTGCGTATGCGGGCAGTTGTGGTCGCCATCATCAGGGAGATCAACCTTGCCGCTGGCTACGTCGTTCTGGCAGCGACTACACGACTCCCACGGCCGGAAGACCAGGAATACCTTGCGCTTGACGAAGAAATCGTACGCAACGGCGCCGGGTATCGCCTCCGGCTCATTCGCGGTGTCGACGATGCGGTGGGTAGCGGCGATGGGGAGGGGGAACCCGTCGGGAAGGTCGCGCCCGACACCCCCGTCACGCGGGTCTGGGGGTGTCTGCGCTTTAGCGATGATCGAGGCGAAGTCGGATCCTGAGTTGGTAGGGGCGGGCATGGTTACTGGACTCCACCTGCGGCGACCTGCTGCTTCGCCTGCATCGTCTGTGCGTTCTGTGCGTCCTCGAGCCGCTGAATTACGACTGCGTGCATGACCGCGTCTTCTGCCTGAAGACTGTGAAGCTGGGAGCGGCGCGTGGCGGGGTCGAGCTGGATGAGCTCGGCCACGAGCTGGTCGGCCGAAGCGATAACCGCCTGCTGATCGTAATTCAGCCCGGCGTTGCCCTGCATCTGCGCCTGCACCTGCTGCGCCAGAGTGTTCTGGAGCTTCTGAAGCTCCTGCTGCACCTTCATATTGAGTCTCGCCTCATCGAGGATCTCCTGTAGACGCTTGTCGCGCTCCTCTTCAGGATCAATGCCTACACGCTCCGCCACAGTTGTTCTCGATACGACAGGCGCTTCTCCGTTCGGGCCGGGGCTAGCGAGACCGATAATGACCTGCTTGGTCTCCGTATCCTCCACCATCTTCAGCGGCGTGAGCTTGGTATCGATACGCTCCCAGCCGAGGAACTTGGCGAGCTTATCGGTGTACCACTGAAGGAGGCCGTTCATATCGTCAGCGTGACCTTGCAGCTGGTTTTCGATCAGCCTGAGCGTACCCTCCATGCCGGCCTTCGTGAGCCCTCCATAGAGGAACTCGGAGGGGATACCGAGGGCTGCCATGATCGCCTTCTCAGCCTCCTGGAGCTCACCGAGCGTAAGCATAGCGCGACCATCACCGCCGATGTTCGTAACCCCGATGGCTGTCGGTGAGAACATGGCGTGAAGCTGGTCGCGCCGGAACTGCCGCATGTTCTTCTTCAGTTCATCCTGCCAGCGCCCCATGGAGAGCATCTGCGCAATGTCCTGTGCGTTCGACTGCGCAGGATGGATGACGCGGAATGGGACAATGTGCTCGAGCGCGATGGCCTCGTTCGCCTTGCGGAGTACCATCGTGTACAGGAAGAGCTTGATAGTGGAGGCGAGAGGCGGGAAGCCCCACTGCTGTTCGATGCCGGAGGGGGACGCTACCTTGATGTGGTAGATCGCGTCCTTCTCGAATCTGAACGTCTTGTTGTCGCGAATGTTCTCGAGGAACTCCATCGGCATGGAGTTGATCAAATGCTTGGAGCCGAGCTTGACCTTGTCACGAACGGTCTGCGGGACGTTGTAGTAGTATATCGACTGGCCGGTGATCGGGTTGTAGTCGATGTCCATGAGCTTAGGGTCCCATCGAATGATGTGGACCTTGTTTACTGCGAGGACCTTTCGATCGACGACTTTACCGTTGACGCTCCGGTGGCACTTCTTGCACCTGTAATTGAACTGGAGCTTCTTCAGGTCGAACTTGTAGTCGACCATCTGGATGTTGATGATGTGATCACACTGAGGACACTTCAGGTGTCGGATGAACGGCTGGTAGAACGACGTGAAGTGGTTGCCGTAGATGTGCTTGTCCAGTGACGCCATCAGCAGCGCACTCTTCACCTTCAGCGTCTTCTCGAAAAGACGACGATAGTTGCGCCGGAGAGACTCATTGGAGGTTCCGTACTCGATGTCGGTGACTACGAGTGATCCGTACTTCTGTAGTGTCGCGTAGATGTGTGCGCTGTTGTACGCGAGGTACTCGCACCACTTGAATAGGTCTTTCATCTTCCTCGGGACAAATCCCGTCAGGAAGTCGTACGCAGGGTTAGGGTGCGCAGAGGCACGATCAAACGCCAAGAACGCGTCATTCAGCGAAAGGTCAGAGGACATGGGTGAATTCCTCGTGCAGTCAAGCCGAGAGCTTAGGTGAGGGAGGACACCCCGACAACTGGCCGCCCTCGTGAATCAGCGAGAGGGTTTACACGGTAAACTTGGTGCGGTACGGTTCCCCCCGCGCGGAGACCATCATGCACATGCTCGAGTTAGAGCTTCTGAACGGAACCCCGATCTTCAGCATCCAATCCACGGACAGCGCCTTCTCAAGAGTACACAGCGCCGTCTTCGACAAGGCGCGCGGGCGGTGGCTTTTCCCGGCATACCCGCCTTTTGCACAGCGGGCGTTGGACGATCTGAAGAAAGTCGCACCTCTTCTCAAGATGTCACCCGAGGCAGCAGGGCAGGCAGATTACCTGGGTAAGGTTCAGCAGCTAATCACTGACCGCACTCTACCCGCCGGCTTCGAGTTCGTCACCAAGCCATTCGACCACCAGGTCGAAGGTCTCGTGCACATGCTCCACTACCCGCGGTTCGGCCTTCTCTGGGATGCCGGAACCGGGAAGTCGAAAGTCATGGTGGACCTGAAGAGGGCGCTGCCGCGTCGTCGCTGGCTGATCGTAACTCCGAAAGTCACTGTCCGCAACTGGGTCAAGGAGTTCGCCATTCATGGTGGGCCCGACATCAAGGTTGCTGCTGTGGTTGGCGATGCTCCTCGTAAACGAAAGATCATTGAGAGGTACAAGGAGTACGACGTCCTGGTCTGTAGTTACGGGACCGTCAGGACTCTTGGACTTCCTCGCTTGCATAAAAACTGCCTGAAGCTGATCAAGGAAGCGCGCGCTGCTGGGAGGAAAATCAGCGATAGCGGCGTCGTTGACTTAGTGAAGGCTGTTCGCGTCGTATCGGACCCGGACCGGCAGGCCGCGTTTATTCTCGGGTGGGCGCTGGGTACTCCGGTGGCGCAGGTTGCTCGCTACGCCGCAGAAGAAGCGAAGCAGAAGGCGCAGTGGCTCGAGGATATCGAGTACGAAACGATGGTCCTGGACGAGAGTCACAACGTCAAGGAGCCGGGGACGCAGCAGACGAAGACGGTGCACGCGCTCGGTCGAAAAGCGGCTCGACGCTACATTATGTCGGGTACGTCTACCCTGGGGGATCCTCGACACCTCCGCCCGCAGATGAAGTTCCTGTCGCCAGCGATCTTCCCTGAAGACGACCGACGCTTCGACGACCTGTTCCTCATCCGCTCGGAGTGGAATAAGCGCGTCGTGACCGGGTTCAAAAACATGAACATCGTCAACGCGCGTGTGCAGCGCGTGGCGACGCGGAAAAAGAAAGAAGAGTGCCTCGACCTCCCCCCGCGGAAGATCATCGACATCCCTGTCGAGATGTCGCACGAGCAGATTTCGCTCTACAACATGCTGGCGTCAAGCATGGCCGCTGACTTGAACAACTTTTTCGACGATCCGAGTAGTGCGCGGATTGAGGTGCAGAACGCAGCTACGCTGCTCAATAAGCTGGCTCAGGTTACCTCTGGTTTCATCATCGACAGCCAGCGCAAAGCGGACATCTGCAACGAATGTCCGTACCTAGCGCGCTGCGTCGACGAGGGTATACAGCCGTACACTACCCGGTGCCGGATCGAACAGCAGGCGCCAGAATCGAAGCTGAAGTACCTCAAGAGCAACCCTAAGCTCGAAGCACTAGATGGGATCCTGGATACGATCTTCCAGGACCCTTCCAACAAGGTCATCATCTGGGGAGTTTACAAAGCTGAGCTTACGCTGATCTGCGACATGCTCGAGAAGAAGGGTATCGGACACGTTCGTGTCGACGGTTCGACCGGAAACGCGCAGTTGCGTGTCGACAAGTTCAACGAGGATCCGAAGTGCCGGGCGTACGTCGGTCAAGTCGCTACAGGTATCGGAATTACCTTGAACGCCGCGACGTACATGATCTACTACACTCTCGACTGGTCTCTCGGAACGTATCTACAGTCCATCGACCGAAACTACCGCGCAGGGCAGTCGAAGAAGGTAACCGTGTATCGACTGCTCGGAGAAAAAACCGTCGACGAGTACAAAGCAATCGCGCTCGACGAGAAGAAAGACATCAGCGCGGTCCTCACGAATAAGCTTAGTTGCGTGGCCTGTGAGAAGCGGGTTGAGTGCCTGAAGAACGGTACCGAGTTGTTCGACCCCGGCTGCGTCTACAAGAGAAGTGTCAAACGTACGATCGCCAAGGCAGAGGTCATCGCATGAGGCTCATCCTCGAAAAGAACGAGATCATTCGGATCCTGGGTAAGCACTTTGACGCGGAACTGGACCCCGATAGGGTCATCATCAGAACCGATCCGTTCGAAGTCGAGTTGTCAGGCATTCCTCTCGCCGAGGGGGAGCCTGCCCAGGAAGAGCCCCGTGCTTCGCCAAAGCCGGCGCCCGCCCTGCGAGAGGGGGACGTGGAAACGGGCTGGGAGGTCGCCGCCCGTGCCGACGCCAACGCCTTCGCCGAGGACCCCGAGCCCGGCGTCGACGGAGAGAGTGGTGACGACCTCGCCTTCAATCCGGCGGCAGTGCTCGGCCTGTCGCAGCAGCTCATGGAAGACTTGGACAAGAAGAACCCCAACCTCGTGAAGTCGCGCGGAAAGGCGGACGGGTCAACTCGTCTGCCCGGCGACTTCCGTGACGAGATCGGATGATCACCATGGAGTCTCAGGATCAGGAGCAGGTCAAGGAGTCCCGTACAGACCGACTCCTTCGGCGGCTGGGTCTCACGGCGGATTTCAAAGATCCGCTTCTCCCGAAGGAGACGTTCAGTCACTCGCAGTACTTCTCGTGGCTGGTGTGCGGCGCCGCATACGAGAAGAAATACGTCGAGGGGGTGGAGACGCCCAACTACCCGTCGACGACGAAGGGAACGGCGGTGCACGCGGGCGCCGAGTTTATGCTCCGCGGCAAAATGGACGGCGACGTGCCCTCCATCGAGCAAGGTATCGCGGCGCTCGAGGCCAGCTTCGCCGAAAAGGCTCAGAAGGTCCTCAAATGGGAAGAGGACATGCCTGAGGGCAAGGTGAAGGACGAGGCGATTGCGGTCTTCAAGACCTTCGCCACCCAAGCGCTGCCGCTGATCAACCCGATCGCGGTTGAGAAGGGGTTCGCCAAGAAGGTCGGTGACGTCCCTATGATCGGGTACATCGACCTCGTCGACGAACAGCCTGCCATGGACACGACCGGGATGGACGAAGTAGAGGTCCTGCTCGCGCCCAAGAAGCGTATCACTGTGGACTTCAAGACTGGCCGTGCGAAGTGGTCGGACAATGAACTCCGGACGGATACGCAGATGACTCTCTACTCGGACGTAGAGGGCACGCCCGACGTTCGCGTCGACCAGCTCATCTCGCTCAAGAAGGGCCCCGTGTACATTCGCGGGGAGAGTGTCCGCACCCCCGAGGATGTTGCAATCCTCACCGAGCACATCAACGAGGTTGCGGGCCTCATCAAAAAGGGTGTATTCCCGAAGGCTCCAATCGATCATTGGTCGTGTAACGAGAAACACTGCTCCTACTGGAGCATGTGTAGAGGGAAGAAGAGGTAGTCATGAGCTTCAGTCACACCGTCACCTGTTCGCGCTGCAACCGCTCCGAAAACCGCTCGGTCAAGGACCCGGCCGAGATCCTCGCCATCGCCCAGAACCAGCAGGCGAAGAACGAGGTCAGGGCCAAGATCCGGGAGTTCTTCGAGAGCCTTCCGCGGGAGCACCTGCCCGCCCACGTCACCGTCCACGGCCAGGGGTCGGCCATCGTCATCCATGACGAACTCTGCACAGGCGAGAACGCCAAGCGCTCGTGCGCCAAGCGCGTCGGTGACCTGACCGACGCCATCAACGAGCTCGAGGAGCGGAAGGCTCCGGCCCGCAAGGCCAAGACGACGTCCGAAGCCGCGTCGGAGGATGTTCTCGAGCCTGAGAACACCTAAGTCCTCGCGGTAGGGCACAGGAGGCACCTATGGAAAAGTACGGTGTTGAGCAGGAGATCGACGTGAAGACCGCGCAGGATGCACAGGGGAAGAAGAAGTGCCCTTCGTGCTGTTCTGTTCTACGGCCGTCGGAACACACGGGTGTACTCCTGTGCCCCACCTGCGGGTCCAAGCCTTTCGAGAGGTGAGCGATGCCGCGTAGTTCTGCGCAGGAGGAGCTTGCTCGCCTAAGGCGAGCGTACGAGTCACAAAAGCATCTGCTCGAGAAGCTGCATAAGATCCGTGCGCTCTTCGTAACGGCCTATTCCTCCACACAGCCTGCGGAGAAGATGGGCCTCGAATTCATGTACGCGGTGGGGGACGTCCTCGAAGGACAGCGGGTCGAAGATCTAAACCTTCGCCTGATCAGCCGAGAGGAGGTCCTCCGGGAGCTGAGTGATGGCTGAGTCGAATTCGAAGAGTGTGAAGAAGAAGACAGCGCGTCCGTTCATTACCCCGCAACACGTGCGCGACTTCGTCCCGCTGGTTGACGCGGGGCTCGCAGCCCTGTCAATGGTGAGCCGAAAAGCACGCCCGGTGGCGTCGGCCCTCCGCGTCGTAACCAACGTGGGGGCTACCGCACTCCCTGACGATCTTCTTCAAAAGATCAAGAACATCCGCACGCGTATCAAGGAACTTGAGGAGGACCCGAAGGGTAACTCCCGAGCACTTCGACAGGCGCGCTCAGCCTTGGAAGCACATCTCGACATGCTGCTCGGCGAATGATCAACAACCGCCTGTGACGACACAGGCACAAAAAGGGGTAGCCAGTGGTCAGTAATACGGAAATGTCCGCCGTGGGTGAGGCCACGTCGGACGAAACGGAAACGAATCACATCCGCGTGGGCGGAAAGCCGTCCAAGTCGAAGAGTTCGCGAGCACACCACAGCGACACGCTCGAGGCGCAGAAGAAGTCTCTCGAGATGCCGATCAAGAACCTGCGTCTCCCCCAAAACGAAAACGTTCGTTCGGGCCCGCTCCCCGGTCTCACCGAGCTCGCGTCCAGCATCAAGAGGGAAGGGATCCTCGAGCCCCTTCTCGCAGCTCCCGCGCGTGACGAGTCTGGCAAGACGATCCCTGACACGTACGACCTCATCGCGGGGTACCGCCGCTACTACGCCGCGAAGAGTCTGGGGATGAAGACCGTCCCCGTCCGTCTGCTCGACGCGGACCGTGACCGCAAGCATCGGATCGCTATCATCGAGAACCTCCAGCGGGAGGACATGAACCCGCTGGACAAGGCGCGCGGCATCCTGAAGCTGATGGACCAGGAAAAGATCGACCAGAAGGAGGCCGCAGCAGCAATCGGTGTCTCTCCGGGGTTCGTCTCGCAGCATCTTGCGCTGCTTCGGCTTCCGCGCCCGGTCCAGGATGCGGTCGCTAAGGGTAGGATCGAGCTCACGCACGCGCGTACGCTCGGCCGTCTCCCTGAGGAGCAGATGCTCGAGGAGTTGCCGGCCGCCGTGGACATGACGGTGACTGAGCTCACCAACCGCGTCGAGTACCTCCTTCAGCGCAACGCAGAAAAGGAGGTCGCGCAGGGTGAGGAGAAGCCGCGCCGCCCGCGCACGCCGTCCTCCGGGAAGAGCCTGGCGGAGGTATATGCCGAAACGGAGCTCGCCCCTCTGAAGAAGAACAGCCTCCGCGATACGCTCGTACTTTACGCGGACAAGCTCCAACGGTCGGAGTCCGAGAACAAGAGGACGGAGTACAAGTACATCCTCAAGGGTCTCGAGATCGCTGCGGGCATCAAGGAAGCGAAGTAGCTGCGAAACAGCGCCGGTCCTGCGAATCGGGGCCGGCGCTTTTTTGGTTTTACGCAGTAAATACGCCCGCCCTAGCTTACGGCTACTCCGTGAAGAGATCGTCTGTCAACCGTACACGCTTGGCTTCGAGGTAGCTCTTCAACTGATCGAGGCAGTCCTTCTTGATCTGTCTGACTCGTTCTGAAGACAAATCCAGCCTGTTTGAGATCTGCCTGAGGTTCTTCGGCTCGTCACGCATGCCGAAGTAAGCCAGTACGATGTATTTATCACGGCCTCTAAAGCCCAGGTCGATTAGGGCTTGCTGCACGAGGTCGCTGCCGTACGTATTGAGGAGGTCTCGCTCGAGACGCTCGTCTCTGTGCTTAGAGTCGATCTCGCTGACCTCTTCGAGCGTGACGTGGGGAGGTTCCACGTCACTCCCGTCGTTCATTTTCCGTTTCGCGCGCAGTGCTTTTTGTTTGTAGGTAGGTACGCGAACTAAGCCCATGCTGTCCAGCTCAGCGCAGATCTTCTCGCGGATCCACCACGCAGCATACGTCAAGAAACGGGTGCCTCGCTCCGTTTCAAACCTATCGACGGTGTCTAGAAGGCCGAGGTTACCCGCAGAGATCAGCTGCAAGAGTAAGTCAGGGTCGTAGTTGACCCCTTTCGCCTTGCGCGCGTAAACCTTCGCCACCTTGATCACAAAGCGTAGAGCTCCTTCAATGATGAGCTCGCGTGCGCGCATGTTGCGTCGAGTGCCGCAGCGCGGGCACTGCACGCATGTAGCGTCCTCCTGAAAGCCGTACTGGCAATTGGTACAAGTACGGTACTGACGGAAGAGCTCACGCTCCCGGTCAGCTGAAAGGAGGTTGCTGTTCCGTACGTCGGCGTAATACGCCTCGACGACACGGTCCCGATCCACGGAACCACTCGTACTCATTCCCAATTCTCCAGGGGGCGTCCCCTAAGCCGCTGGCGCGGAGTATACACTTGCCCCCGGACAGGCGGAAAGTGTAGCCTCACTCCCAGCTACTCGAGGAATCACCATCATGGCCAAGAAGTCCCGTAGCACCGCCGAAGCCCTTCCGACCCCTTCGGCTCCGGCCGAAGAGGCCGCAGCAAACGAATCTACCGAATCTACCGAATCCACCGAATCCACCGAGACCAAGATGACCCAGGACACCTCCGTCAACACCACCCCCGTCGCTGAGGACGTGGCGCTTGTGACTGCTTCGCAGGAGACCGCTCTCGCGGCCCCGCAGAGCGCGCTGTCACTGGCCCGTGAGCTCGCGAGTCGGCTCCCGGCGCGTTACAGGGAAGACGTGCTCTTCCTCAAGCGCCCGTCGTCGGAAGACCTCTTCAACACCGTCATGGGCCTGCCGGCCGACTGGCAGGAGCGGATGATGGAGATCGTCCGGAAGACGAACCCCAAGAAGCAGGGTGCACACACCCAGCGCGCCGGGTTTTCGCCGATCGAGCTCCGCCTCTACCAGGGGACGGGTACGGACCCGGTTCGCCCGGCGAAGATGGCCCCGGGCGGATTCTACACCGCCGACTCCCGCGAACTCGGTGATAAGTTCGTGGGCGCCGTGATCGGCTACTACGAGGGGCGCATCCTCTGGCCTCCTCGTGACCAGAAGACCAACACCGGCGGAGAAGGCGGCAGCAGCAAGATGCCGCTCTGCGTCTCGCTGGACCGTATGGAGGGGTCGAAGTATGGCGCGTGTGCCAGCTGCCCCATGGCCTCGAAGCCTTACAACCAGGGCGGCTGCAACCGCGAAGTCGTGGTGTGGCTGATCGACCAGGAGATGACGGGTGTTTACGAGCTCCGCTTCTCCAAGTCGTCCGAGGCGGCGGGTAATGCGCTGACCAAGATCCTTCAGAAGAGCGAGAACCTGTGGGACCGCTGGTTCACCTTCGAGACGCAGGAGCGCACGGAGAAGGATCGGCGCTGGTTCGTCGTGAAGGTCACCCCGGTCTCCGACCCCAAGAAGCCGGAGCTCAACAACACGCCCAAGGCGGTCCATCCGCTCTTCGAGTCCCTCTCGAAGGTGCTCGACGCCGATGTGTACTACCCGCGTCTCGCCGACACCTACGACCGGTCGAAGAACAGCAGCGACTCGAGTGTGAACGGTGGCGGGGTTGCTGCGGCCGACACCTTCAACGAGCAGGAACTCCTCGGGAACGGTGCTGGCACGGGTGACGACATCGACCTCTGAACAAGGGGCCGCAGCTGAGTGAGCAAATGCAGGGGCTCCGCTCGTAAAGGGTGGGGCCCCTGCCGTCGAGGGGTCACAATGGAGATTCCGCAGCATCTCATCGATTACGGCCCGTGGTCGATCAGCAAAGCTGGCATGATCGAAAAGTGTAGCCAGCAGTTCTTCTACAAGCACGTCAACAAGTACAAAGAGCTGGTCACCTTCGAAGAAAGCCGCGTTGGTGTTGCGGTCCACAAGGCACTCGAGTTCACGCTCGACCCCAACTTCCTTAGCAAGGACTCCCACGACGTTCGCGTGAAGAAGGCGTTTGTCTTCGTAAAAGATCAGTCGGAACTCACGAGCGACGAAGAAGAGCAGCTCGACACATTTTTCGATCAGGTGACCCGCTTTACCAAGCGTATGTACGCCAACCACGTGCGCCAGCGGGTACACCCGAGCAATGTGATGATCGAAAAGAAGTTGGGCGTCACTAAGAACTTCACGCGAGCAGGGTTCTACGAAGACCGTGTCATAAAGCTGAGAGACGACCCCGAAACGCAGCCGTTGTTTCGAGGTGTGATCGATTACGCCTACATCACCGGCGATAACGACATGGTGATCATTGATCACAAGTCGGGACGCGAGCGCGAGCTTTCATACTACTCGACACAGTTCAAGGCGTACTGTGTCCTGGGCCTGGTGAACTTCCCTCAGATTCGCCGATTCAAGACTGCGATCAACTTCACCGCCACAGACAAACTCCTTCCAAATGAGATAATCTCTGCGGAAATGGTGCGGAGTGAGTACTTCCCGTGGTTGGTGGAGTATCTGACCAAGTCGTGCGAGGGCCTGCTCATGCCGCCAAAGACCACACGTAGTGGCCTGTGTAATTGGTGCGCGTACAAGCCTATCTGCCCTGAATTCGGTGGGACGGGACGTGTCGACACCGAAAGCAACTAAGCCGGCAGCGCCGGCCAAGATCACCGAGAAGCAGCTTCGCCGGATCTGGAGCGAGCTCAAGCCGCAGGTGCTCGTTGAGCGCCTCCGGTCACAGCAGCCGTCTGCTCGCTGGACGGCTTCAGGCTCCCGCCTTTCGGCCTGCTGCCCGTACCATGAAGAGCGCACGCCATCGTTCCACGTATACTTGGATCGAGGCTACGCCAAGTGTTACGGCTGCGAGAAGTTCCTCACCAACCCGGTCGAGCTCTGGGCGAAGGTGCGCGGCACCGGAGTGTCCGAAGCGCTCGCAGATCTTCGTCAGCAGTTCGGGCTGAAGTTCCTGTCGAGTGCTGCGAACGCGCAGCTCAAGAACTGGGAACGCAATCAGCAGCTGAAGAAGAAGATCATGGCTATCTGCCATGACGAGTTGATCAATGCGATTAGCCATCCGAACGACCCCGCCTACGCCTCCGCACAGCCCTCAGTCAAGTACCTGCTGAACACGCGGCAGGTGCCCGTTGACGCCCTGCCCGCCTTGCCGATGCTCGGCATCGTGCCCCCTCTCGCGCGCCTGACCCAAATCCTCGCCAACGAGGCCGCGGAAGAGAACACGCGCCGTGAGGTGGACGCGCGCCTCAATGGAGAGCGGGTGGAGCGGTTCACTCCGATGGATGCCGAGGCCAAGGCGTACATGCAGGAGGCGGCGGGGTGGGTAGGGTCGCTCATTTTTCGCCTCGACCTGGCCCCCGACGTGATCGGACGCCTGAAGCTGCGGCGACCGGACACCAAGGACTTCCTCATCCTCAAAGACCCGTACGAGGAGGAGCTCGGGTTCTTCGGCCTCAGCTGGCCACTGTACGGAACGCTGCTCGGGTCAGTGCAGCAGTACGTCCCGGGGCTCTACATCGTCGAGGGTGAGTTCGACGCGCTGTCGACGATGGCCCGGCAGGTGCAGGCGGGGGGTCCGAACTTCGTCGTCGTCTCCGCGGGCGGGCGTGGTACGAGCAACAACCTCGACAGCCTGCGGGGTAGTGGCTTCGAAGAAGCGTACCTCGTCGGCGACGCGCCCGATAAGCGCGGTGACGAGCTGATCGCTGACTGGCTCGCTTGCTTGAAGGAACTCCGCTCGAAGATATTCATCGGGCACACTACATTCCCCGGCTGCGGTGACCCTGACGAGGCGGTAGTCAGTCACGGCCTGTCCGCGTACCAGGCGGTCCTCCTCGACATCCGGAACAAGGCGTACTTTCAGACGCCCCAGGAGTGGGTGTACGACAAGGCGAGTCCGGAGATCGAGGCTACAGACGAGAGCGATATTCGCTACCGCATGGAGATCGCCAGCGAATGGGGGCGGCTGCTCAAAAACAACGTTGAGTGTGACGCGTACGTCGAATTCTGCCACAAGGCGTACGGGCTCCCGACCGCACTCCTGAAGCGCGAAATTGTGGCACGCGAAGAAGATGAGCCTGCGTTCATCCTTCGAGTTGCCAGCGCCCTCCAGCAGATCTTCTACGTTATCGGTCAGCGATCCCTCGACAACGACCGACGCTTGTTCCTCTGGTACAAGGATCGGCGTCAAGTCGTACAGGTATCCCTCGCTGATGACGGTAGCTGCGAGCGCGAACTAGGCGCCGTACTAGGTACGAACTATCAGCTATTCCAGGAGCGCATCGGCGTCCCGGCCTTCCTTGAGCCTACGGAGAGTCAGAAGGCCAAGGGCGCGTACCTTCAGGAGCTCGACAAGAAGTACCGTTGGTACCTCCGCCAAGCTTTGATCATTATGGCCAACGGAGCGCCTGACTTCGACATGGCTCGACACATGGGTCAGGGCGTACACGTCGTCCGTGATCCGCAGGGCGGGTCGCCTACGATTTACGTCGTAAACGGGAAGGACGTGTACTACGGTACGTTCGACGCCGCCGATAAGCTCTTGTGGAAGAAGCTAGACGGCCCCTCCTATAATGGGATCATCTTCGACGTCGGCATCCGCCATGAAGAGCCTGCGTGGCTCGAGTGGATTCACTCGGTGGAGGATCTTGAGCGTGCCTCGTCGATCGACCTGAACCACGCCTGGCAGCGGCTCTACAACGTCGTTGAATCAGGGTGGCGGTACAAGAACCACGCGATTTCTTCGCAGTTCCTGGCCACCCACCTCCTGGCCTCGAACCTCTGTAACGCCTTCCGCAGGCAGGTGATGGTCGCCTTCCACGCCGATACGCGAGCAGGCAAGTCGAAGATGGTCATGGGCCTCATCGGCGGCACCCAGTTCCCGCGCATCAAGCTCATCGCCGGTGCGGTGGGTATGCCTGACTTCACCGCGGCCGGTATCCGCCAGCGGATGCAGAACAAGGTGCGCCCGCTCTGCCTTGACGAGTTCGAGGACGAGGGCACCGGTGATAAGAAGAGTCGGACCATCACCGAGACACTCGAGATGTTTCGCAACCTAGTGGGCGAGGACAACACATACACGATGGGTTCGCGCAGTGGTGAGCCCGTCACCTGGCGCATGAACTTCTTCGTGTTCTTCGCCGCGATCAACAAAGCGCGTAAGGTTCAGGACGCCAACCGCATGCTAACTGTCTACATGGAGCGTGTGGACAATCGTCCGGATCCTGTTCAGATCTTGATGCGCGAGTTCGGCTCCAACTACATGGAGCAGCTGAAGCGCGACCTGTCTATCGTACTGCTCCCGCACGCAGCACGCATACACCGCGTCTACGAAGAGATCGAAAAGGAGTACGGCGAGGCAAACGCGAAGCCGTCGTCGGTCGACTCTCGTATCTTCGAGGCGCTATACCCGACGCTCACGCTGATGAAGATGATGGGCATGGATTACCACAAGTTCGTCGAGGACTTCTGTGAGGCGAACAAGGAGATATTGACCGTCAGCGCGGGGCACACAGACTCGATGGCACTGTTCGACTGGTTGGTCCAGAGCCCTCAGCTGAAGATGCGCGTTGGCGACCATCAGGATAGAAATGACGCCAGCGTGTTGCAGATGCTGGCTGCACCTGAGACCCGCGGGGAGATCAACCTGTCGGGCTCCGGCATCTACTACGACGACGTAACAGAAACCCTCGTGGTCAACTGGACGATGGCCGTCCAGACCGTCCTCACAAAGCACGCGCGGTACAGCCGCGAGACGAACACGTACAACCTCCGAGACCTCGCAAACCGAGCCCCGCACGCCATGAAGCCGAGCGAGCTCCTGGATAGTGGGGTCTTGAACCGCCTGCGCGGGCATGGTTTGATGGGCGTCCCGTTGTCCCACCTCACGGGCTACAGGGTTTCGCACATCATCCAGGGCTTCTACGAGGCCCCTGTCGCCCCGGCGGCTACGCCGGCACCCGCGCCCAACATCATCGAACCCCTCCCCATACCGAGAGCCATGGACGATGCCGACTTCACCTGACGCGACGGCGCTGCCCGTATGGAAATGCGGGTTGTGCCCCTCACCCAAACCCGCTTCGTGGTGCCAGGGCTGTCCTCGTGAGAAGGGGTGTCGTGAGACCCCGTTCCACTTCGTGGATGCCCGCCTGGGCTCCGCCGCGGACGTCATCCTGGTAGCCGAGGCGCCGGTCGTTCCGAAGATTTCCTCAGTCGACCGGCTGCACACGCCTTTCGCCGACGACGCAGGCCAGATCGTCATCAAGGCCATCGAGAGCATCAAGAAGGAGGCCGCGAGCCTCTCCAACCTGAAGGTCCACCGTACCTACGCAGTGCTCTGCACCAGCAACCAGGGTGACAAGGAGCCTGCCAAGGCCATCCTCGACCGCTGCAAGGGCTTCCTCCACGGCAGCCTCGCCAAGTGCACGTCCCTGGCCGGGAAGACCCCGACCATCATCGCGATGGGCATGACCGCGGTGAAGGCGCTCGGCATCAAAGCGGGCTCCCTCAAGGAAGTCCAGAGCCGCGTCCTCTCCGGTGTTCAGATCGGTGACCAGCTCTACAACGTGGTGGTCACGATCTCGACCAAGCAGCTGGTCGCTATGGCCGGCATGTACAACACCTTCTACAACGACCTGCGCCGTGCGATGCAGATCGCTGCCGAGGGTGCGCCCGAGCTCGTTCCGATGGAGGAGCTAACCAAGGGGTACGTCTTCCCGAAGACGATCGCTGAGGTTCGCGAACTCTGCGAACACATCCTCAGCTACTCCGAGGATGGGAAGCCGCCGGAGAAGTGGTCCATCTCGGTGGACACCGAGACGAACACGAAATTTCCTCACCGCGACAAGCTGAAAGTACTCTGCGTCTCGTTCGCGTGGGCGACAGGGAAGGCAGCGGCCATCCCACTCTGGCACGACGAAACACCGTACGACCCCAACGACGCAATTCCGTACATTCGAGCCCTCCTAGAGTCCAGCAAGCCGAAGATCTTCCAGAACGGTAAGTTCGACCTGAAGGTCTTCAAGAAGATCGGACTACCGGTCGAGAACTTCGCCTGGGACTCGATGCTCGCCGAGCACGCGCTCGAAGAGGACAAGAAGGGGCAGTACGGCCTCAAGGAGATGACTCGCGTCAACTTCCCTGAGTTCGCCGGTTACGCCGACGTGCTCCACGCGATGCTCGAGAAGGAGGAGGGTGACTCCCAGCTCGAGAACATCCGCAAATCGAAGAAGACGGCAGCGGCCGATGACTTCGAAGCGCTCTCCGACAAGCCGAAAAAGAAGAAGCTCACGAAGAAGGAGAAGAAGCAGCAGGACGGTGGCTTCGAAAAGATCCCGCTTGCGACGCTGCTTCCGTACGCAGCGATCGACACCGACATGACTCGACGCATATCCATCCGGCAAATGCAGCGGATGGTCGTCGAGGAGAATGTGATCCGGCAGCTGAAGAATATCGAATCTCGGGACAAACGCCGCAGGTACCCGATTCCGGACCTGTGCAAGCTCCCGAACCCGGTGAAGTCGGTCGCCCAGGCCGCCATCCCTCGGTCCCGGGTGCTCTCCAACATGGAGTTCCGGGGTATTCGGGTCGACCGGCCCTACCTCGAAAAGCTCCAGACCGACCTGGGTACGGTGGTCAGTGACGCCGAAGAGAAGCTGTACAAGATGGCGCAGAAGCCAGATCTGAAACTGAACCACGCGGCTTCGATCGCCAACATCTTGTTCTCCGAGGGGTTCATCCACCCGACGACCGGTCAGCGCACGTTCTACCCGCCGGTCTCGTTCACGCAGAAGGGGCAAATCCAGACTACCGAGAAGGTGATGAAGTTCCTCACCGCTCGATACGAGTGCCCGTTCTCTGCGACAAAGCTGATCTATTCGAAGGCGTACAAGGCCAAGAACACGTTCTGCCAGAACGTGTGGGATCTGTCTTCGATCGACGGCTTCCTCCACACGAACTACAACGTACACGGAACGAGCACGGGGCGGCTCTCGTCCAACGACGAGAACATGCAGAACATCCCGAAGAAGCTCGCGTCGACGAACATCAAGAAGATCTTCATCCCATCGGACGACTCGATGGTGTTCGTGAACGCGGACGCCAAGGCCGCCGAGGTGCGCATCTTCGCTGCGTACTCCAGGGACAGTGAGCTCATCCAGAGCTTGAACGACGGTCTCGACACCCACGCCTTCTTCGCTGCCAAGATCGTCGAAGCCGTCCGCCTTGAGGACGGTTCCTACGAGGCTCTGGACAGCATGGGTCTCGATGGCGACCGTCCTCTCACCTACGAAGACTTCCTGAACCGCGACGGAATCAAGCAGATCGACCCTGTCTACGGCGAGATGCTCGACAAGTTCCGCACCGCCGTGAAGCGCGTCGTGTTCGGGGTGCTCTACGGCGCGCAGTCCAAGAAAATCGCTGAGACTATTGGTATCAGTCAGAGTCAGGCCCAGTCGATCATCGACATGCTGTTCCGGCTGTTCCCGTCGATCCCTCGATACATCGAGCAGACACACTGGGAGCTGTCGACCTTCGGCTACGTCGAGACCTACTTCGGCCGGCGTCGTCGCTTCAACGTCAAGGGTGCGTCCGGGTACCTGCGCAGTCGTGCCGAACGCCAGACCGTAAACTTCAAGATCCAGAGCACCAGCTCCGACATCGTGTTGGACACGCTCGTAGAACTGGAAGGACCGCTGGAACGTGATATGAGGGGGCGCCTGCTCCTCACCGTACACGACTCCATCGGGTTCGAGATCCCGAAGAGGTACCTCTCCCAGCTGCCCGATTTCGTAAACTACTACTTGGAGAAGAGGGCCTCGGAGAAGTATCCTTGGCTCCCCGTCGCTTTCAAGTGGGACTTTGAACTCGGCGACAGCTACGGCGAACTGAAGCCGTACGACGCCTACATCCAGAACAAAACCATTCAGGAGATCATCAATGAAGCCGCAGAAGCGTACACCGAAGAAGAAGTCCGCACCGAGCTCGCAGACGTCGAAGACGCGGCGTAAGCCCGCCGCCAAGTCGATCAAGATTCCTGTAGGAGCGCTTCCGATCTACAGCACGACCGCGGGTATGCTCACTGGCCGTGTGGTCGGCGAGACGCCGGACAGCGTTGTGCTCGAGTGGGCCGCGAACCTCGAGCTCGGCGTAGAGGCTGTCAACGGCGGACAGTCGTTCATCGTCAAGGCCCGCCTCACCGCACCGCTGCTCGTGGGGGAGGTTTACTTCCTGAACAAGAGTGCGATCCGCGGTACCGCGTATCGGAACGACTCGTGGCTCGTCGACCTCTACGCTCGGTTCGCTGTTCGCGCCGACCGAGGGGAGTTCGAGCTGAACCCCTACGCACCGCCCGAGACGACCTCCATCGTCCAGGGTGATGGCGCCGTATCCGCCGAAGAGGGTACGGTTGCGACCCTCCAGCCGGAGGTGGCCTCCAATGGCTGAGCCGATGTCCCTCGAGTCACAGCACCTCGATACCCTCGTGAAGAAACAGGTGAAGGTGTTCCTTGTCAGCGGCGTGTGCCTCCATGGTATGCTGCTGCGTCACGACGACGACGCGATCATCCTCGACGACTCCTCGAAGGAGACGCTCGTCTACAAGGACCACATCACCACGGTTCACGAGGACAGGTACGATGCCCGTAAGAAACCTGCTGTTCGCTGATCTCGAGACCACGGGCCTGGATGCGGGCCACCACGAGACGATCGAGGTGGCTCTCATCCTCACCAGCCCGGACGGCCGAACCGTACTCGAAGAGTACGTGGCCAAGGTCAAGCCGGAGTTCATCGAGAGGGCGCACTGGAAGGCCCTTCAGGTCAACGGTTACACCCCCGAGGAGTGGACCGACGAGACGTGCACTCCGCTCGCCGTGGTAGCTCAGAAGATCGTCGACATGGCGAAGAACGCCACGCTCGTCGCACAGAACGTCTCCTTCGACGAATCGTTCCTCACCGCGCTCCTCGCCAAGGCCGGCCTGAAGCCCACGTGGCACTACCACAAGGTGTGCACGATGGTCCTCGCGTGGCCGCTCTACGCGATGAACAAGATCACGGGTACGAGCCTCGTGTCGCTCTGTGAGTACTTCGGCATCCCCCCGGAGCCGACCGTCCACAGGGCCCTCAACGGCGCCCGCACCTGTCGCTCGGTCTACCTCGCGGAGATCGAGCACTACATGCGCTCCGCAGCTTGAGCGCGGCCTGACCTTTGCATTGGCTAGCTGCCGATGGCCGGCGTAACGTCGGCACCAGGACCATCGGACTCTCCCACACCCTGCGAAGCCTAGCTTCTCGGGCATGGGATATGCCCCTACACGCCTGGGAGCGCATGAATATCGTCGAAGGACCGCGGCTTCGAGCGCCTCGAGGCGGACGGAGCTGCGGAGAACCTAGAAAGGTCAAGATCAAGCAGTAGCGGTTTCAGTCTCTACCGAGAGTCGGTGAAACGCCGACGTCCAGACCCCGGCCTCGGGGCCCGGAGCTCCGCCCGGCGGTATCAGGGCCACCCGAAGTGAAACCGACCTCAAGAGTCCAGTACTTTTCCGTAGCAGGTGAAACGCTTGCACTCAGATCGCGGGCTTCGTGGCCCGCGCCCAGGGGACCTGGGTTCGACCAGGGAATCCCGAAGTGGACTCTCTTCCATCTCTCAGACGCTTTCAAAGCGGCTGGCGCAACGCCAGCATCCCGCGCTTGAGTCGGGTGACCGACCCAGCAGGCGGCCCTTCAGGCCGGCGGAGAATCCCGAAGTGAGAGATCAGCCGTTCAGCGCAAAAACAAAAAGGCGGCTGGCGCAACGCCAGCA
>Ga0164243_10001650_pt1 | contig 37670 bp, 43 predicted proteins | sample OricompcompostOP_FD_108781 | JGI IMG/M metagenome (GOLD analysis project Ga0164243, IMG submission 108781) | Organic Plus compost microbial communities from Emeryville, California, USA - Original compost - Organic plus compost (OP) | ecosystem: Engineered > Solid waste > Mixed feedstock >...
CGAGGTCCGCGGCGAGAACGGCGTCGAGACCCCCTACCGGCGGGTCATCCGTCCGGCCCGGAAGGGCTCCCCGGCCGAGTTCGGGCCCTCGGCGGCGGCCGAGGAGCTCATCGCCGAGCTCGAGAAGGCGAAGACGAAGGATCTCTGGCGGTTCCTCGTCGCCCTGAGCATCCGGCATGTCGGACCGGTCGCTGCGCGCGCCTTGGCCGCGCAGTTCGGCTCGCTCGACGCGATCCGCTCCGCGTCGGCCGCGGAGCTCGCCGCCGTCGAGGGGGTCGGACCGGTCATCGCCGAGGCCGTGCTCGACTGGTTCTCCGTCGACTGGCACGTCGAGATCGTCGAACGCTGGGCGGCGGCGGGCGTGCAGTGGGCGATCCCCGGCCACCCCGGCCCCGGCGCCGCCGGGCAGCGGGCGGGCGTCCTCGCCGGGCTCACCGTCGTCGTGACCGGGACGATCGAGGGCTTCACCCGCGAGGAGGCCGAGGAGGCGATCATCGCGGCGGGCGGCAAGGCCGCCGGATCCGTCTCCAAGCGGACCTCCTTCGTCGTCGCCGGACCGGGCGCGGGGTCGAAGCTCGCAAAGGCCGAGGAACTCGGCGTGCCGGTGCTCGATGCGGACGGCTTTCGCCGGCTCCTCGACGAGGGACCCGCCGCGTTCGCGTAGTCCGTTCGGCCCCGGGGCGGTGCGCGGCAGAATGGGGTCGCCATGCCATTCACCCTCACCCGCGTCCCGCTCGAGCCGCGCCGCCGTCGCATCACGGTTCGCGCCGTCGAGGACCTCGGGCCCCACTATCGACGCGTCACCTTCGAGGGCGCCGACCTCCTCGGCTTCGACTCGCCCGGTGCCGACGATCACATCCGGATCTTCCTCCCGCCACCGGGTGGCCGGCTCCCTGCCTCGCTCGAGGGGATCGAGCTCGCCTCGCGCGAGTTCACCCCCGCCGCCTTCGACGGGGAGCGGCTCGCGATCGACTTCGTCCTGCACGGCGGCGGGGCCGCCTCCGACTGGGCGGAGCGCGCCGGGCCCGGCGATGAGGTCCTCGTCGGCGGCCCGCGAGGGTCGATGCGCATCGAGGGCCGGCCGGACTGGTGGCTCCTCGCCGGGGACCTCACCGCGCTGCCGGCGATCCGGCGGTTCCTCGGCGACGTCCCGGCCGAGGCGGCGGTCGACGTCATCGTGCTCGCCGAGGACCCGGCCGACGAGCGGGCGCTCGGCCCAGTGGGCGGGCGGCGAGTCGCGTGGGTGCGCTCGCTCGACGGGCTCGTCGCGGCGCTCGACGAGGCGCCGGCGAGGGCGGGCGAGGGGTTCGCGTTCATCGCCGCGGAGCAGGGGGTCGTGAAGCCCGCTCGGGCCTGGCTCGAGCGGCGCGGCGTCGGGCCCGATCACGCGGTCGTCAAGGGCTACTGGCGCGAGGGCCTCACCGCCGACGCGCCGAAGGCGCCCCAGTAGACTTTCCGGGTGTCCGAGATCACGCCCGAGACCGTCAAGCACCTCGCGGAGCTCGCCCGCATCGCGCTGACCGACGAGGAGATCTCGGTGCTCACCGGGCAGCTCGGCGCGATCGTCGACAGCGTCGCGAAGGTCGCCGAGATCGCGACCCCCGACGTCCCGGCGACGAGCCACCCGATCCCCATGGCGAACGTCGCCCGGCCCGATGTGCCGGGCCCGACGCTCACGCCGGAGGAGGCGCTCGCCGGCGCGCCGGAGTCCGACGGCTCACGCTTCGTCGTCAGCGCGATCCTCGGGGAGGAGCCGTGACGCCGCAGGGGCACGGCGCCGACCTCACCCGGCTCACCGCCGCCGAACTCGGCGAGCTGCTCGCCGCCCGCGAGGTCTCCGCCGTCGAGGTCGCGCAGGCGCACCTCGACCGTATCGCCGCCGTCGACGCCGACGTCCACGCGTTCCTCCACGTCTCGGGCACGGCGCTCGCCGCCGCGGCAGCCGTCGACGCCGCCCGTGGCGATGGCGAGCGGCTCGGACCCCTGGCCGGCGTGCCGATCGCGATCAAGGACGTGCTGTGCACGCGCGACATGCCGTCGACCGCCGGCTCGCGCATCCTCGAGGGCTGGATCCCCCCCTACGACGCCACCCCGGTCGCGCGACTGCGCGCCGCCGGACTCGTGCCGCTCGGCAAGACGAACATGGACGAGTTCGCGATGGGCTCCTCGACCGAGTACTCCGCCTTCGGTCCGACCCGCAACCCGTGGGATCTCGATCGCATCCCCGGGGGCTCCGGCGGCGGCTCGGCCGCGGCGGTCGCCGCGTTCGAGAGCCCCGTCGCGCTCGGCTCCGACACCGGCGGCTCCATCCGGCAGCCCAGTGCGGTCACCGGGACGGTCGGCGTGAAGCCGACGTACGGCGGCGTCTCCCGCTATGGCGCGATCGCCCTGGCCTCGTCGCTCGACCAGGTCGGTCCTGTCGCGCGCACCGTCCTCGACGCGGCGCTCGTCCACGACGTGATCGGCGGGCACGACCCTCGGGATTCGACCTCGCTGCCGGAGCGCTGGCCCTCGTTCGCCGAGGCGGCGAGGGAGGGGGCGCTCGCCGACTCGCTGAGAGGCGTCCGCATCGGCGTCATCGCCGAGCTCGACAGTCCCGGCTTCCAGCCCGGCGTCACCCAGCGGTTCCATGAGGCGCTCGGCCTGCTCACCTCGGCCGGCGCGGAGATCGTCGAGGTCTCCGCCCCGCACTTCGACTACGCCGTCGCGGCGTACTACCTCATCCTCCCGGCGGAGGCGAGCTCGAATCTCGCGAAGTTCGACTCGGTCCGCTTCGGACTCCGCGTGACCCCTCCGGGCGGCGGCACCGTCGAGCAGGTCATGGCGGCGACCCGCGAGGCCGGGTTCGGGCCGGAGGTCAAGCGGCGCATCATCCTCGGCACCTATGCGCTGTCCGCCGGCTACTACGACGCGTACTACGGGAGCGCCCAGAAGGTCCGCACGCTCATCCAGCGCGACTTCGCCGCCGCGTTCGAGCAGGCCGATGTGCTCGTCTCCCCGGCCGCGCCGACGACGGCGTTCCGCATCGGCGAGAAGGTCGACGACCCGCTGGCGATGTACCTCAATGACATCACGACGCTGCCGGCGAATCTCGCCGGCATCCCCGGTCTGGCGCTGCCGATGGGCCTCGCCCCCGAGGACGGGCTCCCGACCGGCTTTCAGCTCATGGCCCCCGCGCGCGAGGACGCGAGGCTCTACCGCATCGGCGCGACGCTCGAGCGGCTGCTCCTCGAGCGGCACGGCCCGATCCTCGCCGCGGCCCCGTCGCTCGGGCACTGAGCGCGGGGACGCTCGCCGGCTCCCCGGCTAGAATGCGACGCCCCACAGGTACTCCTCTCCGTTCGGCCGCCGCCAGCGGACGATGAGCCGGCTGTCCCGCTCGAGGTCACGGCCGCGCACGTCGACGACGAGCGCCGCGCCCGGGTCGAGGCGCGGCGTGAGCCGCGCGCTCGCGACACCCGGGCCGTCCATCTCCACGCGCACCCAGCGCAGGATCTCGCGGCTCACATTGACGAGGCGCAGCGCGGGCGCCCGCGAGCGGTCGACGCGGAACGGAACGGGGTACGCGTTCATGCCGCCGACCCTAGGAAGCCCGTCGGACACGGCCGCCGCCGTGCTGTGGATGGGGCTGAGCTCGGCCCTGCTGTGAGCGAATCGCGGCGACCGCCCCCGTACCGACCGCCGCGCGGCCGATATATATTTGGTTGGTGGGCGAACGGTCCGGCCGGTGATGATCGTCCGGAGGGGCCACGATTCGGGGGACTCTCGGCCCCTCCGGGCTTCACCGTCCCGCCGTCGCGCCCGACCCCGTCGGTAGGATCGGACGCATGGCGCGCGCGGATCTCATGGACTTCGACGAGGCGATCGAGCGGTTCGATGTCGCCCTCGGCTTCGAGGTCCACGTCGAGCTCTCGACGCGGACGAAGATGTTCTCCGACGCCCCGAATCCCGCGAACTCGGAGTTCCACGGCGCCGAGCCGAACACGCTCGTCACCCCGGTCTGCCTCGGCCTGCCGGGCAGCCTCCCCGTCGTCAACGAGCTGGCGATCGAGTACGCGATCAGCCTCGGCCTCGCGCTCGGCTGCTCGATCGCGCCGTCGAGCCGCTTCGCCCGGAAGAACTACTTCTACCCGGATCTCGCGAAGAACTACCAGATCAGCCAGTACGACGAGCCGATCGCGTTCGACGGCTCGCTCGAGGTCGAGCTCTCCGGCGGCCGCACCGTGACCGTCGGCATCGAGCGTGCGCACATGGAGGAGGACGCCGGAAAGCTCACCCACGTCGGCGGGGCGACCGGCCGCATCCAGGGCGCGGAGTACTCGCTCGTCGACTACAACCGGGCCGGCGTGCCGCTCGTCGAGATCGTCACCAAGGTGATCCTCGGCACCGGCGCGGACGCGCCCGAGGTCGGCCGCTCCTACGTGAGCACGATCCGGGACATCGTCCTCGCGCTCGGCATCTCCGAAGCGCGGATGGAGCGCGGCAACCTCCGCTGCGACGCGAACGTCTCGCTGAGCCCCAAGGGCAGCGGCGCGCTCGGCCTGCGCACCGAGACGAAGAACGTCAACTCGATGCGCTCGGTGGAGCGGGCGATCCGCTACGAGATCCGGCGGCAGGCCGCGATCCTCGCCGGCGGAGGCACGGTGACGCAGGAGACGCGGCACTGGCACGAGGACACCGGCACGACCTCGCCGGGACGACCGAAGTCCGATGCCGACGACTACCGCTACTTCCCCGAGCCCGACCTCCTCCCCGTGCAGCCGAGCGAGGTGCTCATCGAGCGGCTTCGCGCCGCGCTGCCCGAGCCGCCCGCGCTGCGCCGCCGCCGGCTCAAGGAGTCGTGGGGATTCACCGATCTCGAGTTCCAGGATGTCGTCAACGGCGGTCTCCTCGCCGAGGTCGAGGCGACGGTCGCCGCCGGCGCCGCCCCCGCCCAGGCGCGGAAGTGGTGGACGGGGGAGATCACCCGCATCGCGAACGCCTCGAACCGCGAGCCCGCCGACCTCGTCTCCCCGGAGGCGGTCGCCGAGCTCGTCGCGCTCATCGAGTCCGGCGCGCTCACCGACCGGCTCGCCCGCGAGGCCCTCGACGGTGTCATCGCCGGTGAGGGGAGCCCCGCCGAGGTCGTCGCACGCCGCGGCCTCGCCGTCGTCTCCGACGACGACGCGCTCATCGCGGCGATCGACGAGGCGCTCGCCGCCCAGCCCGACGTCCTCGAGAAGATCCGCGACGGCAAGGTGCAGGCCGCCGGCGCGGTCATCGGCGCGGTGATGCGGGCGATGCAGGGCAGGGCCGACGCGGCCCGCGTCCGCGAACTCGTGCTGGCTAGGGCGCAGGGGTAGCGCGCCGGTGCGCTGCGCGTTCACCGCCGAGCTCTGGCGCTGGTCCGCCCGCCGCGACGCGTGGTTCTTCGTCAGCGTGCCGCCGGACATGAGCGACGAGATCGAGGCGATCCCGCGGGCCCCGCGCGGCTTCGGCGGCGTTCGCGTCGAGGTGACCGTCGGGGCGACGGTCTGGCAGACGTCGATCTTCCCGTCGGCGAACGGCTACGTGCTGCCGATGAAGCGCGCCGTGCTCCGCGCCGAGCGGATCGAGGAGGGCGACCTCGTCGAGGTCGCGCTCGAGCTCGTCTGAGCGCGACGGTCCCGGGCAGCGGTCGGCGCCCTATCCCCAGATGCGCAGCTCGCCGGGGTACGCGGTGAGCGCTCCGAGCTCGACGACGCCGCCGAGCAGCGAGCGGTTGAACGGCTGGAGCAGTGTGAGCGCCGCGCCCTCCCTGTGCTCCGCCCAGATCTCGAGCGCCTCACCCGCACCCTGCCCGGAGCCCGCGACCCGGGTGGGGGTCACGAGGGCGGCCGCGCGGGCCGCCGGCGCGACCTTGCGCAGCGCCTCGATCGCGATCGCGGCCTGTCGCTCGGCCGGGGTCCCGGGTGCGATGAGCTGCGCCGCGGAGAGCGGCAGCACGCCGCCGTTCGAGGCGACGATGAGCGGAATCGGCGCGAACACCTCCGCGCCGGCGAGCGCCGATCGGGCCGCGGCGATGGCGGCGTCGACGAGCGCCTGGATGTCCCGCCGACCCGCCGGCGACAGCGCGTCGCTCCACGTCATGGGGTCACGTTACCGGAAGCCGGCTCGCCGCCGGCTCTTGTGGCCGGTTCGCGAACCCGGTGGAATGTTCCCATGGCCGACGCCACGCCCGCATCCCCGGGGCCCGCGGGCGACGGGAAGCCCGCGCTCCCGCCGATCACGGCCGGGCAGCGCGCGAGCGCGATCCTCGGCGGCCTCGCCGGCCACCTGCTCTTCTCGATCGGCTGGTTCGGCATCGCGTTCATCATCCTCGGCGCGCCGCTCTCGGGACTCGTCAACGACCTCCTGCGCAACCTCCTCGGCGACGTCGACGCGGCGCAGCTCACCGCGATCGTCCAACGCGCCGGGGCGCTGCTGTGGATGCTCGGCCTCGTCTTCCTCGTCGGCTCGGCGGCGTTCATCGTGTTCGGCATCCTCGTCGCGCAGCTCATCCTGCGGCGAGGCGGCGTCGACAAGGCCGGCCGGGTGAACGTCCTGTCGTTCGTCATCGCCGCGATCGTCGACCTGCCGGTGTTCCTCTTCACGCTCTGGCTCGCGACGCTCGTCACCGACAACGCGTCCGGCGCGGTCTTCCTCCCGCCGCTCATCGCGCTCGTCATCGCTGCGGCGGTCGGCGTGCTCGTCTGGTGGTGGATGGCGCACGTCAATCGCGGCCCGTCGGCGCCGAAGGCCCCGAGGGGCGGGAGGGCGCCTACCTCGCCGACCGCATCACCGACGCCGTGAACGCTCGGACCCGCTCGAGCAGCCCGATGGAGCGCGCCTCGAACAGATCGCCGGGAGAAGGCGCCCACGGCGATGTCGGCGGCAGCATCCGGATGATGTGCGGGCAGCCGAGGTCGTCGCAGATGTACGTCCCGACCGAGGCGCCGTCCCGGCCGGCCTGACCGGCTCGGGCCGCCGACCACAGCGAGACCTGCGTCGCCGGCTGCGTCGCCCGGCACATCGAGCACATCGCGGGGACGCCGCGGCCCTCGCGGCGCTCGGCCCGCCGCAGCACGACGCCGACGAGCCCGGCCTCCGAGTCGTGCACGAGGTAGCCGCGCCCCGCGAGCGACGGGTCGCGCCAGCCGAGGAATTCCCGGTCCGCCCACACGACCTCGTGCAGGCCCGGGAGCGGGATGCGCTCGGCCTCCTCGGCGGCGACGTTGACGAACGACGCGCGGATCTCCTCCGCGGTCAGCTCACGCATCCGCCCAGCGTAGCCCGAGCGGCTGAACGGCCCGTGGCAGGATCGTCGGGTGAACGCCGACCGGCTGCCGCGCGCGCTCCGTCCCTTCGCAGACCCCGCCTTCGACCTCCTCACCGCGGCGCTGACGATGTCGCTGTTCGGCGGTGGCGTCTGGCTCGTCGCGATGGTCGCAGCGGTGTTCGCGATCGGCGGGGGACCGGCCGATCTCTCGATCATCGCGACGGGGAACGCGGCCGGCATGATCGTCGCCGTCCTCCTCGGCGGCGCGCTCGCCGACCGCTTCCCGCAGCAGCGCGTGCTTCTCGCGGTCGAGGCGGGTCGCACCGTCGTCATAGCCGCGGTCATCGCGCTCGCGCTCGCCGGCGGGCTCAGCGTCTGGCTCCTCGCCGCCGCCTCGGTGCTCCTCGGACTCGCCGAGGGCCTGTTCTACCCCTCGTACACCTCGCTCCTGCCGCGCATCCTCGCCCCCGACCGGCTCCTCGCGGCGAACGGGATCGAGGGCATGGTGCGCCCCCTCGCGCACGACGCGCTCGGCCCGGCGCTCGGCGGCGTCGTCATCGCGGCCTCGTCGCCCGTCGCCGCGTTCGTGCTCATCGGCGTCACCCAGCTCCTCGCGGTCGGCTGCCTCCTCGCCGTCCGGGGCGTCGCTCCGCGGCCCGGCGGGCGCCCCTCCGGGGAGGCCGGCGCCGCGGCCGCGCTGCTGCGGGACATCGGCAGGGGCTTCGGCTACGTCGCCCGCACGCCGTGGCTGCTCTGGACGCTGCTCTACGCCTGCCTCGTCGTCCTCGTCCTCATGGGTCCGCTCGAGGTGCTCGTCCCCTTCGCCGTCCGCGACCTCGCCGGCGGCGGCACGATCGAGTACTCGTTCGTGCTCACCGCCTTCGGCGTCGGCGGCGCGCTCGGCTCGATCGTCACCGCATCGCTGCGGATGCCGCGCCGCTACCTCACCGTGATGAACGGCATCTGGGTCGTCTCCTGCGTCCCACTCGTCGTGTTCGGCTTCACCTCGCAGCTCTGGCTCATGATCGCGATGGCGGCGGTCTGCGGCGGGCTGAGCCAGGCCTCGATGGTCATCTGGGGGACCCTCCTGCAGCGCCGGGTCCCGCCCGAGCTGCTCGGCCGGGTGTCGAGCCTCGACTTCTTCGTCTCGCTCGTGCTCATGCCCGTCTCGATGGCGATCGCCGGACCCGTCGGCGAGGCGGTCGGGCTGCTCCCGGTGTTCCTCGTCGCCGGGCTCGCGCCGGTCGTCTTCGGCGTCCTCGCGATCCTCATCGCGCGGATGCCGCGCGATGAGCTCGCGCATCCCCTCGCCGACACCCGGATCGAGGAGCCCACCGCGTCCACCGCGATCGACCCGGCCATCCGGGGCTGACCCCCAGCGCGCTCACGGCGAGCGCCGAGCGGTGCGTGCCACCATGAATGCCATGTTCCGCACGCGTCTGCTGCTCGCGTGCGCCACACTGCTCGTCCTCGCCGCGGTCATCGTCGCCGCCTTCGTGCTGCCCGGCGGTGCCGACGTGTCGTCATCGTGGTGGTCGCTCCTCGCGTTCGCGATCGTCGGCGCGCTCTTCGCGCTCCTCGCCTCCCGCCGGCGCTGGTGGGTCGCGCTCGGCTTCGCCTGGCTCATCGCCGCGTGGGTCGAGGCGGGTCAGGCGGTGTGGCTGCCGGAGTCCGGCCGTGCCAGGATCCTCGACCTCGTCCTCGGCTGCGTCGGCGGCGTCGTCGGCGTCGCGTGCGCAGCCGGTCTGCGCGTCGCGGCCGACGCCAGACGGAGTGCGCGCGTCCGCCGGCCCCCCGCGCTCGCCCCGCGGACCGCGGGCGTCACCGCAGCCGCGGAAGCACCTCGGACCCGATGAACTCGATCTGCTCGAGGTCGCGCAGCGCGAAGTCCTGGAAGTAGAACCGGGAGATCCCGAGCTCCGCGAGCGAGCCGAGCAGGTCGACGACCTCGGATGCGGTGCCGGCGAAGCCGTTCGCGCGCAGTCGCGCCGGCGTGGAGTCCGCGGCGGCGGCGCGCCGCTCGATGTCGGCCTCGGACGCGCCGATCGCCGTCGTCCCCGCGAGCGAGAACACGATCGAGCCGGGGTCGCGGCCGAGATCCTCGGCGGCGGCGCGGACCCGGGCGATCCGCTCGGCGATGACCTCGGCGGAGGCGCGGAACGCGTTGAACTCGTCGGCGAACCGGGCGGCGATCGCGGGGGTCTTCGTCGCGCCGTTCCCGCCGACGATGATCGGCACGTGCGCCTGCGCGGGCTTCGGCAGCGCCGGCGCATCGACGAGCGTGTAGTGCTCGCCCGAGTAGGAGAACGTCTCGCCGTCCGGCGTCGTCCACAGGCCGGTGATGATCTCGAGCTGCTCCCGGAACGGCCCGAAGCGCTTCGGCGGGAACGGGAAGCCGTAGGCGATGTGCTCCGCCTCGTACCATCCTGTGCCGAGGCCGAAGTCGACTCGGCCGCCGGACATCGCGTCGACCTGCGCGACCTGGATCGCGGTGAGCGAGGGATGGCGGAACGTCGCCGAGCTCACGAGCGTGCCGAGCCGCAGCCGCGAGGTGTGCGTCGCGATCGCGCCGAGCGTCACCCAGGCGTCCGTCGGCCCGGGTCGCCCGTCCCGGCTCGCAGGCATGCCGAGGAAGTGGTCCGAGCGGAAGAAGCCGTCGAAGCCCGCCGCCTCCGCGGCCTGCGCCGCGCGCAGCTGGTCCTCGAACGTCGCACCGTTCTGCGGCTCCACGAAGAGACGGAAGTCCATGTCGAACAGCCTAGGATGGACGCCGTACACGGGAGCCCGGAGGGACCGGGCTGAGAGGGCGCGTCAGCCGCGCCGACCGTCGAACCTGATCCGGGTCATGCCGGCGCTAGGGAGCACATCATGCACAACCGTTCTATTCGTCGTCCCATGCGCGCGGTCGCGCTCGCGGCCGCGGCGCTGACCGCATCGGCGCTCGCCGCCTGCTCGGGCGGGGGAGCGCCGTCGCCGTCGTCGTCCGCCGCGCCGGATGGGCTCGTCCTCGTCACGCACGACTCGTTCGCGCTGAGCGACGGCATCCTCGATGACTTCACCGCGCAGACCGGCATCGCCGTCGACGTCCAGGCGATCGGCGACGCCGGCGAGCTCGTCAACAAGCTCATCCTCACGAAGGACTCGCCGCTCGGCGACGTCGTGTTCGGCATCGACAACACCTTCGCGTCCCGAGCCGCCGACGCCGGCGTGCTCGAGCCGTACGTCTCCGGCGCGCTCACGTCCGACGAGGACCGCTTCCGGCTCACGAGCGGTGCGGCGGCCGAGTCGCTCACGCCGATCGACTCCGGCGACGTCTGCGTGAACGTCGACCACCGCTGGTTCGCGGAGCGCGGCGTGCCGGAGCCGACGGGCCTCGACGACCTCATCGACCCGCGGTACAAGGATCTCCTCGTCGTCGAGGCGGCGAGCACGAGCTCGCCCGGCCTCGCGTTCCTCCTCGCGACGATCGCCGCGAAGGGCGAGGACGGCTGGCAGGACTACTGGCGCGCGCTCGTCGCGAACGGCGTCGAGGTCGCCGGCGGCTGGGAGGACGCGTACTACGCCGACTTCTCCGGACCGTCCAGCTCCGGGGACCGGCCGCTCGTCGTCTCCTACTCGTCCTCGCCCGCCGCCGAGCTCACCGATCCGGAGGAGGCCGCCCCGACCGGCGTGCTCGCCGACACCTGCTTCCGCCAGACCGAGTTCGCCGGGGTCATCGCCGGCACCCGGAATCCAGCGGCCGCGCGGCAGCTCGTCGACTTCCTGCTCTCGCCCGAGGTGCAGGAGGACGTGCCGGTGAGCATGTACGTGTACCCCGTCTCGCAGTCGGTGCGGCTCCCCGAGACGTGGGCCGCGGCGAACGTCCGCATCGAGCACCCCTACGACCTCGACCCCGCCGAGATCGACGCGCACCGCGAGCAGTGGATCGACGAGTGGGCCGCCATCGCGCAGCCCTGATCCTCGGGGCCGCGGCGCTCGTCGCGTTCCTCGGCGCGTTCTTCCTCTGGCCGGTCGCCGCGATCGTGTGGCGGGGGATCGCGCCGGACGGCGTCCCGGACCTGGGCGGCATCGGCGAGGTGCTCGCGCGGCCGCGGACGCTGCGGATCATCGGGCTCACGCTCGGGCAGGCCGCCCTCGCCACGGCGGCCTGCCTCGTGCTCGGGATGCCCGGGGCGTTCGTGCTCTACCGGCTGCGGTTCCGCGGCCGCACGCTGCTGCGGGCGCTCGCGCTCGTCCCGTTCGTGCTGCCGACCGTCGTCGTCGGCGTCGCGTTCAAGGTGCTCCTCGCCGGCACGCCGCTCGACGGCTCGTGGTGGGGGATCGTCCTCGCGCTCGTGTTCTTCAACGTCGCCGTCGTCGTCCGCACCGTGGGGACCGCCTGGGAGGAGCTCGACCCGCAGTTCGAGGAGGCCGCCGCGGACCTCGGCGCTCGGCCGGGCCGGGCGTTCCTCTCGGTGACGCTCCCGCGGCTCGCCCCCGCGATCGCCTCCGCCGCGGTCATCGTGTTCCTCTACTGCACGACCGCGTTCGGCGTTGTGCTCGTCCTCGGCGGCGCCCGCTACGGGACGGTCGAGACGGAGATCTGGACCCTCACCGCGCAGTATCTCGACCTGCCGGGCGCGAGCGCGCTGAGCGTCGTCCAGATCCTCTTCGTCGTGCTCCTGCTCTGGGGCGCGAGTCGTGCACGGAGCAGGCCCGAGCTGCGCATCCCGGACGCCGGCCGCCCTCCCCGGCGCAGCGACGCGGCGCTCGTGCTCGCCGCCGGGCTCGTCGGCGCCCTTCTCGCGGTGCCGGTCGTCGCCCTCGTCGTGCAGTCGTTCCGGGGCGCGGCGGGCTGGACGGCGGCGAACTGGGCCGCGCTCGGCGGGCTCGGCGGCCGCTCCGGCGCGACGCCCGCGATCAGCGTGTCGCCGCTCACGGCGCTCTGGCACTCGTTCGCGTTCGCGCTCGCGGGCACGGCGCTCGCGATGCTCGTCGGCCTCGGCGCGAGCGTCCTGCTCTCGCGACGCCCGCGCGGCGCCTGGTCGAGGCGTCTGACTGCGGCGCTCGATGGCGCGCTCATGCTCCCGCTCGGGGTGTCCGCGGTCACGCTCGGCTTCGGCTATCTCGTCGCGCTCGACCGGCCCCCCCTCGACCTGCGCGCATCGCCGGTGCTCGTCCCGATCGCCCAGGCGCTCGTCGCATCGCCGCTCGTCATCCGCACCGTGCTCCCGGTGCTCCGCGGGGTCGATCCGCTGCTGCGCGACGCCGCCGCGGACCTCGGCGCCTCGCCCGGACGCGTGCTCTGGTCGATCGAGCTGCGGCTCGCGGGGCGGTCGATTCTCGCCGCGGCCGGACTCGCGTTCGCGGTCTGTCTCGGGGAGTTCGGCGCGACGACGTTCCTCTCCCGGCCGGATGCGGCGACCCTGCCCGTCGTCATCGAACGGCTCGCCGGCCATCCCGGCGGGCTCGGAATGGCGAACGCGGCCGCCGTCGTGCTCGCCGCGGCCGTCGCGGCGGCGCTCGCGCTCGGCGAGCTCAGCCTGCCGTCGGCGTCGCGGTCGGCGCGGGCGTCGCTCCCTCGCGCGTGAACGTCCAGGTCAGGTGGGTGCCGCGACCGGCGATGGTCATCCGGTCCGCACTGCACTGGACTTCGAGGCCGACGGTGTCGTTGATCCACAGCGGGAACGGCCAGGCCCACTTCGGCTCGGCATCGCTGCCGTCCTGCGTCGAGGTCACCGAGGTCGCGAGATCCTCGCTCCAGCGCCGCGGCACCGCGGTGTCGCCGGAGAACGTCGCGACGCCGCCCGAGGTGCCCTTGACCGCGTAGACCTCCTCGAAGCCGGGCGCCGCGTTCGCGTCCATGACGCCGTGGAAGGCGAGGTCGGTGTCGAGCCGCATCGTGTCGTCCGCGTCCCATTCGAGCGTCTGCGAGCCCTCGACGGTCACGGTGACCGCGAGGCCCGCGCTGTGCATCGCCGCCGAGGCGACCTCGTTGAGCGCGGCGGTGTCGAGGATCCACGTCGCATCGGTCGCGCACGCCTCGACGGGGCTGGGCGTGCGGACCGGGGCGTTCGCCGTGACGAGCGAGCAGCCGGAGAGCCCGACGCCGGCGATCGCGAGCGCGGCGATCGCCGCGACGGCGCGCGTCGGTCGGGCCAAGTGATGCCTCCGGTTGGTGCAGGACGGTGCGGGCGCGGTTCGGCGCGCCAGTGCATCCTACCGGCGCCTGCCCGCCGAGCCTGGGAGGCGGGCGACCCTCAGGCCCAGCCGAGCCGGTGGAGCCCCTCGTCGTCGAGCCCGAAGTAGTGCCCGATCTCGTGCACGAGCGTCACGTGGATCTCGTCGCGGAGCTCGTCGATGTCGGCGCAGGCGGCGAGCAGCGGCTCGCGGTAGAGCACGATCCGATCGGGGAGCTCGCCGAAGCCGTAGCGGTCCCGCTCGGTGAGCGCGACGCCCTCGTAGAGGCCGAGGAGCTCGAGCGAGCCGTCCTCCGGACGGTCCTCGACGACGAAGGCGACGTTCTCGAGCCCGTCGACCATCTCGTCGGGGAGCCGGTCGAGTTCCTCGACGACGAGCGCCTCGAACGCCTCGAGGTCGAGGTGGAGGCCGCTCACGCGTCGGGCTCGGGCTCGTCGATCGGGCCGACGACCGGGCGCTGCACGGGGCCCCGGATGAGGAGGACGTCGAGGAGCCGGGCCTGGGTCGCGCCGAGCCAGTCGTAGACGTCCCGCATCCGCCGGTCCTCCTCGGTCCCGTCCCGACCCTCGTCGCCGTCGCGCTCGATGCCGAGCCGGACGGCGAGGACGAGTCGGAGGTCGGTGAGCGTCTTGAGCCAGGCGAGCTCCTGCGCGTCGTCGAGCGGTCCCGGCGCGTCGAGGCTCTCGAGGACGGCGCGGACGTTGAGCAGGCGATGCGCGATGAGGCTCGGCTCGGTGATCGTCCGCACGTCGATCGCCTCGAAGTCGTCGCCGCGCACCGGATCGGGGAAGAGACGGGCGAGGGCCGGGTCCTCGGGCGTCGTGAGCACGGTGCCGTAGGGGCGCATCCGCCCCCGGATGAGCGCGGTGAGCTCCTCGAGCAGCGCGCGGATCACCGCCGCGGAGTCGTCGCCGATCCGCAGCACGACGCGGTCGCCGTCCAGGCCCCAGCGGATCATGTCTCGCCCGGGTCGCTCGTCGCCCACAGGCCGAACTCGTGCATCGCCTCGGTGTGCCGCTCGACGTCCTCGCGAGGGCCCGTCGCGACGACCGCCCTGCCCTCGTTGTGCACCTGGAGCATGAGCCGCTCCGCCTTCTCGCGCGAGTAGCCGAAGTAGGTCTGGAAGACGTGCGTGACGTACTGCATGAGGTTCACCGGGTCGTTCCACACGATGGTCCGCCAGGGCCGATCGAGACTCGACCGCGGGATGTGGACGACCTCCTCGTCGACGCGGGGTTCGTCGACGAGCGGAGCGTCGAACTCGGCCATGGGCTCATGCTACGCGCTGCGGGGAATGGGGCGGCTGACGGGACTCGAACCCGCGACTCCCGGCACCACAAGCCAGTGCTCTACCAACTGAGCTACAGCCGCCACGTCCGCCTCCCGGCGGGACCGGTCGATTCTACGGCAGATCAGACCCGGTCCGCGTACGCCTCGGTGACCTGCGCGGCGATCGCCTGCGCGCGGTCCGACGAGGGCCCCGGATCCTCGACGAACACGCTGCGCCGGTAGTACTCGAGCTCGCGGATCGACTCGCGGATGTCCGCGAGCGCCCGGTGGCCGCCGTGCTTCACCGGGGCGTTGAAGTAGACGCGCGGGTACCAGCGCTTCGAGAGCTCCTTGACCGAGGAGACGTCGACGCTGCGGTAGTGGAGGTGCGCGTCGACGCGCGGCATGTACTTCGCGAGGAATGCCCGGTCGGTCCCGATCGTGTTGCCGGCGAGGGGCGCGACCCCGGCGACGGGGATGCGGGCGACGATGTAGTCGTAGACCCGCCGCTCCGCCTCCTCGAGCGGCACGCCGTTCGGCAGGTCGTCGAGCAGTCCCGAGGTCGTGTGCATCGCACGGACGAAGTCGGCCATCCGCTCGATGGCGCCCTCGGACGGGCGGATGACGATCTGGAACCCGGGGTCGACGGCCCGCAGATCCCAGTCGGTGATGACGACGGCGACCTCGATGAGCTCATCGGTCTCGAGCTCGAGCCCGGTCATCTCGCAGTCGATCCAGACGAGCAGGTCGGTCGACGCGGACATGCCGTCGATTCTAGTGACCGCCCCGGACGCGGCCTGGCCGCGCCTTCTGCCGCGGCGGGATAGGGTTCATCGCATGACCGATGCGCCGCAGCTCGCCAGGGGCGAGGAATACGTCGTCTTCTACGTCGGTGGTCCCTACGACGGGCAGACCGGCCGGCGGATCAGCACCGATGGGACGTGGGACGAGGAGATCGAGGTCTCCGTCGAGATCGACGGCGACAACAGCCTCCTCCGGTACGGCTCGCCGAAGGCGCGGAAGCTCGGCGACCAGGTGCAGGTCACGTACACGTGGGACCGCGCCGACTCCGAGCCCGTCGCCGACCCGGACGACCGCGACGAGCTCTGACGCGCCCGGCTGGTCCCGATAGCCTGGTGCCGCTGGCCCCCTGTAGCTCAGCGGATAGAGCAGACGGTTTCTACCCGTCGTGTCGGGAGTTCGAGTCTCTCCAGGGGGACGTCTCCGCGACGCGGACGCTTCCCGTGCGAAATGGCGGGTCCGCGCCGCGCCGCACCCGCCATTTCGCACGCGAAACGCGCGAGGTTGGAACGCGCCGGCCGAGTCCCGTGATCGGTTCCCGGCCGGCGCGAAGCCGATGGGAGGGCTACGAGGCCTTCTGCTCGATGAGCCCCTCGAACGCGGGCGCGACCTGGAGCGCCGTCGCGACCGGCACGGGCGCCGGCGCCGCCTTCCCGTCCTGCTGGGCCTGCCATTGCTTCTGCCGCGCGACGAGCTCCTGGTCGAGCGCCTTGGTGTCGAGGCGCAGGTAGGGCAGCTCGTTGCGGAACTGCTTCTTGGCCGCGCCGGGCCGGCGGTACCAGAGGATGAGCCCGTTCTCGAGATCGGTCAGGCCCCGCTCCGCCTCGTCGATGAGCGCCGCCGAGTTCCGCTTGATCGCCGCGACCATGTGCTGCGACCACTCGGCCGCGAGGTCCGCGCCGCCGATCGGCAGCAGCCGCAGGCGCACCGTCGACTCGGTGATCTGGTATTCGAGGTGGTCGCGCTCCGCCGAGCTCAGCGAGGTCCACACCGTCGCCCGGCGGCACACCGCGAGGAGGCCGGCGATCGCCGCGGCCTTCTCCGCGTTGTCGCGGTGGCGCATGAGGCGCGTGCTCGACGCGCGGGCGATGAGCACCGCGAGCAGGCCCGCGGCGAGGATCGCGGCGAACGGGAGCGCCACGGTCGTGAGGATCTGCTGCCCCTCCGGGCTCGTGAGCCACGCGACGAGGGTGTGCCACCACTGCTGGATCATGGAGGCACCATAAGCCTCAGGTTGAAGGTTCATCCCGACCGACACGCGGGACCGGTCCGGTGAGGGCGGAGACCGGCTCCGAGGCGACCGCGAGATCGGGATCGGCGGCGGCGTGCGGCCGCGCGGTCTGCGCGAGGACGATCCCGACGAGCACGGCCGCACCGCCGAGGATCTGCAGCCAGTCGAGCATCTCGCCGAGCCAGACCCACGCGACGACGAACGCGAACACGACCTCGCTCGATGCGAGGATCCCGGCGGTCGTCGCCCGCAGCCGGCGCAGCGCGACGAACGACAGCACGAACGGGACGAACGTCCCGAGCGCCATGACCCCGAGCAGCGGCACCCACATCGGCACGCGGATGGCCGCGAGGTTGCCCTGGAGCGACACCGGCTCGGCGAATGCGGCGGGGGCGAGCGTCCACCAGCCGCTGAAGCTCGCGCACGCGATCGTGGCGAACAGCGCCGACCAGAACGCCGTCGCGAGCGGGCTCGTCGCGCTGATCTGCCGCTCGCCGTAGACGAAGTAGAACGTGAGGCAGGCCGCCGCGACGAGCCCGATGGCGACGCCCCAGGCGTCGAGCGCGCCGGCCCACGCCCTCGACACGACGGCGATCCCGCCGAGGACGAGCACGATCGCGATCCAGACCCGCGACCGGACCCGCTCCCGGAAGAACACCCGCGCGATGACCGCGACGGCGAGCACCGCGAGGTATTCCAGCAGCAGCGCGATGCCGACGGGCAGCGCCTCGATCGCCGCAGCGTACGCCGTCTGGAGCCCGGCCATCCCGACGATGCCGAGGAGGGCCATCCGCCAGAGCCGGCCCCGTGACAGCCGGAACGCGCCCCGGTCGGCCACGAGCAGGACGAGCCCGGCGAGCACGGCCATCGCGAGGGTCCGGAACTGGGTGACCTGCATCGGGGTGAGCCCCGATGCCATGACCGCCTTCGTCAGCGAGCCGTTCGCGCCGAACAGGACCGCGCCGGCGAGGCCGCAGGCGGCGCCGACCGAGCGGGAGGTCGTCGACGGCATCGCGGCATTCTATCCGCGCGGAATTCGCACCCCGGCGCCGGCGTTCCCTCTGACATGCTGCACACCTTCCATCTCGCCGGCGGCTGCTTCTGGTGCCTCGACGCCGCGTACCGCATCGTCGACGGCGTCGTCGAGGTCGAGTCCGGCTACACCGGCGGCACGGCGCCGAATCCGAGCTACGAGCTCGTCTGCACGGGCATGACGGGGCACGCGGAGGCCGTCGCGGTGACCTTCGACCCTGAGAAGGTCCCGGACGACGTCATCCTCGACATGTTCTTCACGATGCACGACCCGCGGCAGCTCAACCGGCAGGGCAACGACGTCGGCACGCAGTATCGCTCGGCGATGTTCCCAGCCGACGAGGAGCAGCGCGCGAAGTTCGAGGCCGCGCGCGCGCGGGCGAACGAGCTCTGGGGCGGCGGCGTCGTCACGACGATCGAGCCGCTCGGCGCCTGGTACCCGGCGGAGGAGTACCACCAGGACTTCTTCGCGAAGAACCCGACGCAGGGCTACTGCCTCGCCGTCGCAGTCCCCAAGGTGAACAAGGTGCGCAAGTCCTTCACCGAATACATCAAGGCCTAGTTCTCCACATTCCGCCTCCTCAGCCGAACGCGCCGTCGCGATCCCGGCAAGACTCCCCGGACCGGACCCCGGGGCGGCATTCCCGGCACGAGCGTCGCCTCGGGGATCCGGTGCCAGGCCGGCGCTCGCCGGCCCGGCGACGTCCGGATCGAAGGAGCACAGGATGCCCGACATCATCACCGTCGGCGGCATGATCGCCACGGAGCCCAAGCACGTGGAGACCGAGGGACGACTCCACATCACGTCCTTCCGCCTCGCCTCGCAGCAGCGGCGCTACGACCGCGATCAGGCCAAGTGGGTCGACGCGGAGACGAACTGGTTCACGGTGACCGCCTTCCGCCACCTCGCGGACAACGCCCGTCAGTCGCTCCACAAGGGCGAGCGTGTCATCGTCCGCGGCCGGCTGCGGATCCGCGACTGGTCGAGCGGGGAGCGCAGCGGCGTGACCGTCGAGATCGAGGCCGACAGCATCGGGCACGACCTCGCGTGGGGGACGAGCGCGTTCCAGCGAGTCCTCCGCAGCGCACCGGAGGCGCCGGCCGCCGAGCCCGAGGAGACCGCGCCCCCGGCTGCCGAGGATGCGGCCCCCGCGGCCGAGGAGTCGGCGCCGCCCGTCGAGGAGGCGCAGCCCGTGCTCGCGGCGACGCCGTTCTGATCGGCCGCACGCCGAACGTCCGGCCCGGCTCACTACAATCGCCGGGTGCTCGCCCGCCCCGCGCTCGCCGCCGCTCTCGCGCTGGCCTCCGCCGCCGTCGTGCTCGCGGCCTGCACGACGACCGGCGGCCCGGCGTCGCCGACGACCCCCAGCTCCGCACCGACCGTCGATCCGGGCGTGAACAGCCTCCCGACGGCGGAGCCGACGCTTCACCCCGGCGGCACGGCCGAGCAGAACAAGCAGTACTGGGACGCGACGATCGAGCGCTATGTCTCACTCGTCGGCATCGGCACAGGCGACACCCTCACGAGCCATCTCAGGGATGCCGGCTTCGACCTCTCGACGGTCGAGATGACCTACGACGTCACCGCCGCCGGATACGCGCCGGAGTCGATCGAGGTCTCCGTCAGGTTCGGCGACGAGTGCCTCCTCGCCGACGTGCGCAACGGCGGCTGGGCGACCTCGATCGGGCCCGTCCTCGGCACCGGGAAGTGCCTCATCGGCTCGACCCGGCCGGTCGGCTGAGGCCGCCGCGGCGGGGGCTCGGCCGACGGCGGGGCGCGGGACGAGCGGGTAGCGTGGTCGCGGCAGGCATTCGGCGAGAAGGCGGTCAGCAGCTAGTGGCGGAGTACATCTACACCATGGTCCGCGCCCGCAAGGCGGTGGGGGACAAGGTCATCCTCGACGACGTGACGATGTCGTTCTTCCCGGGCGCGAAGATCGGCATGGTCGGCCCGAACGGCGCCGGCAAGTCGACGATTCTCAAGATCATGGCCGGGCTCGACCAGCCCTCGAACGGCGAGGCGAGGCTCACCCCCGGCTACTCCGTCGGCATCCTCATGCAGGAGCCGGTCCTCGAAGAGGACAGGACGGTCCTCGAGAACGTCCAGGGCGCGGTCAAGGATCTCATGGACAAGGTCGCCCGGCATGCCGCGATCGGCATGGAGATGGCGGAGCCCGATGCCGACTTCGACGCGCTCCTCGCCGAGATGGGCGCGCTCCAGGAGGAGATCGACGCGCGGAACGGCTGGGACCTCGACAATCAGCTCGAGCAGGCGATGGACGCGCTGCGCACGCCACCGCCGGACGCGATCGTGAGGAACCTCTCCGGCGGTGAGAAGCGTCGCGTCGCCCTCGCCCGGCTCCTCCTCGAGCAGCCCGACCTCCTGCTCCTCGACGAGCCGACGAACCACCTCGACGCCGAGAGCGTCCTGTGGCTCGAGCAGCACCTCCAGAAGTACCCCGGGGCGGTCATCGCCGTCACCCACGACCGCTACTTCCTCGACAACGTCGCGCAGTGGATCGCCGAGGTCGACCGCGGACACCTCTACCCCTACGAGGGCAACTACTCGACCTATCTCGAGAAGAAGGCCGAGCGGCTCGAGGTCCAGGGCCGCAAGGACGCGAAGCTCGCGAAGCGCCTCGCCGATGAGCTCGACTGGGTCCGCTCGAACGCGAAGGGCCGGCAGGCGAAGTCGAAGGCTCGCCTCGCCCGCTACGAGGAGATGGCGGCGGAGGCGGAGAAGACCCGCAAGCTCGACTTCGAGGAGATCCAGATCCCGCCGGGGCCGCGCCTCGGCAGCGTCGTCATCGAAGCGAAGGGCCTCAAGAAGTCGTTCGACGACCGCGTGCTCTTCCACGACCTCAGCTTCTCGCTGCCGCCGAACGGCATCGTCGGCATCATCGGACCGAACGGCGTCGGCAAGACGACGCTGTTCAAGACGATCGTCGGCCTCGAGCCGCTCGACGCGGGGGAGCTGAAGATCGGCGAGACGGTGAAGATCTCCTACGTCGACCAGACGCGGGCCGGCATCGACCCGAACAAGACGCTCTGGGAGGTCGTCTCCGACGGGCTCGACATCCTCACCGTCGGGAAGACGGAGATCCCGTCCCGCGCCTACGTCTCGAAGTTCGGCTTCAAGGGACCCGATCAGCAGAAGAAGGCCGGCGTGCTGTCCGGCGGCGAGCGCAACCGCCTCAACCTCGCGCTCACGCTCAAGCAGGGCGGCAACCTCCTGCTCCTCGACGAGCCGACGAACGACCTCGACGTCGAGACGCTCCAGTCGCTCGAGAACGCGCTCCTCGAGTTCCCGGGCTGCGCCGTCGTCATCACGCACGACCGGTGGTTCCTCGACCGGATCGCGACGCACATCCTCGCCTACGAGGGCGACGACGAGGACCCGGCGAAGTGGCACTGGTTCGAGGGGAACTTCGAGGCCTACGAGGCGAACAAGGTCGAGCGGCTCGGTCCCGAGGCGGCGAAGCCCCACCGCACGGCGTACCGCAAGCTCACGCGGGATTGAGATGCGGATCACGGTCCCCGTCCCGCTGCGCTGGGGCGACATGGACGCCTTCGGCCACGTCAACAACGCGACCGCCGTCCAGCTCCTCGAGCAGGCGCGCGTCGACGGCTTCTTCAGCAGCGGCCGGGAGGTCCGGGACGTCGTCGTCGCCCGGCACGTGATCGAGTACCTCGTCCCCATCCCGTACACCCACGAGCCGGTCCGCATCGTCATGTGGCTCGCCCGCGTCGGCGGGTCCAGCATCGAGGTGAACTACGAGATCCGCTCGCCGGACGGGGCTCCCGACGTGCTCCATGCGAAGGCGGCGACGGTCGTCGTGTTCCTCGATCCCGTGGCCGGCGCGCCGCGGCGCCTCTCCGAGGCCGAGCGGGCGGACTGGGCCGCGTTCGTCGACGAGCCGATCGCATTCCGCCGCGGCTGAGGCATCCCCCGCTCGGGGGATCCCCTTACTGGGGCATGGACCCGGGCACCGGAACCTGCGAGCATCGTCACACGAGCAACGCGGAGCTGACCCGAACGCTCCGGACGCGCAGAGCCGGCCGAGGCCGTCCCCCGGGATCTCGGCCGGCTCACTCGTTCCCGGCGGCAGGAATGCGGATCATCCCCTCCTGCGCGACGCTCGCGATGAGCACGCCGTCCCGGGAGAAGATCCGGCCGAGGGACAGGCCTCGCCCGCCGACGGCATTCGGCGACTCCTGGACGTAGAGCCACCAGTCGTCGGCGCGGCCAGGCCGGTGCCACCACATCGCGTGGTCGAGGCTCGCCATCTTGAGCCCCGGCGTCGCCCATGCGATGCCATGGCGGCGCAGGTTCGACTCGAGGATCGTGAAGTCGCTCGCGTACGCGAACGCGGCGCGCTGGAGCACCGGGTCGTCGGGCAGCGGCCCTCTGGCGCGCATCCACACCGCCTGCCGCGCGACCCGCTCGCCCTCGACCGAGAGCAGGATGGGGGAGGGGACGTGCCGCTGCTCGAATGCGGCGCCGGTCCAGAACGCGACCCGCTCGGCCGGCACGGGCAGGCCGCGGACGAGGTCGTCGATGCTCGGCAGATCCTCGGGCGCGGGGATGCCGTCCGGCATGTCGGCCTGGTGCTCGAGGCCGGGATCGTGATCCTGGAACGAGGCGATCATCGAGAAGATCGGCAGGCCCTCCTGGTAGGCCTGGACGCGTCGCGTCGTGAACGAGCGGCCGTCGTGGATCCGGTCGACGGCGAACGTCACCGGGAGGTCGAGCGCACCGGGTCGCAGGAAGTAGCCGTGCACCGAGTGGATCGCCCGCTCCGCGTCGACGGTGCGGCTCGCCGCCATGACCGACTGCGCGAGCACCTGCCCGCCGAACAGCCGGCCCTGGGGCATCCACTGGCTGCGCGCGGTGAAGATGTCCTCCCGAGTGCGCGCCCCGGTGTCGTTGAGGTCGAGGACCGCGAGGAGCTCGGCGATCGGGTCCTGGCGCATGCGATGAAGTCTAGGCTTGGGGGGCGATGACCCCCCGCCTCATGCTCGCCGAGCCGCAGGCGCTCGCCGATCTCGACACGTTCCTCGGCCGGGCGATCCGAGTGCAGGACGGCTCCGCCCGCGTCGTCGCCGGCGACGGGGTGCTCGCGGTCTACGTGCCGGTGCTGTTCCCCTCCGGGCTCCTCGACGACTCGGCGACGATCCTCGGGCTGCGCACCTTCGCGCTCGCGACGCCGGGCGCTGGCGAGGAGCCCGCCGAGGTCGACGCGGTCGTCCCGATGGCCTCGCTGCGCGCCCGGGCCGCCTCGGCGGCGGCCGGCGAGGGCTTCGAGCTCGGCATGCCCGCGCCGGTCTACTCGGTGACGTGGGCGGGCGTCGTCCCGCCGCGCTCCGGCTGGGCGCCGCTCGGCGGGCCGGTGCCGAGCCGGCTGCTCGCCGAGGCCGCTGAGGCGGGCATCCGCGAGGTCGCCGCCGCGATCCCCGAGAACGCGGGGGAGGCGATCGTCCGTCAGGTGCGCTCGATGGTCTGGGGCGAGCCGATCGCCGGTGCCGAGGCGCTTCCCCGGGGCGCCGCATTCGCCGCCGCGTCGCTCGGATTCCTCCCGCCGGACGGCGCGGAGTCCGACGCCGGCGCGCTCTACGAAGTGGGCCCGTGGACGCGGCTCACGCTCGCGCGCGGCCACGTCCTCGTCAAGCGCCGCTCGTGGTCGCTCGCCGGTTGAGCCTCGCGCTCAGCCGTCCGGCGCGTTGACCATCGCGTGCGCGGCCCGCTCGAGGTAGTCCCAGAGCTCCTCCTCGTCGAGCGGTGCGAGCCCGAGCGCGTCGACCGCTCGGCGCATGTGCGCGAGCCAGTGGTCGCGCGCCTCGGTGGTGACGCGGTAGGGCGCGTGCCGCATTCGCAGCCGCGGATGCCCCCGCTCCTGCGAGTACGTCGTCGGCCCGCCCCAGTACTGCTCGAGGAAGGCGGTGAGCCGCAGGATCGCGCCCTCGAGATCCTCCTCGGGATACATCGGCCGGAGCACGGGGTCGATGGCGACGCCGCGGTAGAACTCGCGGACGAGCCGCTCGAAGGTCGCGCGCCCGCCGACGCGGCGCCAGAACGTGTTCGCCGGGCCGATCGGGATGCGGTCGCGCTCGGTCTCGGCCCGGGCGCCCGCCCCGGCCGGCGCCGGCGGCTCAGCCATTCGCGTTCCCGTCCATCCGCACGACGGTGATCGGCGCGGGGAGGATGCCCGCCGTGTCGAGCGCGGCCTTGATCCGCGACCGCAGCTCGCGGGCGACGTCGTCCTTGGCCTGCGTCCGGGTCCGGACGACGACGCGGAGCACGATCGCGTCCGAGGAGATCGACTCGATGCCCCAGACCTGCGGCGTCTCGAGGACGCGGTCCTTCCACGCCGGCTCGGCGGCGAGTGCGGCGCCGGCGGCCGTGATCGCCTCCCGCGCCGCGTCGACATCGGTGAGATAGGGCACGGAGAGGTCGACGACGGCGCGCGCCCAGCCGTGCGAGAGGTTCCCGACCCGGAGGATCTGGCCGTTCGGCACGAACCACAGCGTGCCGCCGACGTCACGGACCTTGGTGATCCGCACCCCGAGGTCCTCGACGATGCCGGTCGTCGCGCCGACGTCGACGACGTCGCCGATGCCGAGCTGGTCCTCCGCGGCGAAGAAGACGCCGTTGATGACGTCCTTGACGACGCCCTGCGCGCCGAGCCCGATGCCGGCGCCGACGCCCGCGGCGATGAGCGCGAACGCCGTTGTCGCCGCGGGCCAGACGGTGTACACGACGAGGAGCGCGGCGACGATGACGACCGCCGTCGTGACGGTGTTGTCGAAGATCCGGCCGAGCGACTGGGTGCGCTGGACCCGGCGCACCTCGGGGATGGGGGACTCCGGCTCATCGTCGCGGCGGCGCTTCGCCGCGGCCGCGTCGAAGGCGCGCACGCCGCGGACGATCCGCCGCACGGTCCGCCGGATGAGCGCCGACAGCACCGCCTTGACGAGGAGCGCGGCGAGGAGGATGAGGACGACGCGGATGACGACGCCCCACGGCGAGTCCCAGAGCCAGCCGAGCCAGCCCCAGAACGCGTCCCAGCCCGTCATCGGCCGCGGCCTCCCCGCGCGGGCACCGGTCAGCCCTCCCGGTCGCGGGCCTGAGCCCGCAGCGAGCGCTCGACGCCCGCGAGGTTCTCCAGGACGAGCCGGCGCAGCGCCGGGGTGTCCGGGTGCGCGTCGAGCCACGCCCTGGTCGCCGCGGCGAGCTCCTCGGAGACGAGCGGGGCGGGGTAGAGGCCGACGACGAAGAACTCGGCGAGCTTGTACGAGCGGGTCGCCCAGATCCGCTCGAGCGCGTCGAAGTACGGCTCGACGAGCGGCTCGAGGACCGAGGGGTCGTTGACGTGGCCGTAGCCGAGCGTGACGCTGCGCTGCATCTCGTTCGACAGCTCGTCGGAATCCGCGAGGGCGTGGAACGCGGCGAGCTTCGCCTCGACGGTCGGGATCGCCGCGCGGAGCCGCGCGGCCGCCTGCTCGCCCTTCGCCGTGCGGTCCGCGGCGAGCTGCGCCGCGATCTCCGCCTCGCCGGCGTCACCGACGACGACGAGGCCCTCGAGCAGGTCCCAGGCGAGGTCGGTGTCGATGCGAAGGCCCTCGAGCGAGAGCCGGTCGTCGAGGAGGTCGCGGAGCACCGCGCCGTGCGCCTCGGTCGAGGCGGCCGCGGCGAAGAACTTGACGAACTGGAACTGCGCGTCGCTGCCGGGCTCGGCCGCGCGCGCGAGCTCCCAGAGCGCCGTCGCGACCGAGGCGATCGTCTCCGGCCGCCGAGCGGGATCGACGTAGCTCTTCGCCGCGGTGATGAGCTGGTTCAGCGTCGTGCGGATCGTCGTCGACCCCGTCTCGGCGGCGATGTTCCCGAGGACGAGCGAGATGTAGTCGCTCGGCCGCGCCTCCGCGTCACGCGTCGCATCCCACGCCGCGCCCCAGACGAGCGCGCGGGCGAGCGGGTCGGCGATCGTGCCGAGGCGGGCGATCGCATTCGCGAGCGAGGTCTCGTCGAGCCGGATCTTCGCGTAGGCGAGGTCGTCGTCGTTGACGAGCACGAGGGCCGGCCGGCGGCGCCCGACGAGCTCCGGCACCTCCGTCCGCGCGCCGTCGACGTCGATCTCCACCCGGTGGGTGCGGACGAGGCGGCGGTCCTCCTCGGCGCCCTGGAGCTCGTAGAAGCCGATGCCCATCCGGTGGGGACGCAGCGTCGGCCACTCGGCCGGGGCCTCCTGGAGCACGGCGAACGCGGTGATCGTCCCGTCCCCGGCGGTCTCGATCGCGGGCCGGATCGTGTTGACGCCGGCGGTCTCGAGCCAGAGGTGCGACCAGGAGGCGAGGTCGCGGCCGCTCGTCGCCTCGAGCTCGGCGAGGAGGTCGCGCAGCTCGGTGTTCCCGTGGGCGTGCTTGCGGAAGTAGTTCCCGACGCCGGCGAAGAACGCGTCGATGCCGACCCAGGCTGCGAGCTGCTTGAGGACCGAGCCGCCCTTCGCATAGGTGATCCCGTCGAAGTTGACCTGGACGTCCTCGAGGTCGTTGATCGTCGCGGAGATCGGATGCGTCGTCGGCAGCTGGTCCTGCCGGTACGCCCAGGACTTCTCCATCGCCTGGAAGGTCGTCCAGGCGTCGGTCCACTCGGTCGCCTCGGCGGTCGCGATCGTCGAGGCCCACTCGGCGAACGACTCGTTGAGCCAGAGGTCGTTCCACCACTTCATCGTGACGAGGTCGCCGAACCACATGTGCGCGAGCTCGTGGAGGATCGTCACGACGCGCCGCTCCCTGACCGCGTCGGCGACCTTGCTGCGGAACACGTAGGTCTCGGTGAACGTCACCGCCCCCGCGTTCTCCATCGCGCCGGCGTTGAACTCGGGGACGAAGAGCTGGTCGTACTTCTCGAAGGGGTAGGGCACGCCGAAGCGCTCCTCGAAGTACGCGAAGCCCTGCCTCGTCTTTTCGAAGACGTAGTCGGCGTCGACGAACTCGGCGAGCGACTTCCGCGCGAACACGCCGAGCGGGATGGTCCGGCCGTCGGAGCTCGTGAGCTGGTCCGCCCAGGAGGCGTAGGGGCCGGCGATGATCGCCGTGACGTAGCTCGAGATGACCGGCGTGGGCTCGAAGGTCCAGACCGTGCCCTTCGACTCGCCATCGGCCCGCTCGGGGACCGTCGAAGCGACGGGCTGGTTCGAGACCACCACCCACCCCTCCGGGGCGGTCACGGTGAACGCGAACGTCGCCTTGAGGTCCGGCTGCTCGAACACGGCGAACACCCGCCGGGAATCCGGCACCTCGAACTGCGAGTAGAGGTAGACCTCGCCGTCGACCGGGTCGACGAAGCGGTGCAGGCCCTCGCCCGACGTCGAGTAGCGGAAGTCGGCGACGACCTCGAGGAGGTTCTCCGCCTCGAGCGAGGGGAGGGCGATCCGGGTCCCGTCCGCGACCTCGGCGGGATCGAGCGCGACGCCGTTGAGCGTCACGGAGTGCACCTCGGCCGCGATCGCGTCGATGAACGTCGACGCGCCGGGCGTCGCGAGGAACCGGGCGACGGTGCGGCTGCGGAACACCTCCGGCCCGGTCGTCAGGTCGAGCTCGACCTCGTAGGCCTGCGTCTGGAGGACGGACTTCCGCTCGATCGCTTCGGCGCGGGTGAGGTTCTCTCCGGGCACGGTGCTCCTTGGCTTCCGGTGGCGCTCCTGATGGCTGGTCAAGCCTACGACGCGGGCGTAGCGTCGTCCCGTGAGCACACTGGCGCCCGATCGGGGGCGGACCGCCGAGCGCTACCGGCTGTGGGGCCTCCGCGACGCGAGGGGTCTGAGCCCGAGCTACGAGGCGCTCGCGCTCGCGGTGGCAGACGACGAGGACGTCCTCGCGCTCATCGACACGCTCCCCGTCCGACAGCGGCTTCCGACCATCGTGTTCGCCGCGTCGCGGATCCTCGGCGCCCCGGTCTCCGACCCGCGCGCCTGGCGGGAGTGGTTCCTCGGGTCCTTCGACGAGCTCGCGCCGATCGCCGCGAGCCGGACCACGCAGACGAACGAGGCGGCCCGCTGCGCGCTCTACCTCCCGGCGCTCACGGGGATCGACGGACCCATCGCGCTCCTCGAGCTCGGCGCGTCCGCAGGGCTCTGCCTCTACCCCGACCGCTACTCCTACCGCTACGCGACGCCGGACGGCGTCGTCTCCCTCGACCCGCCCGACGGTCGGAGCGCCGTCGTCCTCGAGTGCGAGGCGCTCGGCCCCGTCCCGTTCCCCCGGCGGCCCCCGGAGATCGTGTGGCGCGCCGGCATCGACCTCAACCCCCTCGACGTCCGCTCGCCGGACGACCTCGCCTGGCTCGAGGCGCTCATCTTCCCGGAGCACGACGACCGCCGCTCGAGGCTGCGCGCGGCCGCGGCGATCGTCGCCGAGGAGCCGCCGCGCCTGTTCCGCGGCGACATCATGGAACTGCTCAAGCCGGTCGCGGCGCAGGCGCCGCCCGACGCGACGCTCGTCGTCGTGCACACGGTCGCCGTGTCATACCTGCCCAAGCCGGACCGGGCGCGGTTCCTCGAGCGCGTCCGCGAGCTGCCGGGCCACTGGGTCTCCGACGAGCCGCAGACCGCGTTCGCGGGCATTCCGCTCGCCGACCCGGGCGACTTCGCCGAGCTGGGCACCCTGACGAGCGACTTCGCGCTGCTACTCGACGGGCGCCAGGTCGCGTTCGCTCAGCCTCACGGCCGCGCGCTCCGCTGGCTGCGTCCGCCCGAGTAGCGCCTCGACATCGCCGATCGCGGTGCGCAGAAGATCCGCGAGCCGCTCGTCGGCGTCGGCGACGGAGTCCTTCGTCGCCCGCACCGCGGTGCGGATCGCCTGGCTGCAGCCGGTCACGACGAGCTGCATGGCGTCCTTCCCGACGCGGCGGAAGTACTCCTCGCCCCAGGCCTTCGCCTCGGGCGCCGCGGCGAGCGCCGCGCGGGCGGTCTCGACGACCGGGGAGTCGGTGAGGCCGCGGCGGCGCAGCGCGCCGATCATGCCGGTCGCCGAGACGGCGAGCGCGCGCTGACGGTCGGCCGGTACGAGCGGGATCGCCGTCGCGACGACGCGGAGGCCGACGGTCAGGCTCACCCGGTCGTCGCCGACGAGGCCGATGACGCGGGGGATCTCGGGGATGAGCGTGTCGCGGATCTCGGAGGTCACCGTGTCGTTGACGGTGCGGGCGAGTTCCCCGAGCACGGGGTCGGTGCACGCCGGTCGATCGCTCCAGCGCTCGCCGGCGAGGAAGGACGCGTACTCCATGAAGCAGGCGCCCTTCGAGGGGTTCGCGTGACTCCCGGCTGACAGGTGGGGGAGGTAGTCAGGTGCTGTGTCCATGCGCCTCAGTGTCCGTCCGTCGCCGTGCGGCATCCAAGGGGTTGACAAGACTCTCAGGGGAATGTGAGGCAGCGGGCGGCGCGAATCCCGGGGAGCTCCGCGCCTAGGCTGAGCGGTATGCGGATCCACATCGCGACCGATCACGCGGGGCTCGAGTTCTCGCGGGATCTCCAGGCGCATCTCCGGGCGGCGGGGCACGAGGTCGTCGACCACGGACCGGCCGAGTTCGACCCGCTCGACGACTACCCCGCGTTCTGCATCAACGCCGCCGTCGCGACGGTCCGCGACCGGGAGGCGGGCGTCGAGGCGCTCGGCGTCGTGTTCGGCGGTTCCGGCAACGGCGAGCAGATGGCCGCGAACAAGGTCCGCGGCGCGCGCGCCGCGCTCGTCTGGAGCGAGGCGACGGCGACCCTCGCCCGCGAGCACAACGACGCGAACGTCATCTCGATCGGCGCCCGCCAGCACACCGTCGAGGAGGCGACCCGCTTCATCGACCTCTTCATCGCGACGCCGTTCAGCGGCGAGGAGCGGCATGCGCGGCGCATCGGCCAGCTCGCCGAGTACGAGGCGACGGGGGCGATCGCCGGCAAGGACGTGCTGGGTGCCTGAGGGACACTCCGTCCACCGGATCGCGCGCCAGTTCGCGCGGCACTTCGTCGGCGCGGGGCCGATCGCCGTCTCGAGCCCCCAGGGGCGCTTCGCGGCCGACGCGAAGCTCATCGACGGGCACGCGATGACCGAGGCGAAGGCGGTCGGCAAGCAGCTCTTCCTCGAGTTCGACAACGGCCTGTGGCTGCGCGTCCATCTGGGGATGTACGGGGCGTGGGACTTCGCCGGCGACATCGACGTCGACGACACGACCGCATCGTCCGGCGGCCGGATCGGTCAGACGAACCAGCGCGGCACCGTCGTCGGCGCCAAGCAGACGGGCGAACGCGGCGTCTCCGCGAACGCGAAGCGCCGCGACACCGTCGTCGGCAGCCACGAGGACTCGCCGTGGTCGATCGGCGCACCCAGGCGGACGCGCATCCGGATGGCCGAGTCGGAGGAGCGCGAGCCGGACATCACCGAGTGGCCGCCGGAGCCGATCGGGCAGGTCCGCGCCCGCCTCCTCGCCGCGACGACGGTCGCCGACCTCCGCGGCCCGACGACGTGCGAGGTCATCGACTCGGCCGCGGTCGCGAAGGTCATCGCGGCCCTCGGCCCCGACCCGCTCGTCGACCGCGGCAAGGCCGCGGAGCAGCGCTTCGTCGACGCGGTCCGCGGGGCGCGCACGCCGATCGGGCTGCTGCTCATGGACCAGTCCGTCGTCGCCGGCATCGGGAACGTCTACCGGGCCGAGCTCCTCTTCCGCGCCCGCCTCAACCCGCACACGCCCGGCAAGCAGGTCCCCGAGGACGTCGTCCGCGGCCTCTGGCGCGACTGGGCGAAGCTCCTCAGGATCGGCGTCGAGACCGGCCAGATGATGACGATGGACAACCTCCGCGGCGAGGCGAGGCGCCGCGCGCTCGCGCACCGCGCCGACCGGCACTGGGTCTACCACCGCGCCGGCGAGCCGTGCCGGGTGTGCGGGACGCGGATCGCGATGGAGGTCGCGGCGGGCAGGAAGCTCTACTGGTGCCCGAACTGCCAGGCCTGAGCCGGTGAGGATGGACTCGTGCGCCACACGCCCCTCGTGAGCAACGCCGGCCGCCCCGACGACGAGCTCCTCGAGCGCGGCCGGAACGATGCTGTCGGCGCTCACCCCGCCCCGACAGGACCGATTGCGCGGAATCGCGGGCGGCATTCGGCACAATCCGTCCTGTCGCGGCCCGCTGAGGGGGCCGCGGCGCGCCCCGGGCGCCTCGGCGTCGAGGCGGAGGCCCGCTGATGCCCCAGCTGCCAGGCCCGAATCCGGACGGCGAGCTCGAGCTCGTCCCTCACGACCCGGAGCTGGCCGAGGAGTACCTCCCGGTCGTCGCGCGGAATCACCAGCGGCTTGCGCGATGGGAACCGTGGGCCCAGGATCCGCCGACCCTCGACTCGATCCGCGGCTACCAGCGCTGGGTCGCCGAACGGATGGCGCGCGGCGAGGCCTTGGAGTTCCTCGTTCGCCTCGACGGCGCGATCGTCGGCGCGACCGGCGCGCGTCTCGATGGCGATCGTCCGGAGTTCGGCTACTGGATCGACGGCGCGCTCGAAGGGAAGGGTGTTGCGAGCCGCGCGGTCCGCGAGCTCCTCGGCCGGCTCGAGGAGCGCGGCTACCGGCGGTTCACCGCGCGGACGGGCGTCGAGAACGAGCGGAGCATCCGCCTCCTCGGCCGGCTCGGCTTCACCAGGAGCGACGAGCCCGTCGAACCGATGCTGCTCGGCGACCGAATCGTCCCGATGGTCCGATTCGTGCGCGGATGAACCCCGTGGACATCGTCATCGCGAACGTTCGGATCGTCCCCGGCCTCGGCCCCGAGGACGCGCCGGAGCTCGCCGACGTCCTCGTGCGCGACGGGGTGATCGCCGAGATCGCGCCGACCGGACGATTTGTGCGGAACGCGGGCGGGCATTCGGCACATTCCGTCCTGTCGTCGCCGCGTGCCGAGGTCGTCGACGCCGCCGGCCGCCACCTCATTCCCGGGCTGTGGGACGAGCACGTCCACTTCGACCTGTGGACCGCGCTCGCCCGCCGCATCGACCTGAGCCCCGCGGCCTCGGCGGCCGAGGCCGCCGCGCTCGTCGCGGCGGCGGCGACCCCCGCGGGCCTCGTCGCCGGCTACGGCTATCGCGACGGCCTGTGGCCGGACCGTGCCCACAAGGACCTCCTCGATGCGGCGCTCCCGGGCCGCGAGGTCGTCCTCGTCTCGAACGACGCGCATGCCGTCTGGCTCAGCTCCGCCGCGCTCGCTCGGTTCGGCGGCGCGGGCCACCCGACCGGCGTGCTCGTCGAGGCCGACGCCTTCGACGTCATCGGGCGGATCCGCGAGACCCCCGAGGACGTCGACGCCTGGGCGGCGGAGGCCGGCCGCGCGGCCGCGGCGCGCGGCGTCGTCGGCATCCACGACCTCGAGATGGGCTACAACCTCGAGAGCTGGCGACGCCGCATGGCTGCCGGCTTCGACGCGCTGCGGGTGCGCAGCGGCGTGTACGCCGACGGCTTCGAGCGGGCGGAGGGGGATGGCGCGGCGACGGGAACGGCGTTCGGGCCCCTGCTGCGCGTCGGCTGCTTCAAGGTCATCACCGACGGCTCGCTCGGCAGCAGGACCGCCTGCTGCGTCGACCCGTACCCGGGGACGCAGGACCACGGCGTGCTCGCCGTGCCGCCCGACGATCTCCGCGGAATGCTCCTGCGGGCCCGCGCGCTCGGCCTCGAGCCGGCGGTCCACGCGATCGGCGACGAGGCGAACCGGCTCGCCCTCGATGCGATGACCGAGCTGCGCACCGGCGGCCGCATCGAGCACGCGCAGCTGCTCCGCGAGGAGGATGTGCCGCGGTTCGCCGCGGTCGGCATCGCGGCGAGCGTGCAGCCCGAGCACGCGATGGACGACCGGGACGCGGCCGAGCGCTACTGGCCCGGTCGCACCGGTCGCGCGTTCATGCTCCGCACACTCCTCGACGCGGGCGCACGGGTCGTCTTCGGCTCCGACGCGCCGGTCTCCCCGCTCGATCCCTGGCTCGGCATCGCCGCCGCGGTGACCCGATCGCGCGACGGACGTCCGCCGTGGCACCCCGAGCAGGCGATCACCGCGGCCGAGGCGCTCGCCTGCTCGGTCCGCACCCGCATCGTCCCGGGTGAGCCCGCCGACCTCGTGCTGCTCGACGCGGATCCGCTCGGGGACCCGGCGTCGCTGCGGTCGATGCCCGTCGCGGCGACGCTCCTCGCCGGCCGCTTCACCCATAGACTGGGGCTGTGAAGGTCTTCGCGTTCATCGTCAGCTTCGTCATCTTCCTGGCGAGCCTCTACCTCATGGCGCTCGCCTTCCAGGTCGTCGGCTGGGAGCTCCTGCTCTTCACCGTCGGCATCCTCGGCGTCGCGATCTCCTTCGCGATCCCGTTCCACCTGCTCAAGCGCATCCAGCCGTAGCACCGCGGTCGCGGCTCGCGGGCATCGCCCGCTGGCCGGTCACTCCGCGTCGGGCTGCGAGGGGATCTCCTGGTAGTCCCCGAGCCCGACCTCGAGCGGGAGGTCCGCGGGCGCGTTCCACTTCTGGACCGCCGAGCCGTTGCAGAACGTCGTCGTGAGGACGGAGAGCGTGCCGAACGACTGGTAGGTGCTGTCGATCGCGTTCGAGGTGAGGACCGGGTCGGTCTGGAGGCACTGCTTCGTCACCGTGTTGATGAAGATGTAGCTCGTCTCGACATGCCCGGTCCAGGTCTGCCGGGTCCACAGCGAGCGGGAGTTCGAGCAGTTCGCCGTCGAGAACTGGACGAGCGCGTACTGCTTGCCGCCGTACGTGCTCGTCGCCGCGTTCGGCGCGAGGCACTCCGTGTTCCCGGAGCTGTCGGTCATCGAGATCCGCGTCGTCCCGACGTACTGCGGGTCGATCGGCTCGTCGTAGGACCACCGCTGGTTGTAGACGGCGCCGGAGGGGTCGCCGGGGTGGAAGTTCGGGTCCTGCTTGCAGGGGAACGCGATGGTGTACGTCGAGGCGCCGTGCCAGTCGCCGCAGCGGCCGAACTGCGCGAAGTTGACGAGCATGCTCATCGTCGCCCCCGCGGCGCCGGCGCCGACCTTCGGCTCGGGATCGAACGCCCATCCCGACTGCCCGTAGGTCCCGCCGCAGGTCACGTCCGGCCGGTTCGAATCGCTGAAGTCGGTCGACTTCGCGCTCGAGTACACGGAGAGGTACTGGCCGGAGGCGGCGGTCGTGCTCGTCGAGCTCCGGTTGAGATTGTCGGGGGAGACGGCGCTGTTCGGCGCGTTCCCGCCGTTGTAGAGGCAGTACGGCGTGCCGGTCGAGCTGTTGAACCACGAGGACCACTCCTCGAAGCCCCAGAGCATGCTCGCCTGCGAGGCGAGCATGACGTAGCTCGTGCCGCCCGAGACGTAGGTGCCGGTGTCGTCGGAGCAGTTGACGAGCGCGGCGACCGGCTTGCTGTTCACCTTGAGCACCTGGCCGTTGACGAGCACCTGCGTCGTCGTGGACACCTTCGTCCAGCGGTAGGTCTTGAACGTGCTCGTCGCCGGGTTCGCCGACGTCGTCGAGCCGCTCGAGGCGTAGTACCTGATCGAGTTCGCCGCGTAGGTGTGCTCCCAGGTCTCGGTCGTCACGCCGTTCGCGCTCACCGTCGTGTCGGTGACGGTGCCGGCGCCCGGGGTCGAGCTGCCGCTCGTCGTCGTGCCGATGAACGAGGCGTACTTCGTCGAGAAGCCCTCCTGCCACCGCAGTGCGGGGCTGCTCGTGCGCCGGCTGCCGGATGTCGTGATCGTGCCCGGCTGACCCGTCGCCTCGAGCCTCGCCTGCGCGGTCGGGTCGGTGATCTCGATGCCGTACTCGGTCGTGCCCGGCTTGATGTAGACGTAGTACTTCGTGACGGTCTGCGGCGCGATCGCGGTGCCGTAGGACACCGGGCCGGCGACGCAGAGGCCCGCGTCGGGCTCGCTCGCGTCGCTCGTCGAGGCGAGCTTGAGCTCCTGGCTCGGGTTGTCATAGATCCACCCGAGGAGCTCGGGCGTGCTCGAGGCGTCGCGGTTGCAGGCGGAGCCGGAGACGTAGCGGATGAGCGAGCCGGCCGTGTCGTCCTCGGCCCTGAGGCAGACGGCGTTCGAGTAGTTCGTCGTGCCGTCCGCGTTCTTCGTCGGCTGCTTGCCGATCGCGTAGATGAGGCCGCCGCGCTTCGTGTCGTGGGCGAGCGAGATGTCGAAGTGGTAGACGGCGAGGAGCGTGCGCCCGTCGCCCGAGCCGCTCGTCGTGCCGGAGGACTCGATGAGCGCGTAGTACGGCGTGCCGGCGAGGCCGTAGTTCGGCGTGCTCGGGGTGCCGCAGGCGATCCGGCCGAAACCCGAGGAGGGGTCGGTGTTCGTGCTGCTGAGCCAGGCCGTGTCCGTCGAATGCGTCGACGGGTCGTTGATGCCGTAGTAGATCGTGACGGCGTACTGGTCCTCGGACGCCGAGGAGCCGTCGACGGAGCCCTTGACCGTGCAGGGCAGCTTCGAGGCGTCGCCGTAGTTCGGATCGCTCGTCAGCGCGGCGGCGCGGAGCATGCCGAGCGCGCTCTGGAGGCCCGCCTCGGCGGTGTAGACGCTCTTGCCGCGATCCTTCGACTGGAGCGTGACGTTCGCGTTGACCTGGATGACGCTGATGAGCGAGGCGGCCATCGCGACGAGGATGACCATGAACACGAGCACCATGACGAGCGCGGAGCCGTCCTCGCCGCCGCGCGCGCGGCCCAGCCGGCGCCGGAGCCGGATGAGGAGGTCGTCGCGCATCACTCTTCGCTCCTCACGGCCGGTTGTGCGTCGGGTCGCAGACGGGGGTTCCGTCGCTCGAGCCGTTGTTGTCGTTGTCGTTCGTCGGGGCGACGATCGTCGAGTTGCGGGCGACGAACTGCGTCTTGATCTCCGTCGTCGCGTTCAGGTCCTCGTCGCCGGCGACGACCCAGATCTGCAGGGACTGGAGCGGCCGGTTCTCCGAGGTGCTCGCGCTCGTCATCGAGAACGGGTAGATCTTGTGCCCGAATCCGTCCACCTCGTTCGGCTTGTCGATCGCGAGCGTCAGCCGCGTCGTCCAGGTGCTCGTCGGCGTGGCGCCCTCGTTCCACTGCCGCTCCTGGATCATGCGGGTGGTCGGATCGAAGCGCCATTGCGTGCACAGCGTCACGTGCGTGGGGGAGGACTCGGCGGGAGTGCGCCACTCGACGTAGCGCGACGCGCTCGCGCCGCCGCTCGCGCCGAGGCCCTGGATGTTGATCGCGTCGGCGAAGCGCACCTCCTGGTCGATGCGGGCGAACACGATGAGCGCCTCCGACGTCGAGGTGCTGTGCACGCGGGACGACGTCGCGAGCGTCATGAACGGGATGAGGCTCGCGACGAGGATCCCGCTGCACAGGAGCGTGAGGATGCTCGCGAGCATGACCTCGACGAGCGTCACGCCCTCATCCCCGCTTCGCGCGGCGCGGGCGGCGAGGGCGCGCAGTCTCGCGACGGACATCAGCCGGCCCGCCACTTCAGGTCGCGGTTCGCCTCGAAGAGGCTCGTCACCGAGTACTCGCAGCCGCCGGCCGGGCAGCGGTCCGCGTCCTCCCAGCGCACGACGACGATCGCTCGCATGAGCTTCGTGTAGCCGGGAAGCTGCGCCGGGACGGCGTCGGCGATGTCGTCGGCGTCGGCCGCGGTGACCGAGCCGACGCTGATCGACGGCACGACGCCGCAGAGGCCGTTGAGCTCCGCGGTCGAGCCCGTCTCGATGTAGCAGGAGCCGAGCAGGATCGACCAGTCGAACGTCGTGCCGTTGAGGAGCATCGAGCCAGTGGCAGGGACGGTGTCGGCGGACGACGCGGTCGCGGTCGGGTCCCATTCCGGGTAGGTCGTGTCGCTGACCGCGGCGACGTCGGCGTTCGCGGCGCGCAGGGCGAGGACGTCGCTCTTCGTCCGGCCTCCGAAGAGCGCGCTCACGCCGGTGTCGTCGATCGAGACGTCCTTGCCGCGGACCATCTCCATCTGCAGCGTCGCGACCGAGATCGCGGTCTGCGCGCGATCCTCCGTCGTCGCCGTCCTCAGGGCGTTGACCGCGAGGCTCGCCGCGACGACGGCGATGATGATGAGGACGGTGAGCGCGACGACGGCCTCGATCAGCGAGATGCCCTCGTCGGATCGAGCGGCCAATGGCGCGCGCGACGTCACTGATTGCCCCCAATCGCGAATCGCCGCCCCAGCGGCAGACCCCCTTGACGGGGCATTTTACGCGGAAACCCCCCGGGAACGGCAGGGAGTTCAGTCGATGCGAGGGATCGGCTGCCCGTAGACTCGACTGGCGTCCTCGGGGCTGTAGTTCAATGGCAGAACGCGACTCTTCCAAAGTCGACACGCGAGTTCGATTCTCGTCAGCCCCTCCGAGTCCTTCCCGCCCTCCGACTGACCGGTGTAGGAGATCTCCTCTGTAGGAGTTTCGGAGCCCATCCGTCCTACATCGCGGCATCGAGACGACGCACCGTAGACTCGCGTGCGCGCGGGGCGTAGCTCAGCTTGGCAGAGCGCCCGCTTTGGGAGCGGGAGGCCGCTGGTTCGAATCCAGTCGCCCCGACGAGTTCGAGGGGAAGACGGATGGGGCCTGCGCCGCCGCGCCGCGTCGCGATCATCGGCGGCGGGATCGCGGGGCTCACCGCCGCCCAGGAGCTCCGCCGCGGCGGTTTCGGCGGCGAGATCGTGCTCGTCGACCCGGGCCCGCTGAGCTACGACCGGCCGCCGCTGTCGAAGGTCGCGTTCGCCGCGGGGGCGCCGATCGAGTCGCTCGCGCTCGCCGAACCGGACGCGTTCGCGGCGCTGCGCCTCGACGCCCGCTACGGGCGGCGCGCGACGGCGCTCGACGCCGGCGCGGGCAGGGTGACGCTCGA
>Ga0164243_10001651_pt1 | contig 37670 bp, 22 predicted proteins | sample OricompcompostOP_FD_108781 | JGI IMG/M metagenome (GOLD analysis project Ga0164243, IMG submission 108781) | Organic Plus compost microbial communities from Emeryville, California, USA - Original compost - Organic plus compost (OP) | ecosystem: Engineered > Solid waste > Mixed feedstock >...
CGTCGGACGCAGCGCCGGTGAATGACTGCAGTGTGACGTTGTCGCGGCCGATCACCACGTTCTCATTGTAGGTGCCGGGCGCAATCATGATGGTCACATGGCCGCTGATGCCGCCGGCCGCTGCCAGCGCATCGGCAATGGTGGCAAAGGCCCCGTCGTAATTGGTCGTGCCGCCCGGTCCGTCGACGATCAGCACCGTCGTGTTGTCGAAGGTGAATTTCTCGACCCCAGTCACCGTGTCGGTGCCGTGGTCGCCGCCGGCAGATACGTTGTCTTTCACCTGGACGTTGTTGCCGCTGAACGACATTGTGAAATCGGAGAAATTGCCGGTATAGACAGCCGTGTCGGTGCCCGAGCCGCCGGTGATCGTGTCGTCGCCACCACCACCGCGCAGGGTGTCGTTGTCCGCCCCGCCGTCGAGCAGGTCAGCCTCGTTGCCGCCGCTCAGCGTGTCGTTGCCGGCATCGCCATAGATGAGGTCGGCACCGCTGCCACCGTCGATGACATCGTTACCGGCACCGCCATGCAGTTCGTCATTGCCGTGATTGCCGATGATCGTATCATTGCCGTCATTGCCGACGAAATGGTCGTTGCCGGAAGAGCCGAGCAGCACGTCCGCATGATCCGTACCGATCACTTTCTCGATGCCCGTCAGCGTGTCGAGATCGCCGTGCGTGTCCTTAGCGGAACTGCCGGCAACCTGCTGAACGACGGATTCGAAATTGTACCAGCTGCTGGTCAGTCCATCGAGATTGACGAACACGCCATGCGTGCCGTCATCCAGGCTGTAATCGACCGTGTCGGTGCCTTGATTGCCTTCGAGCGTATCGTTGCCCGCACCTCCGACGAGAATGTCATCGCCCTGCGCGCCGCGCAGCACGTTGACGCCATTCGTGCCAATAATGGTGTCGTTGCCCTGGCTGCCGGTGGCGTTCTCAAAATTGGTAATCGTATCGACCACGGCACCGCCGTTGCGAACGGCCTTATTGTTCGCAAGATCGATCGTAACCGGGCCGCTGATCACCGAATAATTGACCGTGTCGATGCCATCACCGCCATCGACATTCGCCCCGGTGAGATGCGCACCGCCGTCGAATGCGTCGTTACCACCTTTGAGATCCGCAGTAACTTTAGTGTTCGACGTGAGGCCGTACAGAGTGAGCGTCTGGCTCCCGTTGTCGCCTTCGACCTCGACGGCCCTCAGCTGAGCATGATTGCCCGACACAACAAGTTGCTCGTTTCCTTTCAGCTCGATGTCGAGGTTCTCGACATTGGCGACCGTAAGCGTCGCTCCCGCAGGGCCGGTATAATTATTGATGACGACATCGAAGCCCGCCGCCGTTGCGTTGACGTCGTAGCGATTCTGCTCCGCCGCCAGGCGGTTGATTTTCAACGTATCGCCAAGCGCGGTTTCGCTACCCTCGCCGCCATCGATGCTATCCGAACCATCGCCGGCAATGCCGGCCTCGTTGCCCGGATTGTAGATGATCGTGTCGTCGCCGGAGCCGCCATAGATCTCGTCATTACCGGAACCACCGGTGACGGTGTCGTTGCCTTCATCGCCCCAGAGCTGGTCGTTGCCGGCGCCACCATAGATCACGTCATAACCGCTGGTACCGGTCACATAGAACGGCGCGGTTGTCGCGGCATTCGGACTGAAATACAGGAACTCGTCGCCGATGCTGAAGAAGGTGTTGCCGACAAACACGGTGCCGCTGCCGGGCAGCAGCGGATCGGTCCAACTGCCCGCATAATCCTGGACGTCGATGGCCCAGCCGAGATCGTGCAAATCATTGTTGGTGACATGCGCACCGACGGAATCAATCACCGCGATGCCAATGCCGCTATGACCGGTACCGGTGCCGAAGAGGTGGTTACCGTCGATGATCAGATCGCGGTTGTTGAACGTCAGAATATCCGTCGAGCCCGAGACACTGCCCGTGTAACCGATGCCGGTCACCGTGTTGCCGGTGATCGAACCGGTCGAGCCCGACACCTGGATGCCGTTCTGCGCGGTCCAGTCGGTCGCGCCGATGCCGGTGATGGTGTTGTCGTGGATATCAACATCCGCGTTGGCGACGGCGATGCCGCCCTTCTGGAAATCGACAATCGTCGAGTTCTTGATCTCGATCGAATTCAGATCAGCCGACGCGCCTGGCGTCGGTGCACCACCGTCCGGATCGATGTTCAGCACATAGATGCCGACGCCGCGCTGCATGCCGAACATGGAATCCGACTCCCGGATTCCGGTCACAGTCACACCATCGATCACGCCGCCATCGCTGTTGAGATAGGAAATGCCAACCAGCGTGCCGTTGTCCGGCGCATCCGACAGATCGCCACCGCGCTGCTGACCATCAACCATGATGCCCTTGATGGTAACGTTGTCGGCCCCTTCAACCGAGATCAGGGAGACGAGATCGCGACCCGTGGTCGGCGAATCCGCCGTCTTCTCCAATGAAGCCGGCGGCGTCACCGTCACCGTTTCACCGGTCGCAGCCATGATGGTCAGGCCATCTTTGCCGGAACCTTCAACCTGAACCTGCTCGGCATAATTGCCGCCGCGGACCAGAATGACGTCGTTGGCATCGGCCGCATCGACCGCGGCCTGGATGGTCGTGAACTCGCCGAACTTGCCGCTCTGGTCGACGATGTGCACCGTCACGCCATTGGCGAATGCCAGCGACTCGACGCCGGACAGCGTATCGGTGCCCTCGTTGCCGTTTGCCGTCGGATCGTTGTCCTTAACCGTAATGGTTTCGGCCGTCTCATCGAAGGTGATGGTGAACGTCGAGAACTCACCAGCGAACACGCCAGTATCGTGACCGCTGCCGCCGATGATCGTGTCGTCGCCGCCGCGACCCTCGATCGCATCGTCGCCGCTGTCGCCACTGAGCACGTTGGCGACGCTCGAGCCCTTGATCGTGTCGCCGGCCGTCGAGCCGGTGAAATTCTCGAAATTCTGGATCGTATCGGTGACGGCCCCGCGCTGCGCTGTCCCCGCGTCCAGATCGACAGTGATCGCCGTCGTAGTCGAGAAGTAATAGGCGCTGTCGGTGCCGGCGCCGCCGTCGACATTCACGCCGGTCGCATGCGAGCCGCCATAGAAGCTGTCATCGCCGCCATTGAGATCGGCGCTGACGGCCGTCGTGCCCGACAGGCTGATCACGTTCAGCGTCTGGCCGTCGTCATCGCCGTCAACCGCGACCTCACCGACGCCCTGCGCCGACAGGTTATCCTTCAGCACCGCCCATTCGTTGCCCTTGAGCTCGATGTCGAGCTTCTCGACATCTTTCACGGTCAGCGATGCTTCCGGCGCGCCGCCGGAGAAATTGTCGATGTCGAGTTTGAACCCAGCGCCACTGGCGCGGACCGTGTAGGTGTTCTGCTCGGAGGTCAGGCGATTGATCTTAAGCCGGTCGCCACTGACATGGCTGCCGCCGTCGATCGTATCGGACCCATCCCCCACAACGCTCGTGCCGTTGCCCGGATTGTAGAAGATGACGTCGTCACCGCTGCCGCCGGTGATGTTGTCATTGCCGGCGCCGCCGGTCAGTTCGTCGCTGCCGTCCTGACCATGCACCTGGTCATTGCCGGCGCCGCCAAACAGCTTGTCGTTGTTTTCGCCGCCATACAGCGTGTCGTTTCCGTCATCGCCATACAGCGTGTCGTTGCCGCCCTCGCCATGCAGTTGGTCATTGCCGTCGCCACCATGCAGCTCATCATCGCCGCTGCTGGCGCGGATCAGGTCATTGCCAGCCTCGCCGTACATCGTGTCGGCGCCGCCGCCACCCAAAATCTCGTCGTTGCCGGCGCCGCCGAAGATGATGTCGGCCGCGTTGTCACCGGTGATCAAATCGTCGCCGGGGGTGCCGAACAGGATTTCCGCTGCACCGGCGCCGTCGATCTCGTTGTCGCTGTAGGTTCCGGGCTGCCCATGATTGATCACGAGGAAGCCACGAGAGTCGCTCTGGTTCACATCGTGATCGACGGTGTTGTCGATCACGTCGGTCCCGGGTCCACGGACGCGCAACGCATAGCCATCAGCATTGGTGAAGCCGGTGAACAGGTTGTCCCTGACCTCCGAGTTCGCCGCGTCGATGGTGACGAGCGAGTTGCCGCTCTCCTGGCCGCCTGTCGTCACGCCACCGGCTGTGCCGGTGATCTCATTGTTGGCGAAGATCACGCCCGTCGCCGGGTTGGTGGTCGGATCGGAGCCCTGGCCGAAGGCCACGAGTTGCCGTGGCACGTTAGGCACGGAGAACTGGTCGCCGATCCCCGGGTGGCTGCCTGTGAAGGTCTTGCCGGAAAAGATATTGTTGGTGATCGTCGCGCCGTTGATAGCGGCGTTCCACTCAGAGACGAGGCCGAGATCGCCGTTGGCCTGCACCTCGTTGCCGATGAGCTGGAAGTTGGTCATCGGGTCGTCGGTCGTCGATCCCTTCACATAGACTGCGGCATTTTCGATGCCGGGATCGCCATTGTCGAAGCCGACAATCTTGAAACCGCTGTCCGCTCCTTTGCCGATTGACACATTGTCGAGCCCACCGAGCACAGTGATGGTGCCAAGTTGACCCGCACCCGGAATACCGGTGATCGTCGTTTCATCGCGACCGCCAGTCGACATGAGGGTGAGGTCGCCGCGGTCGATCACGACGTTTTCGGCGTAGTTGCCGGGGCCTGCAAGAATGGTGACAGCGCCCGTCACTGGTCCAGCAGCGTCAACCGCCGCCTGGATGGTGTCGTAGGTGCCGAGCAGATGGTTGTTGGCGTCAAAGAGCTGTACCGGTGCCAGCAGGTTCAGCTCGACCGGGCCTCCGTTGAAGTTGATCCCTTCAATTCCGTAGAGGTGATCCGTCTCACCGGTCGACGTGTTGTGCACCGACCAATGACCATCCGCCTCATGGCTGATCTGGAAGGTCGACTGGTCGCCATAATAGACGACCGTATCGGCTTCACCGGCCTTTGCCAGCACATTGTTGGCGACATCGGAGAGATCCTCACCGTTGCCGTAGATCGTGTCGCTGCCGCCATTGGCGAAAAACAGATCGTTGTCGGCCCCGCCGACCATCACATCGTCGCCGGCGCCGCCGTCGAGACGATCTTCGCCCGAACCTCCGACCAGCCTGTCATCGCCTGCGCCGGTGCGGATCTCGTCGTTGCCCCTGCCGGCATCCACGTTCACTGAAACCGGATTGGCCGCGTCGATGCCTGTGGCGAGGACCTTGTCGTTGCCGTCACCGCCCTCGATGGTGATGGTCGAGGTGGCAATTGTGGTCCCGGCAAGCGTGCCGATGTTGACGGTGTCACCGCCGTCGCCGAGCTCGAGGTCGATTTCCTCGATCCCATCCATACGGACTGTGGTGGCGCCGTAGTTCAGCGCGACGTCGATCCCGTTCGGTCCCGTGGTCGGGACGATCTGCGAGCCACCGAGGACCTGGCCGATGTTGAAGACAGTGGCACCGCCGGCGTTGGTCACGCCGAGCTTGTCGGTACCTGCGCCGCCATCGATGGTGTCGTTGCCATCGCCCACACGATAGAGAATGAGGTCGTCGCCGTCCCCGCCGCCTATTTTGTCGTTGCCAGTCCCGCCACTGATGGTGTCGTTGCCGTTCTGGCCATAGAGCTGATCGTTACCGGCGCCGCCGTCGATGACGTCGTCATTGTCGCCGCCATAAACCGTGTCGTTGCCGTCGTCGCCAAAGATCGTGTCGCTGCCGCCTTCGCCGTGCAGTTGATCGTTGTCGGCACCGCCATGCATTTCATCGTTGCCATCGCTGCCATACAGCGTGTCGTTGCCGGCATCGCCGAACATCTTGTCGGCGCCGCCACCACCGCTGAGGTAATCTGCGCCGTCGCCGCCATACAGCGTGTCGTTACCGTTATCGCCGTAGATCTTGTCGTTACCGGCGCCACCCCAGATCTCGTCGGTGCCATCGCCGCCCTTGAGCAGATCGTCACCGCCAAGGCCTGAGATCACGTCATTGCCGGTGCCACCGAGAATTTCATCATTGCCGGCGCCACCGCCCAAATAATCATGGCCGCCGCCACCGTCGATCTTCACGCCGCCATTGGTGGCGTCGCTCAGATAGCTCTCCTTCATCAGGATGATGTCATTGCCGCTCGTGCCGACGATCTCCTCGATACCGCTGAAGGCCGGGCTGCCCGGGTAATAGGCGTCGAGCACAAAACCGGACGATCCTTCCGCATTGAGCACAACCTTGTCGTGACCGGAACCGCCATAGATGGCGTCGCCGGTGCCTGCGAGGCCGGCCAGCGACAGCGAAATCGTGCTGCCATTGCCCAGGCGCATGTCGCGCGGGCCGTAGGCGCCGGCATCGGTGATGTCGGCCCCGAGCACGATCGTGTCGTCGTCCGCACCGCCATCAATGGTGTCATTTCCTTTGCCGCCGACAAGAAGATCGGCGCCGGCATTGCCGTACAGCTTGTTGGCCTCATCGCCGCCGACAAGAATGTCCGCGGCCCGCGAGCCATAAGCATCAACGATGTTGCCGAGTTGATCGATGCCCACCACGTCGTCGGTCACTGACGTGCGATCCGTCGCCGTATTCGCAGCAACGGTTTGGCCAAGCTGCGTCGAATTGGCATCGGCCAGATTGACGAACACACCGGATGTCAGCGCGGAATAATTGATCGACGAGATCGTACCGGCCGCATCCACGCGCACGACGAAGGTGCCGCTATCGGAATCACCGTCCGAATCTGTCGCTGTGACCGCGAAGGTCAGGTCGATATAATGCTCGTTGGAGGCGTTCGGCGCCGGATGATCGAGCGGCTGGCGCAGATCGAACACATAGCTGCCGCTGCCGTCTGACGGCGTGACGGTAAAGACGATATTGGCTGCCGAGAGATCGCCCGGCGTTGCGCCGGTGTAACCGACGAGTACGCCGCCGATCACCGCGAACAGCACATCGGCGCCATTCGACTTGAGCGCGGTCATCGCGCTCGAACCCGCGAAACCGACCGCTGTCGACAATGTCAGCGAGCGGTCGTTGGCGCCGCCCGCATTGGCGTTGTCCGCACCCCAATCGACCAGGAACGCTTGCTGCCCGGTTGTGACGGTACCCGCCCCTTCCTCGATGAGCGCTGGCGTGGTGTTGTCACCGACGACCGGACCGTCATCGCGGATATCAAGTTGCACATGGCCGGTCGCAGTGTCGCCGTCGCCGTCAGTCACCGTGAAGCTGACCTTCATGCGCAAGACATCGTCCGCGCCGGTGTTGCTGTTATCCGGGTGGTCGATCGGGCCGTATTGCGTGAACTTGAACGCACCGGTGGCCGGATTCGTGACCTCGACTTCGAAGATGACAGTGCCGTCGCCAAGCTTGCCGACCAGCATCGGCCCATTCGCACCGGCCGCCTGACTGACTGTAATCGGCTCGCCGCCTGAGGTCAGCGCATACGTGATCCAGCCTTCCGCATCTCCGTCACCGACCTTGTAAACGCCGCCGCTGAACAGATCATAGTTGAGCGAGGTGATGGTCGCACCATCGGCGCCACCTTTAAAGCTCATGACGCCGGTGGCGCTCTGCTCGATAAAGTCGCCGTCCGAGTCGCGGTCTTCCTGCAACGTCGTGCGGCCGGCATAGCCGGCCAGCGGCGTGTCGTCATTGACATTGACCGTCAGCGAACCGGTGGCCGTGTCGTTGTCGCCGTCGGTCACCGTGTAGTTGAAGGTCAGCGCCAGATTTTCTTCCGTCGCGCCTGACGTGCCGTGCACCAGCGGCTTGAACGTGGTGAAGGAGTAAGAGCCATCGGCATTGATCGTGAGGGTCGCAACCATCGCACCCGTCACGCCGCCGATCGCGTTCCAGGTGGTTACGCCGCCGGCCGCCGTCGTCGGCGTACCCCAGCTGACGGATTCCTGGTGTGGAACGCCGTCGGCATCGATGTAAATTGCCTTGAACGCCGTCGTTGCGCCGAGCGCGACGCTCTTGACGCCATCGGCGCCCGCCGTGAACAGCGCGCCTGCACCACCCGAGAGTGTCGTTGCGTTGGGAACGTCACCGCTGCCATCCGCATTGCCGCCGGTGAAGGCATCGTCGTCCAACGTCGGCAAGGCCGTCACCGCTCCGGTCGAGAGCGGCGCGTCGTCGTTGATCTTGATCTTGAGGGTATTGTCCTTCTTGTCGCCATCGCCGTCGGTGACGGTATAGGCGAACGACAATTGCTGGTTCTCTTCAATCGCGCCGGCCGTGCCATGCGCGATCGGGGCATTGGCGGTGAAGGTGTAGGAACCGTCCGCCTTGATCACCAGTACTGCGGCAGGATTCTCTGCATCATAATGCGCACTGGTCGCCAGCCATGTGGTGGTGCCATCGGCACTCGTCGATGCCGCCTGCCAGATCGCGGTTTCAATCAGCGCGAAGCCATCGGCGGTCTTGTAGATGACATTGAAATTCGCCGACGTCATGGAGACGGATTTCACGCCGTCTGCGCCTGCGGTGAACAGGCTGCCGGCATCGCCCGAAGCGGAATTCACATTCGGCGACACATCGCCGAGCACATCAGCCGTGTTAGCCGGCGTGAAGACCGACTGCGCCTCGTCATCGAGCACGGTCAAAGAGGAAACAGCAGTAACCGGAACAACCGGTGCGTCGTCGTTGATCCTGACGTGGAGCGTGTTGTTACGGGTGTCGCCATCCCCATCGGTGACCGTATAGTCGAAGGACAGCGCCTTGTTATCTTCCTGCAATCCCGTATTGCTGTGTGCGATCGGCGCATTGGCGGTGAAGGTGTAGGAACCGTCCGCCTTGATCACCAGCACGGCAGCCGGATTGTCTGCGCCATAATGCGCGCTGGTCGCGATCCAGGTCGTCGCGCCGTCGGCGCCCGTCGATGCCGCCTGCCAGGTCGCGGTTTCGGTCAGCGCGAAGCCATCGGCGGCCTTGAACACGACATTGAAGTCTCCCGAAGTCATAGAGACCGACTTCACGCCGTCCGCGCCCGCGGTGAACAAGCTTCCCGCCTCGCCCGAGACAGACTTCACATCTGGCGATATGTCGCCGAGCGCAGTTCCAGTATTGGTCGGCGTGAAGACGGACTGCGCCTCGTCATCCAGCGTCGACGCGACGACGGCGGCGACCGGAACGACCGGGCGGTCGTCGTTGACATTGATTTTCAGCGTGCCGGAAACGGTGTCCTGATCGTTGTCGGAAACCGTATAGCCAAACACAAGCGGCAGATCTTCTTCGGCTGCCTGATTGGTTGAATGCGCAACCGGCGCATTCAGCGTGAAGGAGTACGAGCCGTCGATATTGATCGTCAGAACGGCGGCCGGCACATAATTGTCGCTGCTCGCGGTCACCGTCACCGAGCCGTCAGATGCCACGCTGGGCGTGCCCCAGGTTATGCTCTCGGTCTGCGCGAACCCATTCGCGTCCTTGTAGACGACGCTGAAGGCCGGAAGGCTGGTGATGGTGATCGAGCCGCCATCGTCGGCGCCGATCGAGAACAGCGCCTTCGCACCGCCGGTGGCGACCTTGACATTGGCCACACCATCGGCAGGCGTGTTGTTGACCGGCGTGAATTCGCCTTGCGCTTCATCGTCCAGCTTGGTCGAGGCCGTTACGTTGCCCGATGATATCGGTATATCGTCGATGACCTGGATATTCAGACCGGACGTCAGGTCGATCGGATCGCCGTCCTCATCGGTATAGGTCACCGCCGATGCCAGGTTCAGCGTCAGAATATCTTCGATATTGTCGCCGGGCTGATGGTCGATCTGGTCGTACAGCGTGAAGGTGAAATTGCCGTTGGCCTGGACCTCCAGCGTGAAGATCTTGTGATCGCCTTCACCGAATGCATTGTCACCGTTGGCATCGACGAAACCGACGACAATACCGCCGGCGTAATCGAGCAGGACCGGCTGTCCTTTCGAGGTGACGCCCTCGGGCGACGGCCCTGCCGTCATCACCTGACCGGACACCGCTTCGTTCGCTGAGAACGCACCATTCTCGTCGGCGCCCGTCACCAGGGGCTTCAGGTTGCCGGACGCAGAGTGGAGCGTGTTGATATAAACGGGGATGTCAGGCAGCGGAAACGGCAAGTCGATCGCTGCATCGCTATCAAGACCGTTCGTATCGTCGTAGTCTTCATTCCCGTGGCCGAGTTCGGGGAAGTCGCCGGCGTTCGCAATCGGACGATGTTCTTCTTCCACCGTCACGGTGACGGTCTCGCCGGACTCGACCGGCGTGTCATCGATAACGGTGAGAACGAAATTGCCCTCGCCGAGGTCGATCATGTCGCCATCGGCATCGGTGAAAGTGACGAATTGCGACAGGTCGATCGTCAGGCTCTCGCCATCGCCTTCAAGATGATCGAGCTGATCATAAAGCCGCAAATCATAGGCACCGAGCGCGTTGAGCGTGAGCGAGAACACCAGTCGGCCGTCGGCGAAAAAGCCCATCACCGTACCGAGAGCGCCAAGGTCCAGGAGCTTCACATCATCGATGGCCGCGCCTTTCGAGTGCAAATCCATGCCGTCGAGAAGGGCCTCGGCTCTCGTTTCCGACACCAGCCCGAACTTGCCGGCCTCGTCGGCACCTCCCGCAACGACGTCGTTGTTACCGATGATCTCGTTGAGGAAGCCCTGCTGCGACGTCGTGCCAACGAGCGGATCGGTGTCTGAATCCGGGCTGCTCCCCGCAGACCCCTGTATAGAGGTCCAGGGAATGAGAGACCAAAGCGGAGTCCACAGCGGATTGTAATTCGCAAGGTCGCTTTCATCGAGCGTCACCGTGACGCTGCCGATGACCTGCGGAATGTCGTCGGTGACGGCAATGACGAAGGTGCCATCGCCAAGATCGATCGTGTCGCCGTCGCGGTCGGTATAGGTGACAAATTGCGACAGATCGATCTCGATCGTGTCGGCAAAGGCTTCCGGGATATCGGTGTTGGGATCATCGCCGAGCGGATGATCGAGCTGGTCGAACAGGCGGAAATTATAGACGCCCGCCTCCGTCACAAAGAGTCCGAATACCAGCCGCCCGTCGGCGGCGAAGAAGCCCATCACGTCGCCGAGACCGTCGATCGTGATCATGCGGGCGTCATTGATCGCCTCGCCTTTCGAGGTGAGGAAAGCGGGCGCATCCTCGGTCCCGCCGGCGCTCGCGAGCAGCAATTCCGCACGCGCTTCGGTCACCAGATTGAAGTGGCCGAATTCATCGGCGCCGCCGACCACGTTGTCGGACAGCAGCCCCCAGACCGGCACGGTGCCGAGCAGACCGGTGATGCTGTCATCGGTGCCGCCGTCATACGGACTGGTGCCGATCGAGCCCTGCCAGAAGTCGAAGATCGCCGGATAGAGTGGATTGAAATTGGCGAGATCGTTTTCATTGACGGTGTGATGTTCGGTTCCGACCACCACCGGCACGTCATCCTTGACCGTGATGACAAAAGTATCCTGGCCAAGATCGATCGCATCGCCATCGTAATCCGTGTAGGTGACGAATTCCGAGAAATCGATGTCGATGTCGTCGGCATAAGCTTCCGCCGCATCGGTACTGGGATCATCGCCAAGCGGATGGTCAAGCTGATCGAACAGACGGAAATTATAGAGACCGTTCTCGCTGAGATAGAGGCCGAAGATCAGACGGCCATCTTCCGCGAAGAAGCCCATCACCTCGCCAATGCCATCGATATGCACAAAGCGGGCGTCGTTGATGTCCTGACCCTTCGAGGTCAGGTACGAGTCACCGCCCAAGGTCGCCAAAAGATCTTCTGCGCGCGATTCCGACACCAGATGGAATTCACCGCGTTCGTCGGCGCCGCCCTTGATATTGTCGGCAAGCGTACCCCAGACCGGCACGGTGCCGAACAGACCGGTGACGCTGCCGTCACCAGAACCGTCATTGGGACTGGTGCCGAGCGAACCCTGCCAGAAATCGAACAGGATCGGATAAGCGGGATTGAAGCTGGCGAGGTCATTTTCGTTGACGCTGTGATGCTCCTGGCCAACGACTTCCGGAATGTCGTCGCGCACGCGGATGACAAAGCTGTCGGCGTCCAAGATGATGGAATCGCCGTCGCCATCAGTCGCCTGAATGAAGGATGAGAAGTCGATCTCGATGCGGTCCTCGATCGCCTCAAGCGCCTCCGTGTTCGGCCTGTCACCGCGCGGATGATCAAGCTGATCGAACAACACAAAGCGGTAGCTGCCGTCGCTTTCCAGCTTCAGCGCAAAGACGATGCGGTCGTCGGTACCCGCAACAAGCCAGTCGCCGAGCAGCCGAGCCGTATCGATATCATCGCCCTTCGAACTGAGGCCGAGAGCCTCGATCGCGTCGCTCGCAGCCGCATCAGTGTCGAATGCAAAGGAGAAGCCGCTGCCTGCGCTATCGGCGCCAAAACTTACCAGATTTGCAACCGACCCTTCCGTGGCCGTGCCGCCATGCCAGGCCGTATCGCCGTCCGGGCTTGTGCCGTGCGAACCTTCAATCGGCCAACCGAGTGCATGAGCAATCGGTTGATAATTGTTGAGGTCATCCTCATCGACGCGCGAGCGCTCCTCGTTGGCGTTTTGAATGGGTGCGTCGTCGTCGATTCGTACCACAAAGGTGCCGTCGGCACTGTCACCGTCGGAATCGGTCGCGGTGAAATCGAATTCAAGCCGGATGTTGTTTTCGTTGTTCAGACCATTGTCAGGATGATCGACATTGTCGAGCAGCTCGAACGTGTAGCTGCCATTGCCTTCGTCCGACAACGTGATGCGGAAAACAGGACGATCTGCACTTTCGCCCTCGCCCGGCACGACGCCTTCGATCGTGTTGCCGTCGATGACATGGAAGACGACGACCTCACCCTCCGACATTAACGGCTGGCCGTTGGCGCGGAGAACATCTGCGCCATCCACGACATTGGCGAACGTGACCGAACGATCGAATTGAACAGACGAACCGTTATCGACCGCCGAATTGTTGCTGTCGGCGCCCCAGGTGATGTCGAGGCTGCCGGTGCGGCTGGTTGCGGCGTGCGGGACGTCGCCGTTCTGGCCGGCCGGTTCGACATTGCCGCCGTCGAGGCCGTCCTCATCAACGGTTCGGCTTTGGGGAGTGCCGATGCTTGGGCCATCATCACCGACCGAAACGGTGAAGTTGCCCTGCACCGGATCGCCGTCGGAATCATAGGCCACGAAGGAAAAATCGAGATCGAGCAACTCGTCGTTCGATTCGGCGTGGTCGAGATTGTCGATCAGCGTGAAGGTGAACGAGCCACTGTCCAGATCGCTCAGCGATACCGTGAAAACGGCGGCGCCGGATGACGGAGATTCGCCCAGGGATTGACCGTCTGCGCCGATATAATGGCCTTGCGCATCGACGCGATAAGCGGTGAGCAGGGTTCCGGTGATTTCGTATTGAATGCCGACCCCGTTGGAGGTCAGCCCCTCCGGAGCATTCAGGCCTGGTGCGAACGCAACGGCCCGATCGCCAGCCACCGGGCCATCAGCGCCCACACCGACATTGCCCAAAACATTGCTGTTGTCAGCACCCCAGCGGATGTTCAGCAGCCCCGAAATCTGATCGGTGCCAGTCTGGCCATTCGACAGGTCACTTTCGTCGACCTCCGACAGGAGCGCCGGAAGCGGATTTTCGCTACCGCCCTCTTCGCTTTGCTGGCCGATCTCCGGCGTGTCGTCGTCGATATCGAGCGTCAGTGTGCCGGAGGCCGTCAGACCGTCGCCATTGGTGACGGTGTAGGTGAGCGCAATCTGGAGATTGTTTTCGCCCTCACCCGGCGCATGCGTCAGCGGATTGACAAGTGTGGCGGTGAATTCGCCGGTGGCCTGATTGAGAACGACCGTGACCATGGGCGTATCACCGACACTGATGGTCAGGGTGCCGGTCGCCGCGTCCCACGCGAAACCATAGGTAATGCCATCGATGGTCTGGCTGGTGCCATCCATCGCAGCAAACGTGATTGTACCCGCTCCGCCATTGCCGAAGCTGTGCGGCAACACCCCCGAACCGATATGTTCCGGTGTGGATTCGGCATCGCTCGGATCAACATCATCGCCGTTGAGTTCGTCGCCGAAATTCGGGCTGCCATCGCCCGCACCTTCGTCATCCAAAACAAGCGTGAACCCGCCCGCGCTCGGCGGAATCACTTCGTCGTCCAGCGACTGCTGCTGAAACTCAGACTGGAAAGCGGCGGGCGAATCTTCGCCATCGAGCAAACCGAGCGGCGTATTGCCCGCCAATTCCTGAATTGTGAAGGTTGCGAATGGTCCACCCGTGTTGCGTGGCGCCGCAGCGTCGCCGGCCGCAGGCAACACACTCTGGTCGTCGGTGATGGGAAAGATCGTCGCGAATTGTTCGGACGTGACCGTCCGATTGCCGTCGAGATCGATCCCGCCGGATTGCAACGGCTGTCCGTTACCATCAAAAAAAGGCTCAATCGTAACGGTCGACTTGTTCTCGAACAGGATGGTGAGCCGTTCGCCCACCCGGACCAATGTGATCTTTTCGCTGCCGATTGCAGTCAGATCGAGCTTGACGGCTCCATCCATCTGAATGGTGATCGCCTGACCATCGGCTGGCCTGGTGACTTTAACGATTTTCGGAGGTGTTGGGGTATTCGTAGCTGGAATGACTTGGGCAATAGAAAAAGGCGCGTTCATTAAAAATAAACTCCCCCGAACAATAAAATGTTCAAGAAAATGAATTATTTCCTAGGTAATTGCGTTTTAAGGTATTATTAAGCTAAAACAGGGTCAACGGTTGCGGTCCCGCAATCACGGATTTTGAGCGTAAAGGTTATCAGCGATGCGTCCGGGACACGGATTTTGACGCACGCGTGATCGGATTTCAGATCAGGTTTTTTTTGGGGGGCTTTTTAACGATGAAGGACCGAATCGGCCGCGGGCTTGCCGCGCTCTATCTCGGTGTTGCGGCATTGGCGCTGCCAACATCGTCTTCACTTGCAGGCGGCTACATTCCCGTGGGCGGCCCGTCGAGTCCCATTGCACTAACCTGCGACAATGGCCGCACTTACCCGCTGCGCATCCGCGCCGTCAGCGACATTGGTGAGATCGTCACTGGCTATCTGGTCGTTTCGCACCAGAGCATCCATGTTCGCTTAATTCCGATGGGCGACGGTTATCGCTATGCAGGCCGCGGTATCTGGTTTGACGGCAAGCGCGATGTCGCTGTGCTTTACTTCGGCGACTATAATGCAACCAATTGCACCATTGTGCACGAAGGCGCGGATGTGATTGCCGTTAAGGGCTAGCAAAGTCGGGAGACACCGAAAGGTCGGCCCAAAGTCAGCCTTCAAGATCTGTCTGGCGCATCCAGTATGTCGCGCCCTCGCTACGATACTGACAACTATCGTCTCGGCCGCTGCATCGCACGATGCAGCGGCCCTTTATTCAGCGATTCGAGAGCCGAGCGATAAAGGGAGAAAAGAATCCCTAAGCCTGACGCGGCTTGCCAAGATCGACGTAAAGGACGTTGCCTCCCTCTTCCCTGACGCCTGTGATTTTGCCGTTGAGCCAATCCTGATTATCGGCAAGCGCCAGAAGGCTCTCGCGCATCTTCATCAACCGTTCGCGTTCTTCGCCGCTTGAACGGGGATCATTCGCCTGATCGATGCATTGCATCGCCCAGCGGCGAAGATCAGATGAGACCATCGGTATCTGCATAGACCGAGACTCCACCTCAAACACGCTACACACGTGTCCCATCGGCAAGCGGTTTCCCCGCTTCACGACGACAATTTACACCTCGGGGCGAACCCCAGCCAGTTTGAAATCATGCACTTTCAAGGCCACACACTTAAGTGATATCACCAATTGCAACATGAGGCATCCGAACGAGCGTTCTGAAATTCGCGCACGAATTTAGTTCGGCGCCTGATGTTGCAACGGTAGAATCAATAATTGCGGCGCCTGTCCCGCAGAACCATAGGCGCGACGCGCCTCGGCATTGATCGCAACCCGCGGCCGCACAGGTTTTGCCGCAGTTTTTCCATGTGGTCTCGTCGTCGTTGGGACCGGCGGCGCAGGATCGACTTTGACGGTTGCGACCTGCAGCGGCGAATAGACATATTTTTTCGTTGGCTCGATCCAAACCGGCCGCCGTATCGGATCGTCAGCATCTGTCACGTCCCCTGCGGGCTCGGGATTGCTGGCAACGGCCGTGGTGTGAGGCTCCACCTCAACGGGCGAGAGAGAGTGATATTCGCTCAACGCCCAGTTTCCCGACGCCAGAATTCCAAGGACAAGACTGGCGGCACCTATCAGATAAATCAGCAATGCTTTCACTTCGCGCATGACGCCATTTGCACTCCACTTGCGCAGTCCGTTCAGTCCACCGCCGCTCGTCTCATTTTTTGCCGGTGCGCTTCTTGAGGCCGGACTATAGGTGCGGATGCGGCGCGTGGCTTCGGCCACTGGTAACTGCGATTAAGCCCGGGTGACGTGGGCTCGGGGTATTCGCGTGATATTTTGACAAAATGCGACCGAGCGATTTTGGTGCCGGCGCTTTATCGCGGGGCTGCGACCCCATAGGATGGCGGCCCAACGCAGAACATCTCAAGTATCTGATCCGAGAATGGCAGAACAAAGCCGACAAACCGGCCCAATCGGGGTCGTTTTCCTTCACGGCGTGGGCGGTTCGTCTCACGTTTGGCAACCACAGGCACACCCCTTTAGAGCGGCCGGATTCGCCCCCCTGCCACTGGACCTGCCCGGCTATGGTGGCCGGCCGCCAATTGAACATATTGATTTTGAACAGTTTTCCGACGACGCCGAAGCCGCGATCGCCAACGCCGGCTTCGACCGGCCGGTCCTGGTCGGCCACTCGCTCGGCGGTATGATCGCCCAGACCATGCTGCGGCGGCGCCCGGACAGGTATCGCGCTGCCGTGCTGGTTGGCACAAGTTCTGCTTTCGGTCGGCCCGATGGCGATTTCCAGAAAAAATTCGTGGCGGACCGGCTCGCTCCGCTGCAATCCGGCAAGACAATGGCTGAGCTCGCGGCCGGAATGATCAATGAAATCATAGGGCCCAGCCCGGATCCGAAGGGCAAGGAGATGGCGATCGCCTCGATGGCGGCGGCCCCCGCCTCGACCTACAAGGCGTGCGTCGAGGCCATCGTCACCTTCGAAGAACGTGCGAATCTCGGACTGATACGAGTGCCGACGCTCTGCCTCGTGGGCGAGTTCGACCGCAATGCTCCACCGCAGATGATGGAGCGCATGACCGCCAAGATCCCCGGCGCCAAATTCGTCCAGTTGCCCGGTCTCGGGCATCTTCCCAACCTTGAGAACCCGGCCGCCTTCAACGCCGCCGTCCTCAATTTCCTCCGCGAGGCCATACCGCCTCACACCTTGCCTCGCGATGTCACGCAACGGAGTGCTGCAGAATGAATGTGATGAATGTCGACAAGGTCGACACCGACGCGCCGCTTTTCGCGCCCGATGCATTCAGGCTGACAGACGCGCAGGCCGAACTGCTCGACAAGGCCCGCCGATTCGGCAAGCGCGTGCTTGCGCCGCGTGCCGCCAAGCACGATCGCGAGGCGACCTTCCCGATTGAGAATTTCCGCGACATGCACCCGGAAGGTCTGCTCGGCATCTGCATTCCGAAAGAATATGGCGGCCTCGGCGCCGACTACCAGACCTACAGCCTCGCCGCCTCCGAACTCGGCCGCTATTGCGGCGCGACGGCTTTGTCCTGGAACATGCATGTCTGCTCGACGATGTGGTCGGGCCCGATCTCCGACGAGATGGATATGCCTGTTGACGTGCGGGCCATGCATCTGAAGCGCCGCGAAGTGCATTACCGCCGCATTCTCGATACCGGCGCTGTCTACGCTCAGCCCTTCTCCGAAGGTGGCGCGGCGGCCGCCGGCGCCGTCGCCTTCGGCACCGAAGCGCGTCCGGTTGACGGCGGCTACATCGTCAACGGCAAGAAGATCTTTGCCTCGCTCTCAGGCTCGGCGGATTACTACGGCGCACTCTGCACCCGCCGCGCCGAAGGCGAAGAAGCCATGCGGCGCAACACGCTGTATCTCGCCATCCCGGCCAATGCCGAAGGCGTCACCGTCACCGGCGAATGGGACCCGCTCGGCATGCGCGGCACAGTTTCGCGCACGCTGATCTTCAAGGACGTGTTCGTGCCGGAAGATGCCGCCCTGATGCCACCCGGCGTCTATTATCAGGCGGTGCTGCGCTGGCCGCACATGTTCCTGACGCTGACGCCAACCTATATGGGTCTCGCGCAGGCGGCTTATGACTTCACTGTCAAATATCTGCGTGGCGAATTGCCCGGCATGCCGCCGGTGAAGCGGCGCATGTTCCCGACCAAGCAATTGGCCGTCGCGGAAATGAAGCTGATGCTGGAGCAGACCAAGGCGCTGTGGTTCCAGGTGATCAGCGAAGCGCGTCCCAACCCATCGAAGGACTCGGTGATGCGCGCCTATGCGGCGCAATACACGGTGATGGAAAACGCCAACGCGCTTGCCGTGAAAGCGATCCGCACCTGCGGCGGTCAGGCGATGCTGAAGAGCCTGCCGCTCGAACGCATCTATCGCGACAGCCGCTGCGGCTCGCTGATGCTGCCCTGGACGGCTGAAATCTGCATGGACCGGCTCGGCAAGGAAACCTTGTATGAGCCTGGCGAGAAGGATGACTAATCTTCATCCGGCTCGTTTCACTCGCCGACCTCCCCCTTTCAGGGGGAGGTAGAAGAAAGACCATGGACCTCTCCGATCTCATCGACCGCAATGCGGCCTTCACGCCGGACAAGCCTGCGATTCATTTCGAAGGCCGCACGCTCAGTTTTTTAGCCTTCCATGAGCGCATTGCGCAGACCGCACGCGGATTGAAGTCCGAACTCGGCGTCGGCCGCGGCGATCGCGTGGCGATCCTCGCCGCCAATCATTCCGATTATCTGGTTCTGCTCTATGCCTGCGCGCGTCTCGGCGCGATGCTGGTGACACTGAACTGGCGTCTTGCGATCCCCGAGCAGCTTTACATCCTGTCGGATTCCGGCGCGAAGGTGCTGGTGGTCGACAAGGAATTTTCCGCTGTCGTCTCGCAACTCGCCACCGCCCTGCCCGACATCAAGGTGGTCGGCCTCGATTTTGCGCCCGATCGTGCCTTGTCGTTTGACGAGCTGCTTGCGGCTGGCACCGGCGATGGCCGCAATCCGCACACCGACACGTCCAACCCGCTGTTGCTGGTCTACACATCCGGCACAACCGGACGGCCGAAAGGCGCAGTCCTGCGGCAGGAAGCGCTGATCTGGAACGCCGCGATGAGCCACCACCTGCATGACATGCGGTCGGACGATCATATCCTCACCGTGCTGCCGATGTTTCATGTCGGCGGCCTCAACATTCAGACCACGCCTGCGTTGCAGCTTGGCGCGACGGTCACCGTCCATACGCGCTTCACGCCCGATGCGATGCTCAAATCGCTGGCGCAGGACCGGCCGACGCTCGTGCTGATGGTGCCTGCCGTGATGCAGGCTGTTTTGCAGCACCCGCAATGGCACGGCACCGATATTTCATCGCTGCGTGCCGTGTCGACAGGTTCGGCGCTGGTGCCCGTACCGCTGATCGAAGGCTTCGAGCGGCGCGGCTTGCCGGTGTTGCAGGTTTATGGCTCAACCGAGACCGGCCCCGTCTCCGTGTACACGCGCATTGGCGGCGATCTCAGCCGCAAGACATCGACCGGCCTCCCTGGTCTTTATTGCGAAGCCAAGATCGTCGACAACGATGGCCGCGAAGTGCCGCATGGGACCGCCGGCGAAGTCGTCATCCGCGGCCCGAACGTGCTCTACGAATATTGGGGCAATGCCCAGGCAACGGCCGAAGCCTTGCGCGACGGCTGGTATTACACCGGCGATATCGGCACGCGCGATGATGACGGCTATTTCTACATTCATGACCGCAAGAAGAATATGATCATCTCCGGCGGCGAGAACATCTACCCCGCCGAGGTCGAGCGCGTGCTGCACGATCACCCTTGCGTCGCCGAGGCGGCCGTGATCGGCAAGCCGGACCCAAAATGGCAGGAAGTGCCGGTCGCCTATATCGTCTGCCACAAGGACAAGAGCATCGGCGCCGAAGAATTGCGCGTCTTTGTCGGCGAGCACCTCGCCCGCTTCAAGATCCCGCGCGAATTCGTCTTTGTCGACAGTCTGCCGCGCACGGCACTTGGCAAGGTGCAACATTTCATGCTGCGGGAGCAGCAATGATCGAACGAAGTGGAGCCACATGCGAGATATGTCCCCTCTCCTCCGAACTCGGGTTCTCCCGAGTTCGGGCTTATGCAGGGCAAAGTCGGAAACATCCGACTTTGCTGGGGAGAGGGTTAGGGTGAGGGGGAAGCGCTCTCACAATTGATACTATAACCCCTCACCCGCCCGAGCTTCGCTCGGTCGACCGCTCCCCTTGGGAGAGGTGACAAGAGTTCGCAGCTCTTTCAGGTGATCTGACTTCGATATGGAGAATGAATGCGCATTGCAGTTTTAGGCGGTGGGAATGGTTCGTTTGCCGCTGCGGCCGATATGGCGCTGGCAGGTCACGACACGCGGTTGTGGCGGCGTGACAAGCAAGGCGTTGCCGACCATCGCGCCGCCGGCTCGAAAATCCTGGTGAAGGACTTTCAGGGTAAGCGCGAGGCCACACTCGCACTTGTCACCAATGATATTGCCGAAGCTGTCCGTGATGCCGAACTGATCCTGTGTCCCGCGCCCGCCCATGCGCAGGCCGATATCGCCAAGACACTGGCGCAGCATATCACCGACGGACAGGTGATCTATCTGCCGCCGGGGACTTTCGGCTCCATGCTGTTCGCACAGGCGATGCACGCGGCCGGCAACAAGGCGAAGGCCGCCTTCGCCGAGACCGGCACGCTGCCCTGGCTGACGCGCAAGCACGGCCCGTTCGAAGTCGCCATCACCGTGCGCGCCAAGCGCCTGCCGACCGGCGTGTTTCCGCTCATCAGCAAGGACCATGCGCTTGAAGTCATTGGCAAGGCCTTCCCCGGCGTGATTGAGGATTGCGGTGATGCGCTCTCGGGCGCGCTGATGAATGCCGGCGGCATCATCCATCCGCCGCTGATCACCATGAATGCCGGACCGCTGGAGCATTTCGACCGCTGGGATATTCATAAAGAGGGCACACAGCCTTCGATCCGCCGCGTGACCGACGCACTCGACGCCGAACGCATAGCCGTGCGCGAGGCGCTTGGTTATGGCGCGCCGCACTTCCCGCTCGCCGACCATTACGCCAAGGAAGGCGACGAATGGATGTACGGCCGCGGCTCGCATGACAAGCTGACGGATTCCGGTGACTGGCGGGAGCACATCGTGCTGACGCAACATCGCTACATGCTGGAAGACACCCGCATGGGCCTGTCATTCCTGACATCGGCCGGCGAACTCGCCGGCGTGCCGACGCCGCTGGCACGCGGCTTCCTTGCCATCGGTAGTGCGATTGTCGGCGAGGACTTCATGCAGACCGGACGCACGCTGAAGACGATGGGCCTGTCGCATCTCGACAAGTCCGGCTTGCAGCAATTGCTGCGGGATGGGTTCTGATTAGCTGGTTCAAACGCGGATAGCCACAAGCTCCGCTCATCCCCGCGAAGGCGGGGATCCAGAGCCAATCAGAGCAGAGCTAATCGACTAAAGACTGGGTCCCCGCCTTCGCGGGGACGAGCTGGGATGCAAAGATGAAAGAATTAATCGCCTGCCTTGGCGCCGGACGCATGGGCCGCGGCATTGCCGTGGTGTTCGCCTATGCCGGACACCCCGTCAAAGTCGTGGACTTCAAGGCGCGCAGCGAGGATGACTTCAAGAAGCTCGAAGCCGATGCCATTGGTGAAATCCGCGGCGTGCTGTCGAGCCTCGCCGCCTTCGGCATGTTCGACGCCGCGCAGATCGACACGATCCTCTCGCGCGTCAGCATCGTGCGCGAGCAGGACGCGAAGGAGGCTTTCTCGTCCGCTGCGGTGATCTTCGAGGGCGTGCCGGAAGTGCTCGATCTCAAGCGCGAGGCGCTGGCGCGCGCATCCGAACTCGCCGGCCCCTCACCGATCATCGCCTCGACCACATCGACCATTCTGGTCGACGACATTTCCAGCGCCGTTGCGAACCCTGAGCGCTTCCTCAATGCACACTGGCTGAACCCGGCCTATCTCGTGCCGCTGGTCGAGATGTCGCCCGGCAAGGACACCGATCCGGCGGTAACGGCGCGGCTGAAGGCGCTGCTCGAAAACATCGGCAAGGTACCCGTCGTCTGCGCCGCGCGGCCCGGCTATATCGTGCCGCGCATCCAGGCGCTCGCCATGAACGAAGCCGCGCGCATGGTGGAAGAAGGCGTTGCCAGCGCCGAAGATCTCGACAAGGCGATCAAATACGGCTTCGGGTTCCGCTTCGCCGTGCTTGGCATGCTGGAATTCATCGACTGGGGCGGCGGCGACATCCTGTTCTATGCCAGCCGCTATCTCACCAAGGCGCTCGACAACCCACGCTACGCCTCACCCGACATCATCGAGCGGAACATGGCGGAAGGACATATCGGCTTGAAGACCCAGCGCGGCTTCCTGAACTACGAAGGTATGGATGTGGACGCCTATCGCGCCGAACGCCTGAAAGCGTTCGTCGCGATGCTGCATCACTTCGATCTGGTAAAACCGCCGGTCGTGTAATCCATCCGTAAAGACACGCTGGCTATTTGCGTTTTGGCGTAGCTGACGCTTGAAACTGCAGATAGCCGAGGACCATGTCATCGATCTCAGCCTCTTCGCCAGAGAAAACCGGCTCTGTCACAGGCACAGCGATACACTACAAATGACGCCGCTCAGTGCAGCAGATCAAGGATCCCCCAATCTGCTCGGCGGCTTCCGAAGCCCGGCCTGCTGCATGTACGACATGCTTGACCATTCTTCATAGACGGCATCGCGGGCCTGCTTCATGGCGACCATGCTGGCCTGCAAATCCTCCGCCGACGGCCATTCGGTCAAATTCCATCGGCGGTCGATCTTCTGATCATCTCTCGTGAACATGAAGAAGCTGTCGGGTCTTCGCAGTCCTTCTGCAACACCCGATATCGTGCGGACATGTTGCAGCCAGAAATTCCGTGTTCGCTCGTATCGCTGTCGTGCGCTTAAATAGCGCTCCCTCATATCTTCGCCCATCAATAATGTCCCCGCGAAAATTTTAGCACCGGCGATGGGACAATGGGAGGATCATAGCACCAAGACTGTTCAAACCGCGCTTTGGCGATCCCATCCATTCGTCAACGGCGTCATTTCGCAGCAAGTGATCGCACATTGAAAAGATCGCGAGACGACATCCTCGCCCGGGTTCGAACGCATGAACGCTTGGATCATGTCATCCAACCGTCGCGTGAAACGGCATCAAAACGGGAAACAACTACCAGATTTCACAGGCGCACATTCCGCAGATGAGCGACGGCAAATTCAATGACATTCCAATGACATCGATATTCCGAGACTCTTCAACGACGCGGTCCTTGTCCCCAGTGAAAAATTTCATCATCGGTGCGTAAAATTCCATCAATTGAAATACCAATGAGGATGGGACTAAAGTGGGCTATCCATCGCGGGTGCCGGCAGCTAAAAGACGATCGAGGCGCATATGATTGATGCTCGCAAATCCGAGATTCTCCAACGCTACGGTCTTAGCGGTGAAATGGAGCCGATAAAGGTCGTGTTGTCGCGCGTGCATCCGACCGCGATCATCCAGCATGCCTTCGTCTATCCCGACGGGTCGACCAGTCCCGCATTCGAAGGACTTCAGAATCTCAATATCGAATTGGAGGCCGCAGGCTTTGCACCGCTCGTGGTGGAAACCTGATTCTCCTGTTGGCTCGGCCCACCGACATAACACTCGGTGCAGAGCACGAAGCGTCGAATCAGTGCTGTCTTCCGGCGATCCTGTTCCAGGAAGCTTAGCCTAGCGGCCGCTATCGCTCCGGCCCGTTGCGAATGATGCATTGATCTCACGTGCCGCATCTCTGAGACAATCGGCCAGCCGCTCCGCTGCGGGAGAAAGGCGACGGTCGCGCGGATAGACCAGCACAAAGGGCGAAGGCCCTTTCATCAGCGGCACATTGAGAATCTGTAACGCGCGAAGGCGCTGAAAATACGAAGCGATATCGATCGAAAGAACCCAAAGAAGCTCGTGACTGTTCAATAGTCCGACGTTGAATTGAATGGATGATGACTCAATCAGGCAGGTCTCCGGCCGGCGTCCATGCCGGTGAAACAAAGCCTCCAGTGCAGAGCGCATCGGCGTTCCGGCTTCGGGCAAGATCCATTGCTGATCGAGAATTTCCTCCCAATCGAGATTGCGCTTCCTGGCCAGCCGGTGCTGCTGACCGCAGACAATGGCCATGGCCGGGTCGTACAGGTTCTCGATCATCAGGTCGTGATTGCCGGAATGATCGACACGTCCCACCAGCAGATCGATGCTGCCTTCGCGCAGCCTGGCCAGCAATTCGGCCATCGCTCCTTCGCGGACCGTCACGGCAATCTGCGGCTGAGCCTTGAGCATGAGGTCCACCGCCTTCGGCACAACGACATAGGACGATGCGACACCTGTCCCGAGCGAAGCCGATCCCACCAGACCACGATCGATGGCCTCCAGTTCTCCATCGGCTCGATCGAGATCGGCCATGAAACGCGTGGCGCGGCTGAGAAGCGCTCGCCCGGCTGCGGTCGGCCGAAGCGTCCGTCCGGAGCGCTCGAAGAGTTCGACACCGAGATCCTGCGACAGTTCATTCAGCAGGCGGGACGCCGCCGGCTGAGCCAGCCGCGTCGCACGCGCCGCGGCTGTGAGTGTCGGCTCGACCTCCATCGCGGCCAGCAGTTCAAGCTGAGCAAGGCGGATCGCCCGCCGCAACGGCTTCCGGCGCTTTTTTGTAACAGCCAAGAACCCATTCCTTTTTTGTTATGAGTTCTTATCAATAAATCATTTGATTAGACTAGTTCTCAATTCGCATAATCGGCTTGCCGACAACAAATCTCGCGAATTGGGCATCTGAAATGGCGCAGACCGAAGGCTTCATCGAGCGGCATGGCCTCTGGACCGCCGATCAGCATCGGCTGGCTGCGGAGATCAGGACTAAGGCCGAACGCGACAAGCTCAGACTCTTCCGTCTGGCATGGGCTGACCCGCATGGCGCGTCACGGGCCAAGACAGTGACCCTGCCCGCTTTCCTCGGCGCGATGGAAAACGGCTACAACATCAATGTCGCGACGACGATGCTCGATGCGTCCGGTGCAAGGACATTCGCATCCTTCACGCGCGGCGGCGGCATGGGTCTCGACGAAATGACGGGCTCGCCCAACCTCATCATCGTTCCCGATCCGGCAACATTCCGCGTGCTTCCCTGGGAGCCTGATGTCGGCTGGATCTTGTGCGATGAATATTTCACGTCAGGAGTTTCCTTCCACTTTTCGCCGCGGCATTTGTTGAAAAAGCAGATCGCGAAGCTGTCCCAGCGCGGGATGCAAAGCGTCATCGGCCTTGAGGTCGAATGGTATCTGCTGAAACTCGCAGACGAGCACCTGACGAGCGAGCATGTCGGCAGCCCCGGCATCAAGGGACGCGCACCGGCCACCTATCCGGCGGAACCAGGCTTTTCACTCCATTCTGAGACGAACATAGACATCATTCACAAGCCGATTGCCGTCCTGACGGACGTGCTGGAAAAGCTTGGTCTTCCTCTTCGCTCGATTGAAAACGAATGGGGACCCGGCCAACTCGAATGCACCTTCGCGCCGCGCCAGGCGCTCGACGCGGCCGATAATATGGTGCTGTTCCGCACCGCCACGCGCCAGGTCTGCCGGCGGATGGGCTATCTGGCGACCTTCATGAGCCGCCCCAATCTCAAGGGTTACTATTCGAGCGGCTGGCATTTGCATCAATCGCTCGTTGATGCCGCCACAGGCGGCAATCTCTTCATGCCAAGGACCGAAGGCGAAGCCTTGCCGCCGTTGGCCGAGCATTATCTCGGAGGTCTTGTGCATTCCGCACTTCCGGCCACTATCTTCGCCAATCCGACGATCACCGGATATCGGCGCTTCCGCGCCAATTCGCTCGCGCCGGATCGCGTGGCATGGTGCAGCGATCATCGTGGCGTGATGCTGCGTGTTCTGGCTGCTGCCAATGATCCGGCCAGCCGCATTGAAAACAGGATCGGCGAACCGTCAGCTAACCCCTATCTCTACATGTTGTCGCAGCTTGTCGCGGGTCTTGATGGCATCGACAACAAACGAGATCCCGGTCCGTCCGAGACCGATCCTTATACCGCACAGCGGCCGATGCTGCCGAAGAGCCTGAACGATGCACTCGCGCTGCTGGAGAAAGATGCGCTGTTCGCTGACGAACTCGGACCGCTTTTCATCAAATACTACACCAAACTGAAAAGAACCGAACTCGCGCGATACGAGACCTTCATCGCCGACAACAAAATCGATCCCGCCTCCGACGAAACGACGGCGTGGGAACAGGACGAATATTTCGACTTCTTCTGACCGCCGCCCGGCCACGCCTGGCGACGAATGAAAGGATCATGGCCATGACGTTGGAACGCGTTAAGGCACCCACGCGCCTGCAAAATGCGCCGCTCTACAACTGGGATGAACTGGTGCAGGAGGACCGCGTCCACCGGCTGATCTATACGGATCCGGCTGTGTTCGAGGCCGAGATGACGCAGATATTCGGCGGCACATGGGTCTATCTGGCGCATGAAAGCCAGATTCCCAATCCGAACGACTTCATTACCGGAAAGCTCGGCCTGAGGCCGCTGATCATCACCCGCGATGACGAGGGGAAAATCCGCGCCCTCTATAATCGCTGCACGCATCGCGGCACGACGTTGTGCCGCTGGGACAAGGGCAACAGCCGCTCCTTCCAATGCCCGTACCATGGCTGGAACTTCGCCAATACCGGCAAGCTGCGTGGCGTGCCCTGGCCCGACGGATATGCCGAAAAGCTCGTCCGCAACGACAAATATAATCTGGCTCAGGTCCCGCGCGTCGAATCCTATCGCGGCTTCATCTTCGGCACGCTCAATATGGAAGCCGCTCCGTTGACCGTGCATCTCGGGCCGATCAAGAGACCCCTGGATGAATGGCTGGATCGCAATCCCGGCGGCAAGGTCATTGTCTGTGAGGCCAACCGGCTAAAATACAAAGGCAACTGGAAGCTGGCTTACGACAATTCCGGCGATGGCTATCACGTCATCTTCTCGCATCGCTCGCTCATCCAGACCGAAAACCGGTTTGCCGATGAAGCCACTGCGAAGGGAATGTCCTATTACCAGAGCACTCCGGATGACCTGCCGATGTATATTCAGTACATGGGCAACGGCCACCACTTTAAGGACAAGCGACCCAATCTGGAAAAACGTCCTGGCGGGCTGTGGGCGATCGAGTCGCTGCATCCCGGCATGGAGCACGTGCAAGACAAGCTCCGCGCCAAATACGGCGAACGCGCCGAGGAGATGCTCGATCTGGCCGGCTCGGAGCCAGTGAATATCAATGTCTTCCCGAACCTGTCGCTGCTCGGCAACCACATTCAGGTGTTTCAGCCGGTCGCTTTCGATGAGACCGACACGATCTGGTACGGCACCAAGATCGAGGATGTCGATGGCACGCTCGGCGACGAGGTGCTCACCGACATCAACGCGCTGCGCATGCGAACGCAAGAAGGATTTCCGAATTTCGGCGAAGTCGACGATGTCACCAATTTCGAACAGATCCAGCGCGGCCTCGCAGCGCCGGAAGACGAATGGATCTACATGAACCGCGGCTATGACATTCCCGGCCGCATCCAGATTCTGGATGACGGCACGATTAAGGGACCGGCAACCGATGAGCTGTTCATGCGTGAATATATCCGCGAATGGAAGCGGCTGATGAAAGCGGATGCCGATATCGCGATCCAGAGGGAGCCGTGAGATGAACACACAAGCCGCCAGAAATCCCTCTCGCTACTCCTATTACGTCAGCAACGACTTCTACCTTGAGCTGATCGCTGATTTCTCCGATTGGCAGAATGATGCCCGCATTATTGAGGACACCGCCGAGCGGGATCTTTTCCGCCGCCTGGTCGAGAAAGAGGCCCGGATTCTGGATCGGCTGCTCTATGAGGAATGGCTCAGCCTCTACACACCGGAATGCGCCTATTGGGTCCCTTCGACACCGGAGGGCGGCGATCCGCGCAGCGAGATCGCGGTCATGTTCGATGACCGGCGCCGGCTGGAGGATCGTGTCTTTAGGCTGCGCACCGGTTATGCCTGGTCGCAGGCACCATCCTCGCGGACGTCGCGCATCGTCTCCAATGTCGAGGTCTTCAGCTGCGATCGCGACGATCAGCGCATGGTGCGGTCGAATTTCTCGATCAGCGAATTCTGGGATGGCGAAATCCGCGTGCTAGCCGGCTGGACCGGCCATCGCTTCCGCAAGGATGATGGAGTCTGGAAGATTTCGGCAAAGCAGGTCAATCTGCTGAACTGCGATCAATGCATTCGCAATCCGAGCATTATTCTGTGAACGCTGGTCAACCGCGCGTCGAAATCTATACGACGCGGTTTTGCCCCTATTGCAATGCTGCGAAGGCGCTCCTCAAGCGCAAAGGCATCGCATTCGAGGAGATCGATATCGCCGCCAACTGGGAGCGACGCGACGCGATGATTTCGCGCGCCCATGGCAAGGTGACCGTTCCGCAAGTCTTCATTGGCAGCGTCCACATCGGCGGCAACGACGATTTGCAGAAGCTGGATCGCGAGGGCGAGTTGGACCGGATTCTCGCGGAAGGTACATCGTCTAGCTGAAGACGTTGAATGCGGACATCGCCCGCATTCAAGCTCACTTCACTGCGGCCGTTTTTGACGCCGGAGATGAACCGCTGTCGGCATCAAGCGCCGCCTCCACGGCCTCTTCCACGCGCTCCAGCCAGATGAACTCAAGCTGCTTGCGCGCTTCTTCCGGAATGTCGTCATAGTCACGCTTGTTGCGCGCCGGCAGCATCACACGCTTGAGGCCCGCAAGCGCTGCCGCAACAACCTTCTCCTTGATGCCGCCGACCGGCAGCACTAGACCGCGTAGGCTGATTTCGCCGGTCATCGCCGTATCGCTCCGGATCGTGCGATCGGTCATCAGCGAGGTCAGCGCCATGAACATCGCCACACCCGCACTCGGTCCGTCCTTCGGCGTCGCGCCGGCCGGCACATGGATGTGGATGTCGTTCTTCTCGAACAGCGTCGGATCGATACCGAGCGACGTTGCACGGTTCTTGACGATGCTCAGCGCCGCCTGTGCGCTCTCACGCATCACCTCGCCGAGTTGCCCGGTCAGGATCAGCCTGCCATTGCCCGGCACCCGCGTCGCCTCAATGAAGAGGATGTCGCCGCCAACGGGCGTCCAGGCGAGGCCGGTCGCGACACCGGTGATGCTGGTGCGCATCGCCACTTCATTCTCGAACCGCGACGCGCCGAGGATGTCGGTCAGATCGTTCTTGTCGATACGGATCGGCCCCGCAGCGCCTTCGGCGATGCGGACGGCCGCATTACGCAGCGCCTTGCCGATCTCGCGCTCCAGATTACGCACGCCGGCCTCGCGGGTGTAGTTCTGGATGATCTCGCGCAAAGCGTCGTCGGTGATCTCGGCCTGGCCCTCCTTGAGGCCGTTGGCTTCCAGTTGACGGCGGACGAGATAGCGCTTGGCGATCTGCAGCTTTTCCGAGGCGGTGTAGCCGGCAAGGCTGATCACCTCCATGCGGTCGCGCAAGGGACCTGGGATCGTGTCGAGCATGTTGGCGGTGGCGATGAACACCACGCGGCTCAGATCGAACGGCACGCCGAGATAATTGTCGCGGAAGGTGTTGTTCTGCTCGGGATCGAGCACTTCCAGCAACGCCGCCCCGGGATCGCCTTGAACACCTCTGCCGAGCTTGTCGATCTCGTCCAGCATCATCACGCAATTGCGTGAACCCGCCTTGCGAATGCCCTGAATGATGTTGCCCGGCAGCGCGCCGATATAGGTTCGCCGATGGCCGCGGATTTCCGCTTCGTCATGCACACCGCCAAGGCTGACGCGAACGAATTTGCGGTTCATCGCGCGCGCGATCGACTGGCCAAGCGAGGTCTTGCCGACCCCGGGAGGGCCAACGAAGCAGAGGATCGGCGCCTTGCCCTGCGGGCTCAGCTTGCGAACCGCAAGATACTCGATGATGCGCTGCTTGATCTTATCAAGACCATAGTGATCGGCGTCGAGGACCTTGCGCGCCTCATTGATATCGATCGGCGTTTCTTCCGGCAGCGACCACGGCAATTCGGTCAGCCATTCGAGATAGGTCCGCACCATGCCATATTCGGCGGCGCTGTCCGGCATGCGCTGCAGACGGCGCAATTCCTTGCGCGCCTGATCTTCCACATCCTTCGGCATCCCGGCCTTGGCGATGTTCTTTTCGACCTCGGCCAGTTCGGCCGCCTTGCCTTCATCGCCTTCGCCCAGTTGCTTCTGGATCGCCGCCATCTGCTCGCGCAGCAGCACCTCGCGCTGGCGTTCGTCCAGCGCGGCCTTGGTCTGTTTGCCGATCTCCGCCGACAGGCGCAGCACCTCGATCCGCTGCGCCAAGAGGCGCGAGACCTTGTCCATGCGCGCGGAGACGTCGATGGTCTCGAGGATCTCCTGCTTCTCTTCCGGCTTGATGTCCATGTAGGACGCCGTGAAGTCGGCAAGACCACCAGCCGTATCGATCTCGCGGATCGCCGCAATCATCTCGCGCGGCGCCTGCGGCAGCAATTCGAGCGCCTCGACCGCCTGTCCGCGCAGATGCAACAGCCGCGCCTCGACATCGGGCGAGCGGCTATCGACTTCCGGCAGGCGCAGCACGCGCGCGACGAAGAACGGCCAGCCATTCAGGAATTCAAGTATCTGGAAGCGCTGCTCGCCCTGGCAGACGAGATGCTGCGAGCCGTCCGGCGCTGTCAGAAAGCGCACGACATTCGCCACCGTACCCATGCGATGCATATCGATCGGCGACGGCTCCTCCTCGCCGGCCTCGCGCTGCATCAGAATGCCGACTTGCCGCTGCTCGCGCACGGCCTGCTGGGCTGCCGCGATCGAGCGCTGGCGGCCGAGCGTGATCGGCATGACCGTGCCGGGGAAAAGCACGAAGTTGCGAACGGGCACGATGATCATCGCATCCGCCGGCAAGGGCGGCAGACTCGTCGCGGTTGACGACGATGACTTCCCCGGCTCGGCGTCGGCCGTCTGTTCCAGTGAACGCATCTCGTTATCAGCCACGGGACATCCCCGCTTTCTCAAGTGTGATCAGAATGCAGCCATGCACCTGAGACCGGCGCACATCGCTATAGCGGCCCGCGGGCAAGGGAATCCGCCGCTCGAAACGGCCTTGCGGCAATTCCAGGCGGTGGATCACCGCCGTCTGCAATTCAGGCGGAAAAACGCGGGCACCACCGACCACAAGATCGGCCCCGTCGATCACCGCCTCAACACGATCCGGATCGACACCGGGAAGCGCCACGAGGATCAGGACCTGCCGCTCGGTCTCAAGCATATCGATCGGCGGCTGCCATGATGGCGCCCGCAGACCCGGCCGCGCAGGACGGAAGAATTCGCGGTGCATCCGCTCGGCCCGGTCGAGCATGTCGCAGGCCTCGGACCACATCCAATTATGGGGAAAATCAGCCATGAAGGTACCTCGCCCCGTCATTTGATACCAAGGCGTACAGAATTCAATGACACAACGCTTAGCGCAAAGACGAATGCCCCGGCCGAACAACGAGCCGCAAGGAAAAGAAACCGTTTAACAGCGTTCCCCAATTTGTGTGGCCCGGCGTAAGGCTCGCCCGGTAAGGATGTATGGTTGGCCGCCGATATTGTTGTCGCGAGGCCGCGCCGTGCCACACGCAAAATGAAGCGCCGCGAAGATGGCAGTTCGTTCTCGAAATGGCTGTCAGAGGTTGGAGTAACCACTCCGATCCTTGGCCATGGCCGTAGCGGCAATCACGGTATCCGCACCAGCGCTGTCCGGCCCGTCCGAGCGAGCTGCGGCGGCCTCGAGCCGGCTTAGGACAGCGTGCTCTTCGGTAATCCGCTTATGAATGTATTGCCGCTCATGATCCGTCAGTTCGGTGGCCAGCAGGCGGCAATAACGGTCGATATTGGCTTTATGGGCACGAATGCGATCGAGAAGCTGCGTGGTCATCGTCTTTCACCGCGTCGTATGGGACCTCATGGGGTTCAAGCGGTGGCTTGTGCCACCGCCAAAAAATTATTTTGCGATCGCTTTTCGTCAAGAGGGACGAAACCGCTGGTCTTGACGGCCTACATCGGTCCCCTAAATCATCGCACCGGAGGATGTTGGTGCAGTCCCACCGCATACCTCGTGTCCATGTTTTCAATTCCGGAGATATGGCCATGAAAGACAAGGATAATTTCGATCTAGAGCAGCTTCTTCACCCTGCCCATGCCTTCAACCATCCATCTGAAGTGGTTGTCGATCCCGACCTCACCCTGAACGAAAAGCGCGCCATCCTGGCCTCATGGGCGTCCGACGCCTGTGCGATCGAGGCTTCACCGGAACTGCGGATCGGGCCGCGATCGCCGGTCCGCTTTGATGCCATCATGGATGCGCTGCGAGAGCTCGATCGGCAGGCTAAAACTCAGCCGCAGAATTACCGACGGCTTGCGCGAAAGAAACGCCTTGGCGGACTTCTCCGTTCGGGCGGCTCCGATCAGGGACAGTCACTCCAATAGGTGACAATCATGACCCGGCGTTGGATCGATCATCTCATCATGGAAAGGGATCGCAATATCATTCGCGTCGATTTCCGGCGCGATCCGGATCAGCCAGGCCCGAGATTTCCGGGCGCGGCGGCAGCGCGCCGGCTTAAGCCGTTCGATTCCGGCTTGCCATCGACCATCCCCCAAACACTGTGGGTCGGGGCACCGCCTTAGGCGGCATCCGAGATAATCCCTCGTCAGCCGAAGACGTCTTGCAGCACCCCATCTTTCACGGCGACAGTGTTGTCGAGCGTGATCGTCGTTTTCATGATCGGCAGATCGAAATGGCCGGCGGTATAGCGTCCGGCGAATTCGTTGGCGCCGGTGGAGAACAGGAAATTGCCAGGCACAGCACGGATCTCCGTGCCGTTGGTGTCGCGTTGGCCATACATCGACAGCGCCTCATAGCGCGCGCCGGGATTCATACCGAAGCCGACATGCGACACCGCATAGGCCTCGCGATCACCCCAGGCGGCGAGATATTGCCGGAACATCTCCGCGTCGGTCCCCTCGCCGACGATATCGGTGATGTAATCGTCCACGAAGGTCAGCCGGATCGGCTCGGCCATGTAGCGCTTGAAAGTCAGGTTCACATCGCCGCGGTTCAGCACCAGTGTGCCGTTGACCGACTTGCTTTTTGGGAAACTGACGACGATGCCGCCCGGCCAATGCGCCAACGTGCCGGGCTTCTCGGTCCAGCCCCAGATGCCGACCGTCTGCGCGCCAGTCATATCGACATCGAGATCGGTGCCCGCCGCCGATGTCACCTTCATGCGCTTGGTCCCGCGCAGCATGCGCGCGGCATTACGCACCTTTATCTCCAACGCCGGATCAGGCCGCATGCGCTCCAAAGCTTCCGGGTGCTCATTGGAGATCACCATGATGCGCGCGCCGGCTTTCAGGATCTCCGGCGTCTCGGGCGCATGCATCAGGCCTTCGAGCGTGCAATCGACCACGAAGCCGGCTTGCGCGAGCGCCGATACCACCGGCGCAAGCTTGCCGATGGCGACGCTGGCCCCGGTCGAGCGGATCGGCACCGGATGTTCGTTGCGCGGTGTCGGTACGACGACATGGAACGGCCGCGCACCGAGGCGCAGCAAGGCCAGTTCGGCGAGATGGACATTGAGCTGCCGCGACTGCGTCTCGGACAGAATGGCAGCGGTGTCGCCCTTCTTGACCGCGCATTTCTCAAACAGCTCGCAGAAAGCGTCGATCCACTTTCCTTCGATGCGGTCGGCCAGCATCAGCTCTCCTCCGGGAATCCTCTCAGCAGACGCGTGCGCAACGCATTGAAGCCCGCATTCAGCAACAGGCCCAGCGCGGAAATCGCGATGATCGGCACGAACATGTCCACGGTCTGGAAGTTGCGCGCGGCCCGGACCAGGAGATGCCCGAGTCCGTCGGTCGAGGATATCATCTCCGACAGAAAGACCACGATACAGGAAATGATAAGGCCGATCCGGCAGCCGGTCAGGATCGACGGCAGCGCTGCCGTCAGAACCACCGTAAAGAGCGCCTTGGTGCGGCTCATGCCCATCGCACGCGCCGACCAGACCAGCTTGGTATCGACCGCGAGCGCGCCCTGATAGGTCGCCAGCAGGATCGGGAACATCGCATCGGCGAAAACCAGCGCGATCTTGGAAGCGTGGTCGAAGCCGAGCGTCAGCATGAAGGCGGGATAGAGCGCGATCTTCGGCACCGGCGCAAGAACGCGGATGACCGGACGCAGCAGCGAACCGATCAGCGGGCTCCCCACGCCGGCAATGCCAAGTCCGACACCAACGATCACCGCAAGGCCGAAGCCGCAGAACAGCCGATAAAGCGTGACCCCGGCATGCCCAAGGAAATTTGAATCGCCGAGCAATTGCACGAAGCGCATGAACACCGCGCCCGGCGAAGGCAGCAGCGTCGGCGGCGCGATTTTGGTGACGGTGAGATATTCCCACAATCCGAGCAGCATCAGGATGGGGATCGCCCCGATGATAATCTCGGCGACGCGGCGGTTCACAATCATGCAGACCCCACCGCGATCTGGTGAACCGGATCCGCCCAGCCGACGACGATGCCGCGCAGCTTCTCGAAGATCAGGTCGAGGACAAAGCCCAGCACACCGACGATGATGATGGTCGCATAGACTGCTTCATATTGCGCAAGGTCGAGCGAATTGAACAACAGGTTGCCGATGCCGGCCTGCCGCACGATCATCTCGCTTGTCACCATGGTGATCAGCGCCAGCACAAGGCCCGTGCGGCAACCCACCATGATTTCCGGCATCGCCGCCGGCAGCACGATACGGAACAGCCGCTGCAGCGGCGTCATGCCCATGGCTGCACCGGACCAGAGCAGCTTCTCGCCGACGGCCTTCGAGCCCTGATAGGTGTGATAGATCACCGGCAGCGACACACCGAGAAAGATCACCAGCGTCTTCGAGGCTTCACCGATACCGAGCCACAGCATAATGATCGGCATCAACGCGGCTTTCGGCACCGGATAGATGATCATGAAGAAGGGATTGAAGAAGGCCGCGACCTTGCGGCTGCGCCCCATCAACAGTCCGATCGGAATGGCGAAGGCCAGGGCCAGCGCGAAACCGGTGGCCATGCGGCGCACGGACGACAGGATGTCGTAGAGCGAGCGCGGGTCTTTCAGAATGGCCGGCAGACTTTTCAGCGTCTCCCAGGCCGGTGGCAAGGAATCGAGACCGATCCACCGGGCGAGCAATTCCCACCCGAGCAGCAGACAGAAGCACGCGATCAGCGGCGGCGCACCGGGTATGGCGGTGAGGCTTTTCATCAATGTGCGGCCTCGTCGACCGGATTCTCCATCATCTTCTCGATATCGACGACGTAATCCTGATACTTGCGGTTCACCAGCAGCTCGGCGCGATTGCGCGGACGCGGCAGGTCGATCGGGATGATCTCCTTGATGCGGCCCGGCGAGCGCGTCATCACCATCACACGGTCGGAGAGAAACACCGCCTCTTCCACGCTATGGGTGACGAACAGCACCGTCTTGCGGTCGCGCTCCCAGATGTCGAGCAGGTCGTTCTGTAGCCGCACGCGCGTATGCGCGTCGAGCGCGCCGAATGGCTCGTCCATCAGAAGGATCTTCGGCCGGTAGGCCAGCGTGCGGCAAATCGCAACGCGCTGCTTCATACCGCCGGACAATTCCTTGGGATAGAAATCGGCGTAACGGGTCAGGTTGACCATGGCGAGTAATTCGCGGGCGCGCGCCTCCGCCGCCTTGCGGCTCTCGCCCTGCTCCAGCAGGCCATACATCACGTTGCCGAGCACCGTTTTCCACGGAAACAGCGCGAATTCCTGGAACACCGGGCCGCGATCCGGCCCAGGCCCCGTCACCGGCTTACGATCGACCAGGACCGCGCCGGTCGAGGGCGAGACAAAGCCGCCGACAATATAAAGAAGGGTCGATTTACCGCAGCCCGAAGGTCCGAGGATCGAGACGAACTCGCCGTCCCCCACCTTCAGATCGATATCGGTAATCGCAAGATACGGACGGTTTCGCTGCGTATCGAAAGTTTTGGATAGGCCTTCAATTGAAATCATAAAGCAGCCGCAAACCGGTCATCGTCGATGCCGTCCCCTCTAAAGCGCGGCCACGATAGCGGGGTGCGAAAGGGGCGGCAAGCGCCTGGAGTGGGCAATCCCTGCGTGGGCAATGAGCAATTTACCGGCCCAGAAAGCCACCGCCCAACCCTTGAATGCCGCAGAATGAAAGCGGACACTCAAAGAAAAAACATCAAGGGAGGACGACGTGAAAACAGCCTGGAAAAGGGCCGGTTTGAGTTATGCCCTGATTGCTTCTTTCGCCTTTGTCACAACCGCCGCGGCACAGACCTACCCCGACCGCACCATCACCCTCGTCAATCCGTTCCCGGCCGGCGCCTCGACCGATCAGGTCTCGCGGCTGATCCAGCCCAAATTGCAGACAGCGCTCGGACAGACGGTTGTGATCGAGAACAAGGCCGGGGCTGGCGGCAATATCGGGACATCATTCGTCGCCCGCGCCGCGCCAGACGGCTACACGCTGCTGACGGCGCCGAATGCCAATTTCACCATCACACCGCATTTTCAGCCACCGCCCTATGATCCCCTGAAAGATTTCGCGCCAATCACGACCGTCGCCGGTGCGCCGCTGGCGCTGGTGGTGCACAAGTCGCTCGGAGTCAACACGGTTGCCGAACTGATCGAGTATGCGAAAAAGCATCCGGGCCAGTTGTCGTTCGGCTCATCCGGTGTCGGCTCGCCGCATCATGTCGCCGGCGAACTGATCAACGCCAAGGCCGGCATCAAAATGACACATGTGCCCTACAAGGGCGGCTCGGCGGCGCAGGCCGATCTTACCGGCGGACACATCAAAGTGGCGGTGCTGACATATTCCACCGTTGCCGCGCTCGACGAGAATGCACCGATCAAGATCCTCGCCGTGACCGGCAGAGATCGCCTCAAGCTGAAGCCCGACGTGCCATCGATGGCCGAAACCATCCCCGGCTTTGACGTTTTCGGCTGGATCGGCATCTTCGCACCGGCCGGCACACCGAAGCCGATCGTCAACAGGATCAATGCCGAGATCAAAAAGATCCTCAGCGACGCCGAAATCGCGAAGCGGCTCGACGATCTCACCTTCCAGGTGATCGCCGACAGCCCCGAAGATCTCGCCCAGCGCATCCGCTCCGAATATGCGATGTGGGGCGATGTGGTGAAGAGCAGCGGCAAAGTGAATTAACACTCCAAGTGTAGGGCGGGTTAGCCGAAGGCGTAACCCGCCACATCACCGAACTTCACCAAACTCCCCTTTGGTATTGATGTTCCCTGCCCAATCGATCGGAAA